>Ga0208460_10002555_pt1 | contig 10342 bp, 6 predicted proteins | sample AD_STIC10_MetaG_FD_184436 | JGI IMG/M metagenome (GOLD analysis project Ga0208460, IMG submission 184436) | Active sludge microbial communities of municipal wastewater-treating anaerobic digesters from USA - AD_STIC10_MetaG (SPAdes) (version 2) | ecosystem: Engineered > Bioreactor > Anaerobic >... | reverse complement strand
ATATCCACTTCGACGACGCGCGAAACGCCGGATTCCTGCATGGTAACGCCGACCAGCTGCTCGGCCATTTCCATCGAGATTTTATTATGGGAAATAAACAGGAACTGCGTGTTCGCCGACATTTTCTTGACCATGGCGCAGAAACGCTCGGTATTGCTGTCGTCGAGCGGCGCATCGACCTCGTCGAGCAGGCAGAACGGTGCCGGATTGAGCTGGAACATCGAGAACACCAGCGCAATCGCCGTCAGCGCCTTTTCGCCACCCGAGAGCAGGTGGATGGTCGAGTTCTTCTTGCCCGGCGGCTGGGCAACGACCTGAACGCCGGCATCGAGAATTTCCTCGCCGGTCATCACCAGCTCGGCTCGGCCACCGCCGAACAGCTCCGGGAAAAGCTGCCCGAAATGGCCGTTGACCGTATCAAAGGTGTTTTGCAGCAGGTCGCGCGTTTCGCGGTCGATCCGGCGGATGGCGCTTTCCAGCGTTTCCATCGCCTCGTTGAGGTCGGCCGCCTGCATGTCTAGGTAACCCTTTCGCTCGCTCGCCGTGTCCAGCTCCTCCAGCGCCGCGAGGTTCACCGCCCCCAGTTCGGCGATGGCATTGGCGAGCCGGGTAATCTCGGCCTGCAAGCCGGCCGGGCGAGCGTTGCCGAGTTCGTGCTGCAGGATTGCCTCGTCGGCACCAGCTTCCAACAACTGCCGAGCCAACTGCTCGGCATTGAGCGCCACCGCCTGCTCCCGGAGCCTGAGGTCGCCGATACGTGCGCGCAACGGCTCCAGTCCCTGCTCTATCCGCAGCCGCTGCTCTTCCAGCCCGCGCAGCGCACTCGTTGCCGACTCCAGGGTGTCGCGACACAGCGCCAACACCCTTTCCTTTTCCTGCCGGGTTGCCAGCGCCGTCTGCAGGCTTTCTTCCATGACGTCGGCCGGTGCCGCTTCCACCTGTTCGGCACATTGCGCGCGGTCGTTCTCGATGCGGCCAAGTTCACGCTGCGCCAGCGCCTGCTGGGCGAAGATGTCCTGCAATTTGCCCGCGGATTCGCGCAACGAGAACTGCGCCTCGCGCAGGGCGCGGTCAAGATCGGCATTGCGCTCGCGCTCGGCGCGCACGGCGCGCTCGGCTTCCTCGAGCCGTGACTGCGCACCGGCGACCAGGACGCGGATGCGGGCCAGACCCTCGCGCACCTCGGCGATCTTCTCGTCGGCGGCCACGTCGCGCTCACGCTCGGCCTCGTCCTCGGCAGCCAGTTCCGCCAACTGCTCCTGCATGCGCTCCTTCAGTTCGCGGTGGCGCTCGATGGCCTGTCCGAGCCTGAGCACCTCGAGTTGCGCCGCATGCACGCGCTGCTGGCGGTCGGTTATGTACTGGCGGATTTCGCCCATTTCTTCCTGCTTGTCGGAGAACTGCTCGTCGAGCACGCCAAGTCGCTCGCGCACGGCTGCGGCCTGTTCCTCGGCCGCGGCGATGCCGGCGCCGAGCGACTCGATCTCGCGCTGGCGTTCGAGCAGGCCGTGCTCGCCCTTGTCCGGCGCGAAGAAGGTAACGCTGGCACGGGTCAGCAGGTCGCCGCCGGCAGTTACCAGCATTGCCCCCGAGGGCAACCCGGCACGACGCGCCAGCGCCGCATCCAGGCTGTCGGCGGTGAGCACCGGTGCCAGCCAGTCGGCGAGTGCGGCGGCAAGCGCCGGGTTGTCGCTGTGCACGCGCTCGCTCAGCCGACCCTCCCGCTCGCCATTCGCCGCGTCGGCCGGCAGGGTTATCGCGAGCCGGGCAGCGGGCCGATCGTGGAGCCATTCGTCCAGCCTGGCCGGGTCGTCGCAGGGAATGGCGTTCAGCCGCTCGCGCAGCACCGCCTCGACGGCATCTTCCCAGCCGGCATCGACATGAATCTGCTGCCACAGCGCGGGTGCGTCTTCGAGTCCGTGGCGGCGCAGCCATTTCGGCAATTCGCCCGTCTCCCGCACCCGCGCCTGCATCTGCTCGAGCGCCGCCCGGCGTGCCTGGTCGGCGGCCAGTTCGCGCTCGCAGCACTGCAATTCTTCCTGGACCTGGCGACGGGTCGCTTCGAGTTGCGGCAATTCCAGCTGCAACTGCTGCAAATGATCCTGATCGCCGGCCAGTTCCTCGCGCAGCAACGCCAGCTCCTCTTCCTTTTCGGCGAGATCCTGCGCATCCGGCGCATCCTGGCCACCGCCCTCCTCGCGCAGCCGCTCACGGCGCTGGGCGATCGACTGCAAGGCGCGCTGGGCATGCGCCTTGTTGGTCAGCTCGACTTCGAGACGCTGCTCGCCGTTGCTCGTCCGGGTCCGCAGGCGCTGCAGCTCTTCCTGGGCTTGCGCATGGCTTTCCTCTACCTGCGGCGCAATGTTCATCTGCTGGCGCAGGTGCTCATCGGCCGCGGCGACGCGCAGGCGGGTGGCCTCCTGCAATTCCTCCCATTTCCGGCGGTCGACCGCGAGCTTCTCCGCCGTCCGGCTCCAGTGTGCCAGCTCGTCTTCGAGCTGGACCAGCCGCGCCTCAAGCTGATTGCGCGACTCGCGGCGATGGCGGATCTCGGCCTCCAGGCGCGCCACTTCGGCATTGGCCGCGTACATGTCGCCCTGCGCCTGGTGCAGCGCATCGCCCGCGGCGAAGTGCGCCTCGCGGGTTTCCTCTGCGCGCGCCTCGGTTTCGCGCAGCGCCGCATTCTGTGCCTCGAGATCGGTCATGGCGCGCTCGACGTCGAGCGCCACCCGCTGCCGCTCGCCCTCGGCTTCACGCTTCTTGACCAGCCACAGCACCTGCTGGCTCTGCGCCAGTTGTTCATTCAACAACTGGTAGCAACGCGCGACTTCGGCCTGCGCTTCCAGCCTCTCCATCTGGCTGCCGAGTTCGAGGCGGATGTCCTCGACCCGCGTCAGGTTTTCGCGCGTATCCTCAAGCCTTCCCTGGGTCTCCTTCCGCCGCTCCTTGTAGCGCGTGACTCCGGCCGCCTCCTCGAGGAAAATCCGCAGGTCGTCGGGCCGCGCTTCGATGATGCGGGTGATCATTCCCTGACCGATGATCGCGTAGGCGCGCGGCCCAAGACCCGTGCCAAGGAACAGGTCGGTGATATCCTTGCGCCGAACTCTCAGATTGTTGATGAAGTAGTCGGATTGCCCCTGGCGGGTCAGCACCCGCTTGACCGACAGTTCGGCATATTGCGACCACTGTCCGAGCGCGCGGCCAAGCAGGTTGTCGAAAATAAGCTCGACCGAAGCGCGCGAGACCGACTTGCGGCTCGTCGTCCCGTTGAAGATGACGTCCTGCATCGACTCGCCGCGCAGCTCCGAGGCCTTCGACTCGCCCAGCACCCAGCGCACGGCGTCCATGATGTTCGATTTGCCGCAGCCATTCGGCCCGACGACGCCGACCAGTTGCCCAGGCAGGGCAACCGCGGTCGGATCGACGAAGGACTTGAAGCCGGCGAGTTTGAGTCTGGTCAGGCGCATGGGGTATCGGCAGGCTCGGGAATCGCCCACCTTGACGGGGGCCGTATAATAACATCCACTCCATTTCGATGAATCCAAGCATGTCCAGCCAGCCGACGAAAACCCTCGAAACCTTCCCGAATCCCGCGGTCGACCGCGATTTCCACATCCACATGCAGATTCCCGAATTCACCTGCCTGTGCCCAAAGACCGGCCAGCCCGATTTCGCGACGCTGCTTCTCGATTACATCCCCGACCATCTCTGCGTCGAACTGAAGAGCCTCAAGCTCTACATCTGGTCTTACCGCAACGAGGGTGCCTTCCACGAGGCCGTCACCAACCGAATTCTCGACGACCTGGTCGCCGCCACCGCCCCGCGCTTCATGCGCCTGACCGCGAAGTTCTATGTCCGTGGCGGAATTTTCACCAATGTCGTCGCCGAACACCGCCAACCGGGCTGGCAGCCGGCACCGCGCGTCGAACTGAGCCGCTTCGACAGCGAGTCCAGCACCGGCGGCTGAATGAACGCCGACGATCAATTTCTCGCCCGCGCCATCGAACTGGCGCGAAAAGGCAGCGAACTCGGCCAGGGCGGCCCGTTCGGTGCCGTCATCGTCTGCGACGAAAAGATCATTGGCGAAGGCTGGAACGAGGTCGTGGTAAGCCGCGACCCGACGGCGCACGCGGAAATCGTGGCGATCCGTACCGCGTGTGCCGCGGTCGACCGCTTCCACCTGCCAAAAACCACGCTTTACGCTTCCAGCGAACCCTGCCCGATGTGCCTCGCGGCCGCCTACTGGGCGCGCATCGAGCGCATCGTCTTCGCCAACAGCCGGGCCGAGGCCGCCGCCATCGGCTTCTGCGACGACGATTTGTACTGCGAACTCAACCGCCCCTTCTCGGCACGCAGCATCGTTATGGAACACCACCCGATGCCCGATGCGTTGCTGCCGCTGCAACGCTGGGCCAGCAACCCCGACCGCACGCCGTATTAACTGCGGAAGACGAGACTTGACCTGACAACAGGTGTCAGGCTGAGTGTCTCAGTCCGGCCACAACCAGCCGATCGGGGTGCCAAAGGCGATGGCTGCTTCAGATTGTCTTCGGACGGTTAGGTTTTTCAGGTCAGCGCCTGCAACTTTCTACTGCCCGCTTCGGCGACCCGATTTCTGGACTCCTATAATGCCGATGGCTGTTCAAATAGTTGATCCAAGCGCTTCCAAACCTCACCCGTTTCGACAACTTCGACAAATCGCGCTGCAGAAAAACCGTCTGGAAACATCGTGTCGGTCACCTCTTGTGAAACCTGATCAGCTTGCAGCAGCAGTTGGCGCTCATCGCGCAGAATCACCTGCAACGATTCCAGCGACACTATCAGGAAGCCATCGAGCCACTCGTGATCCAATTCAATGGAAGTGTCTACAATCCAAGCGTGCAAGTGGCTGCCCACATTCAGGTCTGAGCATCCGAGCTTTTCTCGCAGTAGCTCATCTCGCGTCAATGCAGCCACAACCGCCGAATGTTTTCGCCTCAACTGCCAAGCCGCCTTGCGCAGGGTATTGGTTCGATGTAACCAAACCTCGTGCTTATTTGAACGAATGTACCCAGACTTGACTTCCAGCAACAACGCCAACCCATCTCGATAGCAGATCAGGTCAACTTCACCCGGATCCTCTTGCTCTGTGCGCTCGGGCTGATACCCTACCTCCACTGCAAATCCGCGCTGACGCAATTGATCCGCCAGTCGCAGTTCGATACGGCGAGTCTCACTCATTTGGCCAGAGCGCCGTGCGCCGATGCGGCGAAGGTTATTGACCACCGCAGTCAAGTTATTCTGCTGGGCCACTACCCAGGGAAACTGGAAGTTGTAGCGTCCGATTTTGTAGAAAGGGCGCTCATACAGCGTGGGAACCGGCAATTGCGGCTGTTCCTTTAGGCTGTTAGAAAGTGCCTTAAGATCGCTTGTCCAGAAATCCAAGATCGCCTTGGCGGCTAAGCTACTGCCTTGGGGATACTCACGACAAACAGTCCACCCCGTCGTTCTTTTGATCTTTTGGCCTTCTTCGGCCCAAGTCATAGGAAACCGATTCTCCCCGTCGAGCGCTCCACTGAACGCCAGTCTGCTCAACGCTTTGGAGACGATACCGAACTCGGCGTAGTACTTCTGGAACGGTTCAACATAAGCGCTCTGGAAGAAAGCTGAATGTAATTCGCTCGCTAGCAACGTCTGAAAGGTTCTGGCATGACCACCTTCGGCCAGTTCAATCTTCTCATCCAATCCATATATCTCTTGCAACTGCAGTTCACTGCGTACTGCCTTGAGGTACGCCAACGCATTGAGTTCGTGGTTCTCCTTGCTGCCTATCTGGATTCCAGCCATCCCTCGCTCAATGAATTCACGAATGCCTCGATTCACCCAGTAGTGCCGTAGCGCCTGAGATTTTTGTTCCGTGCGCTGCCAAGTACGATTTCCGTTTTCAGTTTCGTTATAGATGACTGGTTTTCCAGGCTCCAACTGATAGCGGCACTCGGGATCGAAGCAAAACCAGTCGATCGAGCCCTCGTAATCAATGCTTTCCTTCGTGGCCGCAATCAGAACACCAAAGGCTTCAAGGTTTCCCGCACACTCCTGCGTTATTGCGGGGGAGGGAAAAATGATCGGCGACAAATGTTGTTTCAGCGACTGACCAAGGCGCATTTCGTTGAGATTGAAATCCTTGTCACTACAGGTCTTCAGCTTCTCAGAAATGATACGGTTATAGACACGCCAATGATCGTTCGCTGGGTCGTCCGGTGCGCCAGGGATTAAATTCTCGTACGCCAAAACACTCAGGTAGGACAGTGTTTCCAGTAAAGAGAGATGGGCAAGCTGTTTCTGAGCTCTTTGGATCAGTTGATCAAACGGACGGAGTTGTTCAAGAAGGCGATCACAAACGCCGATGAAGATGCGCCATTCTTCGCCTTGGACCCGATGTCGAAGTAGTTTCCAAAGCTCGGAGTCGCTGCGGGTAAAAAGCTTGGAATAGCGGATTGCCCATCTGAGGGTGTCTGGAACCGAGTAAGACAGATGTTCTAGCAACTCTATCGGGATAGCGCATTCATGGCGCAGAATCCGGCTTATCGCCAAGCTGGATAGTTTCGAAGCCTTGACGACATCTGCTTCCAGCCAGAAAGGTGCCGCCGCCAAGCCGGTCGCACGATCAAGCCAAGAGATGTCCTTGCCATTTGGGCGCTGGTCTAAGAAGTGACGTAGCGCCTCGTCCAACGCATGGCTTTTATTGGCAAACCGCTGCTGATCTGTGAAAACTGCCAGATAATGCTGCCGACAACGATTGGCTCTTATGCTTAGCTCGGACAATTGAATTTCCAAAAGAATTGCAATTTCATCTGCATGTCGGTTTCTTCGAGTAGTGCCAGTTGGTCATTTTAGTTCTTTGGCCGGAAAGCACCCGAAAGCTATCGAGCATAGGGCCCATGAGCAGGCGGGTCATATCTTCAACTGCAGGCGACGCAAATAAACTGAACGTCGGCCAGCGGCTTTAGCAAGTCAGATAGCTTGCGCCGCGAAAGACTTTTGATAACCGGCACTTGCCTGACGTCGTGATTCAGCCAATGACCGTTCCCCCTACATTGCTGACCTCTTGGCGAAAACCCTGAATGGCTCTTCAGGGTCGATTCTTGCCTATCAGTCCTTATCTGAGTTGACGCCATCTGTCAGATGAAGTCTGGACTTCTACCGATTAGCGCCGTTCGACGCTAAAGTCCAGCCGATTTCCGTTCGCGTCGACACCGCTGCCCTTCCAGGAACGGCAGGTGATCGCCTCCCAGCGTACCGGAATCTCCCGGCCATCGCTGCAACGCACGACTCCGGTGCCGGCTTCGCCGGAACAACTGCCGGGATTCGGGGAAATCACCGGAGGCAGTGTCTGGCCATCGCAAGTCAGACGGCCTTCACGATCGTCGAGCGCAAACCTCCCACCACCGGAATTGCCCGGATAACCTTTGCCGCGCATCTCGCCCGGCACGTCGCTCAGGCTGCCGCGCGCCTGATAGCCGACGGAACAGGCCGCGAGCAACAGCGGAATGGCAAGAACGGTGACCATGACGTGATTGTTCACAAGGCAGCCTAAAAGTTTTCAGCGATAATCGCTATTCTGCACTTACTCGACTTCGATCGTGAATCCGCACCTCGGCCAACTCCACCCCTACCCCTTCGAGAAGCTGCGCGCCCTTTTCGCCGGCGTCACGCCGGATCCGCAATACAAGGAGATCAAGCTTTCGATCGGCGAGCCGCAACACCCGACGCCCCCCTTCATCATGGAAGCGCTGGCCGGCGGTCTAACGGGCCTGGCCAACTATCCGACGACGCAGGGCATTCCGGGCCTGCGTCAGGCCATCGCCGCCTGGTGCCAGCGCCGTTACGGACTGGAACTCGACGCGGAAAGCGAGATTCTTCCGGTCAACGGCTCGCGCGAGGCACTATTCTCCTTCGCCCAGACGGTGATCGACCCCGGCCGTGGTCATGTGCCGCTGGTCGTCAGCCCCAACCCGTTCTACCAGATCTACGAAGGTGCCGCCTATCTGGCCGGGGCCGAGCCGCGCTTCCTCAACACGCTTCCGGAAAACAATTTTGCGTTCAACTACGGCGCCCTCTCCGAAGCTGAATGGGCGCGCGTCCAGTTGTTCTACGTCTGCTCGCCGGGCAATCCGACCGGCAAGGTGTTTTCGCTCGACGACTGGAAAGCCCTGTTCGCGCTGTCCGACAAGTACGGCTTCATCGTCGCCTCCGACGAGTGCTATTCGGAAATTTTTTTCGACGAGGCCAACCGGCCGATCGGCTCCCTCCAGGCGGCGCAGCTGCTCGGCCGTAGAAACGAGCGGCTGGTGATGTTTTCCAGCCTGTCCAAGCGCTCCAACGTGCCGGGCATGCGTTCCGGCTTCGTCGCCGGCGACGCCGCCATCCTGAAGAGATTCCTGCTCTACCGCACTTACCACGGTTGCGCAATGCCCCCGCCGGTGCAGACCGCTTCCGTTGCCGCCTGGAACGACGAGGCGCATGTACTCGACAACCGCAACCAGTACCGCGAGAAATTCGCGGCCTGCACGCCACTGATCGCCGAAGTGCTCGCCACCGCCATGCCCGACGCGAGCTTCTATCTGTGGGCAAGGACGCCGGTCGCCGACACCGATTTCGCGCGCGGCCTTTTCGAACACTATAATCTCATCGTTCTGCCCGGCAGTTTCCTTGCCCGCGAGGTCGGCGGTGTCAATCCGGGCGCCGGTTTCGTCCGCATCGCGCTGGTTGCTTCGCTGGCAGAATGCTTTGATGCAGCAAACCGAATTCGTCAATTTGTCCAACAACTGTAATCAGAGAGAAGATCGATGAGCCATCCGCTGCAAGCCACCATAGAAGATCTTTGGGAACGCCGCACCGAACTGTCGCCCGACTCGCCGCCGACGACCGTCGCCGCCATCAACTCGGTGATCGGCGAACTGGACACCGGCAAGCTGCGCGTCGCCGAGAAGATCACCGGCGAATGGATCACCCACCAGTGGATCAAGAAGGCCGTGCTGCTCTCCTTCCGCGTTCGCGACAACCGCCTTCAGATTGCAGGCGACCTGCGCTTCTTCGACAAGGTCGATTCCAAGTTTGAGAACTGGACCAGGGAGCAGTTCCGCCAGGGCGGCTTCCGCGTCGTGCCGCCAGCCGTCGCGCGCAAGGGCAGCTACATAGCAAGGAATGCCGTACTGATGCCCTCCTACGTGAACATTGGCGCCTACGTAGACGAGAACACGATGGTCGACACCTGGGTGACGGTCGGGAGCTGCGCGCAAATCGGCAAGAACGTCCACCTTTCCGGTGGGGTCGGCATCGGCGGCGTGCTCGAGCCGCTGCAGGCGAACCCGACCATCATCGAGGACAACTGCTTCATCGGTGCCCGTTCGGAAGTCGTCGAAGGAGTCATCATCGGCGAAAACTCGGTCATTTCGATGGGCGTCTACATCAGCCAGTCCACCCGCATCTACGACCGCGAAACCGGCGATGTGACGTATGGCAGGGTTCCGCCGGGTTCGGTCGTCGTCTCCGGCAACCTGCCGTCGGCCGATGGCAAGTACAGCTTATACTGCGCCGTGATCGTCAAGAAGGTCGACGCGCAGACCCGCGCCAAGACCAGCATCAACGAATTGCTGCGCGCCTGATCCAAGCCCCACGACACCGGAGGCCCTGAATGATCCTCGACAAACTGTTCCAACTGATGGCGGAAAAACAGGCCTCGGATATTTTCATCTCCGCCGGCACGCCGATCCACATCAAGATCCAAGGCAACACCATGCCGGTCAATCAGCAGGTCATGCTGCCCGACATGATTGACAAGATCGCCTACGAACTGATGTCGCCCGATCAGGCGAAGACCTTCGATGTGGCGATGGAGATGAACCTCTCCTTCGGCGTGCGGGAGATCGGCAACTTCCGCATCAACATCTTCCGCCAGCGCGGTTCGACCAGCATTGTCGTCCGCTACATTCTCGGCAACATCCCACTGCTGTCCACCCTCGAACTGCCGCCAGTCCTGGCCGACCTGATCATGGAGAAACGGGGGATGGTTCTCATCGTCGGCGCCACCGGTTCCGGCAAGTCGACGACCATCGCCTCGATGCTCGATCACCGCAACGCCAATCGGGCGGGACATATCCTGACCGTCGAGGATCCGATCGAATACCTGTTCAAACACAAGAAATCCATTGTCAACCAGCGCGAAATCGGAATGGATACGGTTGACTGGGCTGCCGCGCTGAAAAACGCCATGCGTCAGGCGCCTGACTGCATCCTGATCGGCGAGATCCGCGACAAGGAAACGATGCAGGCTGCCATTGCCTATGCGCAGACCGGCCAT
>Ga0208460_10002544_pt1 | contig 10360 bp, 10 predicted proteins | sample AD_STIC10_MetaG_FD_184436 | JGI IMG/M metagenome (GOLD analysis project Ga0208460, IMG submission 184436) | Active sludge microbial communities of municipal wastewater-treating anaerobic digesters from USA - AD_STIC10_MetaG (SPAdes) (version 2) | ecosystem: Engineered > Bioreactor > Anaerobic >... | reverse complement strand
AGCTGGATGTTGTCGGTCCACTTCGTGCGACCGGTGATGAGGCGCGCGTCCTCCTTGCGCTTGCGGGCGGTGCCGACCTCGGATGCCGGGCGGTCGTCGACGGCGGTCATCAGGCCTCACTCCCCTGCGTGGCCGCGGTCGGCTCGCTCATGCTGCTCGCGCACGCCGCCACCGCCTTGACGATGTTGTGGTAGCCGGTACAGCGGCAGAGGTTGCCCTCGAGGCCCACCCGGATCTGCTCCTCGGTGGGGTTCGGCGTCTCGGCGAGCACGTCGATGGCCTGCATGATCATGCCGGGCGTGCAGTAGCCGCACTGGAGGGCGTGGTTGTCGTGGAACGCCTGCTGCATCGGGTGCAGCTCGCCGTAGGGGGCGATGCCCTCGATGGTCGTCACCTCGTGCCCGTCGGCCTGCACGGCCAGGACGTTGCACGACTTCACGCTGCGCCCGTCGAGGTGCACGGTGCACGCACCGCAGTTGCTCGTGTCGCATCCGACGACGGTGCCCACCTTCCCCACCACTTCTCGCAGGTAGTGGACGAGGAGTGTGCGCGGTTCGACGTCGTCGGAGCACAGGACTCCATCGACGGTGACGTTGACCCGAGTCATCGTTGACTCTCCTTCAGCAGGGGACCGTGACGTGTTCGTGATCCTCACCGGAAGTGACGCCCGCCACAAGGGCTTGGACGAAATCCGCACCGATTGGTCCTTCAGACCGTCAAAGGTGGTGGTGGTGGATCGAGCCCCTGATGACCTACTCCCGCGGGCGGCGAGTCACGTGGGTCGCCACTCCCAGAGCGCCGAGCGCGCAGCAGACGGCAACACTCCATTGGGTCGGGTAAGGCCCAAACACGAGGATGGGGCGCCACGCGTCAGCGGCTTGCCACACCATCAGGCTGAGTAAGGCGTACGTGGGAACGAGCAGCCACGCGAAGGTGTCGGAGAGCCATGCAGTAATGAGGAGACTGAGCCCGGTCCCAGCGGCGAAGTGGGTCGCGACAAGCAGGTACGGCTTCTCCTCAGGCAGCGTCGCAGCCCCCAGCAGCAGCATGATCGCCAGCCCGCAGATGATGAGCGCGTACAGGGATCGGTGCGCGGCCAGCCCGCGGCAGGACGTGCGTTCGAGGGTCCGTGCTGGACTCTCGAGCAGCGTTGTGCAGGTGACGCCCACGATCACGGGCATCAGGGCGAGGCTGATCACGGGGACGTACTCCTGGCCGAAGCCCGGAGGCAGCGCGGGGATGCGGCGGCTCCCCACGGCTGCCGTCACGAGGCCCAGCACCACGACCGTCCCGAGCGCCCTGGACAGCTGCCGGGCTCTGAAGTATGGGCTCACAAGGGTGCGCATTCCCCGTCAAGCCCGGCCGCAAACCAGTCGACCTGTTCGCTGATCGGCCCCTCGGGGATGCCATGGGTCTCATCAAACGCCTGCGGCGGAAGTGCATCCGGTACGGCCCGCCAGGCAAGCCAGCGTTCGCGTACCAGGACGTCGTCACTGACAGCGACCTCCCCGGGTGTTCCCTCGCACGCGAGCCACCGCACAAGATCCGGTGCCAAGTACTCCGCCAGCATCCCCGGCCCCGCGTTCTGCGTGCCGATGTAGAAGGACACGCTGGAATCTGAAAGCGCCAGTCCCGCCTCAGCAACTCGATCGGGTAAGGGCAAAGCTGTATCAAGATCCTCCACCATCGCGTCAGTGACGTCGCGCAACGCCGGCAGGTAGTACGCGTGCTCTTTCCACACGCACACGACAACCACGCCCTCGGCGCAGATCTGTTTCTCTTCGGCCACCGGCGCTCCTCGCTCGCCTGGTCCCGTCAGAACGCTGACCAGCCCCAGCCCTACCATCACTCCAGCCGCAGCCATGCCGAGCCATGGCTTGGATCGGCGCGCGGTTGCGACGATCAGCCCGCCTACCGTGAGCGCACAGAACCAGGCCAGCTGGCGGGCAGCCGCTTCTGGGGCAAGGCGGGTCCCCACCGCAAGGACGCCGTTGTCCAGCGCGGTCAGGAGCGCGCTCGGCGATCCCGTCCCGTAGGCGAGACCGACATTCAGCAGAAATGGGGCAACGGCGGCAACGATGAGGAGGCCGAGCCTTGGTAGGTAGGCGCCCAGAGCTAGGCCCAAGGCCGTGTGGGCAGCGATCCACCCCACGCCGACGGTCAACACAAGCCACGGAAACTCGATGGGGTCGGAGCGTCCCCACGTGGTGATCAACAGGGTTGCGGACGCCGCGATGAACGCGGCCAGCATCCAGCTCGTGATCCCAACCCAGCGCCACAGCGTGATGACCACACCGGACCGCGCCCCCCTCCCGGGGTACAGCGGTGAGGACACGTCACTGTCACGCTGGGCGTCAAGGCCCGCTGCGAGGACGATGAGCGGCAGGGCAAGAGTGAAGGCGTTGACGGCCGTCTGAGCAGTCTCCATCCACGCGCCAACCCAGCCGTTGTTGAGGAGTCCGTACGCGACGGCCGCGAGCATCGCTGCTGGCGCGGCCAGCGCACCCCAACTTGCTCGGAGCGCCAAAGCCAGAGACCTCACGCAGAGCGCTCCTGACGGAGCAGGTGCGCAAAGCCAGCCTCGAGACTCTCGCTGTCCGGCCCGTGAGAACGCAACCCCTCCACAGTGTCCGAGAAGACCACAGCACCGTCGAAGAGCACGATGACGCGACCGCCAAGCGCCGCCACCTCGGCGAGTTCATGGGTACTCACGACAACGGCAGCAGACTCCGCCACCGTTCGGACGACGTCGCGCAACTGCAACCGCTGCTCCGGATCGAGGCCAACAGTGGGTTCATCGAGGAGGAGGACCGGGGGCAACCCCACCAGGGCGCAGGCCAGTGCAACCCTGCGACGCATGCCCCCAGAGAGGGTTCGACATCGATCGCGCGCCTGTGAACTCATCGAGACCTGCTCTAAGGCAAGGCCAACCGCGTCGCGATCCTGCACCCCCTTCAGCCAGGCCGCGTACTCCACAACGTCACGAACGCTCATGTGACCCGGGAGAACTGGGTCCTGGGCCAAGTACCCGATGCCCGCCAACGAAGCGCGATCCTGAACAGCATCCCCAGCCCGATCACCCAGCGACACCGACCCCGCCCTCGGAGCCAGGTCACCGGCCAAGGTGCGAAGCAACGTCGTCTTGCCCGCACCGTTGAGGCCAAGCAGGCAGGTGAGACCGACGTCAAGGTCGAGGTCGATCCCCTTGAGCACTAGCGACCGCCCGTAGCCTTGCTCAAGACCCCTCACGTGCAGGATCGTCATGCGCGCACTGTAACTGCCGATGTAGACCTGCGGGTCACCACCAGGGTCACGGCCACCGTGCTTCGACGAAGCCTGATCCACTCGCGGGGTCTGGGCGCAGCGTCACCCGGGCATCCCAGTGGTACCGGGAGGACGGCCATGTCAATGAGACCGCAGAGGATCGCGACGCGCAGAACGTGGCGCCGCCGTCGTAGATCGGGTCGTCAGGACTGAACGAAATGTTCCGGACGAGTTGCCACGTGAACTTGTTTCGACATGAGGAGCCCGGTGCATCCCACAGAACTGTCCCCTTCTTGTTCACAGCCGGATAGGCGCGGTCGCTCTTGCCGGACGTGTCCGCAGGGAGTCTCTGATTGCCGTAGATCGTCGCGTTGAAGGACCGATAATCGCTGCCGGCTTGTGCGGCTGCCAAGCCCGGGCCCAGGGCGAGGAGCAGAGTTGACACGATGATGGTCAGTCGGTGCGACATGAGATGAAACCCTCGAGTTCTGCCAGTGTCTCCGTGGAACTGGTGCACCGATAGCACCCCCCCCCGCTCGGGCTGTCAAGACGAGGTGTTCAGTCGGGCGCGAAGACGTGCCCGGCACGGTGCCCTACACCCGCTCCGGCTGCTAGCTCCGTCACAGGTGGTGGTGGATCGAGCCCCCGGTGTCCTGCAGCCGTTGCCCGCCGCCGCCCCACTGGAGCGCCACGATCTCGGCGGCGATCGACACGGCCGTCTCCTCCGGGGTGCGCGCCCCGAGGTCGAGCCCGATCGGCGAGGACAGCCGCGACAGCTCTGCCTCGGTCACTCCGACCTCGCGCAGCCGCGCCAGCCGGTCCTCGTGGGTGCGCCGCGACCCCATCGCCCCGACGTAGGCGACCTCGGGCAGCCGCAGCGCCACCTCGAGCACGGGCACGTCGAACTTCGGGTCGTGGGTGAGCACGCAGACCACGGTTCTGGGGTCGATCCGCCCCGCCTCGAGCTCTGCGGTGAGGTAGCGGTGCGGCCAGTCGACGACCACCTCGTCGGCGGCCGGGAATCGGGATGCCGTGGCGAACACCGGCCGCGCGTCGCAGACCGTCACCCGGTAGCCGAGGAAGGCGCCCACGTGCGCCACCGCGGCGGCGAAGTCGATCGCGCCGAACACGAGCATCCGCGGCCGGGGCGCGTAGGCCGCGACGAACACCCGCATGCCCTCGCCCCGACGCTCGCCGTCGGGGCCGTAGGTCAACGTCTCGGTGCGACCGAGCGCCAGGAGCCCGCGGGCATCGTCGGTGACGGCGCTGTCTGCCCGCTCACTCCCCAGTGAACCGATCACGGCAGCGGATGCCGTGCCACCGGCATCCGAACCAACCTCACCTTCGTGCCCCTCACCCGCCACCTCGCCAGCGGCACCCTCCGGGCGCACGACGAGGCGGCGGCCCACGAAGGCAGGGTACTGGTGGTCGATGACGGTCGCGACGGCCACCGGGCGGCCGGCCTCGACGTCGGCGGCGACGGAGCCGAGCTCGGGAAAGGTCTCCTGCGACACCGTCTCCACGAACACGTCGAGGATGCCGCCGCAGGTCAGCCCGACCGCGAAGGCGTCGTCGTCGGAGACCCCGTACCGCTGGAGCACCGGCGCGCCCGAGGCCATGACCTCCTGGCCGAGCTCGTAGACGGCACCCTCGACGCACCCGCCGGACACCGACCCCACGGCCTCGCCACCGGGCCCGACGAGCATCGACGCACCCGCCGGGCGTGGTGCGGAGCGGAAGGTCGCGACGACGGTGCCGACGCCCACGGCATCCCCGGCGTGCCACCACGCCATCAGCTCGTTCAGCACGTCACGCACGCGCCACCACCTCCGTCAACTCCTGGAACGCCGCCATCGAGTGCCCCGCGACGAAGTCGTCGACATGGGGCAGGACCGCCATGATGCCGCCCTGCACCGGCTCGTACCCGGCCCGCCCCCGGTGCGGGTTGACCCAGACGACCCGGTGCGCCACCGCCCGCAGCCGGCGCACCTGCTCCCCGAGGGCCTCGGGCTGGTCGCGCTCCCACCCATCGCTGAAGACGACGACGACCGCGCCGCGTGCCATGCCGCGCCGCCCCCACCGGTCGAGGAAGACCTTGACCCCCTCGGCCAGGCGGGTACCGCCCGACCAGTCGGGGATGGCCCGGCCGGCCGCGACGATCGCCCGGTCGGGGTCACGCTGGTGCAGCGGGCGGGTGACGTGGGTGAGCCGGGTGCCGAGGGTGAAGACCTCGGTGGGCACGCCCGCCGCGCAGTAGGTGTGCGCGAGGCGGATGAGGGCGTCGGCGTAGGCACTCATCGAGCCCGACACGTCGATGAGCAGCACGACGCGCCGGGGCCGGTCGGCGCGGCGGCGCCAGTTGACCTCGCCGGGCTCGCCCATGCGGCGCAGGATGGAGCGCAGCGTGCGGCGGGCATCGACCTGGCCGCGGCGGGCCCTGGTGTGCCGGTGGGCGCGGCGCCGGGGGGCGCGAGGGCGCAGGGCGGCGAACATCCGCACGAGCTCCTCGCGGTCCCGGCGGTCTAGCGTGGCGACGTCGCGGTGGCGCAGGATCTCGGTCGAACTGGCCTGGGCGGCGACGGTGTCCGGGTCGTCCTGGGCTGCGTTGGACGCGCCGGCCGTGTCGTTCAGCCCGGCCTGGCTGGTCACCTGCTGCAGCGGCGGCCGGTTCTTCATGCCCGCACGCTGCCCGCTGAACCACGCGTGGAAGACGAGGTCGTAGCGCTCGAGGTCGGCCGGTGACCCGCACAGGGTCGCCCGCCCTGCGTGGTAGACGCCGACCTGGTCCTCGAGCCCCAGCGCGGCCACGGCCTCGAGGAAGGTTCGCTCGCGGTCGGCCGTCACCGCGACCCCGGCAGCTCGAAGCGCCCGGGCGAAGCCGAGCAGGATCTCCTCCGGCGGGCGGGTGGGCGCCGCGGACGGTGCTGCGTCATGCGCGTCGGTGCGGACGGCATCCGAACCCGGGCGGACGGCATCCGACGTCATGTCGTGAGCATGATGTCGAGGGCGCGGCGAACGCGTTCGGCATCCTCGCGGTACTTCACGGCAACGCCCAGGGTCGCGGCCGCCGTCGCGGTGTCGAGCTCGCGGGTACCGAGTTCGTTCAGGGCGCGGGCCCAGTCGAGGGTCTCGGCGACGCCGGGGGGCTTCAGCAGCTCGCGATCGGTGCGGATGCCGTGGACGAGTCGCACGACCTGGTCGGCGAGCGCCTCGGGCACCTCGGGGGCGCGGCTGCGCACGATCGCGAGCTCACGCGCGATGCCGGGGTGCTCGAGCCAGTGGTAGAGGCAGCGACGCTTGAGGGCGTCGTGCAGCTCGCGGGTGCGGTTGGAGGTGAGGATGACGACCGGCGGGACGGATGCCGTGACCGTGCCGAGTTCGGGGATGGTCACCTGCCACGTCGAGAGCACCTCGAGCAGGAACGCCTCGAACTCGTCGTCGGCCCGGTCGATCTCGTCGATGAGCAGCACCGCCGGCGACTCGCGCAGGGCGCGCAGGACGGGGCGGGCGAGCAGGAAGCGCTCGTCGAACAGGCCTTCCTCGACCTCGCGGACGTCTCTGGGGCCTTCCTCGACGGCCTCGAGCGCGCGCACGTGGAGGATCTGGCGGGGGAAGTCCCAGTCGTATAGGGCCTGCGTGGCGTCGATGCCCTCGTAGCACTGGAGGCGGATGAGGGGCAGGTCCATGGCCTGCGCCAGGGCCTCGGCCAGGGCGGTCTTGCCGGTGCCGGGCTCGCCCTCCATGAGCAGCGGCCGGCCGAGGCGCAGCGCCAGCCAGGTGACGGTGGCCAGGGCCTCGTCGGTGAGGTACCCCGTCGCGCCGAGCGCGCCCTCGAGGTCGGCTGCCGAGTCGAACGTCGTGCGGGGGTCCATGGCGCCAGCATCCCTGACGCGCCGCCCGATCGGAAGCACTCCCCTCCCCGACGGATGCCGTGTGGTCGGCTTGCGCTGCCGCAGGGCAGGTGGTCAGAGCAGGTGGGCCACAGCGGCGAGCAGTTCGCCGACGGCCAGTGCCCCGACGAGGGCCGCGACGACGGCGGGCAGGCGGCCGTCGGCGAGCACCGAGAAACCGGGCTCGCCGGGGTGGGCTCGGGCCAGCCGGCGGGTGCGCAGCGCCGCGATGATCACCCAGCCCGCGAGGGCAGCAGCCAGCGCTGTGGGGACGACGACGGCCGGGCCGAGGGCGTCGAGGGTGAGGCGGCCGATCGTCAGGGCTCCGATGAGCAGCGCCAGCCCGGTGCGGCGCCACGCCAGGGTGGTGCGCTCCTGTGGGGCAGCCGGATCACCCACGGGCCGGCTCACCACCCGGAGCCCACCACCACTGGGACAGCTCTGACTTGTTGGTCAGATCCGTCTCAGGCACCGGTCACGCTCGTGATGCCGAGGACCACGGCAGTGACCGCCACGGCCACGAGCACGACGACCATCGCCGGGTTCGACGGCAGTGACTTGCCCTGGCGCATCGCCCGCTCGGTCCCTGCCCACCCGCGCCAGGCGGCGAAGGCGGTGAGCAGGGCGGCGAGGGCCAGCCCGGCAGCGAGGGCGCGCTGGACGGCATCCGGCATGGGGAGCGGGAGGGCATCGACGGCCGCGGCTCCGGCGACGAGCGCCAGCGCCGTGCGGATCCAGGCGAGGAAGGTGCGCTCGTTCGCCAGCGAGAAGCGGGGATCGGGGTCGCTGCCGTGGTCGTAGACGCTGCCGGGCCAGCGGTGCTCTGGTGCGCTCACGGCCCCATCATGTCGCGCCACCGGTGGGGCCCGGGGAGGTCGGCGACGGTGTCGACGTCGCGGCCGCTGGCGAGGTCGCCGCACTCGACGAGGTCGTGCTCGGTGGTGCGCAGGTGGTCGCGGGCGCCGCGGTCACCTCGGGCGGTGGTGCGCACGGCTTCCCAGTGATCACGCCCGATGGCGACCGGGTGGCCGGGCACGCCGCCGTATGCCGCCCGCACCAGGGCCGCTGCCCCCTGCGGTTGCGCGGCGGCGAGGACCCGGGCCATGACCTCGGCCGTGACGTCGGGCAGGTCGACGAGGGTCACGAGGGCGATGTCGGCTGCCACCTCCTGGGGTGCCACCGAGCTGAGGTCTGCGAGCCCGGCACGCAGCGATGCGCCCATGCCCTCGGCCCAGTCGGGCACGGTGACGACGTCGACGCGAAGGTGCGCCACGGCATCCGACGCCTGCGACGCCCCGGCACCCAGGACGACGACGACCCGGTCGCAGCCGGCCTGCCACAGGCGCTCGACGGCCGTCTCGATGAGGGTCGGGCCCGTTGGGGTCAGGCGCAGCAGGGCCTTGGGTCCGCCCATCCGGCGGCCGGCCCCAGCGGCGAGCAGCAGCCCCACGGTGGTCACCCGCCCCACCCTCTCCGACTTCGTGCGACTTGGGTACCGGTTTGGGCCGATTTGTGGCCCAGAGCCGCACTCAAGTCGCACGAAGTCGGGAAAGGGGGGTCAGGCGGGGGTGGCCTCGATGGCGGCGATGATCCTCGGGCGGATCTCCGACGCCGAGATGACCGCGTCGACCGACCCGACCTGCACGGCCCGGTGGATGTCGTGCACCCGGTCGAACTCCGACGCCACCTGCCCGAGCTTCTCGGCGCGAACCGCGGTGCGCACCGCGATCAGCTCGGTCGCGAGCGCAGCCCGTTCGGCCCCGCTGGCGGCGGCGACCCGCGCCTCGAGGTCGGCGACCCGCGGGTCAGCTGCCGTGCGCTTGTCGACGTCGCGCGCGAAGACCACCGCGGCGGCCGGGGCCCCACCGATGACCGACGCGAACGAGCCCTCCACCGCGAGCACCGTCATCCGGGGGTTGAGCGCTTTGGAGAACACGACGAACGCGCCACCGTGGTAGCGCGACACCACGACGAAGACGATCGGGCCGTCGAAGTTCACGACCGCCCGGCCGATCTCGGCGCCGTACTCGAGCTGCAGGGCGCGCATCGAGTCGGGTGAGCCGTCGAAGCCCGACAGGTTGGCCAGCACGACGAGGGGCCGGTTGCCGCTCGCCGCGTTGATCGCCCGGGCCGCCTTCTTCGACGAGCGCGGGAAGAGCGTGCCGGCCGTGTAGACGTCCGGCCCGTCGGTCGGCGGCACCCCGCGCCGGGCCACCGTCTTGGACTCGATCCCGAGCAGCAGCACCGGGATGCCGCCGATGCGGGCGTCGAGCACCACCGCGGTCTCGGCGTCGGCCATGCCGGCCCAGCGCTCGAGGGTGCCGTGGTCCTGGTCCGCGACCGCCTTCATCAGGGTGCGGATGTCGAACGGCTTCTTGCGGTCGGGGTTGGTCGCCGACGAGAAGATGTCGCCGACGGTCGTGAAGTCGCTGCCCGCGAGGGTGTGCGGGTGCGTCGTGACGTCACGGTCGTGCGGGTCGCTCGTCGGGGCCCGGCGCGGGCCGCTCTCGCCCGGCGCGACCCAGGTGTTCTCGTAGTGCGCGAGGAGGATGCCGTAGGCGTCGACGAGGTCCTTGGCCCAGTACTGTGCCTGGCCGTTGGGGCCCATGACCCGGTCGTAGCCACCGATGCCGAAGTTGTCCTCGGCCGAGACGCCACCGGAGAAGTCGAGCGACTGCTTTCCGGTGAGCACCATCGCCGAGTCGGGCGTCATGACGAGGATGCCCTTGGTGTGCATGAGCATCGTCGCCTCGGCGTTCCAGTACGGCTGCGCCCCGACGTTGATGCCGGCGACGACGACGTTGATCTCGTGCCCGGCCTGGGTGAACTCGATGATCCGCTTGAGCGCCTTGGCGACCCAGTCCATGTTCTCGGTGCCCGAGTCCATGGAGATGCGGGCACCGGCGGACAGGGCGAACCACTCGACCGGCAGGCCCCACTCCTCCGCGAGGTCCAGGGCCGCGATGACCCGGGCGCACTCCGGCTCGGCCACCGCACCAAGGGCCCGCAGCGGGTCGCCGCAGAGCAGCACCCGGCTGACCCCCTCGGGGTGCAGGGGGGTCGGGGTCGTGACCAGGCCGCAGATCAGGCCCGCGGTGTTCTCGCCGTAGGGCCGCTCGACCGGCACGAGCCGACCGCTCTCGTCGAGGTCGAGCTCCTGCACCGAACCACCGGAGCCGGCCACCATCGAGACCAGCTCGTAGGGG
>Ga0208460_10002518_pt1 | contig 10413 bp, 11 predicted proteins | sample AD_STIC10_MetaG_FD_184436 | JGI IMG/M metagenome (GOLD analysis project Ga0208460, IMG submission 184436) | Active sludge microbial communities of municipal wastewater-treating anaerobic digesters from USA - AD_STIC10_MetaG (SPAdes) (version 2) | ecosystem: Engineered > Bioreactor > Anaerobic >... | reverse complement strand
TGGTGTTCTTTGGTGTTCTTTGGTGTTCTTTGGTGTTCTTTGGTGTTCTTTGGTGTTCTTTGGTGTTCTTTGGTGTTCTTTGGTGTTCTTTGGTGTTCTGAGCTGTACTGATCGGCAGCCCAAAAACCCCGCAGCTCGGGGTTTTTCTTGTTCCTTTACCGGACCGCTGCGGTAACCGTCAGCCGGCCCGGCGGCAGGATAGCTACTTGTAATAACCGACGGCACATACCTGGTCGGCGACCTTGGTGACGAACACGACCTTGGCCACCGGATCAGTCTGGCCCGGACGCGGCCACATGTAGGAGACCTCGGCGATCGATCCGTCCTTGGCTACAGCGTAGACTTCGACGCCCAGCGGCTTGCCCGCCTTGTCCTTGAGATCCTTCAGGCTCTTCCCGACCAATGTCGGATGAGCGGTGAAGTTTCCATCTGGCCCACCACAGTACGGATACAGGTCGCGATCCTTGAAGCCACCTTCACCCTTGGTGAACATCTCAAGCGCTTTGGCCTTGTCGGCCTTGACGGCAACGACCGCCTTTTCGAGCATGGCTTTCGCCTCGGCAGGCGTCCCATACTCCGCCGCGGTGGCGGTACCGACAGATCCGAGAAAGGCCATTACTGAAACCACAGCTAATTGACGCAGCATCGAAAGTCTCCTTTTCAAGTTATCACACAGCAAACGACGTGCTGGTGTATCGCAAGCGAGAAGGGAACCCCCACCTCGCGCCCCATGGTAGCGCAAAACCGGCCGGGGTGACCGACATCATGAGATCGCCGAAGAGCAACTCCCGGCTGGCGCGCGGGAAGCAGCTTCCGCCGCAGGCTCACTCATCGCTGTCGGCAACAGCCGTAAAAGGGGCTAGAGCGATCTCCATTTCTTGGCCAACTTTCCGGGTCGACCGTAGCAACTCGGATTCTTGTTCAACCAAAAGAATACAGAAAATATCTCTGACCCCTTTGGGCTCGCAAGACTGATGTCTTGCGTTGTGGTGGTGGGAGGGGCTGAAGCTGATAGCATATGCAAGGCAACCAGCGTTGCCCTTGGGGTGGCAGGCCGGAAAATCGTGGTCTGTCCCCAGTTCCCCAATTCTGTTCGAAAGCCACGGATCTCTGGGTGTCCTGCCAATGAATATTTTCGATTTTGACCTGAATGGCGTATTTGCCTTCACGGTCTCGCCCCTACAACTGATGCTGCGGGGAACGCTGATGTATTGGTTCCTGTTCGTGGTCTTCCGGTTCGTGCTGAGGCGCGACATCGGTGCGCTCGGGGTCAGCGATTTCCTGTTTGTCGTGATCCTCGGTGACGCGGCACAGAACGCGATGATCGGCGGCGCCACGTCGACGACCGACGGCATGGTGCTCATCGCGACCCTGGTTTTCTGGAGCTACCTGCTGGACTACCTGAGCTTCCGCCTTCCTGCTGTCCGGCGCTTCACGTCGGCCCACCGGGTATGCCTGGTCCGCGACGGCAAGATGATTCGGCGGAACATGCGCCGCGAGTTCATTACCGACGAAGAGCTGGGCGCAAAAATCCGCCAGGAGGGTGTCGATGACATTGCGCTGGTCAAGCGAATGTACCTCGAGGGGGATGGCGAGATCAGTCTGATCAAGCAGGAGCCGGGTGAGACACCCCGCTGACGGCCACGGCTATGTGCAAATTAGAACGTGCAATATCTTGCCGATATTTGGGCACGATACTTCAAACCTGCAATTCACCTTCTCCGTTATTCAGCGCGAGCGATCCGAACAATTTCCCGGGCAATATCTTCCGGTGACAAAACCAAATCGGTACAGCCGCTGGCAATCGCGCTTTCCGGCATATCGGGCTGCTTTGCGGTAGCCGGTTTTTGAGCAAATGTAATGCCCCCCATTTCCTTGATTTCGCACAGCGCGTCGGCGCCGTCACCATCGTAGCCAGAAACAATGACAGCAATAAGCTTCCCGTCCCAATGTTCGGAGAGCGAGCGCAGAAAGACTGTGATCACGTCAGGCCAGCCCCGCGGCTTTGAGATTGGCTTGAGATGAAACTCCTCGTCATCGACGTGCAGATCCCGATTGGCCGGAATAATGAAGACGCGGTTGGGTTCGATCAGCAGGTTTTCCGTGATCAGATCGACCGGCATCGTCGTGAAGCGCGGCAGCACTTGATGGAGCTGGGTGGGCATGATCGTGATGTGATTCACGATGACGATGGCCACCCCCATGTCGCCCGGAAGGTTCTGCAATAGCCGGATGTAGGCGTCGAGTCCACCGGCTGAACCACCGACGCAGACGATAGGAAATTTTTTCACCACAATATCCGATTGGCACAAGTGGCGCAGCGATCCATGGGCAAGCTTGCCGGGTGGTTCTGGCGGTTCATTGTTTTCTCCTTCGCGTGGGTGGCGCGCTTTGCTGGATGCCGTCTGTCGTCTATAGGCGCAGCTGTTGCCATTGCCTCGAACCTACTCGCCGCAGAATATTCGGCTGTTCGCTACCCCGCATAGCACCTGAGCGGCAGCGAACAATGGCAATCACAAGGCGCGGATTCCACGCACCTTCACGCGGTGCCGGCGCGTGGTTGCGAATGGAAAAATCGGATCATCTCGGCCGAAGCGTCCGGTCCGCCCTTGTCGGTGAACGATCCGTCCGGACTACCTCCCGACCATGCCGCCTGATCGGCGCTCCGGTCGGGACAACCGGGTTCAGTTCGCTGGCGAACACAGCTGACAAAGTGCTCGCCGCAACCCGACTTGGTCTGTCCGTAGCGCGACATCTTCATCCGCGCAAGAAAAGGGGCCGCCCATTAGTCGGCCCGTGTCAAGCGAGTAAGCAATCCCATGGCGGCGCAAGCCGCCAGTTTTTTCAACTTCTTCACACCTCCCTCGCAATCGCTGACCGCACCCGTTTCTTCAAAGTATGGCTGCGAACGAATCGCGCCAGCCACCCATCAGGATCAAGCGATCAGCGATGGTCTGCCTTCGCCCTGGCGGCTTTTGCCGCCCCAGAAGAACGTTGGTGCCGCTTCGTGTCCAATGGATTTCACAGACTCGTGGCTGCCGGTTTCCCGGCGCCAATCCCTGGCTGGCTCACGTTACAGGTGATCCGCTTGACTGCTCGGGTGACGGCGAACGGCAGCCCATTCAGGCTCGTGGCTCGTTGTCCAGGCCCCTTACCGGGCTTGCCGCCGCCGTCGTGACTCATGCAAAGCAACGCATCACGTCAAAGGGTTTGCGCTCCTTAAGAATGTGGAAGCAGGCGCGCGCCAGCTTGTGGGCGAGCGCCTTGATCGCCACCACGGTGTTCGTCCTGGCTTTCTTGCGCTCATAGAAGCGCTTGGCCTCGGGGCAGAAGCGCAGTGCGAAGTTCGCCGCTTCGACAAAAGCCCAGGCCAAATACTTGTTGCCGTTCCTGGTGTTGCCTTCGCCTTTCTTCTTGCCGTTGCTGAGGCGCTGACTATCGACACAGCGCGCATAGGAGGCAAAGTTGCCGACGGCGGCAAAGCGGCCAATTGGCCCCGTTTCCAGCAGGATGATGGTGGCGAGAATGCGACCAATGCCGGGAACGCTGGCCAGCAAGGCGTAGTCCGGTCGTTCGCCCACTCTTTCCTGCAGACGCTTTTCAAGGAGGTCGATTTGCGCGCTCAGGGTGGTGATGACCGCGAGGTTGCTTTGCACCGCCAGTCCGACATCCTCAGGTAGCCCCATCCGATCGACGTCACTCGCAGTCATGCGCTTGATTACGTTGCTGGTGATTTTTACCGCCTGCTGGCGTGCCATGATGTTCTCGATCGCCAGAATGTGGCTGGTTCGGCTGCGCACCAGCTGCATGCGCTTTCTGGCCAGGTCACGGATGGCCCGGTGCGCCGGCGGCAGAATGGTGCCGGTAGGCAAAATGCCCAACCTGAGCAGATGCGACAACTGCCGGGCGTCCGCTTCGTCGCCGCTGTGCTTGAGACCATCGTATTTCTTGATGGCCCCCGTGTTGGCCAGATGAACGACAAACCCTGCGGCCTGCAAGCCATCTACCAGCCAATACCAGTTGTAGGTGGATTCGACGACTACACCGGCAAGTCCTTCACGCCAGGGCAGCAGAAATCCGATGATCTTCGCCAAGTCGTTCGGCAACCGTTTCTCCGCAACGACCCGGTCTGTTTCATCCGTCACTGTGATCACGCTGTTGTTCGAGTGCAAATCTATTCCGCTATAGTTCATCTCGGCCTCCGTTGGGTTATCGCAAGTTCGCAAACTCACTTTAACCCCACCGCCCCTCGGCGGTGGGAGGCCGGCTAGATGATCTTCAGGCTCAAATTTCCAGGAAAATCCCGATCAGGACTTAATTCGAGCCTAGCCCCTTTAGCAGTGCCGGCGCGGTCTGCGGGCCGTAGCCCTTGCGGCACAGCACTGAACAAAAAAGCCGGGCTGAGGTTGCCCTCTGGCCCGGCCTGGCGAACGGCGGTTGCTTACTTGCCGACTGCGGCCTTGGTCTTGTCGGCAGCTTCCTTGGTGGCATCGGCCGCTTCCTTGGTCGCGTCGGCAGCCTTGACCACCATTTCCTTGCCGGCCTCCTTGGTTGCCTCGACAGCTTCCTTGCCTGCTTCCTTGGTCGCTGCGACAGCTTCCTTGCCTGCTTCCTTGGTCGCGTCGGCGGCTGCGCCAACGGCCGCTCCCGCTTTCTTGGCGGCTTCGTCGGCCTTCTGCGCGGCCTCCTTGGCGACCTTGACGGCTTCGGCCTTGGCGGCTTCGGCTTTCTTGGCGGCATCGTCGCCACAGGCGGAAACGGTCAGGGCAAGGAAGGCGGAAATGACGAGCAGGCGGATTTTCATGATTTTGATCTCCAGTGGGAATGTGACAGCAATGAACACGACGCCGCGAAAACCGTGGCCACGATTCGTGGCCTCATTGAACCAGTTTGGCGATCGTCTTCGCAAAGCGGCGCTATAAGAGCACGTTCTCCGATGCGAGTAAACCGGCAGACCGCGCCCCGGATGACAGGCGAGCGCATTGACGTCCGCGAAATCCGCCCGTTTTTTCTCGTCGACCGCAGCAAAACCGGATTGCGCGACTGGATCAGAAGAGATCCCCGTTCTTGTCGTCTTCGGGCCTGGCGACGGCTTTTCTGCCGGCGGCCGCAGCGCTGACCCGGATCCCGGCGCCCCAGCGCAACGCCCCGGTCGAGCGCCACAGGTCGAGATGGCGCGTGCGATATTCGTAGGCCTCGTCGGCGCCGCCAACCGTGATGCCCGGCCCGGTCATGCGCGGCGCCCTGGGGTTCGCGGCGTGCAGCGTTTTCCAGACCCTGGGCCAGCGGGCGGCAGCCTGCTTCAGCGCCGCTTCCGCCTCGGCCAGGCGGCCGGCCGAGAAGAATGCCAGCACACGGGCGTATTCGGTGGAAGCGAAGTCGTCCGGGTAGCGGGCGGCGACGGCGATCGCTTCGTCAGCCAGGCCTCCGGCCACCAGCGCGTGAATCAGAGTTTCCCGCAGGCCCGTGTTGTCCCTGGGGTTAGCCACACCGACGCTCCAGCGCAGCAGATCGAGGGTTTCCGCAGGCGCGGCGGCGGCGAACTCCTCGACGTAACAGGCAACCAGCGTCAGCAGCGGCCGGTTATCGAGAAAGCCCCAAGCCAGTTCCCTGTCGAGCGCGTGCAATTTGCCGAGCACTGTCCGGCGCAGCGATTCGCCGCGTTCCAGCAGGCGGCGGGCGAGCGCGTCGTTGCTGCCGGGCAGGGCTTCCGGCAGCACGCGCAGGATCTCCACGCAATCGCTCAGCACCCGGAAGGACTGCCCGGCCAGCGGTTCCCGAGTCAGAAAGTCGAGCCATTTCTCGTTGCTTAGCACGCCGTCGCGCAAGTCCATCCACTGACTTTCGCAAGCCGCGAGCTTCCCGTTCGGAGACAGTTCGACGTCGCCCGCCAGGCTGTAGGCGCAGGCCGGCGCCGGCCAGCGTTCGATGACCTCGACCAGTTGCGCCAGCGGGCCGCGCGTCGCCGCCAGCGAGCGGAGCGTGCTGTCGTCGCTGCCATCAGCCATGTCGCGCAGCAGGGCGATCAGGTCGCGGTGGTCGTATTTCGCGTCGCGTGCCAGTTTGGCCGACCAGAAGGCCGCCCGGGCACGCGCTTCCTCGCGCCGGCCTTCCGAGACCAGCACCAGGATTTCCAGATGCGACAGCGATGGCGCATTCGGCGTCAGGCGCTGCGCCTCGCGAAACGCCGTCCACGCTCCCGCGTAGTCGCCGCGGTCACTGAGGACGGTGGTCTGGCGCTGCCAGCCGGTCGAAGCCAGAGTCTTGTCGGGAGCCGCCTTCAGCGCTTCGATGAACTTCTGTTTCTTGCGCGGCGCGTGGGTGTCGAGGTAGGTGCCGAGCAGCATGTCGGCGGCGCCCTCGGCGCGTTCGTCGAGCTCGGGCAGATGTGCGAACAGGGTTTCCAGCAGGGCGATGGCATCTTTCTCCCGGCCGCACCGCCGCCACTCGTCGGCCACCAGGGCCAGCGCATCCGGGTGCAGTTCGAGAATCGGCAATTCAGCCAGCCGGTTGCGGGGAAACTGCATCAAGACCTTGGCCAGCATAAGTTCCTCGGAAATGCCCAGCGCCGGAGCGTTGACCGCGCCACAGCACTGCTTGAACTTGTGCCCGGAACCGCACAGGCACGGCGCGTTGCGCTCCGGTCGCGGCTGCTTGCGCGGGCGAAAGCGGTTCTCTGGGATCGGCGTCGCGTTCCAGATTTCCAGCGCGACGACGGTTGCCATGTGCCTGAGGAACTCCGGCGTGCGCGCTGCGTCGGGAATCGTTGTCGTCTTCAGCAAGGTCCCGAGCATGCCCACCATGCGGGCGCGGAAATCGGCGAAGGAAATGCCCTCGAGAATCTGGCTGGCGGAGGAGGAACAGAGCAGATCGACGGCGTCATGCCAGCGGTCGTCATGGTCGGAGGCGATCATGGTGGTGGGTCGTATGAGAAGGAATTAGAGGGATCGAACCATGGCGCGGCAACGGCTGGCGCAAGCGGCTCGCCAAGCTGGTGTAGCTCCACCTGGGGGAATCTAGCGCAGTTTGGCCGATGAGGCCACCCCCTGACGCCGGGCGGCCGCCCGGCGCGCTCGTGCTGCGTCAGGCCGACGACCGTGCAGGCCGCTTCTGGCTGCGATTACCAGTGGCGATGGCCATACCCGTGTCCATACCCGTAGCCGTAACCGCGTGGAGGCGGAGCATAGTACGGGCCAGGACCCCTGTAATAGGGCGCCGGACCGACAGTCACGATCCCGATGCTGGGGCCGGTGTAGGCAACCTGGGGTGGTATCACCGTGCACGCGGTCAGGGTTGAAAGCGCGATGAGTGAGGCGGCAATTTTCAGAAGCCTTGACATGACGTTTCCTCGTTGATGTTCATGAACTGAATAACGCGGTCGCAAGGCTGTGCGGCGACTGTAGATTTGTACTGAGATGTTTCGGGATGTAAGCCGGGCAATTCTCCTCACCCCGGACTCACCCTCGATCGTGCGCGGCAGAAAGCGCCGACCCAAGGTCGGCTGACCGGTTCTGATCGGCTAATATGATGGTTTGAAGGGGAGGTTCATGTGAACGACAGCGGCTGCCAGATCGGCGTGCTGAATCGCGCCGGGCACAGCGAGCGTACAGGCGTCCTGGATGCCCTGCGCCGCAAGTGGCAAGTTTGTCGACCATTGGGCATCTTCTCGTCTTGCTGCTGCTGGCGCACGGCCTGCGGACATTCCTGGCCATTCGCCTGGCAATCAGGGACGCGGGCGCCGGCGATATTGATTGGAGACCGCTGAAATGCCGCCGAATGACCTCCCGGTCTTTCAACCCCTGACCGGGGTCTACGAGCCGTCCGGCATCCAGCAGCTCGCCGACGGCCGCTTTCTCGTTGTCGAGGACGAAGAGACACATGCGCTGGGTCTTCTGCATATCAGTGGCGGGCAAGTCAGTCACGAGGCCCTGAATGCTCCGTTCTGGTCGTGGCTTCATGACGACTTCTGGAAACTTGACGACCTCGAGGGCGTCACTGTCGATCGAGCGGGCAACATCTACGCCATCACCTCGCATTCCCGCGACAGCAATGGCAACGAGCGGAAATCGCGGGAAATACTGGTGCGCTTCCGCATCGAAGGCGACAGCGTCGTCGATCCCAGGGTGGTCGGTAGCCTGAAGCGCGACCTCGTCGCCGCGCACCCGGAACTGGCCGCCTCCGCCGGGATACGCCAGGTCAAGAGCGAAGGCGGGCTGAACATCGAGGCGCTGGAAATGAGCGCCGACCAGAGCCGCCTGCTGATCGGATTTCGCAGTCCGCTGCTCGACGGGCGGGCGATCGTCGCCAGCATCGGGAATCCCGGCGCCATCTTCGATGGCGATGAGCGGCCCCGGATGGGCGCTACTTTGACGACACTCGATCTCGGCGGCAACGGCATTCGCGGCATGTCCTGGGTGCCGTCTCTTGCCGGCTATCTGGTCATTGCCGGTCCCGTTGCCCGCGAACAGGTTGAATTCCAGCTCTGGTTCTGGCCCGGTGGCAGCGATGATCGCCCGCGCCGGGTCAGCGTTGCCGGCTTGCCCGGTTTCGAGCATGCCGAGGGGGTGAGCCCGGCGGTCATCGATGGCCGGCAGTGCATCATCATCGTCAGCGACGACGGCAGCCGGGATGAGGCTCGCTGTGCGCGCTATCTGATCCTGCAACCCGACCAACTACGGATTGCGGACTGATCGGTGAGCGCGGGGCGACCCGGACCGCCGCGCATTGTGGCATGCTGATTCGGGGAATGGCGGCCGTCGACCGAAGGGGACGCACCATCAAAGCACCATCAAAGGGGTCAGGATCGAATTGAATGAAAATCAATGGCTTAACTCTGTATTTTACGCGGACGCTGCCGCGCAGCGCCTCTGACCTTGAACGCTGGGCACCGCAGCCCGCGCATCTTGCCAATTGCCGAACGGCCCGCACCGAAAGGGCGTCCCCATGAATCCTGAACCACTGATCCGATTGACCAAGGTATCCGCCAAATGGCTGGAGCGCATTCTCGCCGTTGCCATCGTTGCGGGAATCATTGCCTATGGCTTTGCGAGCGCAGCCGAGCTGCTGAGCATGGACTGGCGCAGTTCGGAAACCTTTTACGACTTGATGTACCGTGTCCTGCTCATGGTCATCGGCGTCGAGCTCGCGCGCACCCTTCTTACGCACGACCTGGGAGCAATCCTCGAACTGCTCGCCTTCGTGGTCGCCCGCAAGACGCTCAAGCCCGATGTCGACGCTTTCGATATTTTCCTGTGTGCGCTGGCGTTCGTCGCGCTGCTGGCCGCCCGCTACTATTTTCTGCGCCCCGCGCCAGAAAAGTCGCCACCCTGACCCGGCCGCTGTCCGACCGGATCCGCGCAAACCGCTCCGCAGCCCCCTTCTCTCCCGGTTGATCAACAACTTTGCCCCCGAGGAAAACCCATGTTCGAGACGATCATCCACTGGACTACCGCCGGCCTGGAGCTTGCGGGCATCTTCGTCATGGCCGTCGGGACGCTGCTCGCCTCGCTCGTCGCTCTCGCCCGCGCGACGCGCGGAATGGCCAGCAGCCACCTCTACGAGTGGTATCGCCAGACGCTGGCGCGCGCCATCCTCCTCGGCCTCGAGTTCCTCGTCGCGGCCGACATCATCAACACCGTGGCCGTCGACCCCACTTTCCGGAGCGTCGGCGTTCTCGGGCTGATTGTCCTCGTCCGCACCTTCCTCAGCTTCACCCTCGAACTGGAAATCACCGGTCGCTGGCCGTGGCAGGTGCGGCCCGAACCCGCTGCGGCGGCGGCCGCGACAGACTCGGGCGGGCAAGCGGAAGCCAGGGGCGACCGCTTCTGAACATCATCCCCTTCCCGGCGCTGGCCTGCCCGCTCGACCGCGCGCCTCTGGTGTGCACGGGTTCGACATGGCGCTGCCCTGCCGGCCACAGCTTCGACGTGGCAGCTCACGGGTACACAAACCTGCTGCCGGTGCAGCGAAAGCGCTCGCTCGATCCGGGTGACAGCAAGGAGATGGTTGCCGCCCGCCGGCGCTTTCTGGCGGCCGGCCATTATGAGTCGATCGCCGACGCCGTCGCCCGCGCGCTGCTGGCAGGCCTGCCGACCGCCGCCAGCGCCAGTTGCCTCGACGCCGGCTGTGGCGAGGGCTATTACCTGCGCCGGCTGGCCGCTGCGACAGGCGCCGGGCAAAGCCTGGCCATCCTCGGGCTGGACATTTCCAAGTGGGCCGTGCTCGTTGCAGCGAAACAGGACAGGCGACCGAACTGGGTGGTCGGCAGCAACGCCAACCTGCCGGTGCTGACGGGAACGCTGGACCGCGTCCTGTGCATGTTCGGCTTCCCGGTCCATGCCGAGTTCGCGCGCGTGCTCAAGGCGGGCGGCGAACTCGTGCAGGTCGATGCCGGGCCGGGCCACCTGCGGGAAC
>Ga0208460_10002517_pt1 | contig 10414 bp, 5 predicted proteins | sample AD_STIC10_MetaG_FD_184436 | JGI IMG/M metagenome (GOLD analysis project Ga0208460, IMG submission 184436) | Active sludge microbial communities of municipal wastewater-treating anaerobic digesters from USA - AD_STIC10_MetaG (SPAdes) (version 2) | ecosystem: Engineered > Bioreactor > Anaerobic >... | reverse complement strand
ATCGTCGCGATACACCAGGTAGTAAGTTTTAGCCGTGGAAAAAGACCCCAACACCGCTCGGCTACCTGAAGCCTCCGCTTTCGTCAACGTGATTTCGTAGCCGGTAGCGCCCGCAACTTCGTCCCATCGCAGCTCTACACCGACGACTCCTACGAGGAACGAAATCCGGAGATTCACGGGCGCCTCCGGTTTGGTTTCCACCTTTTTAACACAACTAACGACGAACATCACGGCGATCACGCCCAACAACAGAACCAAACCGGTACTCTTCTTCATACTCATACTGTCCCCCCTCTTTCATATAAAAATAGATTCAAGATAGACGTTTTCCTCGACGCCAGGAATGCGGTTCGTTCGGGTAGAGCGCGTCGAGCCTGTTCTCTAAAAGCCGGTCGCGACCGCGGGAACGCGCCGACGGGAAAGATTATAGCACTTCGCGTTCTCGGCGGCAAAACAAAGGCGAAAAACGTATCAAACTCGCCGGGTATAGGGTCTGACGGTACCGGCTGCGGTGTGGAAAGCAAAAAAAAACGGCTGCCTGAGCAGCCGTTTTGGTTTCGTGTTTCTTTACGCCTATCGTGGAGCGGACGGCGATACCTCTGTTTCCCACGAACTGGTACCTACGTTTCCGGCCAAATCTTTCGCCTTCGCCGTAAGCTTGACATCCGCGCCCTCCGATAAACTTATACCTGTGCTAAGCCTATAGGTGTTCAGGTGGCCTGTCACCGCCGTGGCTTGAGCGAGCGTGTAGGTAAAGGTGCCCTGACCAGTGATCTCCAACGTTAATTCCGCAGATACAGGTTCTTCGTGGAAGGAGAATTCGATATAAGAACCATTAGCGCCAGAAGGATTCCTAAACGCGGCGAAGTGTGTCAAGGTCGGGGGCATCGTGTCATACCAGAAGACACGGGTCAGACTGAATACGTTATCGGCGTCGTCGGTGGCGGTTCCTACGACCGTGATTACCGTTTCTGTAGCATCCTCTGCCTGTTCCGGTTGAATGGCCGTTAACGTCGCGATATACGTCGCCTGCGTCTTCGTCGCGTAGCCGGAGCAAACGGCCTGTATCGAAGTCGTGGCGCTAAGTGAAAACCCCACTTGACTGTTCGAATCCAATGCATTTTCCGGGTCCCAATTCGCGTCGGCGAGAATAAGCGTGACCGTCGCTACAGCGGGTGACGCGGGGATCGTCGGGTAATTTTTACCGCCTATCACTTTATCCCCTTTGAGCCCGACAATCTGCAGAACCTCATCTTCTTTCAACATACTCGAGAAGAAGACGTTGTCGACCAACATAGAAACACTGACATTGGTTGCGTGGGTGAGATCGCTTCCGCCGTTGCATCCCGCGCACGGGTCTACCAAAGTGCAGTCAAGGCAGCAGCAATCCGACGCGTTCATCGTCGTGATGATTATCGCAAGGTCGAGGTCTTTGATGTCAAAGACCAGTATCGCTTTGGCATCGTTAATCTCAGTACTATCCGTTTTGGTCGCGCTATAGGTGGCGGTGATGGTGAGCTCGTTATCCCATCCGCTGTCCTCACCCAACACGATTTTTGTCTTGCCGTATTCCCAAGAGTCTTTCCAATCCCCTATGCCTTTAAAGACTTGAACTTTGAAAGAGATGTGCTCCCAATCGAGACACTTCGTGTCGGACGCGAGGAAGGTGAGCGTCGCGGTTTTAATAGAATTAGCTTCTTCTTCCTCCAGGTCATACGGGTCAACCGTCACCAAGGCCGTCGGGTCCTTCATATCCAGGACGAAATTGATGCCGACGTTTTTAAGGATCTCTACGCTCTCATCCGTCTTCGTTACGGTCGCGCCATCGCATGAGTAAGCGGTGAACGTACCGGCCACCGTCAGGGTCGCGGATTTCGTGCATTCTGCCTCAAAAAGAACCTTCGTCGACCAACTTGTTGTGTTCACGAAGGTGGCGGATTTCGAAGTACTCTCGTCGTTACTTGACCCGGTCGGGCCGATCTCGAGGCTGTATCTCAGTTGTTTGAATGCTTCCCCGCCCGTAATGGATAGAGAGAACTCCAAGGTCACATCCGTTGAAGAATACGAACAAACCCTGCCTTCGTATTCATTTCCGGACAAATCTTTTACGGTGATCTCGTAGTTCAAATCGCTGTTTCTGGAAACGATTTTGAAGGGGACTTTCTGACTTTCACTACCGTCCCACACGGCTCGCGCCCAGAGATAGTATTCGCCGGGGGCTAATAAAACCGGGGAAAACCCCTCTCCCAAATTGCAGAGGTTGAAGTTCAATTCCCCGTCCTCGTCGAACACGTACTCGGTACTATCGTTCGGCCATCTCTTCGCAACACTGGCCCCTACCTTCTGCACCAAGAATTGTACGGCCAGTTCCGCTCTGTCGGCTTCCGCCGGGATCTCCTCGCGCTTTAGGTTCCCCTTGAGGTAGTTGAGCGCGGAAACCCCAGGTAACCTTTCACCGACGACGGCCGCAGCTCCGACCGTATAGATCGTCGGAACGGCGGATCCCTGAGCGGGCTCTTCTACTAAGGTCAATTGCAGCTCGTATACCGGATCGGGCACGGGATCCGCGGGGATATCAAACGTCCCGGTCGCTGCTGGTGACGAACCCGCTGCGTTTTTCGCTAATACGCTCCAATTGAAATTTCCCGTACCTATAACGGATTTCCTCGCTACATAATACGTATTGGTCGTGTTGTAGGGTCCAAACGTTTCACGACTTCCCGAACCCGCCACCTTGTCGATCGTGACGTCATAGCTTGCCGCGCCTGCCACGGCGTCCCACCTGAGCTCTACGTCGCCTCCCGCGAGCTGCACGACTCTAAGACCCGCCGGCGCGGCCGGTACGACAAGCGGCGGCTGTTTGACACAGTTTGACGCGAATAAAGCGACTATAACCAGTACCAAAAATAACAAAATCTTCCCTTTTTTCATACTCCTAATCCTCCCTTCGAGTGTTTTTTTACCCTTATGGAAACTCCCTTCCTGAATGACTCCCTTAGCATACTTCGAATGAATTACCCCCCCCTCCGGCACTTCTCGTTTTTTATTTCTTCTATACATAAAGACTCGTAGGCGCTTCTTCGCCCATCATGCAAGAAAAGCTGAGACTTGTGGAGGCTCTGTTTATTATACAACTTTCCGCGTAGAAAAGTCAAACGCTTGCTTTATATCGTGCGGCCTATTCAGCCCGGTTTGGAATCACGGTTTTCGTCGGTTATCTCAACTCCTAAAGACCACCGATCATAGACCGCCTAGGGCACCCTTCTCGAAGAGCGCTTTAGTATACCATACGCGCGCCGTCTTTTCAATAGCTTTTCGGTTTATCTTTCCCCTCGGCTTCCTCTCGAAAGTACCATAAACCGGCTTCCCTTATTCGGAACGCCCCCGGAACGCCTTGGGAACCCCTAACTTCGTTTATCGCGGCGTAAGCGCTCCTTCTTTTTGCGACGGCGCGATACGGGTTTTGTACATGTCTTGAAAAACAGGGTTCGCACAGAGGGCACAGAGAACAGATTCTTGGGAACACCTGGGAACGCCAACTTTTAAGTTGGCAGGTTTTGCTGGGAACGCCGCACTTCAGTGCGGTATGTTTTCGCGAAGAAAAGAGGGGTTCGCACGGAGAACACGGAGAAAAACTTCTTGCGAACGCCGACTTTTATATTGGTATGTTTTGAGGTTTTTGGGAAGTCATCGCGGCGTAAGTGTCCCTTTTTTTTGCGAGGGCGCGATACGCTTTTGTATATGTCTTGAAAAACAGGGTTCGCACAGAGGGCACAGAGAACACAGAGGATAAGCTGACAAGGGGCAGGGCTCTCCCGGAAAAGAAAAGACATGCCGGACTAAAGTCCGGCGTTCTCAGGCGCTCCAAGGCAGGGATCGCGAGACTTCGTGGGCTTCCGAAGTCAGCCCGCTGGTTACCCCGCGATGACCTGATTCGGGCATCGCGGCGTAAGCGCTCTTTCTTTTCGCGACGGCGCGATACGGGTTTTGTACAGGCTGAGCGCGAGGCTTAGTTAGTATCGCGGGGTCCCGTTGGTTACCCCGCGATTACCCCGTTCGGGCATCGCGGCGTAAGCGCTCTTTCTTTTCGCGACGGCGCGATACCCCGGTTCTCGTTCGTTCGAAGATCAAAAAACAGGGTTCGCACGGAGGGCACTGAGAACACAGAGGAAAGACTAAAGAAAGCTCGTGGGGCCGACTTCCGGTCGGCCTGTTTCTCTGGGAAGGCTCTGGGAACGCCGACTTTTCAGGATTGTATCGCGGGGTCCCTTCGGTTACCCCGCGATGACCTATGAAATTCCGCCTTCCCAGGCATCCCCAGGGCATTTCTCTGTGTTCTCTCTGTGTTCTCTCTGTGTACTCCGTGTTCTCTGTGCGAAACTTCTTTTGGTTTTGGAAAGGCATAGAGCGGATCACGAGACTTCGAGGGCTTCCGTAGGCACCCCGCTGGTTACCCCGCGATAACCCCGTGCGGGCATCGCGGCGTAACGATTAGGGCTTCACAGGGCACTCTCAACGGCGTTCCCAAGGCACTCTCTTTTTGACCACCAAAACGCCTCAAATCGGAAGATGCCTTTTCAGCTCCTCCTCGCTGTGCATATCTATCAGGTCTAAGCCCAAGTTATCGAGTTGGTCTATCGTGAGCGCTTTCAGCTTTTCGTAGTACCTTGAAGGAATTCGTGGGAATTTTTTGGTGATCTGTTTCCAAAGAAGTTCTTCCCGGCCTTCTTCCCGGCCTTCTTCCCGGCCTTCTTCCCGGCCTTCTTCTCTGCCTTCTTCCCGACCTTCTTCTCGGCCTTTTATTAATCCCTTCTCCATTCCTTCTTGCTTAAGCCATTCCGCTATCGTTTGCATCCTTTCACTCCTTTCTACCGATACCGTTCGCGTCAGTTGTATCAGTCTCAAGAAATCCTCTCGTACGGTCAAATAGTAGATATAGTGGATAAAAGTCTCGTAAAGCTGTTCGCTTATCTCTGTTTCTTCCCCGTGACGAAGACGGTGGTGATTCTGACGTACGCTTCATTGAACTTTTCGGGGTCTTTGATCGAGGCCATCCTGATCGTTTCCAGATACAGGCGTAGATCGTCCGGCCCTTTGATCTCCTCTCCACTATTTGACGAAAAATCGTATAGGTAATACTTGAAGTGGGGGATGCTTTCTCGCAAAGACCCTTCCATCGTTTCTACCCCTTCGATCCTGTCCGCAAACTGCGTGGACACTCCCCACTTCTCTTTCCCCTGGTACAGTACTATCGGTAAGATCAGCGGTAGTCGTCTGTTCTTTTGTTTCTTTATTTCTTTGTCCCATATCGCAGACATATACCTGAGCAGCTGTACACCTACGTTATAGTCGCTATAGCTCTTGTGTTCCAGTAGAATGTACACGTAGGCTTCTCGGTTTCGGATGTTCGCCCGAAACAATAAATCCGCGTAGAACTCCTTCAGGTCTTGTTCTATGAAGCTGTCCTTTTCCGCCTGTATCGTGCCGACATCGATCGTCTGTAAGACATCTGGCGGGAGATAGGTCTCTAAGAACGCTTGCGTATTTGCGACATTCCCCAGTACTTCTTTGAAAAACCTATCGTGGGGGTTATTCGGTCTTTCCATTTTTGTCCTCCCAACGGGAAATCATTTCACGGGTATTATACACTAATAAAGAGGGGGAATGCGGATCGTAGGGCTTCATCAGTATCGCGAGACTTCGTGGGTTTGCGAAGTTACCCCGCTGGTTACCCCGCGATAACTTGCACGGGCATCGCGGCGTAAAGAAAACAAAAGGGGGATCGCGGGGTCCCTTCGGTTACCCCGCGATTACCCCTTGGCGCGATACCCTGGTTTTCGTTCGTTCCAAAGATAAAAAACAGGGTTCGCACAGAGGGCACAGAGAACACAGAGAAAACAGACTACGCAGGTTAAAAAGAACAAAGATCGTATCGCGGGGTCCCTTCGGTTACCCCGCGATAACCCCGCTCGGGTGTCGCGAGACTTCGTTTCTTCGCGAAGTCAGCCCGTTGGTTACCCCGCGATGACCTCACTTAAGGCGTTATGGTTTATGGCTTATATATCACCGCGAATAGGGCGCCCTGGGTTGGGATGAAGCGGGAGCGCGTCTCGGTTTTGACGTTATGGACGTCGGCGCCGGTGAAGGGGATGCCGTCGTAGTCGCTGAAGAATCCGGTCTGTTTCGTGTCGAAGTCGAAGTAGAACCACATAAAGCAGGAGTCGGGCGGGCGTTCGCGGTAGTTCGCGTAGCGTAGGTCGCGTAAAAAGTGCGGGCCTACCGGCCCGATTCCCCATAAAGGGGACTGATCTACTACCCGGACGATAGAGTCGAGGATTATGGGGAAGCCGCCGGTTACGAGTACCGAGCCGCTGTCGTCGTAGGTGGTGAACTCGAAGAAAGGGACGTCACAATACTGGTAGTTCTGGGCTTTCGACCATGCGTGGTAATAGGCGTACCCGGTGATCTTCATCTTACCATAATTCCCGGCGTTCGTTTTGTAGAGGATGATGGCGCCGGGTTTTAGGATGTCGGAGAAGCTTCCGGAGTATTGCATCAGGGACGTGTAATGTCCGGAGCGGTAAGTGATCGGCGATTCGCTGAGGACCTCTTCAAACAGAAGGATCGTTTTTCGGTTGATCGTTTCGTACGAAGCGGGACGTGGAACTCCGGGTAGAAGGATCCACCCGCCGAGTACTACCGATATCGTAAAGATAAGGCTCGCGCAAACGATCACAGCAGTTTTCACCTCGTATCCCTCCCTATAAAAAAACCCCGCCTTTCGGCGGGGTCTTTATCCGTTCGGCTTATGACAGCCTTTTTACCACTTCAAAGTACCTTCGACTTCGTAGGCGACTCCGATGGCGGGACCATCGTAGAGTCCTTTTCCGTAACCAGACCAACCTGAGCAGGTAACTCCATTATCAACATACCCGCCTTCGAAGGCGTAGATCACGCCGAGGATTCCTTTTAAAGTGACGGGTCCATATGTGCCGAGCGAGTGGCTGTATTTACCCCAGATTTCGGTCAAGCCGATTCCGGAGAGCATACCGGAAGAACTATTGGAAGAGCCGGTACCCGAAGACGGAAGCTTGGCTAAGTGCAATCCGATATGGATTTCCGGGAAGCAGCAGGTGATATCGGCGCCGAGTTCCAGAATCAGCTGCAGGTGTGTCACGTTAAAGCTGACCGCGGTGGTACTGGGAACTGTGGAGCCACCCAAATCGCCGGCCGCGAAGAACCCGAATCCGATTTTGTTCAGCGCCTCGAAGGGGAATCCGCCCGGGATGGTGAAATTGAGTAATTCATTCAAAACGAGGTGGGCTGCCCATACGCTTTCGTTGAGTTCTTTAGCCGTGTCGTAGCGCCACGCGGCTCCCAAGCCGATTTTTCCAAGGTCTACGCCGATCGACGCGCCAATCACAGGCTTCAAATTTTCGGCGGTGATTGGGATATTGATGGCCATAAACTTGAGGGTAACAATGTCTTTGAAGATGATATCGGCGAAGATGTTCAGTTCGGCGTTCTTCAACAGGTTCGCGGTGTAAAGGCTTTGAGAAGTATCGTTCCCGGTTCCTTGCCCGCTTGGGGTCCCCCAGTCATCATCACCAATATCGAATCCTTCATACCAAGTCGTTCCGACGATAGCGTACACCCAGATTTTGACGTCCGCAGGGTCTAAATAGAAAATTGCCTTAACCCAGCCGCGGCAGTCCCCACCTTTGAGGATTCCCCAGTACCAATCTTTGTAATGAGTGACGCCCATGTAGTGGAATACGGTGCAGCAGTTCGTCAAATAATAAGACGCTTCGTACATCCCGTGATATTGGCCGGTACCTATCGCAAGCCACAGGGCCCATTTGTCTCCGGCTGAAGCGCCACAGCAATCGCCCTCAAGGGCTTCGCTGAGCACTTTGAACTTGATGTACGCGGTATCAACTTTACCAAGGACTGTTTTTGCCTTCGGTACGTAAACCAATTCCACATCAGGACCCATAGCCGGTTGTTTTCTCCCGGCCCAAGACCACACTATCGACGGGATAACTTCTTTTCCCTTACCGTAGATGCTGAGATGCGGGTCTGAGTCTCTTTGATCGCCCAATTTCTGCATGAACTCAATACCGGTTTTTACCGTTAAAGAATACTGGGCCGGCGATAAGGATGCCTTGAGTCCGTCAATCGTTTGTTCCACATACTTCTTCATCGCCACGAGTTGTCCGGCGCCCATCGCGATGACGGTTCCGTCTTCCAGAGTGATGCTCGCGTCAATGGAGTAGATCCCTTCTGCGGCGGGGACTAAAGCGATAACGTCGCTGTAAGCATCCTCCTTCCATTGCACGTCTTTCTTCTCTTGCTTAATAACTTTTCCGTTCCAGTCAGTCAATTTCGCGTACAGGGTGACCTTTTGACCCTTGAGCTCCATTGCCCGAATGTAGTACACGGTCTTCTTTCCTTCCTCGTCAACCGCTTTGGTCGCTTCATACTGGGCGTTGCCACCCTGTACGAGCATAACCCATACGTTCGGAGTCAATTGTTCGCCAAGTACGGAGATCGTCGTCAGCCCTTCTTCCACTTCGGTTTCTTCCAACGTGAAGGTCACTTTGACGGGATCGCCGGCCGTTACGACGCCTTTGTCGACCAGAAAGCTAACCTTCCCGGCAGCGGCAAAAGACAGGCTCATTGCGAAGACTAAGACCAATACTACTAATAGCGCTTTTTTCATACGATTACCCCTCCCTCTCGATATAGTTGTTGTAGTAGTTTTAGATAGGTTCTACCATTATGTACCGGGATAGTATACAACATTTTATCCGACTTTTGCAACCCCCCTTTCAATTTCGTCCGAAATCTCTTTATAAGCCAATTTGCTTCCTTTCACACCACCGCCTCCATCCCTTCCTCAAGGCGTTTGCGCTGCTTAAGTCGGGCTTTATACGGGAGAGCTCAGTGGTTGGCCAGGATTAAGGCCAGGGCGGCCACTCCCGCAAACAGGAGTATGATTCCGGCGGGCTGCGCGTTTTCGGGTTTCTTGAAAACGCTGTCTTCCAGGGCTTTGACCCTCGTTTCCAAATCGTCGATCTTCCGGCCTTGGCTGCTGATCGCCCGCTGATTGGTCGATATCGATGCCTCCAATCTCGAGCGCATCGAGGCAATCTGCGACTGGATATCGGCGCCTTGCGCGTCTATCCTTTGCGTCAACTCGGCAGCGGTTTCGCTTAGCCCCGCTTTCGTCTGTGCGATCTCTTCGTTATTCTTCTGTATCGAAACAGCCAGCGCGAGGATGTCGTCGGAAAGCCCGAGAAGCTCGCCCTGGATCGCGTCAAATTTCGCGTTCATATCGGCGTCGTCCGCCTTCTGTAACTTGAGCTTCGTGATCGCCCCGTCTATCCACTTCAGACGGGTGTTGATCGCCCACATTCGCTCGGCCAGTTCCTCGGAGAGACTGCCCTTTACTTCGGCCAAGTTTCTCGCCAAGTTCTCCACTTGACCCTTTTGAGAAGCGAGCGTCTTGTCTATCCAAGCGAGTCGCGCATCCAACGCCGGGAATTTTTCGGCCGTCTCTTTCGCAATCTTCGCCACACTCTGGTTCGTGGCCGCGAGTTCGGCCTTCGTCGCGAGAGTTTTCATCACGTTGAGCTGTTTCTCTATTTGCGCGCACCGCTCCACCACATCGTTCAACTTCGCAACGATCATTTCGTCTAAAGAACCTTTAAGGGCTTTTTCTAGCTCGATCGTCTGGGTTCGCGCTTTGAGAAGCTGAACTTCAAGCTCCAAGTTGGCGATCGATAGACCCAAGATCTCTCCGCTCTGACCGTTTTCATTCTTGATTTGAGAGACCTGGTTTTCCAACCACATCAAGCGCTTGTTCACGCCCCAAATCCGGTTGAGCGTCTCTTCTTCCAAACTCGTTATCGCTTCGTTCAACTTCTTTTGAAGGTTTCCGAGATCCGTTTTCAACTTCGCGACCGCGCCGTCAGTCCAACCGAGCCGCTTGTTTATCGCCCAGATCCGATCGTCTATGACTTGACTCAAATTAGCGATCCCAGAGGCATGTTCTTCTCTCAACAGTTCCATTCCCGCACTGAGTTCGAGCACGTCTTTGTTGAGGGCTTTCAAGTCGCCCTTTAGTTTTTCGATGCTCCCGTCAACCCATTTCAACCTCAAATTGAGCGCGCTCACTTTTTCGGTGAGTAGCTGTGCGAATTGTTCGTTGCCCGCTTGAAACTTTGCGACCAACTGCCTTTCGGCGATGTCGACCTTATTCCAAAGGAATTTGTCGTTCGCCTGTAAAGAAGCGACCGACTGTTGGAGGAGGCCCACTCCCGAAATCATCTCGTCCAAGGCGTTGCGCGTATCCGCGTCTTCTGATCTCAGCGCGATGAACGCGTTTTCCACCGATTTCAGCCGAAGGTTG
>Ga0208460_10002505_pt1 | contig 10437 bp, 9 predicted proteins | sample AD_STIC10_MetaG_FD_184436 | JGI IMG/M metagenome (GOLD analysis project Ga0208460, IMG submission 184436) | Active sludge microbial communities of municipal wastewater-treating anaerobic digesters from USA - AD_STIC10_MetaG (SPAdes) (version 2) | ecosystem: Engineered > Bioreactor > Anaerobic >... | reverse complement strand
CTCAATTGTTGTCATGTGTGGGTTGTTGTTGAATTGTTTAACGAAAGTAGATCAGAAGCTGTCCCTCATCAATTTCGTTTGGTAAACACCGAACAATGATGGATGAATGGGAGTCAGGCTTTGGTTATTGGATTTTGTTGATGATGGAAATAATTAAAAAAACATTCCACGGTTGACTAGGATTGACCAGGATTTTTAAGATTTATAGGATTAATAGGATTTTGGACTTGGATTTAGTGGATTTTGACCCAGATGTTATGGATTGCCGCGATTTTGGACTAGGATTTAACGGATTATAGGATTGTATGATTATTGACCGGGATTTATGGATTTCTTGGATTGCCGGGATACAGACACGATTAAATAGATTTTGGAATTTATTACTGGAGCTAATGGATTTTGGAAGCAATTAGGTTAAATTGGATTTCTGGTTTTAGACTGTTATCTTATAAACAATTGAATACTAATTACTTTCCTGTTAGTAATAATATAAATAAATCAATCCACGTTTTCCCTAAATCCATTAAATCGTGGTCAAAATCCCTGGGTCAACATCCCGTTAATCCCAAAATCCATAAAATCTAGGTCAAAATCCAGGTATAAAAAAACCCGCGGGCTGCGTTCCCTCGGGTTTTATAAAAAGGTTAGAGAAAAATTGAACTAATGTGAAAAGCTGCCACAAATATGTAACATATTAACTTTATACCCTATACCTACTACTAGTAGTATTTCACATCATTTTTATGCGATTTTTGGGCATTATTCTGATTAATTCCGTTGAATTTCTATTAATAAGTTGATTATTAATAGAGTAGGGCTGCGTGTTTGAAAGCACCTGGTCTCACCTGTTTCAGAAAATTATTTACTGGTATAGTAAATCCTGATCAACCCGGCTAGATTCTTCGCCTCGAGTTTTTTCATGATCTGTTTCCGATGAAGATTTATTGTGTGGATACTTATATTCAGCTTTTTCGAAATTTCAACAGAGGAATGTTCTTCAACGATCAGATCCAGAATTTCAAGTTCGCGCGATGACAAATTTTTGAATGCTTGCTTTGGAGAATTCTCTTCCAACTCCTCTCGTAATTTTTTCAGATAATCCAGTTCTACGTATGTTTTACCATCAATCACTTTTATGTTTCCTGCTTTCTGTTCCGAGATCTTGTGATTCATGATATTCTGATCGATCAATCGGAATGATCCAAAAATGAGTTTGATCCGGCCTTCTTCATCACGCTCTAAAACATTTGAATCTGTATCGACTGATACATATTCACCTTTTGAATTTTTTATCCGGAAAGTATTCGTGTATTCAACATGATCATACAATGCACCTAATTTATTTTTCATAATCACCCATTCGTTGTGACTTGCAAATAATTTAGTAATATCATCAGGATGTACAATAGAAAAAAGAAATAACCAGCCACCAAGATTAAAATGCATTGGTTGCCATCCAAGAATTGTTCTTACAGAATCACTTGTGAAGGCATATCGGCCGTTTTGAATATTTGTCATAAACCACACAGCATCATTCCGGCTATTCATTGCCCTCAGAATACTTTCTTCAAACAAATTATTTTTTAATAATTCACCGTTTTTTTCCGGATCAAGTAATATTAAAACCTTTCCAACTTTAAAATTTACATTCCAGATATTAAATGCGATAAATGAAATTTTCTCTGATGAATTCGAAAAATTAAATTTCTCAGTAGAAACACAAATTAAATTATTGCTGAGAGCTGAATCAATTGATTTTTTTACACCCGTACTTACTAAAGAATTTAAATTTAATGCACTCTTATCCTTTCTATTGTAACCTGATGAAGTCAGAAAGTGATCATTAGCATAAATAACCTTACCATCAGGATTTAAAATAAGAACTTTTTCCTCGGTAAAGGACAAAACTTCTTTCATAGAAAAAATATAATCTTTAAGCGAATACATAAAAATACTTTGTCAGGTTAAAATGAACTGATTTGATTTTTGTACAAGTTCAGCTGTATTTTTGGCATTCATCTTTATCATCAGGTTTTTCCGGTAGGAATTTACCGATGTTATTTTAATACAAAGAATATCTGCAATTTCTTTTGTAGATAAACCATCGCGTACAAGTTGTAAGATCTCCTTTTCTCTTTGTGATAATTGTACCGGATTAAATTTATTCTTTGATTTACCGGTCAATAATATTTTATCGAGTTCTTTCTTGATTGACAAGTCGAATTCATCCTTATCCTGAACATTATTTTTTTGTTCATCAGAAGCAACTCTTGAAAAAGTCATCAGGAATTTCGGATTCTGATCCAGATCACGTTCAATCAGAATACTTTCAGAATACATTTTTAGGAATGTACCATTCTTATGACGTTTTCTGTATTCATAAATTATTGGCTTATGGTCATGAATAAATTTTTCTTTTTTTCTTAATTCCATTTCACGGATAAAATGTTCTGTGATCATTTCTGCATCATCCGGATGAGTTAATGAAACAGAAAAAGCCCAGCCACCATCAAGAAAATCTTTTTGTGTCCAGCCTAAGATCTTCTCAACTGCCTGCGAACAAAAAATATTACTTTTTTTCGCAACATCGCTGATGTAAATTATTTCGCGGGAGTGGTAGTTAAGTGATTTTAATAATGCACTGCGTTTTTCGAAATACAAGTTGTCATCCGGAACAGAATCCGGATTTTTAAATACGACCTGCAAACCAATTGGCATTGAATTCAGATCTAACAGTAATGAAAAGCATAATATAAAAGTTCCTTCAATACCGTCTTTCTTTGTGCAGATTTTTGTTGTGACAAAACTTTTTTGTGTCGCTAAGTATCTGATGATCTCATCAAGATAATTCGAGTCTTTAAAACAATCTGTAATAGATTTGTTTTTCAGGTCTTTCCTGTTATCACAATTCATCAATTTACAGGCTGCTGAATTTACATACGAGATCTTTCCTGAGAGATTTGTAATAATAACCCCGTCAAGAATCAATTCATACATTGGCCTGTTAGGCTCAACAAAATTATTTATTTCATTCATGAAAAAAGTAAGGCACGCATTAGTTCAGTTCCAAATTTAATAATAGGAACTATATATGCAAATGCAAAAAGGTCGGATGAAAGTTAAAATCAGTAAATCCTCTAAATCGAAGTGAATTCCCAATTATATTGATCTAATTCCTGAGAACATTTGGTTAACAGATCGATACAATTGGCAATATCATCCTGGTTTGCCATTTCTATGACCTGATGAATATGTCTTGTCGGAATACTTATCGCGCCCGCAATTGACCCTGTTTTTCCCATTCTCTGGATTCCGGCTGTATCAGTTCCTCCAGCCTGTAAAATTTCCGGCTGCCATTTGATCGAATGTTTATCGGCTGTCTTTTTCATAAAGTCGATCATCCTGTAATCACAGATAGTTGACGAATCCATGATCTTAATTCCCGCTCCTCCGCCAAGTGATGTAACTTTCTCGTGCGCTTGCGCTCCCGGAACATCAAATGCAATTGTAGTATCCAGACCAAAACCAAAATCCGGTTCTATCTTATGTGCTGCTACACTTGCGCCACGGATACCCACTTCTTCCTGTACTGTGAATACTGCATACAGATCGTAAGGAAGATCTTTCATTAGTCGCATCGATTCTATAAGAATGAAAACAGAAACCCTGTTGTCGATCGATTTGCAATTCACGCAGTTTCCCATTTCAATCAATTCGCGCTGACGTGTAATCGGATTTCCTATTCGGATATATTTCTCAACTTCTTCCTTTGGCATTCCAAGGTCAATGAAGTAATCTGTTATTGCTGTAACTTTATTTCTTTCGTCAGCCGTCATGATGTGAATAGGTTTACTACCCATTACACCGATCAGGTCTTTTGTTCCATGAACAATTACCCGCTGTGCTGTCAATGTCTTGGGATCAAATCCGCCAAGCGTATGAAACCGTAAAAATCCATTGTCGTCAATATGCGTTACCATAAATCCGATCTCATCCATGTGAGCAGCGATCATCACTTTCTTTCTTTCACGGCCTTTTTTTATTGCAGTGACATTTCCCATATTGTCTACACTAACTTCATCAGCCAGACCTTTGATTTCACGTAATACAATTTCACGAATCCGCTGCTCATATCCAGGAGCGCCGGCTGTTTCGCAGATTTCTTTTAGTAGGGGGATGTTGAGTTTCATATTTTGTTACAGTAGTAAATTCATTTGCAATGGGAAGTTTGTGTGTGGTGTTTAGATCGCCACACTCCACACTTCACACTTTTTTTGAGTACTTTATTTGATAAACTAAATTGAGTTTGAGTGTGAGTTTGAGTGTGAAGTGTGAAATGCCACACTCCACACTCAAACTGTTACTTCACCCGGCCAAGTTTAATCATATTTGTCCTCCCTTGTTCTTCCAAAGGAATACTAGCAAGGTTAATTATAATATCATCTTTATTCACATACCCTTTTTCTTTCAGAATATTCTGAAGTTCAATTATTGTTTCGTCGGTTGTGACGACGTGATCGTAGAAAAATACACGAACACCCCAGACTAAACTTAATACATTCAACATATCGGGAACATCTGTAAAGATCAGAATGTCGGCATCAGGACGTTGTGCTGATACTTTGTATGCAGTGTATCCTGATCTTGTCATTCCGACTATTGCGCGTGCACCAACTTGCGATGCCATCACACATGCATTATAACATACCGAATCAGAAATAAAAGTATCGCTGGTTACGCTTGGTAAATGTTTTCTGTTGTAATAATATCCTTTTGCTTCGACTTTTGCAATGATCGTTCGCATGTGTTCTACAACACGTACCGGATACAAACCTACTGACGTTTCTCCACTCAACATCACTGCATCAGCTCCGTCAATTACTGAATTGGCAACATCATTAACTTCTGCTCTGGTTGGAGTATAACTTGAGATCATACTCTCCATCATTTGTGTTGCAATAATAACAGGTTTGCTGGCCTGAATGCATTTGTTAACTAACATCTTTTGTATCAACGGAACTTCTTCCATCGGTAATTCAACTCCAAGATCTCCACGGGCAACCATCAATGCATCGGTTTCGTGAATGATGTGATCGATCTCTGATAATGCTTCCGGCTTTTCTATTTTAGCGATCACACGACATTTTCTTCCTGCTTGTTTGATTCTGTTCTTCAGATCAATAATGTCTAATGGACTTCTTACAAATGATAAACCGATCCAGTCGACATTCTGCTTCAATGCAAATTCAAGATCATGCAGATCTTTTGGAGTAAGGCTTGGCAATGAAATTTTTGTCTTCGGAAGATTTACACCTTTTCGTCCGGATAATTTTCCGCCACTTTCCACAAGTGCAATTACTTCGTCTGTATGATTGGTTTCAAGTACATTCAAAACAATTTTTCCATCGTCGATCAAAACGATATCTCCAATAGCTACATCTTTTGCAAAATCTTTGTAGTTCATGTAAAGTCTTTTCGCATTCCCTACACATTCATGCATAGTGAATACTACTTTCGAACCATTCTCAAGAAAGATCTGATTCCCTTCAACTTCACCAATGCGTAGTTTTGGTCCCTGAAGATCGACTAGTATAGAGGTGTGTAAATTCAATTCCTTGTTGAGGTCACGGATCGTATTTATCACTCCTTCATGCACACTGTCTTCTCCATGCGATAAATTTAATCTGCAAACATCTACTCCTGCAATCATCATTTTTCTCAATACTTCATGCGATGATGATGCCGGTCCAATCGTTGCAACAATTTTTGTTTTATTAAATGGTACTTTGTTCATTATTTATTTTAGAATAGTAAATTGTCTTTTGATTTTAATTTTAATACTTCAAGCTTGTAAACCCCAAGAAGAATTCTGATGTTCTTCAATTTTTGAAGTAATTCACTTTCATCAATTCTTGTCTTATCAGGACGAATCAGAAAAAGATAATCCAGTGCTTTCTGCTCAGGAAGTAATACTCCTTTCGGACAACGATTGGAAATAAGATTATACCTGTCGCCTTCTTCATTTGTAAATTCATAAAATGAAAAAGCATGATCTTCCATTCTCTTATTATTGAAAACAGTGTAATCATCTTTTTTCATCATACTAATTCCAAGTGTTCTATTTAATTCATGACACAACCTGTAATCACGGTGCTGACAAGCCAATCCGATCAGTATAAAATCGTAATCGTCTTCATTAGTGAATTTTATGACGGTCTTAGCCATGGGTTGTTTGCGGGTACGAATATCGACAATTTTTGGGTGAGTAGTGAGTGGTAATTAGTAAGTAGCACCAGTTTCTTTATAACAATCATTGTCATATAAAGAGAAACTGTCCATTTGAATGGATCCTTTTTCCAAATCAATGAATATTCCTGAATAATTGTAAGTGGTGCTAATTACCACTTACTACTCACCACTTACTCCAAGTGCAACGCCAGACAAACCTTCTCCGCAGCGATCTGCTCTGCACGTTTTTTGGAAAAATCTTCACCACGCGCTTTTTCTACACCATCGACAAGAACCCGTACACGCAATAATTTTTTCCCGCCGTTGTCAACTTCTTCTATTAATTCGAATTCAACAACTTTTCGCTCTCGTTGCGACCAGTTGATGAGTTTACTCTTGAAATTCTTATCCTGCAATTCAATCTCTTCCAGATCTATATGATGTCTGACGATACGTTTTAAAACAAATTTTTGTGCAGTATTATATCCTTTATCAATATAAATAGCGCCAATCAATGCTTCAAATGCATCGCCATAAGCAGATTTATTTTTTGCAGCGGGGTCAATTGAGTTGATCATAAAATGATCTATACCCAGTTTCAATGAAAGTTTATTCAGATGTTCACGGTTAACGATCTTACTTCGCATTTCGGTCAGAAATCCTTCTTCTCTGAAAGGAAATTTTTTGAAGAGTAATTCAGCTATGATCGCTCCAAGGACTGCATCACCTAAATATTCCAATCGTTCGTTACTTATCTTTGCACCATTATGATGTTCTGTAGCAGTTGAACGATGCCGAAAAGCAAGATGATACACGGCAGGATTTCCGGGAATGAATCCAAGAAGATTTCGCAGTGATCCGACAAATTTTTTGTCCTTGGAAAAGAATAAACGAATAGTAGATATTACACTCAAGCAGAAGTGTTTTTATTCTGAGAAATTATCAAACGTACTTTTTGAAAATAACAGAAGCATTGTGTCCACCAAAACCAAATGTATTGCTTAATGCTGCACGTACTTCACGCTTTTGAGCAGTGTTAAACGTCAGATTAAGTTTTGGATCGAAAGCAGGATCATCTGTAAAGTGATTGATGGTAGGAGGAATGATGCCATGAACAATTGCTAAAATACTTGCAATCGATTCAATCGCACCTGCAGCACCAAGTAAATGGCCTGTCATTGATTTTGTTGAACTGATATTCAATCGATATGCTTCCTGACCAAAAATTGTCTGGATCGCTTTTATTTCCTGTGGATCTCCGATAGGAGTAGAAGTTCCATGAACATTGATGTAATCAATATCCGATGGTTTCATTTCCGCATCTTCCAATGCTGCACGCATTACATTTGCCGCTCCGATTCCTTCAGGATGTGGAGCTGTCATATGATAAGCATCTGCCGACATACCTCCGCCGACAATTTCTGCATAGATCTTTGCACCACGTGCTTTTGCATGTTCCAGTTCTTCAAGGATCAGACATCCGGCACCTTCACCTAAAACAAATCCATCGCGGTCAAGATCGAATGGTCTTGATGCAGTTTTAGGATCATCGTTTCTTTGTGATAATGCTTGTAATGCATTGAACCCGCCAATACCAACTTCATTTACTGTTGACTCTGATCCACCGGTTACAATTATATCGGCTTTACCTAAACGTAAGTAGGTAAAGGCATCATTGATCGCATTGGTTGATGAAGCACAAGCTGAAACAGTTGTAAAGTTAGGACCACGAAAACCATACTTGATTGAAATATGTCCTGATGCAATATCAGAGATCATTTTTGGAATGAAGAATGGATTGAATCGCGGAGTTCCATCACCTAATGCAAATGCTGTGACTTCATCCTGAAAAGTTTTTAATCCTCCGATTCCTGAACCCCAGATCACACCAATACGGTCGTGATTCGCTGTTTCAAGATCGATCTTTGCATCTTTGATTCCCTGATCTGCAACTACCAACGCATAGTGAGAAAAGCCATCGAGCTTACGACCTTCTTTTCTTTCAAAGAAATCGTTTACATCAAAGCCTTTCACTTCACAAGCGAAACGTGTTTTGAATTTGGATGCATCAAACTTAGTGATCATGTCAGCACCGCTGACACCATTAACTAATCCGGTCCAATAATCTTGAACATTATTCCCAAGGGGAGTAAGAGCGCCAAGGCCCGTTACGACTACTCGTTTCAGTTGCATTCCTGTGCTGGAATTTTAAGGTGAAAAATTCAGCGGCCGGAGAATAACCTGCTGAAAACACAACATGACCGGTTTATTCAAAACGGTCATGTTGTATTTAGGAAAAATTATTTTGCGTTTTTCTCGATGTATTCAATTGCCTGACCTACAGTGGCAATTTTTTCTGCTTGATCATCAGGGATAGCGATATTGAATTCTTTTTCGAATTCCATGATCAACTCAACCGTATCAAGAGAATCTGCACCCAGATCGTTTGTGAAGCTCGCTTCAGGGGTAACTTCTTTTTCATCAACACCTAATTTGTCGATGATGATTGCTTTAACTTTTGCTGCAATGTCTGACATGATTAATCTTTTTTGTGATTTGTTTTTATTTGTGTTGCAAAGTAAAATTTATTCAGGCTAATAACAAAATGTGCCCTTTTTAAATCCTATTCTTTGCTGTTAATTGGTTCTTCTTTTCGGAGTTCACTTTATTCGTCTTCTGAAATCATATTAAAACTTTGATTTGCAGACGAATAAATAAAACTAAACAGATTATTATTCCACGAAAATACTCTTTTTTAAGTCACTTCGTGATTATGGTAAAAACCATTGTATTAAATTATAGATCAATGCTGCCATTAATGCTGAAACCGGAATTGTTAAGACCCAGGCCCAGATCAATTCAATTGTCACTCCCCATCGCACAGCACTTACTCTTTTTGTAACCCCAACACCTATTATACATCCGGTGATCGTATGCGTAGTACTTACCGGAATCTTGAAATGTTGTGTTCCAAATAATGTGATCGCTCCTGCTGTTTCTGCACTAAAACCTTCAAATGGAGTGAGTTTGGTAACTTTTTGACCCATCGTCTTTACGATTTTCCATCCACCGAATAATGTCCCAAAGGCAATTACTGAATAACATGCTAAAGGTACCCATTCCGGTAACTCCTTCGTTTCTGCAATCAATCCTGTTGAAACCATGGCTGCAGCAATAATCCCCATAACTTTTTGGGCATCATTTCCACCATGTCCTAAACTGTATGCTGCTGAAGAAAGTAATTGTAATCTCCTGAAAATCCGGTCAACTTTCGAGGGATTCGATCTCTGCACAATGGTAATAGTAATTACAGAAATTATATATGACATGATCATACCAATAACAGGTGCCAATACAATGAAATAGATCACAGGCATGATCTTGTCAAGTTGAACTGCATGAAACTGGCCGGCATTTGCAATTCCCGCTCCGGCAAAAGCTCCGATCAATGTATGTGATGAACTGGATGGAATTCCCCACCACCAGGTGAGAAGGTTCCAGATAATTGCTGCTATCAATCCGGCAAAAACAACATTTAAGGTTATAAATTCCGGTTTAACAGTTTTGGCAACTGTATCAGCAACCTTCAATTCAAACATCCAGTAGGCGATGAAGTTGAACATTGCCGCCCAGATCACGGCGCTTAATGGTGATAATACCTTTGTCGAAACAACTGTAGCTATTGAATTGGCTGCATCATGAAAGCCATTGATAAAATCAAATATCAATGCCAGTACTATGATAACTATTAGAAATGTAGTCATAAATCGAAAGGATAATCCTGATTATGCTTGTTTAACAATTATTGATTCGATCACGTTGACAACGTCTTCGCATTTGTCTGTTGCAGTTTCGAGAGCAGAAAGAACTTCTTTGATCTTAATGATCTCAATTGCATTTTTCTCATCTTCAAACAATCGAGCTACAGCATTGTCGAAAATATCGTCTGCATGATTTTCAAGACTGTTCACTCTTACAAGCGATTCTTTTATTCTGATAATATTTTTCATGCTTCTCAAAGAACATACTGCTATGTTGATCTCTTCTGCAGATTGGAGTATCAGCTCAGAAAGTTTGATCATCGAAGGATGAATTGGATCTACTTTGTATAATGCAATCCGTTTTGCTGATCCATGAATATAATCCACAACATCATCCATTGCCGATGCTAAATGCTGAATGTCTTCACGATCAAAAGGCGTAATGAAT
>Ga0208460_10002500_pt1 | contig 10448 bp, 9 predicted proteins | sample AD_STIC10_MetaG_FD_184436 | JGI IMG/M metagenome (GOLD analysis project Ga0208460, IMG submission 184436) | Active sludge microbial communities of municipal wastewater-treating anaerobic digesters from USA - AD_STIC10_MetaG (SPAdes) (version 2) | ecosystem: Engineered > Bioreactor > Anaerobic >... | reverse complement strand
TGTTGCCTTCGTGGGTAATTTTGCTTTTGTCGATATTCGGATTATTTGCGATCTGGACTTCATACTTGCCAATTGTTCTAGAAATAAAAAAAGCCCTGTTTCGGGATTTAAGATTTAGCGAAGTTGTTAGTTTTATGGTCCCTATTGCCTTGCCGATTTTAGGAGTTTGGGCCGGGCTTAACAATTTTTTTGAAATAATATCATTTGTCGGTGGAGTATTTCTGTCAGTTGAGTACGTTCTGCTGATTTTTGCAAGCAGAAGAGCCTTAAACCTTCGCGGCTGGAGGTCAATTGCCGCTGGTGTTTGTGGAATAATATTTGGCTTGATTGCGGTTTATGAGTTGGCGGTATTTGTTTTTTAAATACTTTATATATTTTTAGTATTGGAATAAAATTTATTAATGACAAACAAGAGAAGGGCGGTAATTTTGGTTGCTTTATCTGTTTTAGTTTTGGCAGTTGCTTTTGGAGCGTCTCTACTTGAAGGTCAGGATTCTGTAACGGGCGGAGTCGGTGGGTCAAGAAATTTAGTGGAACTCAAAGATTCGTATACGGTTGGCTTTGAGGGCGATTTTACTGTTTTGAATTATTCGCTCACATACAGCCCAGCCATTTTTAGAGTTGCAAATTTGCCAAATAAGTCAGAAATTAAAATAAAGGATTTAAGAACCGGGAACATTTCTAAGATAGGAATCTTTTATAATGGAGCCGCTGGATTTTCGGGAGTAAAAGATTTTTTTGAGAATGTGCCACTTGGTGAGTCTTCGTCGGATAGATATGATGTGGTTAATTTGGGAGTTAAGATGTTCGGCAGGCAGGCTGACGGCGGGTATGAAGGGTCGGCCGGAGATAAGGTTGCGATTTTTAGAAATGAAATTGGTTTTGTATATATAGAGGCAAAGGATTTTACGGAAGAATTGCTGAGAGTTTTGGAATCTTTCTCTTTGAGCACCGGAGAAAAGACTTCGGTTATGCCAGCGGGGATAGCTATAAAAGTGTATTTTCTAAATGACGAGATAATGAAAGGTAATAATTGCGATGAAGTCGTTCCGGCGGAAAGAATGGTTTTTGATACCAAAAATTTGGCAGAGGCCAGCTTGCGTCTTTTGTTGGAAGGTCCAAATGTCGGGGAAGCTGACGGTGGCTATGTTTCGTCTATCCCTCGGGGAGTTTGGCTAAATAGTATCAAAATCGAAGATGGAGTTGCTCGCGCAGATTTTTCGAAGGAATTATCAGCGACTGCTGGTTCTTGTAATATAGCCGCGATTAAGACGCAAATAGAAAAAACACTTTTGCAATTCGAAACGGTTAAAGGCGTGCGAATTTCGGTGGAGGGAAAGACAGAGGGAATTTTGGAGCCGTAGGCACGAAGCGCACCGATAACTTATAACAATAACTTTGAACAAAGAGAAAGAATTGGAAAAATTAAAGGAGGAGATGTTGGGAGATAAAAATCTTCCCTTAGATTCAAACTTGGTTTTTGGAGAAGGCTCTCTTTCGCCTAGGGTTTTATTTGTTGGAGAGGCTCCGGGAGAGATGGAAGACAAATTGATTCGTCCGTTTGTGGGTAGGGCAGGAAAACTTTTAGACAAGCTAATTGAATCTTTAGGGTGGGAAAGAAAAGATGTGTATATCACTAACATTGTTAAGAGGAGGCCGCCCGCAAACAGAGATCCGCTTCCGGAAGAAATCGAGCTATATAAACCATATCTAACCAAGCAGATAGAGATAATTAATCCGCCGCTCGTGGCGACCCTAGGCAGGTTCTCAATGAATTATTTTTTGCCGGGAGCTAAAATTAGTCGGGATCAAGGAAGACTATTTAAGGTTAATGGGTTGTATATTTATCCGCTTTTCCATCCGGCAGCGGCGCTTAGGTCGCCAGAAGTTGTGGGAGGAGCGTTGAAAGAAAGTTTTAAGAAGATTCCGGCGGTTATTAAAAAGATTGAGAATATGAAAAAAGTATAGTACAAGACGTGCAACGTGTAGCTTGTGGCGAATGATCACTCACTGCATGCTCGCTTTTTTCGCCAAGGCCACTCTTCTTCGTTGCGGGCTATTGAGCGCATCATCCTTTTGCCTTTCTTCTTCTCCAGCCGGCGGATTCGAAGGGTTGGCGAGCACATATTGTGCTCGACAAAAAAAATCGAGCACGCACACGTACTCGATTAAAATCTTTTGTTTTCTTGAATTTGAGAAGGGGCCTTGATAAGGCGAACCTTTCTCCTGCAGCAACCACAGCGGCCAACAACATAAACGTAGTAGACGTGCATTGCTTTTCTTTCTGGGCGGCAGATGCAGCGAATTTCTAGATTTTCGTCCGGGAGGACTAATCCGACAATTTTTTTGATTTTGCCGATAGTGAACCCGACACGGCAAGCGCCGCAGAAAAAGTCGGTGACGATTTCTTTCCCGGCCTTCATCCAGCTGGGAAGTGTTTCGTTTTTCCGTTTTTCGCAGGATTCAGCCTCTTTTCTGGTTTTGAAGTCGGCGTCGCAGATGTTGCAACAATATCTAACAACTGCTTTTTCGATTGGCATGCTGCCTCCTTAATTTGCTGGCTAAATGTTACGGACTTATATTTTTTTTGTCAACTCATAGGAGGGGTGGGATTGGTTGGCAAATAATATGTCTCTTGCGGCGGATGTGGTATTATTTAGGTATTGGAGTCGGGTTGATAAATAATATTTTAAATGGATTTTGCGCCGGCATATATTTTAAAACGGGGATTATTCAGAATTAAGGAGTTTTTGCACCACTATTATGTAGACGGGACTAGGTTCCTTTTTTATAAGTTTATTAATTTTTTGGAGTCTCTTGATCAGTCCATTGCCTTCAGAATAACTTTAAAAAATTTTTTTGTTCCTTTGTATCGAGACTATTCGATAATTGGAAGAATTTTGGGAGTATTTTTCCGTTCAGTTAGACTTCTTCTGGGTGTCTTGATTTATTCTTTTTTCGGGGTGCTATTTTTGCTGTTAATTTTATTTTGGTTTTTGGTGCCGATAGCCTTGGTCGCACTGGCTTTTAGCGGTTCTACATAGATAAAAATGGAAGAAAGACAAGCAATCAAAATTTATTTGGACGAGCCACGACTTAGGATGACTTATGGGGGAAGATTTTTGGTGCGGTTATTCGCGGTTGTAGGCAATGTTTCTTTTGTTTTTGGAATGATAGCTTTATTGCTTTCGGAAGATGTTGGGATGAAGTATTTGGGAGTTTTATTTCTGTTGGCAATAATCGATCGGGTTAGAAGTAGGAGTGAGGGTGACGAGCATTTAATGGACGCAGTAAAAAAAGACAGGATAAACGCCGGGGATTATATTAATGGAAGAACTTATAGGTTAATTGAAAAGGCTTTTGAGAGGAGCTTAATAAAGCACAACTCTTTGCATTTGGAAATAATCGATTCTCTTTTAGGGGAGAGTGTTGTTGAAGATGGCTTGAGGAGGTTGGATGTTGATCCGAAGGAGTTTTCGCAAAAGCTTTCGGTTTTGCTTAAAGAATCTAATTTGCCGGCCACCCGAATTGAGAAATACAGAATGCTAGAGACTCTTTTAGTGGATGCATTAAGAACGGCATTTTCTTCGGGACATAGAGCTATTTTGGTCTGCGATATATTTTCTTCTTTGGTTTTGTCTGCCGACGAAGAATCCGGGAGATTGTTCAGAACTTTTTCACTTACCGCAAAAGATTTAGAGCAAGCTATGGTGTTTTCTAGGGCTTCGGTGAAGGCCAGAGCTTTCTCATTGTCGGCAATGATTCCGGAGGGGCACAAGCAGATTCGCCACCGTGTTATGAATAGGGCGTGGACGGCTCGGCCAACTCCTTTTTTGGATAGTTTTGCGATTGACTACACCGACCTCGCAAGGAGTGGGGACGTTGGTCTGCTAATCGGTCACGATAAGGAATACACACGCCTCGTAGAGATTCTTTCTAAGCCAGTTAATCCAAATGCTCTTTTGGTTGGGGAGGCCGGCATCGGCAAAGAAACAATTATTGCCCATCTTGCTTTTGCAATTATAAAAGACAAAGTTCCGCCGGCACTTTTCGATAGGCGTTTGGTTGGGGTGGATTTGTCGAGGTTGATTGCGGGAGCGGAGCCGCAAGAAGTTCAAGCAAGAGTTCAGCGAATTGCGGAGGAAATCAATTCAGCTGAAAACATAATTTTGTATTTGCCGGACATTCATAATTTGCTTAAAACTTCCGGAGAGGCCTACCTTTCGGCAGCAGATGCATTTTTGCCAATAATTCAGAATGGGCGGTTCCCGGTTATCGGAGCCACGTATCCGCGGGAGATGAAGCGAGATATTGAACAGCGTAGCGATTTTACCGGATTGTTTGAGAGAATTAATGTTGAGGAGATCAGCGAGGAAGAAGCTGAGAGGGTTTTAACTCTGTCCAGTATCTTAGTAGAGAAAAAACTGAAAATTGAAGTTGGTTTTGGCGCGATTAAAACTGCTGTAAGATTGGCTAAAAAATATTTTAGAGGCGGCAAATATTTGCCAACTAGCGCCGATGAGCTTTTGAAGATGGCGGCGGCAAAAGCAAAAGATTTTGGAAAAAAGAGGGTTGCTGCTGACGACGTTATGTCTGTGGTTGAGTCTCGGGTGAATGTCCCAGTCAGAGAGGCGGATAAGGACGAAACCGACAAGCTGCTTAATTTTGAAAAAATTGTACACGAAAAATTTATAGATCAGGAAGAGGCGGTAAAGGCGGTCGGAGATTCTTTGCGGGCATATCGCAGCGGCTTGGCCAGAAAAGGTGGGCCAATTGCGAGTTTCTTGTTTGTTGGCCCGACTGGTGTTGGTAAAACAGAGCTGGCGAAATTAATTGCCAAAATACAGTTTGGTTCAAAAGAAATGATGGTCAGGTTTGATATGACTGAATATCAAGACAAGCAAAGTTTCCAAAGGTTCATCGGTTCTGCCGATGGGGAAGTTCGAGGATCTTTGACTGATCAGATTATCGAAAAGCCATACAGCATTATTCTGTTGGACGAATTCGAAAAGGCCTATCCAGATATTCTAAATTTGTTTTTGCAGGTTTTAGATGATGGGCGACTTACGGATGGAATGGGTAGAGTGGTTGATTTTCAAAATACGATTATTGTTGCCACTTCGAATGCGCATTCGGATATTATCAATGAAGCCTTGAATTCCGGGCAGTCTATTTCTGAAGTTGCAGAATATTTGAAGAAAAAACTTACGGATGTTTTTAAGCCGGAATTAATCAATCGATTCTCAAAAGTTGTTATTTTTAGAGACCTGGCAGTAAAAGAGCTGGAGTTGATTGCTAAATTGCAGCTTGCCGAGTTGGCAGAAACTTTGGCCGAGCAGGGGATTAACCTTTCTTTCGATGACAGTGTGGCTCCATATATTGCTAGGAGCGGGTACGATCGGGCTTTTGGCGCTAGGCCGATTCGCAGAGTGATTGAAGATAAATTCCGAGCAGCTCTAGCAGAGAAAATTTTAAGGAAAGAGATATATCAAGGCAGCGATGTTCAGGCTGCGGTAGTTGAGGAAAATATAGTTTTCAAGTCACGTGAATAAAGTAGTCTCAAATTCGGAAATAGCAGAGCTTTTGTATGAGATAGGGGAATTTTTGGCGATGCAGGAAGAGCCGTTTAAGCCAAGAGCGTATGAGAAAGCGGGGGATGCTATTTCAGAACTCTCTGCTTCGGTTGAGGAGATATATCGGGTTAGTGGAGTGAAAGGAATCGAAGAAATTCCTGGAGTTGGAAAATCAATTGCCTCCACTATTGAGGAATTTATTTTGAAAGGAAAGTCTACTCACTATGAGGATTTAAAAAAACAGACACCGGTTAATCTTAAAGAATTAAGTTCTATAGAAGGCCTGGGTCCCAAATCTATTAAAAAACTTTACGTTGCGTTGAAAATTAAGAATCTGGCAGATCTTGGGAAAGCTGCTAGGGCGCACAAGATTAGCGGGCTTGCTGGATTTGGCGAAAAAGCAGAACAGAATATTTTGAAAGGAATAGAATTTTTGAAGCAGTCCGGTGGAAGGTTTACTTTGGGTGAAGTCTTTCCGATTGCCGTGGCAATTCAAGAGCGTCTAGCCGGAGTTCCTGGAGTGGAAAAAGTTGTAATTGCCGGCTCGACCAGGCGTGGCAGAGAAACGGTTGGTGATGTCGATATTCTGGCTATTGCAAAGGATTCAGAGAGAATAATGAAGGAGTTTGTTTCTTTTGGCGAAGTAGCCAAAGTTTTTGCGCACGGAGAAACCAAATCTGCGGTGAAGCTTAAAAACGGGTTGGATGTGGATTTGCGCGTGGTTCCAAAAGAATCTTACGGATCAGCTCTGAATTATTTTACGGGTTCAAAAGCGCACAACGTGCATTTGAGGCAGATTGCAATTAAAAAAGGATATAAATTAAACGAGTACGGACTTTTTAAGGGGTCAAAACAAGTTGCCGGCAAGAGCGAAGAAGAAATTTATTCGAAGCTCGGGTTGGATTACGTGGAGCCGGAGATGCGAGAAGATCTTGGAGAAATTGAGCTGGCCCTTCGACAAGCTCAGGGTAAACCGGGCGGACTACCGAAGCTAATTGGTTACGGTGATTTAAAAGGGGATTTGCAGGTGCAGACAGATTGGACGGATGGCGCGCATTCCATTGAATGGATGGCGAAGGAGGCAATTAAGCACGGGTTAAAATATATTGCGATTACCGACCACACTAAAAGACTGGCAATGACCGGGGGTTTAGATGATAAAAAAATATTGAAGCAGATGGCGGAGATTGATAGGTTGAATAAAAAATTTGCTGGCAAAATAAAAATTCTAAAAGGAAGTGAGTGTGACATTCTAAAAGATGGGAGTATGGATTTGGAAGACAAGACTTTGGCGAAGCTTGATGTGGTTGGGGGGTCGGTGCATTCGCATTTTAATTTATCTTCCAAGGAGCAGACCGAGCGAATTATGCGGGCGATGGGAAATAAGAATGTGGATATTATTTTCCATCCGACCGGCAGGGTGATTAAAAAAAGAGAGGCTTATGAAGTTAATATTGGCGCGCTGATTGCCAAAGCCAGAGAAACAGGGACTATTTTGGAAATCGATGCGTATCCTGACAGGTTGGATTTAAAAGATGAATACATTAGAAAGTGTGTAGATGCCGGTGTTAAATTGTCGATTGATTCCGACGCGCATTCCGCGGAGCATTTTGATTTTTTGAAATTCGGAATTATTCAGGCGCGTCGTGGTTGGGCCGAGAAAAAAGATATTATCAATGCATGGCCTGTCGAGAAGATGCTGAAGATGCTGAAAAATAACTGATAACTTATTACAAAATTAGGAATATATTATACCAATATACGAATTGTACAAATGATGCTAATGGATACTAATAAAAACCTTCGTTCATTTACCCTGATAGAATTATTGGTAGTCTTGGCTCTAGTGGCAATTCTTTCAGTTGTCGTAATCCTCACCCTTAACCCTGCTGAACTCTTGAAACAAGCCAGAGACTCTAACCGTCTCTCGGATCTAGCTACAATCAACACAGCCCTCAACTTATTCTCCACAGACGTCACATCCGGATTCATGGGTACATCTACAGTAGTATATGTATCTATTCCATCTGCATCTCCAACCTGCACAGGATTAGGTCTTCCATCTTTACCATCTGGATATACATACAACTGTGCAACAAGCCAAAACCTCAGAAATACAGATGGATCTGGTTGGATTCCAGTTAACTTCCAGCGTATATCTAGCAACTCACCAATTTCACAATTACCAATAGATCCAATCAATACAACAAGTACCAGACTTTATTACACCTATGTCCCAGGAGGCTCCTGGGAACTTAATGCATCTATTGAAGCAAGCAAAAACAAACTAGGTGGTTCGAATGACTTAACTTCCAGAGATGGAGGCTCCGCTCCTTCTTTGTATGAAATAGGAAACAACCTAAATCTTAATCCACTAGAAACTGGAGATCCAACTCTTGTTGGATATTGGAATTTTGAAGAGGGACCTAATGCAACTTCGTCTGATAGAAGTGGATATGGAAACCATGGGACTTGGTATGGGACATCAACTGCTGAGCAACACTATGCGACTGGCAAGGTTGGAAACTATGCGGGGAGTTTCAATGGGAGCAATGATTACATATTAATTCCAACTAGCAGTCAGCCGACTATCGGCGCTAATGATTTTACAATTAGTCTCTGGATTCAAGTCGATGGCCTGCCGGTCACAACAGATGCAGGCATTTTTAGCATAAACGATGCAGCCGCAGCAGCTCCTGGATATTATTTGTGGATTAATTCTGCATCAACGCTTCATTATATAGTTAGAGGTAGTCTTTCTCTTGTGAATGTATCACCATATAGTACACCTTCCGGTAGATTTACTCATGTTGTTCTTTCTTATTCTTTTAATAATGCGCTTGGTTCAAAATTATACATCGATGGATTTTTGGTCGATTCCAGAAATTCATCACCAGTGGGTTCTATTGGTAATAATTTGAATTTGATAATCGGACGCAGGGCCTGGAATGCCATCAACACTCTTAATGGGAAAGTGGACGACATCCGCATATATAATCGTGCGCTTTCTGCTTCTGAAATCCTGGCACTATATAATGCAACCAAATAACGGCCAGCGAATAATTTATTGCATATAATTTAAAATACAAAACAGTTTCGACAAAAAAATCCCTGATAGCTTAGGGATTTTTGTTTTAGTTGTGAGTAATTAGTTGTCGGTTTATTTATCTCGCGAATTCTACTGCTCTGGTTTCGCGGATTACGTTAACTTTAATTTCTCCTGGGAATTTAAGTTCGGATTGAATTCGGTTGGCGATGGCGCGCGCCATCTCCAAGGCTCCAAAATCATCAACTTTTTCCGGAGTAACGAATACGCGGAGTTCGCGTCCAGCAGAAATTGCATAGGCTTGTTTGACTCCTGGAAATTCGGAAGCGATCTTTTCTAGATCGCCAAGACGTTTGATGTAGTTTTCCATAGTTCCACGTCTGGCTCCTGGTCTTGCAGCGGAAAGGACGTCAACCGCGGTGACTACAAACGATTCCGGAGAAGCGTATGGGTAATCTTCGTGGTGGGAGCGCATGGCGTTGATTACATCTTCGGAGACGCCGTACTTGCGTAAAATTTTAATTCCGAGCTCAACATGGGTTCCTTCAACTTCGTGGTCAATCGCTTTTCCAATATCGTGCACTAGCGCTCCCTTCTTTGCGAGAGCTACGTTTAGCCCGAGCTCACCGGCAATCATCCCGGCGAGATAAGTCATTTCAATTGAGTGAGTCAAAACATTTTGACCAAAGCTAGTTCGGAAATGAAGTCTTCCAAGGAGTTGGAGAATTTCTTTTGGTAAGTCATAGACGCCAACTTCCATCGCGGCAGCTTCGCCGATTTCCAGCATTCTTTTGGTTAATTCTTCTTTGGCTTCCTCAACCTTTTCTTCTACTTTTGCTGGCTGGATTCTGCCGTCTTTAATTAATTTTTCTAGAGCCATCCTAGCAACTTCGCGTCGGAATGGATCAAAGGAAGAAATTACGATGGTGTCTGGGGTTTCATCGATTACAAATTCAACCCCGGTAGCTCTTTCGAGCGCGCGGATGTTGCGGCCTTCGCGGCCGATAATTTTTCCTTTAATTTCTTCGTCGGTAAGATGAAAAACGGAGGTGGTGAGCTCGGAGACGTGGGAGCGAGCGTAACGTTGTAAGGCAACGGTAATTATTTCCTTGGATTTCTTTTCAATGTCTTCGCGCAAATCCTTTTCAAGTTTTTGAGCAGTCTTAGCTAGATCTTCTTTGCTTTTTTCTTTTACTTCAGAGAACAAGGCTTCTTTGGCTGCTTCTCGGCTTAAGCCGCTAACTCTCTCAAGCTCTTTATTGGTTCTTTCTTTCACTTCCTCTAGTTCTTTTATCTTGCCTTCGATATGCTCCCGCTCTTTTCTGAGGGCACTAGATTCGTGCTCTAAAGTGTTAAGTTTCTTCTCGAGTGCTTCTTCGCGTTCATGAATTTTGGTTTCAAGGGCCAAAATTTCTTTTTTTCTGTCCCTCTCTTCTTTTTGGGACTCCTCCAGGATATGGGAGGCTTTTTCTTTGGCATCAAAAAGAATTTCCTTAGCCTTGGTTTCGGCTTCGGAGGTTTTTTGTTGTAATTGTTGGTCTAGGCTCCCGAGTTGTTTAGCAACAAGGCTTTTTCTTAATAGATATCCTGCGGCCAAACCTAAAACCAGTGCCCCAGTGGCAATTAAAGCTGTATACATTATATTTTTTTGTGGTTGGATAATTATGTGAAATTTCAGACATTGATAAAATTGTTTTACATTTAACGCTAATTGTAAGCTTTCAGTTTCCCTTAACATCAAAGATCTGCTGAAAATTCTGAAATTTGTTTTAACAAAATGTTAAACCTTTGACAACAAAATCTATTTAAAAAGCATCTATCTTTGTAAG
>Ga0208460_10002484_pt1 | contig 10477 bp, 4 predicted proteins | sample AD_STIC10_MetaG_FD_184436 | JGI IMG/M metagenome (GOLD analysis project Ga0208460, IMG submission 184436) | Active sludge microbial communities of municipal wastewater-treating anaerobic digesters from USA - AD_STIC10_MetaG (SPAdes) (version 2) | ecosystem: Engineered > Bioreactor > Anaerobic >... | reverse complement strand
ACCCTCGAAGTGTCCGTTACGCCGCAGGGCGCGGGCGAACTGGATGCTCCACTTGTTGGTCAGCCGGCCCAGCACGGGGGGCGTGATGACCAGCGTGTCGCCGGTGTCGGCGGCCAGTTCGCGGAAGTAATCCCGGTCGCCCAGGTAGTTGCGCGGCGCCGGCCCGAGGGAGGAGTAACCCAGGTAGCCGTCGGCGTCGATGCGGAACTGCTGCAGAACCAGATCGGCGGGCATGGCCCCGATGGCGAGCTGGCCTTGTCTGGCCATGGCCTCGGGGCTTTCCAGCGCGGCGAGGCGCGCGGTTTTCAGCGCAAAATCGAAACGATCGAGGGACGCCTGCACCGTTTCTCCGGCCGCCCGCGCCTGGATCAGCGCCTGGACCCGGATCCGCTCCACGGCGTCGTGTTCGCTAAGCTGCATGTCCGACAGGGTGTCGTACCAGGCGATCGCCAGCGCCGGAACGGTGGTGCCGACGATCAGCAGCCGGATGGTTTGCAGCGGTCGTTCCGTAAGCCGGGAAAAAATACGTGAAAAGAGATTTGCCGGCTGCATTCGAGTCTCGTTGAGCTTCGCTGCTGAGTCTGCGCACTCTGCGCGCATGGAGTATCAGTGTGCCTCAAGGCGTGCACTCAGGGGATAATCGCGCCCCCTTTGATGGAAAAACGGTGAAAAAATGCGCACAATCCTGCGAATCCTGCTGCCGCTCGTGGCAGCTCTGCACATGACGGCAGCCCCGGCGGCCGGCGCTGCCGACCTGCAGCAATGGATAGACGGCCCCCAGCGCAGCGAACGCAACCGCCAGCGCGATGAGGCCCGCAAACCCCTGGACACGCTGGCCTTTTTCGGCCTCAAGGCCGACCAGACGGTGGTGGAGATCTGGCCCAGCGTGGGCGTGTGGTGGTTGGAAATCCTGGCTCCCTATTTGCGCGACAAGGGCCGCTACATCGCCGCCCTGCATGCGGGCGCTCACAATCCGGCGGCGGGGCGCGCCGAGCACGAGGTGGTGGAGGGGCTGATCGCGAAGGCGCCGGCCTTGTACGGCAAGGTGGCGATCGCCCACAGCCCTGGCCTTGCCGAAACCCTGCGGCCGGAGTCGGTGGATCTGCTCCTGACCTTTTCCAACCTGCACAACTGGATCGTCGACGGCAACGTGGAGGAGCACATCCGCGAGTTCCACGCCGTGCTCAAGCCCGGTGGCGTGCTGGGCGTGGTCGATCATCGCGGACGCAGCGACCTCTCTCAGGCGGCGCAGCTCAAGTCGGGTTATCTGCGCGAAGACGAGGTTGTGGCGCTGATCGAGAAGGTGGGCTTCAAGCTGGTGGCCCGTGGCGAAATGGCCGCCAACCCGCGCGATACGCGTGATTATCCGGAAGGCGTGTGGACGCTGCCGCCTAGCCTGCGCATGAAGGAAGTGGACCGGGAGAAATATCTCGCCATTGGCGAGAGCGACAAATTCACCCTCAAGTTCGTCAGGATCGCCGCGCCCAAATAAGAGCGGAAACACGACTGCTGCGAAACAGGGGGAGGGTGGTGCTCATGGGCAGGATTGAACTGCCGACCTCTCCCTTACCAAGGGAGTGCTCTGCCACTGAGCTACATGAGCGCCTTTGCCTAGCCAGCACTGCAAGTTGCCGGCCTTTCGGGTGTGGCCTGGACTGAGGCCTTGCGGCTTTGAGTCCTACAACCCGAAAAAGGAGCGCGGATAGTATCAAGTGGTGGCCTCCGCAGCAAGGCCCCTCGTGCGTTTGCCATGCATTTTTACGCACTTTCCCGGCGCGCTCCGCTGGAGTGCGGCTCGCCGCTGCTTGTTTTCAGGGGTAAAGCGGCTGCGCACGCCGCGCCGCACCAACAAAAAAGCCCTTGCCGTTTCCGGCAAGGGCTTTTTCTTGCAGCCAGGCTTCGCTCTCAAGAAAACGCAGGGCTGCCCCGAGTTTTCTTGTCCCCCACGGGGGTGGGCGGGGCGTGGCCCAGCCCAGGGGGCTCAGTAACGACGCGGAGCGGGCGACGAGGACTGGCCGGTGCGGGGGGGGAGGTGGCGGAAGGTGATACGACCCTTCGAGAGGTCGTAGGCCGACATTTCCAGCGTAACTTCGTCGCCGGCGATGATGCGGATGTGGTTCTTCTTGAGCTTGCCGCCCGCGTAGGCGATAAGGTTGTGACCGTTTTCGAGGGTGACGCGATAGCGACCGTCCGGCAGCACTTCGGTAACGCTGCCCTTCATTTCGATGAGTTCTTCTTTGGCCATATTGGGGCTCCTGGTGGGTGGTCGGGAAGCGTCCCGTGGTGGGGCGTACCGGCCATGGCCCGCCACCGCCTTGGTGGGCCAGGTTTTGCGGCGACCTTCAAGGTCTGTCGCGATTCAATGTCGGCACGGAGATCGGCGGGCCGGCGGTAGGGTGTCTGCGCTCAGTGTTGCAGACGAAGATGAAAGGCGTCGTGTTGCGTTTTGCCGAAGTTAAATCCGGCAGTCTGAAACAAACAAGGCCACCTCGACGGGTGGCCTTGCCTCTGAAATCTTGGTCGGCTTTGAGCGCCTGGGACGCTCGACCTACGGATTAAGAGCCCCTTGAACTTAGACCCTCTGGTCAGCAGGAAACACCGACTTTCAATACTGCACGGCTTTGGGCTGCAAGTCAAGCCCTGCTGCGGGGTGATCAAAGGCCTGGCGAGATCCAGCCGGTCTTGACCTGCAGCGGTGTGCCTTCTGGGGGAGGCTGGGCACTTTTGGGGTGCGGAAAATTCGGGTTCTTGGTGCGGGATAAATGTCAGGAGTATTTTTCTCTGCGAATGGTTTTTTTACAAGCCTATGAGCTTAATTGGCTTTTTGGTGGTGCTTATGAAAATGAATTAATTGTCGGCTTTGGTGCGGGTTCGCCTGCCAGTATCAATTGGCGTCGAGCCGGGGGCCCTTTCGGGCCGATACGAAATGAAATAATTCTTTCCCTTGTGCCGCAATACTATTATTCAATCTCTTGCAGTCGTCGTGATCGTGCTCCCGCGTCAGGGGAAATGAGTCGCCAGGTTTTGGGAGATGAGTCTGGATGGGCAGCGAAAAGAAGCGGAGTAATCCTTTATCCCAGGCGATGGTGGCTGGTTCGGCAGAATCGGTTGCACAGGATTTGATCGCGTGCCCGAGCGTTGTCGGTATAGGTGCGTCCGCCGGTGGGCTGGAGGCGTTCGAGCAGTTTTTCCGGGCGTGCCCGGCAGACAGCGGAATGGCCTTTGTGCTGGTGTCGCATCTCGACCCCGGGCATGTCAGCCTGCTTACCGAAATCATTCAGCGCGTCACCGCCATGCCGGTGCTCGAGGCGGTGGATCAGCTCGAGGTTGAGCCCAACCATGTTTACGTCATTCCACCCAACCGGGACATGGCGATTCTTCACCGGAGACTGCAGTTGAGTGAGCCCGCCGAGCCGCGCGGGCTGCGCATGCCGGTGGATTTCTTTCTGCGTTCGCTGGCGGAAGACCAGCAGGAAAACGCGGTCGGAATCATCTTCTCGGGTACCGGCAGCGATGGCACGCTGGGTTTGCGCGCGGTTTTCGGGGCGGGTGGTGTGACCCTGGCCCAGGAGCCCTCCAGCGCCAAATATGACGGCATGCCATCCAGTGCCATCAGGTCGGGCTATGTCACCCATGTGCTTCCCGTCGACAAAATGCCGGCGGCCTTGCAGGCCTGTGCCCGGCGCCTCGCCGTGCCGCCTGAAACGCCGCCGGAGCCCACGCTGGCTGGCGGCTTGAATCACATCCTGATGCAATTGCGCACGATGACCGGCCACGATTTCTCGCTCTACAAAAAGAGCACGGTGGGGCGCCGCATCGCGCGCCGCATGTCGCTGCACACGATCGACGACGCCGATGTCTATATCCGCTTTCTGAAGGAAAACCCGGCCGAGGTGCGTTTGCTGTTCAAGGAGCTGCTGATCAACGTGACCAGTTTTTTTCGCGATCCCGACGCTTTCGTGTTGCTGCAAAAGAAAATTCTGCCGGAGCTGTTGAAAGGCCAGTCGGGGGATTTCGTTTTTCGGGTCTGGGTGGCCGGTTGCGCCACCGGCGAAGAAGCCTATTCAATCGCCATTTTGTTGCGCGAATTGATGGACGAGGCGCGCCAGGCTTTCAAGGTTCAGATCTACAGCACCGACCTGGCTGATGAGGCCATTGCGCTTGCCCGTGCGGGACTCTATCCGCTGAATATCGCCCAGGATGTGAGCCCCGAGCGGCTGCAGCGCTTCTTTGTGAGGGAAGAGGGCGGCTACCGGATCAAGAAGGAAGTCCGCGAGATGATTGTGTTTGCGGTCCAGAACGTCATCAAGGATCCACCCTTTACCCGGCTCGATCTGCTGTGTTGCCGCAACCTGATGATTTATCTCGAGCCCGAGTTGCAGAATCGGCTTCTGGTGGCTTTTCATTACGCGCTCAAGCCCGGCGGGGTGCTGTTTCTGTCGCCATCGGAAAGTATCGGCAACCATACCGAGCTGTTCTCGTCGATTGACCGCAAATGGAAGTTGTATCGTACCAATCCGTCCCTTAAGACATCTTCTGCTGTCATGGCCCGGGGCGCGGCCGGGATTACGGAGGGGGGCGGCAAAATACCGGGTGAGGGCGTCAGGAAGGTCAGTGAAACCAATTTCGTCGAGCTGACCCGCCGGGTGCTGGTGCAATACTTTGCGCCCGCCTCGGTGGTGACCGATCTCAAGGACGACATTTTTTATGTGCATGGCGATACGGGCAAATACCTGCGTCCGGCGCCGGGGCAGGCTAGCCTGAATGTCATTGAAATGGCGCGCGACGGGCTGGCAACAGAGCTGCATGCCGCGATCAGCGCGGCCGCCGCTGAAGGACGGCCCACCCTCGACCGGCCGGTGCAGCTCGAGAGCGACGGGAAGCGTGTGGAGCTTGGCCTCAGCGTCCGGCTGCTGCCCGGTACGGAAGGGCGCCCGAGCCTGCTGCTGGTGAGCTTCCAGGACCGGGTTCCGGCTGCGGCCGGGCCGGCGCGCCGGCGCAGGTCCAGGCAGGCCGAGCCGGGGCGGATCGAAGAGCTGGAACGCGATCTCGCCTATTTGAGGGAGAGCTACCAGACCACCATCGAAGAGCAGCAGGCCTCGCAGGAGGAGCTCAAGTCGATTAACGAGGAAATGCAATCGACCAATGAAGAGCTGCAGTCGACCAATGAAGAACTGGAAACCTCCAAGGAGGAATTGCAGTCGGTCAACGAGGAATTGATTACGGTCAATGCCGAATTGCAGGCCAAGATCGAGCAGCTTTCCGGCATGCAGAACGACATGAAGAATCTGCTGGAAAACGTCAGCGTCGGCATTATTTTTCTCGACCGGCACCTGTCTATCCGCAGCTTTACCCGCGATGCGATGCGTATCTATCGTCTGGCAGCTTCGGATATCGGCCGGCCGCTGAACGATATAAAGTCGCGGGTGCATGAGCTCGACCTGCTGGAGGCGGCTGCGGGGGTGCTCGATTCGCTGGTGCCCTTCGAGCGCGAGATTTGCCTCAATGGCGACACCTGGATGCTGGTGCGCATTCAGCCCTACCGCACCCTGGATAACGTGATTGACGGGGTGTTGATGACGTTTACCGACATCACTGCGCGCCTCAAGTCGGTTGCGGTGCAGGAGGCGCTCACTCTGGCCGATGGCATCGTGCAGACGATACGCGAGCCGCTGATCGTCCTCGATGGTGCCCTGAAGGTGGTTTTTGCCAGCCAGTCCTTTTACGACATCTTCCGGGTGGGGCCGGAGGAGACCGTGGGGCGCCTGATTTACCAACTGGGCGATGGGGCCTGGAATATCAACGCATTGCGTCAATTGCTGGAAAGCACCTGGGTGGGTGGGCAGGAGTTTTCCGACTACCCGGTGGAGCACGATTTTCCCGGAGTCGGCTACAAAAAAATAGGTCTGAACGCCCGTCGTTTCATTGGCAAGACGGGTGAGCCGCAATGGGTATTGCTGTCGATGCAGGTGACCCCGTGAGTACCGACAAGGCCGGCAAGGGCTTGAGCAAGGCGCAGGCGCTGCTCGACGAGGCGGAACAGCGCCTGGCCCGGCGTGCGGCAGGGGATGTCGATCTGCCACAGTATGCGGCCGATCTTGTGCACGAATTGCAGGTGCATCAGGTCGAACTGGAGATGCAGAACGAGGAGCTGCGCAGGGCGCAGGCGGCGCTCGAGGCGTCGCGCGATCGATACGTGGATCTGTACGAGTTTGCGCCGGTCGGCTATCTCACCCTGAACGCCGATGGCTTTATTGTCGAAATCAATCTTGCCGGTGCCACGCTGCTCGGTGAGCTGCGGGGCGCGTTGATCAAGCGGCGCTTTGCGCGCTTTGTTGGCGACGAGAGCCGGGATGACTGGCATCGTTTTTTTGCGAGCGCGATGAGCGGCGAGGCGGAGGTCGGCACGGACAGGCAGACAATCGATCTGCGCCTTGTCCGCGGCGATGGGCGCGCGATCTATGCCCATCTTGAGTGCCTGCGCAAGACGAGCGACGACGGTGCGCCGGTGCTGCGCGTAACCCTCGCCGACATCACCCGGCTCAAGCAGACCGAAGACGCGCTGCGCGATAGTGAAGAGCGCTTTCGCAGGCTGTTTGAAGATACCCGCCAGGCCATCATGCTGAGCGAGAAGGGGCGCTACATTGCGGCGAACAAGGCTTCGCTCGAAATGCTGCGCATGGAGCGTCTCGATCAGCTCCTGGGGCGTTCGGCGGCCGACATTTCGCCCGAATATCAGCCGGACGGCCAGGCTTCGGCGACGAAGGCGGTCGAGTTGGGGCGCGTTGCGCTGGAAGAGGGGGCGAACGTCTTCGAGTGGGAGCACGTCCGCGCCGACGGCGAGCACTTTATCGCCAGGGTGCTGCTGACCGCGATCCGCGAGGGCGGCAAGAACCTGCTGCATATCGTCTGGACCGATCTGACGGAACAGAAGAAGGCCGAGCGGGAGCTGGCCGAGTATCGCCACGACCTGGAGCGCCGGGTGGCCGAGCGCACCGCCGAGCTGCTTGCGGTGAGTGAATCGCTGCAGAGTGCCAACGAAGAGAAGAAGGCGATCCTGGATGCGGCGACAGTAGGCATCGCGCTGACACGCGAGCGTGTGATCCTGAGCTGCAACCGCACGATGGAGCGGTTGTTCGGCTACGGCCCGGGCGAATTGCCCGGCCAGTCCATGCGCATCCTTTACGGCGACGACGCGGGCTATGTCGCGGTTCGTCAGGCCATTAGCGCTGACATCAGGCGGCAGGGCTTTCACTGCGAAGAGCGGGAGATGGTGCGCAAGGACGGGGGCCGCTTCTGGTGCCGGAAAATGGTGCAGGCGATCGACCGGGACAATACGGAGAAGGGCTTCGTCGGTACTTTCGAGGACGTGAGTGCCGAGCGGGCGGTGATTGCCGAAATGGCCAGGGCGCGTCAACTCGCCGAGGCGGCGGCGCGGGTCAAGGCGGATTTCCTGGCCAACATGAGCCATGAGATCCGCACCCCGATGAACGCCGTGATCGGCATGGCCCATCTGGCGCTGCGCAGCGATCCGCCGCCGCGGCTGCGCGACTATCTGCTGAAGATCCAGCGCTCCAGCCAGCACCTGCTGGGCGTCATCAACGACATCCTGGATTTCTCGAAGATCGAGGCCGGCAAGTTGGCGCTCGAACACATCGATTTCGAGCTGGACCGGGTGCTCGACAACGTGACCGGCCTGATTGCCGAGCGGGTTGCGGGCAAGGGGCTGGAGCTGATTGTCGATGTGGCCGAAGACGTGCCGAACATGCTCGTCGGCGACCCGCTGCGCATCGGGCAGGTGCTGATCAATTACGTCAATAACGCAGTCAAGTTCACCGACAAGGGTGAAGTGGCCATTCAGGTGAGGGTTCAGGCCACCCTGGAGGATGCACTGTTGCTGCGTTTCTCGGTGCGTGACACCGGCATTGGCATCAGCCCCGAACAGCGCGCCGAGCTGTTCAAGAGTTTTCAGCAGGGCGACACCTCGACCACCCGAAAATACGGTGGAACCGGGCTCGGGCTGGCCATTTCGGAGAAGCTGGCCCACTTGATGGGCGGTGAGGTCGGGGTCGACAGCACGCCGGGCGCCGGTTCCACGTTCTGGTTTACGGCCCGCGTGGGCCGGGGCGGCGGGGAAGCGTGCCCTGTCCTCACCGATCCGCGTGTGCACGGGCGCCGTGTGCTGGTAGTGGATGACAACGACAGCGCGCGCCAGCTGATCGACGAGATGCTGCGCAGCATGGGTTTGCGCGTGACGGCCTTGTCGTCCGGCCGGGAGGCGCTGGCCGAGGTGGCCCGTGCCGCCGCAGCCGGCACACCCTACGAGCTGGTCCTGGTCGACTGGCTGATGCCGGAGATGGATGGCGTCGCCACCGTTCGCGAGATCCGCCGGCTGGCGCTGGCTCCCGAACCACGGATGGCGATTGTTACCGCGTATGGCTGCGACGAGCTGCAAAGGCTGGCGGAGGGGGCAGGCATCGATGAGCTGCTGATGAAACCGGTCAGCGCCGCCGCGCTGTTTGACGCCGTGACGCGCCTGCTCGGTGCGGGGCGCCCGGATTCGGCGCGGGCTGGCGATGCCGCGCTCAAGCCAGCGCGCGATCTTGCTGAGATTCGCGGCGCGCGGGTGTTGCTGGTCGACGACAACGAGATGGGCCAGGACGTGGAGAGCGCGCTTCTGAACGCGCTGGGCCTGGAGGTCGATCTGGCCACCGACGGCGCCATGGCGCTGGACAAGCTGCAGCGCGGACTTTACGACATCGTGCTGATGGACATGCAGATGCCGGTGATGGACGGGCTCACTGCGACCCGCGCAATCCGCCGGCTGCCGGGGCTGGGCACGCTGCCGATCGTGGCGATGACCGCCAACGCCATGGCCGGTGACCGGGAGCGCTGTCTCGAAGCCGGGATGAACGACTACGTCGCCAAGCCCATCGACCCCGACAGGCTGATGGCGAAGCTGCAGCAATGGGTAAAGCCACGGCCGCCGGGCACGCCCGCTGTTCGCGCAGGCGGTGCGGCGCCTTCTGCTGCCGTGCTCCTCGATGGTATTGCCGGGCTCGACGTGCCGCTCGGCCTGCGCCAGGCCCTGGGGCGCGAGGGGCTCTACCTGTCGCTGCTGTCGAAGTTCATCGAAGCCTACACCGACGCGCCCTCGCGCCTTGCCGGGGCGATCGCTCAATCTGACTGGGCGAGTGCCGAGCGCATGGCGCATACACTCAAGGGCGTCGCCGCCCAGATCGGTGCCGGTGAGCTTCGCACGATCGCCAGCCAGCTCGAAGAGGCGCTCCGTGCGCGTCAGTCCGCCGCCGTGCTGGCGCCTCTGCAGGCGCGCCTCGCCAGCATCCTGCCGGGATTGATCGCTTCGATCGCAGCGCGGCTGCCGCAGGCGCAGGCCTCTGCCGCCGCGGGGAGCATCGACATGCGCCGATTCGAGGACGTGTGCAGGCGGCTGGCCAGTCAGTTGAAGGACGACGACTTCGCCTGCATGCAGGTGCTCGACGATAACGAGGCCATGCTGAAGGCCGCCCTGGGCGCTGGTTTTCCGGCGATTGCCGCGGCAATCCGCGACTTCGACTACATCAGCGCGCTTGAAGGGCTCAGGCAGGCCGCCGCCAGCCACGGCCTGAGCCTTTGAGGCAAGCGTTTTTCAGCTCGCCCGAACCTGCCTGGCGGTGACTGCGCCCAGCAGCGGCATCAGCAGTGCGGCCAGGGCAAACACCCAGGTGAGCCGGCCCTGGTCCACCAGCCAGCCGGCCGAGGTGACGCCCACCGACTGCCCCAGGAAGAACAGCGAGATCGACAGCGCCAGCGCCAGGCTGCGCGCCTGTGGCGCCCGCTGGGTGATCTGGAAGAGCAGGGTGTTGTGGAGCAGGTAGTAGCCAAAGCCCGAGATCAGCGCGCCGCCGAAGAGCCACGCCGGATGATCGGCGAGGAGGGCGACGCCGCTGGCCGTGGCGACGAGGCAGGCCGCCACGAAGGGGTAGCGCCAGTGGTTGAGGCGTGCGCCCAGCCGTGCCGCAAAGACCGAGAACAGCAGCCCGCCGGCGCCGTAGAGAAGCAGCGGCAGGCTGGCCGTGGATAGGGCGAGGCCGAAACGCTCGTGCAGGTAAAGGGGCGTGAAGGCCAGCATGCCGAACACCAGCGCCGCTTCGATGAAGAAACAGGCCAGCACCCCGCGTGTCTCGCGGGCGTAAAGCATTTTCAGCGCCGCCAGATACAGGCCGGCGATGTGCGTCGTGCCGGGTTGCTTGCCGCGTGTCTGCTGGCCCAGGTGAGCCTTCCTCCACAGGGCGAAGGCGATGACGAGGTAGAGCCCGGTGAGCGTTGCGAAGGCGACTCGCCACAGCCCGAAGTCGACGCACAGGCCGCCCAGCACCTGCCCGAAGATCATGCCGATGATCTGCCCCGAGAAAAACCGCGCCAGCACCGCCTGGCGCTGTTCGGCCGGCACCATGTCGGCAATCGCGGCGATCGA
>Ga0208460_10002469_pt1 | contig 10512 bp, 9 predicted proteins | sample AD_STIC10_MetaG_FD_184436 | JGI IMG/M metagenome (GOLD analysis project Ga0208460, IMG submission 184436) | Active sludge microbial communities of municipal wastewater-treating anaerobic digesters from USA - AD_STIC10_MetaG (SPAdes) (version 2) | ecosystem: Engineered > Bioreactor > Anaerobic >... | reverse complement strand
GCCGCGCGCCCTCTTCCGCCGAGCGTGCCGCGGCACTGCGGCGCGACAGGTCCAGCGCCTGCTGCAGCGCCGCATCGCGCGCCGGCCGGTCCTGCAGGCGGTGCGCGCTGCCGGCGGCGAGCAGGTGGCCGAGCACGGTGAACTCGTTGTCCTGCACGAGTTCGGGCGTGTCGCCCTGGATCGCCAGCGCCCGCTGCGCCGCCCGCTGCGCGCGGCTGTAGCGGCCGCCGAAGTACTGCGCCAGCGCCTCGCGCAGCGAGGCCTGCGCGCTGCGATCGCGGCGCGCGACGCGCCATTCGCGGGCGCGCTGCGGCAGGCCGATCAGCGAATTGACGGCCTGGATCACCGTGACCAGCACGAAGCAGGTCGCCACCAGGCCGAGCAGGAACAGGTTCAGCGACAGGTCGACGCGCCAGCCGGTCCAGTACAGCGTGACCAGGCCGTCGTTGGTGCCGAGCGCGGTCGCGGCGAGCACCGCCACCGCGAACAGCAGCACGAACCAGATCACGGCACGCATCGCGGCAGGCCTCTCAACGCCCGGCGGCCGCGGCGGCCAGCGCGGCGAGCGTGTCGTCGGGCCGCGGCAGCGACACCTGCCGCGCCTGTGCCGCGACCTGGCGCACGAGTTCGACCGCCAGCTGCGTGCGCTTGGCGCCGCGGTCGAAGTAGCGCTCGAGCGCGGCCTGCACGCTCGTGAGGTCGGACTGCGCGGTCGCGAACTGGCGGCTGAGCAGTGCCAGGCGCGCGTTCAGCAGGCGCAGCTTGAGGTTTTCCTTCAGGAAGAAGGCCTGTTCGGGCGCGACCAGCATCGCCTCGGGGTGGCCGATGCGCGTCACGCGGATCAGCGAGCGGGTCTCGGACCAGACCCGCGCAACGAAGTCGTCCCACGCGGACACCCAGGCCGGCGGCAACGCCAGGCCGCCGCGCTCGGGGGCCGCCTCGGCCGCCGCCTGCGACGCCGCGGCGCTGGCTGCGCGCGACGGGGCGACCCGGTCGGCGGTGCGCCCGTCGGCCGACGACAGCAGCGGCAGCTCGTCGACCATGCGCACGACCTCGTCGAGCTTGATCGACAGCGTCGAGACGTCGGCCACGCTGACGGCGCGCACCCGGTCGAGGTCGCGCGCGACGGCGCGGCGCACGCCCTCGAGGCGCGGCTGGTTGTAGCGCGCCAGGCGCTCGTCGGCCTGCTTGAGCGTGGCCACCAGCGGCTCGGCGCTGCCGGTGATCGCCGACTGCTGCAGCGCCACGCGCACCGCGGCCTCGATGTCGACGACGATGTTCTCGTCGCGCGAGCGCGACAGCGACTGGATCAGGTCCTCGAGCTGCGTGCGCTGGATCGCCACCTCGGCCACGCGCGCCTCGAGCAGCGCCACCTTGGCGGCGGTGTCGAGCATGCCTTCCTGCGCCTGCTTGGCGATCAGCCGCGCTTCGCCGGACTGGGCCGCGCTGTCCTGCTGGCGGCGCACGAGTTCGAGCTCGACGCTGCCCACGCGCTGCTCGGCACGCCAGGCCAGGCCGAGCGCCCCGAGCGCGAGCACGCCCAGCACGCCGATGGCCAGCCAGGGGCGGCGCGTATCGCTCGCGACGGCTGCCGCGGAAGGCGCTGCGGCCGCGGCCGGCGCATCGTTCGGCGGCGATTCGGCCGTGCGGGGTTCGGGCAAGGGGGCGTCGGGGGTCACGGCGGTGTCGGAGCGTCGAACGATTGTATGCAGCGCACCACGGCGTCGAACTCGGGCCGGCAGGCGCGCACCTCGCCCACGCCGAGGCGCTGCGCGCGCTCGACGATGCGCGGATGGGTGCCGATCGCGCGCGCTGCGCGCCAGGCCGCGCCGGGCGCGGCGCGCGCGAGGTGGTCGATGGCTTCGGAGCTGCTGAAGAACCACAGGTGCGCCTCGGGCGCCGCGAGCGCGTCGGCCAGCCGGCGGCGCTGCGCGGCGTCGAACACCGGCGGCGCACGGCGGTAGGCCGACAGCAGCGAGACCTCGGCGCCGGCCGCGCGCAGGGTGTCGGCCAGCCATTCGCGGCCGCCGTCGCCGCGCACGATCGTCACGCGCCGGCCGTGCCAGTCGCGCGCGCTCAGCTCGGCCCACAGCGACTCCGAGTCGAACTGCGCCGCATCGGCGCGCGGTGCGACGGTCTGCGCGGCCGGCACGCCGAGGGCCGCCAGCGCGCGCGTCGTGCCCGGCCCGGGCGAGCCGGCCAGCGTCGCCGCGGGCCAGTCCACCCCGGGCGGGCGGCGGGCGAAGAAGCGCTCGACGGCGTTCGGGCTGACGAAGACGACCAGGCGCTGTCCGGCCAGGCCCGCCCAGGCGGCGTCGACCGGCGCGGCATCGGCGGGCGCGTCGATGCCGATCAGCGGCAGCGCGTCCGCGTCGAGGCCGGCAGCGCGCAGCCGCCCGACCCACTCGGCCGCCTGCGCGGCGGGTCGGGTGACGAGCACCTTCATCGGGATCAGGCGAGGTAGCCCGACGCGCCCTGCTCGCGGATCGCGGTGGCGGCACGTACGCCGAGTGCCCGCGCCTGGGCGTCGTCGGCCACCGCGGCCGAGACCTCGGCGCGCAGCAGCGGCGACAACGGCTGCGTCGCATGGCCCAGCGCCGCCTGCAGCACCAGCGTGTCGCCGTGCCAGGTGGCGTGCGCCGCCAGCGGCATGCTGCAGCTCCCGCCCAGCGCGCGCGAGACGGCGCGCTCGGCCTGCACCGCCAGCCAGGTGGGCCGGTGCGTCAGCGTGGCCAGGCGCGCGAGCAGCTCGGACGCGTCGGCACGCACCTCGATGCCGAGCGCGCCCTGGCCGGCGCAGGGCAGCATCCGGCCGGGGTCGAACACGCTGCGGATGCGCTCGGCCAGGCCCAGGCGCTTCAGCCCGGCGGCGGCGAGCACGATCGCGTCGTGCTCGCCGGCGTCGAGCTTGCGCAGCCGGGTGTCGAGGTTGCCGCGCAGCGGCTCGATGACCAGATCGGGGCGCAGCGCACCGAGCTGAACCACGCGCCGCAGGCTCGACGTGCCGACCCGCGCGCCCTGCGGCAGCTCGGCCAGCGACGCGTACCGGGCCGAGACGAAGGCGTCGCGCGGATCTTCGCGGTCGAGCACGGTGGCCAGCGCGAAGCCCTCGGGCAGGTCCATCGGCACGTCCTTCAGCGAGTGCACGGCCAGGTGGGCGCGGCCCTCCTCGAGCGCGGTCTCGAGCTCCTTGACGAACAGGCCCTTGCCGCCGACCTTGGACAGGGAGCGGTCGAGGATCTGGTCGCCGCGGGTGGTCATGCCCAGCAGTTCGACCGCGAGGCCGAAGCGCTGCCGGAGCAGGTCGCGCACATGTTCGGCCTGCCACAGCGCGAGGCGACTTTCGCGGGTGGCGATGATGATCGGGGCGGGCATGCGGCGATGCTAGCAGGGGCACGGGCCGCACCGGGCGCGCGTCTTGCTGGTCACAAATCGAGGCCCTTTCGAAACCGGTTCGTAACCCCGAAGGGCCCCGGATGACGGGTTTCGGCGACACCCCGCTGATACGATCCGACGCCGGTAACCGAATTACATCCTCCGAGGGAACCATGCCCCGCGCCACGCCCGCCTCCAAGAGCCCTGCCGCCCGCCCGGCGCCCCGCCCCTCGTCGCGCGCCAGCGCGAGCGACGCCGCCGAGAAGAACAAGCCGCTGGTCGACGACATCCGCCTGCTCGGCCGGATCCTCGGCGAGGTGATCCGCGAGCAGGAAGGCAAGGACGCCTACGAGCTGATCGAGCGCGTCCGCCAGCTGTCGGTGGCCTACCGCCTGAAGAGCGACGCGCAGGCCGGGCGCGCGCTCGACCGCCTGCTCAAGAACCTGTCGGGCGACCAGACGGTGAGCGTGATCCGGGCGTTCAGCTACTTCTCGCACCTGGCGAACATCGCCGAGGACCGGCACCACGTGCGCCGCCGCGACCACCACGAGCGCCAGGGGCACCACCAGGAAGGCTCGCTGGCGATGACGATGGAGCGCCTGGCGCAGGCCGACATCCGCGCCGACGAGGTCGCCCGCACGCTGGCCCACGCCTACATCAGCCCGGTGCTGACCGCCCACCCGACGGAAGTGCAGCGCAAGAGCATCCTCGACGCCGAGCGTGCCATCGCCGAACTGATCGGCGCGCGCGACGACCTGCACACCGAGCGCGAGCGCGCCGACAACGAAGCCATGCTGCGTGCCCGCGTCACGCAGCTCTGGCAGACGCGCATGCTGCGCACCGCCAAGCTCACCGTGTCCGACGAGATCGAGAACGCGCTGAGCTACTACCACTCGACCTTCCTGCGGCAGATCCCGCGCATGTACCGCGAGGTCGAAGAGGCACTGCCCGGCCACGAGATCCCGAGCTTCTTCCGCATGGGCAACTGGATCGGCGGTGACCGCGACGGCAACCCCTTCGTCACCGAGGCGACGCTGCAGCGCGCGCTGGCGCGCCAGAGCGAGACGGTGCTGCGCCACTACCTCACCGAGGTGCACGCGCTCGGTGCCGAGCTGTCGCTGTCGGCCACGCTGTGCGGCGTGACGCCGCAGATGCAGGCGCTCGCCGAGCGTTCGCCCGACGTCAACGTGCACCGCGAGGACGAGCCCTACCGCCGCGCGCTGATCGGCATCTACGCGCGCCTGGCCGCGACGCTGCACGAGCTCACCGGCACCGACGCGCTGCGCCACGCGGTCGCGCCGCAGAACGCCTATCTGAATGCCGAGGAGTTCCTCGCCGACCTGCGCATCATCGAGGCCTCGCTGCGCTCGCACCACGCGCAGGCGCTGATCGGCCCGCGCCTGAAGCCGCTGATGCGCGCGGTGCAGGTCTTCGGCTTCCACCTCGCCACGGTCGACCTGCGCCAGAGCAGCGACAAGCACGAGGCCGTGCTCGCCGAGCTGCTCAAGGTGGCGAAGATCGAGGCCGACTACAGCGCCCTGCCCGAGGACGCGCGCCGCGAGCTGCTGACGCGGCTGCTCAACGACGCCCGGCCGCTGCGCGTGCGCGCCGCGCAGTACAGCGAGCACGCGGTGGGCGAGCTGGCGATCTTCGAGACCGCGCTGCACATGCTGCAGCGCTACGGTCGCGAGGCGCTGCGCCACTACATCATCTCGCACACCGAGGACGTCAGCGACCTGCTCGAGGTGCTGCTGCTGATGAAGGAGACCGGCCTGATGCGCGGCACGCTGCACGACGGCGCCGTGACCGACCTGATCGTCGTGCCGCTGTTCGAGACCATCGCCGACCTGCGCCAGGCCGCGCCGATCATGCGCGACTTCTACGCGGCGCCGGGCATCGTCGAGATGATGAAGGCCAGCGGCTGCGAGCAGGACATCATGCTCGGCTACAGCGACAGCAACAAGGACGGCGGCTCGTTCACCAGCAACTGGGAGCTGTACCGCGCCGAGATCGCGCTGGTGGAGCTGTTCGGCGCGCTGGGCCGCGAGCACGGCATCACGCTGCGCCTGTTCCACGGCCGCGGCGGCACCGTCGGCCGCGGCGGCGGCCCGAGCTACCAGGCGATCCTCGCGCAGCCACCGGGCACCGTGAACGGCCAGATCCGCCTGACCGAGCAGGGCGAGGTGATCGCCTCGAAGTACGCCAACCCCGAGATCGGCCTGCGCAACCTCGAGACCCTGGTCGCGGCCACGCTCGAGGCGACCCTGCTGCACCCGACCAAGAGCGCGCCGAAGGCCTTCCTGGAGGCGGCGGCCGAGATCAGCGACGCGAGCATGGCGGCCTACCGCCGGCTGGTCTACGAGACCCCGGGCTTCACCGACTACTTCTTCAGCGCCACGCCGATCCGCGAGATCGCCGAGCTCAACATCGGCTCGCGCCCGGCCTCGCGCAAGGCGACACGCGCGATCGAGGACCTGCGTGCGATCCCGTGGTCGTTCAGCTGGGGCCAGTGCCGCGTGGCGCTGCCCGGCTGGGCCGGCTTCGGCTCGGCCATCGAGGCCTACCTCGGCAAGGATCCGGCGCAGCGCAAGGAGCGCCTGGCGCTGCTGCAGAAGATGCACAAGCAGTGGCCGTTCTTCCGCACGCTGCTGAGCAACCTCGACATGGTGCTCGCCAAGAGCGACCTCGGCATCGCCGCGCGCTACGTCGAGCTGGTCGAGGACAAGAAGCTCGGCAAGAAGATCTTCGGGCTGATCCAGGCCGAGTGGCAGCGCACGCACGACGCGATCTCGGCCATCACCGGCGAGAAGACGCGCCTGGGGTCGAACCCGTCGCTGGCGCGCTCGATCGAGCACCGCTTCCCGTACCTCGATCCGCTGAACCACCTGCAGGTCGAGCTGATGCGCCGCTGGCGCCACCGCCGCGAGGGGGATCCGTCGAACGAGCGCGTCAAGCGCGGCATCCACATCTCGATCAACGGCGTGGCGGCCGGCCTGCGCAACACCGGCTGAGCCCGGCGCGGCGGCCCGTGCCTCCGCAAGGTTTGCGATGCGCCCCGGCCGGCCGGGGCCTAGCGTGGGGACCTCGACGAAGGAGGTCCGCACCATGTCACGCTACGCCCCCCCGGCCCGCGGCGCGCTGCCGCGCCTGGCCCTGTTCGCTGCCGCCGGGCTGCTCGGCGCCTGCTCGCACTCGCCGCTGAGCTCGCACTGGCCGGTCGCGCCCGAGCCCATCGCCCGGGTGTTCAGCCCGCTCGACGCCGACATCCCGGCCAATGCGCGCATGTCGGCGATCGACACCGCGCTGGCGCGGCTGCTCGACGAAGTCGGCAAGGAGGCGGGCGCCGCCTCGGCGCGCGACTGGGGTTCGGGCGACGTGGTCACCGCCGGCGGCCTGATGGCGGTGCTCGGCGGCATGGCCGAGCGGCTGGGCCTCGTGAACACCGGGGCGGCCGTGGGGCTGGTCGGCGGTGCCGGCCGGGCGCGCTACCAGTACCCGGTGCAGCGCGAAGCCTACCGGCGCGCCGAAGCCGGCCTGTCGTGCGTGCAGACGCAGGTGCGGCTGCTCAACGACGACTACCGCGTGCTGGTCCTCGAGGCCGGTGCGGACGACGAACGCGCCAGCGCGAGCCGCGCCCCGCAGCTCGCGATCGAGAACGTCGAGAAGCTGCGCCTGCGGCTGCTGCGCGAACTCGACGCCGTCGGCGCGGCCCCGCCCACCCGCTCCGACCTCGAAGCGCTCGCGGCCACGCAGGCCAAGTCCGCGACGCCGACCGCGCCGACGTCGGCCGCCTCGGCCGCCAACGCCGTGTCGGTCGCCAAGGCGGCGAGCGCGCAGCGCAAGACCACCGTCGAGACGCTGCGGCGCAGCCAGGCGGCCAGCGCGGCGGCGCCGGCCGCCTCGACGCCGACGATGTCGGCTCCGCTGCGCGCCTGGCTGAACGCGGTGCCGTACGCCGGCACCGACGCCGCCGAGGCGCCGTCGCTGCCGGCAGAGAAGGACTCCCGGCAGGCGAAGTGGCTGGTCGACGACGCCCGCGGCGTCGCCAAGGGCTACGCCGCCGAACTCGCGCGCTGCACGCTCTGACGCACGAGGAAGCGACCATGGCCGACACCTTCTTCGTCCACGCCGCGGCGGCGAACCTGCGCGCCACGCCCGGCACACGCCAGGCGCCGCTGGCGCGTCTGCCGGCCGGCCACGCGGTGACGCCCACCGGGGCGCGCCAAGGCGACTGGCAACCCTGCCGCACCGAGATCGGCGACGTGCTGCTCGACGGCTTCGTGCACCGCGCGCTGCTGCGCGAGCCGGTGTCGCGCGAGGTCGACGCGCTGGTGCGCGTGGCCGGCGAGGAGTACGCGCGCTTCGCCTTCGGCGCCCTGCACGAGACGCACCCGCTGGCGCAGGAGCGCATCCGCGACTACTGGCTGTCGTTCGCGCCGCAGGCGCAGCCGGTGAGCGAACCCTGGTCGGCCGCCTTCATCAGCTTCGTCGTGGGCAGCGCGGCACTGCCGCTGACCTTCGCGTTCTCGGGCCGCCACACCACCTACCTCAGCGACGGCAAGCGTGCACGCGTGGCCGGCGACGCCAGCCGGGCGTACTGGACGCTGCGCCTGGACGAGGCGCCGCTGCGCGTGGGCGACCTGGTCGGCGCCTACCGCACCGGCGGCCGCTGCGGCTCGGCGGTGCGCACCTACGACAGCCTGCCGGGCGATTTCTGCTCGCACTGCGACCTGGTCGTCGCGGTGCAGGGCGACAAGGCCGTCACGCTCGGTGGCAACCTGTCGAACACCGTCAAGGCGACCGAGGTGCCCCTGACGGCCGACGGCTGCGCCGCGTCGGGCGCCAGACGCATCGCCGTGATGTCGCGGCGGTTCTAGGGCCTGTTAACACATCCGCAGCCCATCAGCGACGAGAACGAAGCTGATGAAGCCGAGAAACATGAGGTCGAGCTTCTCGAAGCGCGAGAAGATACGCCGGTAGCCTTTGAGCCGTCGGAACAAGCGCTCGACCTCGTTGCGGCGCTTGTACATGGCTCGGTCGTACTCCCAGGGCTGGGTACGCGTACTTATCGGCGGAACGACCGGGATGAAGCCCAGATCGAGTGCGAGTTGCCGAGTCTCGTTGCCCTCGTAGGCACGGTCCATGATCAAGTGCAGCGGTCGATTCGGTGCTCCAAGGCGACTGAGCAGTGCCCGGCCCTCAGGTGCATCATGTGCCTGACCTGGCGACAGCGAGAACGTTATTGCCGTTCGAGCATCCGCGGCAACCATATGAACCTTGGTGTTCCATCCGCCTCGGGACTTGCCGATGGACTGCGGGCCGTTTTTTTTAGTGCTCCCGTACCGTCGGGATGGACCTTGATGCTCGTGGAATCCAGCGAGACTGCCTCGATCTTGATGCGAACGACCTGAGCGCGCTGCAACTCCTCGAACATCCGATCGAGGACGCCGGCCTTGGTCCAGCGGTTCATGCGCGTGTAGATCGTGTGCCAATTGCCGAACCGCTTGGGCAGCCCGCGCCACTTGCAGCCATGCTCGGCAACATACAGGATCGCGTTGACTACTTGCAGATTGCTCAGGCTGACGTTCCCCCGTTGCTTGGGCAGGCAATGCTCGATTGCGGCGAACTGCTCGGGCGTGATCTCCATACCACCGAGTGTCCGCCCCAAAGGCCACAAACGCCATTAGTGTGAACACGCCCTAGCCGAGGTAGACCCGCTCGTAGCGCGCGCCCAGGCTGGTGAGGATCTCGTAGCCGATGGTGCCGGCACGCGCCGCCAGCGCGTCGACGCCCCCGTCCGGCGGCATCAGGTCGAGCAGCGTGCCGGCCTGCACCGCGCCCTCGGGCAGGGCGCCGACGTCGACGGTGAGGGTGTCCATCGACACCCGGCCGACCACCGGCAGCGCCTGGCCGCCGAGCCAGGCGGACGCGCCGCGGCCGCCCAGGCAGCGCAGGTAGCCGTCGGCGTAGCCCACCGAGACCGTCGCGATGCGCGTCGCGGCCGGGGCCACCCAGCCCTGCGCGTACCCGACCGGCGCGCCGGCGTCGACGCCGCGGACCTGGATCACCTGCGCCTGCAGGCGAACCACCGGACGCATCGGGTTGGCCTGGCCGGGCACGGGCGCGACGCCGTAGAGCGCCGCGCCGGGGCGCGCGAGGTCGAAGTGCCAGTCCGGGCCGAGAAAGATGCCCGACGAGTTCGCGAGGCTCGCCGGCGCCGGCGGCAGTCGCCGGCGCGCCGCGACGAAGGCCGCGCGCTGCGCCGCGTTCGCGGGATGCCCGGGCTCGTCGGCGCAGGCCAGGTGGCTCATCACGCCTTTCAACGGCACGCCGTCGAAGGCGCCCGGGTCGTCGGCCAGGCGGCGCAGTTCGTCCGGCGGCAGGCCCAGCCGCGCCATGCCGGTGTCGACCTGCACGAAGGCCGGCAGCTCGCGGTCGAGCCGGTGCGCCAGCGCCCGCCAGGCCTGGAACTGCCCGAGGCTGTTGAGCACCGGCTCGACGCCGTGGGCGACGAACTCGGGTTCGGTGCCGGGCATCGGGCCGTGCAGCACGCGCAGCGTCGCCGGCGGCGGCAGGTGCGGCCGGAGTGCGATCGCCTCGTCGAGGTGCGCGACGAAGAACTGCCGGCAGCCCGCCACGGCCAGCGCCTCGCCGACGCGGGCCGCTCCGAGCCCGTAGGCGTCGGCCTTGAGCACCGCGGCGCAGTCGCCGCCGGCCAGGCGCGCCTTCAGCGATCGCCAGTTGCCGACCACGGCGCCGAGGTCGATGCGCAGCCGCGCTCCCCGGCGCAGCGGCGTCGTCTCCAGGCTCACGTCGTCACCTTGCGCGCGGCACCCGCCGCCGCCACGGTCGCCGCGCCGCGGCGGGCGAAGTAGTCGTTCGTCACCTTGGCGACCACCGGCGACAGCAGCACCAGCGACACCAGGTTCGGGAAGGCCATGAAGGCGTTCAGCGTGTCGGAGACGAGCCAGACGAAGTCCAGCTGCGTGACGGCGCCGACGAACACGAAGGCCGTCCACAGCACGCGGTAGGGCTTCTCGGACTTGGTGCCGATCAGGTACTCCCAGCACTTCTCGCCGTAGTAGGCCCAGCCCAGGATCGTGGTGAACGCGAAGATCGCCAGCGCCACCGAGAGGA
>Ga0208460_10002441_pt1 | contig 10569 bp, 7 predicted proteins | sample AD_STIC10_MetaG_FD_184436 | JGI IMG/M metagenome (GOLD analysis project Ga0208460, IMG submission 184436) | Active sludge microbial communities of municipal wastewater-treating anaerobic digesters from USA - AD_STIC10_MetaG (SPAdes) (version 2) | ecosystem: Engineered > Bioreactor > Anaerobic >... | reverse complement strand
TTGCAATCTCGGTCGCCGCCTTCAGCGCATCCGAGTTGTCGATGATGGAGGCGCAGACTCCCGCCGCCTACGCTTCAGCGTTGCGCTGGGCTCACGTGCCGATCTGCGTGATCGTGCTCTCGATCGTCGCTTTCGTCCACTTCCATTTTGGCGCTGGAAGACTCTGGCTCGCCTACGCGGCTGCCGCCTTTCGGCTTCTGAGCCTACTGCTCAACTTCGTGACCGGGGTAAACATCAATTTTGAAGACGTTACCGCGCTGGAGCGTGTAACGTTGTGGGGAGGTGTTGTCGCAGCGGTTCCCGTCGGCATTGCGAATCCCTGGCAGATCGTTACACAGATCGGAAACCTGCTGCTCGTGGCGTTCGTCGCCGATGCTTCAATCAAGCTCTGGCGTCGCGGCGATCCTGTAACGCGCCGCCGCATTGCGCTCGTCGGGGGAAGTATCCTGCTGTTTATCTTTGGCGTTAACGGCTTCGGGATCCTGATCCTATCGGGTGTAGTGCAGTCGCCGACAATTCTTACGCCGGGCTTTCTCGTCATCGTCATGGCGATGTCCTACGAGCTATCCTGGGACGTGATCGCAGCGGCGCAGCTTGCCGCGAAGCTACATGCAAGCGAGATAAGCCTGCGGGCAAGCGAAGAGCAATTTCGTGCAGTCGTCGAGTCCGTGCCGAACGCGATTCTGCTCGTGGACGGACAGGGCAAGGTCACACTCACGAACCCACAAGCGCAAGCGCTTTTTGGCTACGCGCGCGAGGAGTTGATCGGACGACCGGTCGAGCTGCTGATCCCGGAAGGGTACCGATCCGCGCACGAGACTTATCGCCAGAGCTTTGCCGCAGAAGCGCAGGCGCCGGTAATGGGTGTCGCGCGCGAGCTGTATGCGCTACACAAGGACGGCAGCGAAGTGCCGGTGGAAATGGTCCTCAAGCCGATGCAGACGGTCGACGCGTCGTTTGTTCTGGTATCGCTCGTGGACGTTACCGAGCGGCGGCAGAATGAGCGGACTGCGGCCAGGCAGCGCGATGAGATTGCCCACCTGTCGCGTGTCGCCGCCTTGGGGGAGTTTTCCGGCTCCCTTGCTCACGAGATCAACCAGCCACTGATGGGTATCTTGAGCAACGCCCAGGCTGCCCAGCGTTTCCTGGCGCGCGACGATGTGAATCTCGACGAGGTGCGTGAAATCCTGGTCGACATTGTCGAGGACGACAAGCGGGCGGGTGAGGTCATTCGGCGCCTGCGCGCGCTGCTAAAGAAAGGAGAAATGCAGAAAAAGCCACTCGACCTCAATTCTGTCGTCGACGACGTTGTGCGTCTGACGCGCAATGACCTGATGAACCGCGATGTTGCGGTAAGCACCGAGCTAACGCCGGATCTGCCACCGGTGCTCGGAGACCAAATCCAGCTACAGCAGGTGCTCCTAAATCTGGTGATGAACGCCTGCGAAGCGATGGAGGCGGTGTCGGGGGCACCTCAGATACACATTTGCACGCGTCGCACGGACGGCGGCGGTGTCGAAATGTCGGTCTCGGACCGAGGTGGGGGCATCCCGCCAGGTGATCTCGAACGTATCTTCGAGCCATTCGTAACTACCAAGGAACACGGCACAGGACTGGGTCTTTCGATCTGCCGTACCATCATCGTTGCGCATGGTGGCCGCCTTTGGGCAGAGAACATCGGCGAGGGCGCGACGTTCCGGTGCGCGCTTCCACTGAACGGGCACGCGGAATGAGCAGCGGCACACCCATCGTCTTCGTCGTTGACGATGACGCTTCGGTGCTGAGGGGCCTGAAGCGCTTGCTGCGCTCTGCCGGGTTCACGGCCGAGACCTTTGCTTCCGCACCCGAGTTCCTTGAACGGTACGACCGGAATGCTGCGGGTTGCGTGATCCTCGACCTCACAATGCCCGGCTTCGATGGCTTGCAGATGCAAAAGGCGCTGGCCGACCGGGGTAGCGTGCTACCGATCATCTTTCTCACCGGACATGGTGACATCGCAACGAGCGTGCAGGCGATGAAAGGGGGCGCGGTCGACTTCCTGACCAAGCCCGTGAATGATGAGGAGCTGCTCACTGCCGTGCGCATGGCGATCCAGCGGTGCGAAGCACTCTATCAAGCGCGAGAGGAGATTGCGATTATCAGACGCCGGGTCGCGACGTTGACGCCGCGTGAACGCGAGGTCCTAACGCACCTTCTGTCCGGCAAGCTCAACAAGCAGATTGCCGCGGATCTCGGCACGGTCGAACATACGATCAAAGTCCATCGGGCGCGAGTCATGCAGAAAATGCAGGCGCACACGCTTGCAGCCCTCGTGCGGCTCGCAGAGCGCGCGGGTGTCGAGGCGACGCCGCCAACCGAAAGCTGATCTCCCGCCGCATCCCGCGTACGTGAAATTGACGCAATGTGGCCAGGCGGCGGCGTGCGCTTCGATGACGGTGGCTGGGCACGTTTTCGCTATGTCACCAAGGTGTAATACCCCTCGCCATCCGCATCGCCTATTGTGCTGCCAATGGTCACCAAGACGCCACGAATCGCAGTTGTTGATGACGATCCGTTCGTCCTCAGGGGATTGGGGCGTTTGCTTCGGTCGGCCGGATTTGACGTGGACGCCTATGCATCAGGTGCCGCGTTTCTGAATGCTGGGGACGATGATGAGCCCGACTGCGTGGTACTTGATCTGCACATGCCGCAAACAACCGGATTCGAAGTTCAGGCCGAACTTGTCAAGCGCGGACGAAGCACGCCCGTCATCGTGATTACCGGCGACGATAACCCGGAATCCCAGTCGCGCGCGCTTCGGCTTGGTGCGAAAGGCTATTTCGGAAAGCCCGTTGATGACAAAACGCTGCTGTCGGCAATTGGCGTGGCCATCGCCGGCCGGCGCGTCCCCTGATCGCGAACAGCATGGAGAAAGCAATGAAAACGAACAAACACACACTTTTTTCGGCAGCGTTGGCTGTGGCTATTGCGGCAACGACGGTCACGGCAGGTGCGGACTCCAACGTCGAAGTTGCAGTTCGGGCGGCAGGTGCGGACTGTCAAATCGTCAAGCGAGCGATTGCGACGGATCTGCTATCGGCGATCGACCACATGCGGGCCCGTCGCACGCTTCATTAGCCAATCAAATGGCCGAACGTGCTCGGCCGGTCGTGAGCGCGCTCTTCTTCGAGCCCAGAAAGGAACAAGAAATGATCACGAGGAATTCCAAGGTACTGCGGATGGCCGCGGCCTTTGTCGCAACGCTTGCGCTCCTGCCATGCCAGGCGCAGCAAGCCCAGCTCGCCGAAGTCAAAGCCACCGCCGAGGAAGCCTACCTGTACGGGTTCCCGATGATCGTCGGCTACGACGTCATGTACAAGTTCTTCATCGACCACAACTCCGGGCAGTTCAAGGCGCCGATCAACACGCTCAACAACGAGGCGCGCGTCTTCACGCCGAAAGACACGGCGATCAGCACGCCCAACAGCGACACGCCGTACTCGATGGCGATGCTGGACTTGCGCGCCGAGCCGATGGTCCTTTGCATGCCGGAGATCGAGAAGGCGCGCTATTACGACGTGCAGCTTGTCGATCTCTACACCAACAACTATGGCTACATGGGCAGCCGCACCACCGGCAACGGCGCTGGTTGCTACCTCGTCAGCGGACCGGAATGGCAAGGGGAAAAACCGCCCGGAATCGCCAAGTCATTCCGCAGCGAGACGCAGTTTGGCCTCGTCCTCTACCGCACGCAGCTCTTCAACCCTGCGGACATGGACAAGGTCAAGAAGATCCAGGCGGGCTACAAGCTGCAGCCACTGTCGGTGTTCCTCGGCAAGCCCACGCCACCTGCGGCACCGGCGATCGACTGGCCGAAATTGACGCCGGAAATGTTCACGACCGGCTTCGCCGAGTATCTCGACTTTCTGCTGCAGTTCAGTCCGCCGATAGGTTCCGCCGCGGTCGAAAAGCCGTTGCGTGAGAAGTTCGCCGCGATCGGCATCGGCGCGGACCGAAAAGCTCCGCCGAAGACGCCCTCGCCTGAGGTGAAGGTGGCGATCGGCGAAGGGGTCAAGGCGGCATTCGCGAAGATCGGCGCAACCGCTGAAGGCGTGGGCGCCACGGTCAACGGCTGGCAGATCGGGTCCGCCGCCGGCAGCCGCGACTTCTACAAGGGCAACTGGGCGTTGCGCGCCGCCGCCGCCAAGCTCGGCATCTACGGCAACAGCGAGGCCGAAGCCGTCTATCCGTTCACGCGCAGCGACGCCAACGGCATCGTCCTCGACGGCAGCAAGCACACCTACCAGATGACGTTCGCGCCCGGGCAGCTTCCCCCGGTCAACGCGTTCTGGTCGATCACGATGTACGACGGCCGCACGCAGTTGCTGATCGACAACCCGATCAACCGCTACCTCGTCAATTCGCCGATGCTCCCGGAGATGAAGAAGAATCCGGACGGCTCGCTCACGCTTTTCATCCAGCGCGACTCGCCGGGCAAGGACAAGGAATCCAACTGGCTGCCGGCGCCCAACGGCCCGATGTTCGTCGTGATGCGCCTGTATTGGCCGAAGGACGATGCACCCTCGGTCTACCCACTGGGCAAAGGAAGCTGGAAACCGCCGGCCATCGTGCCGGTGCGCAACCTCAACGCGCTGGCCGTCACGCGTTTCGGTGACAAGTCGCTGGAGAACATCGTGCGCACGGACGAGCGATACGGCCACGACGGCGTGTTCCAAGGTCCGCGCGGGTGGGCCTATTGGAATCATCTCGAATACCCGAAGCCGATCCAGAACCCGAACCTCTGGCCCGACACGCAGTCGACCTACTTTCTCGGGCGCCTCGAATTGCCGGCGGGCAGTGTCATGACGATGGACTTCAGCTACCCGCAAGCCCGCTACTTCCAGTTCGCGCTTTACCGCTGGGAGCGCAACACGTTCGTCGCCGCCGACGCGATCGCCGGGCCCGAGATCGAGCCGGAGCCAGGTTCCACGAACCCCTTCCGTGTCGGCGCCAATCGACTCGCCGAGCGGCGCGGCTTCAAGCTCAGGATCGTTGCCGATGACCCCCCGGTGGCACCGAACAAGCGTGCACCGAACACGGTCTATGCCGGCAAGAGCGGCGGCCAGATCGAGGGGGTGATCCGCATCTACCTGTCGGACCAGGGCCGCGATGGTGCCGGATGGGGGCCGGCGGATGCGTCTTATGGAAGCCGCGGGTTCCCGACGTACTCGGCGACGCTTGCCGACGGGACGAAGCTCGCGGCCGCGGATGTCGTCAAACAGATGGCGCGGCCCATGACCGGCGCCACGAAGCAGCCGATCACGGCCGAGCAGTGGGAAGAGATCGTGAACGCGAAGACCAACGATCCGACGCTCGACCCGGCGACCGCGCCCGCGCGCAAGGATCCCAAGTGGGAGAAATTCTGGACGCTGCGCTACTCCGTGGTCGGTGCGTTCAAGTCGCCCGAGGAGCGTGCCAAGATTCCGTTCGCGGGCGCGATGGAGGGCGGCGGCGATCCCTCGACCCAGTACCTCGTCACCTACCTTTCGCGCAAGTTCGGCCCGGTGTACGTGATGCGGGGCAAGATGCCCACCTTCCCGAATACCTACGCCGGAGCGGGCGGCAAGGGCCTCGAAGTGATGCCCGATGCGCAGACCCAGTATTGGTCGCTCGTCAGCGCCGAGGCCGCGCCGTCCGGACAGATCGTCGACGGCCTGACCGACATGCAGGTTCCGCTGGATGCCGATCGCAACTACACGATCGTGGTCAGCCGCAAGGAAGACCGCCCGAGCAACGCAACGCTGGAGAACGATGTCGCGTGGATGGAGTGGAGTCCGCGTGGCGAGGGGATCGACGGGCCGAAGAACCGACCGGACTTCGGCATGCTGATGCTGCGCATCATGGCGAACAACCCAAGCTGGAAGCAGAGTCCCGACAAGGTGACCAAGCCCGGCATGGAAGAGGCAGTCATGGGTCCGTATCTGCCCAAGGGCGAGTACACAACCAGGGCGGCGTTCGAGGCGAGTGGGCTGAAGAAGTAGTGGTTGGCAAAGCACTGTGCCAAGCAAAACAGTAAGGGAAACATCAAATGACCAAATCCGGAATCTTCAAGTTTGTGGGGCTCGTTGCACTTGTCCTGCTGGCAGTGGTGGCCTACCGGCTGCTGGGTACGGCAGTCGAGCCGAAGATCGAGCACCGCCTCGGTGAGATCGGGCTCACCCCGAACGAAATCGCGGCAAACGGGCCACTGCCTGGCGATGTAAGCCTGTACGCGAAGGAAGTGGCCTGCGCGCAGAATTTGCCGACGCCGGGCTACTACCCGTCGATCAACGGCGCGGAGCTCGCCGATGCGCAGCGCAGCGGGATATTCTCCTGCGCCACGTTTACCGGCAGCTTCGATGGACCGAACAAGGTGTTCGCGTGGCGCAGCGCCGTGGAGTACGACACAGCGTCGTACATCAACAACCGCCGCCCCGGCGAGCTTTTCATCTCGGGCGGTCAGGCCCCCCCCCCCAAGGGCACGATTCCGGCGGGGCCCTACGTCGCCAAGGCCGACGCGACGACGGGCCGTGAGATCTGGCGCACCTACCTCGACAACGGCAATGTGTCGGGCGCGTGGATTGCCAATACCAACCTCAACATCCTGCCCAACGGCCGGGTCGTCACCGCGTGGCAAAACAAGGTCGCCTTGCTCGACGGCGACACCGGCCTGGTCCTGAAGCAGGCCACGCTGCCCACCGGCCCGACGCCCGCCATCGACGCGAGCTACAAGCACCTGACGATCGCGCCCGACGGCACGCTGCTCCTGAAGGACCAGACGCGGCCGAGCGGCTGTAAGCTGCAAGGCACGATGGCCATCATCCAGTGCAACGAGCCGGGCATGAAGCAGGGCAATTCGAATCTGGTCGCCGTGCATCCCGACACGCTCGAAGTGCTCGACAGCGTCGCGCTGCCCGAGCCTGCGACGGTGCCGCACATCATCACGATGTTCGAGGGCAGGATCGCGATCTACATTGGCGTGAACAGCGGCGCGCTGCGCTACTTCTGGGACCCGCAGGCGAAGAAGCTGTCGCAGGACACGAGCTGGGTGGTCAAGCCCATGAAGGAGGGCCAGACCACCTCCGATGCGCCCAGCCTCCTCGGCGACTGGATCGTGCTGCAGACGAACGGCCTGGGCAGCGAGACGGTGGCATCGAGCATCGTGGCGGTGCACCAGAGCGATCCGGCACGAATGAAGGTGATCTTCCCGTTCGGCGAACTGAAAAAAGGCGAGTGGAGCTGGGCGCCGCCCAAGCCGCAGACCGATCCCGAGAACAGCATGATCTACTCGGCGGACATGGGCGTGGGCAAGGTCGCGGGCATCAAGATCGACCAGGCCAGCGGAGAGATGAAGACGGTGTGGGTCGTCGACGACACCACCAACGCCTTCCAGCCGCTGATCGGCCCCAAGGACAAGCGCGTGATGCTGCTGTCGAACGCCAGGAAAAACGTCGAGAAGGAGCCGATCAAGCTGGCGCTGTTCACCGGCAACTACAAGGAGCAGGTGACCTGGCGCGACGCGGCGACTGGCCGCATCATCGCGGCGTCGGACTTCTTCGAGCCGCTCTCGATCGGCGCGCTGATTACGCCGGGCTTCGGTGGGCGCGTGTATTTCCCGACCGGCAAGGGGTTCATCGTGCTGCAAGCCATGCCGGCCGCTGCGCCACCGGCGAGCAAATGACGCATGACTTCGAAGCGGATTTCATGGGCATTTGCAGCGCTGGCTGCGCTGTGCCTGCCGGCGCAGGCCACGATGTCGGCCGAGGAACTGGCCAAACTGACACAGAACCCGGTGGGCAATCTCGTCAGCGTACCCTGTTCAACACACTTCAAGAGGATTCAGCCATGAAAAAGCGCATCAACATCCGGTTTGCGAATTGCCTGCTCGCCATCGGCCTGTCCGGGCTTGCGCCCGTCGCGGCCCAGGCGCAAGCCGCAAACGACAAGTGGCAATGGGAACTTGGCATCTACGGCTGGTTCCCGGCGATCGAGACCACCACGTCGTTCCCGAGCGGCGCCAGCACGACCATCGACGTCAGCGCAAGCGACGTGATCGAGTCGCTGAAGATGGCCTTCATGGGCCAGATCGAAGCCCGAAAAGGCCGGTGGGGAGTCTGGAGCGACCTGGTCTATTCCGACGTTGGCGGCTCGAAGGACGGTTCGCGCAACTTCACCGTGGGCGGCAATCCCGTCAACTCGTCCGCCAACCTCGGCCTGGACGTGAAGTCGACGGTTTGGACGCTGGCTGGCATCTACAACCTGAGTTCGACGCCCGAGAACACTACCGACCTGCTGTTCGGCGCCCGCATGCTGAACATGAAGCAGACGCTTAACTGGTCGCTGGCCAGCAGCATCCCCGAGTTGCCGACGCGCAGCGGCGAGGCCAGTGTCGACGGCACCAACTGGGACGCCATCGTCGGCATCAAAGGCCGCTACTACTTTGGCGCCGAGCGCAAGTGGTTCCTGCCGTACTACGTCGATGTCGGCAGCGGCCAATCCAAGCTCACCTGGCAGATCAACGCCGGCGTCGGCTACACGTACGACTGGGGTTCGGTGTTCGCCACCTGGCGTTACCTGGACTACGACTTCAAGTCAGGCGATGCGCTACAGAGCATGAGCATGAGTGGCGCGCTTGTCGGCATGGCGTTCCAGTTCTGACGGGATTGCGAAGCCACTCTCTTACAAGATGCTTGACCTCAGCATGATCCCCTGAAAGCCACCTATGACCTCCTCCAATAGAGCGCAGCGCGCCGGCCACTGGGCGCTGATGTTCGTCAGCGCCGCACTGTTCGGTCTCGCCGGCTGCGCCAGCCGCCCGGTTAACCCGCCGATCACGCAGGTCGATCCGAACGGCGGCTACACCTTCCAGACGCGCCAGAAGCACTTCAAGAGTCAGGACACCCTGGTCGTACTTGCCTTCTCCGGCGGTGGCACACGGGCTGCCGCGTTCTCCTATGGGGTACTGGAATTCCTGCGGCGTACCGAGGTCGTGGCAGCGAATGGCGCCAAGCTTAGGCTGATCGACGCAGTCGACATGATTACCGGCGTCTCGGGCGGCAGCTTCACTGCGCTCGCCTACGGCCTGTACGGCGACAAGTTGTTCGCCGACTACGAGCAACGCTTCCTCAAGCGTGACGTGCAGGGTGAACTGATCGCTCGTGCTATTAGTCCCACGTACTGGCCCGACTACATCGGTGGCACGGCCGGGCGCTCGGAACTCGCGGCGAACTACTACGACGAGATTCTGTTCAACGGTGCGACCTTCGGCGACCTCGGCCGCGGCGATGGCCCTTACATCGTGGCGTCGGCCACCGACATCTCGACCGGCAGCCGCGTCCCCTTCAACCAGAGCGTCTTCAACCTGATGTGCTCGGATCTCAATGCCGTGCGGCTGTCCCGCGCTGCTGCCGCATCGTCGGCTGTTCCGGTCGTGTTGTCCTCCGTCACCATCAACAACTATGGTGGCAGCTGTAGCTTCGAGCTGCCACACTGGGTCAAGTTGTTCACACAGTCCAACGATCCACCTCGGCCTGCAGCCCGAGCGATACGCGAGCTGAAAGAAAGCCAGGTCCTTGCCGACGGCGTGAATCGGCCATACGTCCACCTGGTAGACGGCGGCGTTTCCGACAACGTGGGCATGCGCGGCGTGCTCGATGCGCTGCAGCTGCTGGAAGCCTTGCACGCTGCCGGCATCCCGACGCCCCTCGACCATCTGAAGAGAATCGTCGTGGTCGTCGTCAACTCGTTGTCATCGCCCCCGACCGTATGGGATACCTCGGAACAGGGGCCCGGTACGGTGGATGTGTTGCTCCAGTCCACTGGCGTACCGATCGATCGCTACTCCTACGAAGCGGTCGAGTTGCTGAAGGATATCTCGGCGCGGTGGGACATGGCACGGCATCTGCGCGACCTGGCCGGGTGCGACGTCAACAAGGACGTGCCGGTCTGCGCTGCCATACGCGTTCCGCAAGCGAAGATCTACGCCATCGACGTGTCGTTCCCGGCACTGAAGGACAAGGCCGAGTTCGACTACCTGAACCAGCAACCCACGACCTTCGTGCTGCCGCCCGAGGCGGTGGATCGCTTGCGTGCGGCGGCAGGGACGATCATCGCCGCGTCGCCCGAATTCCAGCGAATGTTGAAGGATGCCGGCGTTAAGGTCGTCGACGCCCCGTAACGGGTCTCTGGCGAGCGTCGTACTCGATGCTCGCTGCTGCGACGCTTGGGCTGGCCCCGCTAACGAAGTAGGGCGCTTTCGTGCCATTCATCTCCATGCACCGGCGAGGCTGAAGACGCTCTGGCGCGACGGCAGCACGCGCCTGGTGGAGTTGCCGCTGGAGTCCATACGACGGCTGGCAGTGCTGGTTTCCAATCTGCAGCGTTTGAGCTTCCCCCGAAATTTCGTCTGCCAAGGGTGACCTAAGATCGATGTCACTTTTGGAAGGCAGGAAATGAAGATACCGAAACAGGCGTACACGATCGAGTTCAAGGAACTGGCGGTCAAACGGATCAAGGATGGGCAAAGTGTCAGCAAGGTTTGCAAGGAACTCG
>Ga0208460_10002434_pt1 | contig 10582 bp, 8 predicted proteins | sample AD_STIC10_MetaG_FD_184436 | JGI IMG/M metagenome (GOLD analysis project Ga0208460, IMG submission 184436) | Active sludge microbial communities of municipal wastewater-treating anaerobic digesters from USA - AD_STIC10_MetaG (SPAdes) (version 2) | ecosystem: Engineered > Bioreactor > Anaerobic >... | reverse complement strand
ATCTTGGAATCAGAATAGAAAACGATATTCTGCTTACTGAAAAAGGACCAATCGATCTGATGGCAAACATTCCTGTTGAAGTCGATGAAATAGAAGCGTTGATGGCAAAACAAAAAGTTGCCGTCTGATAGTACTTATCATGAGAGTCGCATTGTTTTTCTAATTCAATCAATGCGACTCTCATTAATTTTGAATATATGAATCCAATTTATCAATCTCTTTTTATTACTTATGCTAAAAATCGTGCAAAGAAAAATGGACAGGTTTTTCGTAGAGCCGGTAAACAGGATTACCAATCTTTTAAAATTCATGCTCGGACACAATTGATCGATGGATTTTTAATTGTTGTCGGAATGCTCAGTGCTGGATTAGGATTAAAAAGTTTTTTACTCCCTAATGGATTCATCGATGGAGGTGTAATGGGAATCAGTTTGTTGGTTTCTAAAGTGACTGGTTTTAGTCTTTCGTGGTTAATTGTTGTAATTAATCTTCCATTTATATATATGGGCTATAAGCAAATTCATAAATTTTTTGCCCTGAAAACACTTACTGCAATTATCGGACTTGCCCTTTGTCTGGTTTTTATTCCTTATCCAATCCTTACAACAGATAAATTACTCGTTTCTGTTTTTGGTGGATTTTTTCTTGGTGTTGGAATTGGATTAGCAATGCGGGGTGGAAGTGTTATTGACGGTACAGAAATTCTTGCATTGTCAATTACTCGTAAATCAGTTCTCTCAATTGGTGATGTTATTCTCATTAATATTGTGATCTTTTGCGTCGCAGCTTTTGTGCTTTCAATTGAGCAAGCATTGTATTCTATTCTGACATATATTTCGGCATCCAGAACAGTTGATTATCTTATTTCCGGTATTGAAGAATATACTGGTGTTACAATCATCTCAGAAAAGAGTGAAGCAATCCGTAAAATGATCACTGAACAACTAGGTCGTGGCGTAACTATTTATAGAGGTAAACGCGGGTATGGATCGCATGGTCATAGATTAAGCGAAGTTGACATTATTTTTTCTGTTGTTACCCGACTAGAAATGTCGACATTGAAATCCGAAATCGAAAAAATCGACAATCAGGCTTTTTTGATTACGCATGGTATAAAGGATACTAAGGGTGGGATGATCAAGAAGCGCCATTTAGTTTAGCCTGACATTTACTTTAAACTTAAACCTACACTTCAACTAATGCCACGAATGCACGAATAATTGCTAGGAATCATTATTCGTGCATTCGTGGCAATTATATACGCATTCGTGGATTTAAAGAATAAATTTACTCAACCACTTTACTTTTTTGTACTTTTACCGGATGTTTGAAAACAAAGAAAACCGTACTGAATTGAGCTCTCTAGGGGAGTTTGGATTGATCGATCATCTGGCATCTTTCGTAGAATTGAAAAATCCTGAATCCGTAAAAGGAATTGGCGATGATGCCGCAATTATTGATAATGATGGCGACTCAACTGTTGTGTCGACAGATATGCTTGTTGAAGGTGTTCATTTCGATCTTACATTTCAACCGTTAAAACATCTTGGCTTCAAAGCTGTCGCGGTAAATCTGAGTGATATCTATGCAATGAATGCAAATCCAAAGCAGATCGTCGTTGCTGTTGCACTTTCAAATCGCTTTTCACTCGAAGCCATCGAAGAACTATACGAAGGAATTCAAATGGCATGCGATAAATATTCTGTAGACCTGGTTGGTGGTGATACAACAACATCTACTGCCGGATTAGTAATTTCAATTACTGCTATTGGCAGAGCAAAAAAGGAAGATATTGTTTATCGAAATGGTGCAAGTGTTGGTGATCTTATTTGCGTTTCCGGAGATCTCGGTGGAGCATATGTTGGACTACAATTACTTGAAAGAGAAAAGAGAATTTTTCTGGAGAATCCAAAAATTCAACCGGACTTAAGTAATGCCGATTATATTCTCGAGCGACAACTTAAACCGGAACCCCGTCGTGATATTATTGAAAAATTAAAACAAGCAAACGTTCACCCAACTTCAATGATCGATGTTTCTGATGGACTTTCATCGGAAGTAATGCATCTTTGTAAACAATCCGGAACCGGTTGTACTTTGTACGAAGATAAATTTCCCATCGATCCACAAACTTTTGAAAAGGCAAGAGAGTTTCATCTTGATCCTACTGTTTGTGCTTTAAGTGGAGGAGAGGATTATGAACTACTTTTCACTATCAAACAAGATGACTACGAAAAAATTCGATTGCATCTTGACATTTCAATTGTCGGACACATGGTTGCAAAGGAAGAAGGATTACATCTTGTTGACAAGTCGGGCAATCAGGTGAAACTGGAAGCTCAAGGCTGGAAAGCGTTTTAAATAAATCCAACTTCTTAGAATTTCATATAAATTATTCTGCCCAACTGAATCCAAAACTTAAACCGAAATGGAATGAGATCGGTGCAAACCGGGTTTCTACTCCATGGTTCGCTAGAGATGCAGGTTCAACATCAGGGTGTGCTCCGAAGGGCGTGAATCCTATTCCCAGATTATATTCAAAATAAAATCCGTCGTACTCACCACGACGCCCAAGATCCAACGAAAAAGGAATGAGGGTTACATCTTGTTCATATACTCCTTCTCTTAAATCTCCGTAGAAAGTAGGACCTGAATCACCATCAACAGAAAGATTATTTAAATCGTAAGTATTTGTTGTCTGAAACAAACTAATTCCGCTTGAGACAAAATAACTTCCGTCAGAATTATCTTCAAAGAAATATTTTGAAGTGAATGCAAACTCATGCCAGTCGGTTTTATGATAGACCGAGAATAAGACATCTCCATCAGAAGTTGGAAAACCATAATCTACCTGATTAATATCATAGCTATCATCAAGTGTATAGCCCTTTTTATATGTCAATCCGACTGAAAGTTTATCTATCAAATTATGATCATATCCTACTCCCCAGAACATAGGGGTTGAATAACGTTGGGTTAATCCAGAGTAACCAAGGAAGTCAACTTTTATTGATTGTGAATTTGCAGTAGTATTGGCTAAAAGGAGTGAAAAGAAAATAAAAAATCCTGTTGATATATTTTTCATTTGATTGCGGTGTTTAGATTGGTTTGAGATCATCTTGGTTTTCCGAATTAGAATTTAATATTCAACATTTCTAAAACAGTTTTTGAAGGAATACAAAATCCAATTCCTTCAATCCCTTTTCCTGAAAGTTTCATTGTCGTTACACCAATCACTTCTCCTTTATCATTTATAAGTGGACCACCACTATTTCCGGAGTTGATACTCACATCAGTTTGCAAATAATTCATGCCGCCAATTTCACGTACTCCGGAAATGATACCTTTTGTTATGGATTGCCCCAGACTTGTTTCCAATGGTGTTCCGATTGCATATACATCATCTCCTGTTTCCATGTCTTCACTTTTACCAATATATAGTGGTTTCAATTCATCGACATCAATTTTCAATAACAATAGATCATATTCTTCATTACTCTTCACAACTGTTGCTTTGAGTTTAATGTTGGAATTCATTTTGACCTGTATATTGTTCTTTTGCCCTTCAGCAACGTGATAGTTAGTTACAATATAGCCATCCTGCGAAACAATAAACCCACTTCCAAAACCATCCTTTGTTATGACTGTAACAACTCCTTCTTTACTGTACTTTAACATTTCCTTAGATGATTCAAAATTTTGTTTCGGCGCTCCTGCAAGTTTGATCTCTTTACCTTTCGATTCAGACATATACGTTTTTTCATTCTTTGCTAAAAAATCGTAAAGTGTGTCAACAGATAAAAGATCTGCAACTGCTTCATTCATTAACTCATCTAAAATTGTATAGTTACTACCTTTGCTTCTTGTAATATTGATGTTAGTGACAACACTTCCCAGTATTTCTTTTGAATCAGAAGCACGATAGAAATTCCATGTACACTTCATTGATTCCTGCCCTTCATAGATCTTCAAATATTTACCCTTCAATGTGAAGTCTAAATTATTGATAGTAGGCTTCACTCTCAATTTTGCTTTTCCCATTCCTGATTTACTGTTATTGTTTGTGGAAACACTCACAGGATCAATATATGTTTTTTGCATTTTCTCAATTATAGTCGACTCCAGATAATCAACTTCACCAATCGTTCGTGTTGAACCTTTTGTATCCGGTGTTTTCATTGCTCCGTTGATCTTTCCTTTGACTTTCTCCTGATTCTCATATGATACTTTGTCAATGGCAAGCATAATTGATTGCTCGTATTCCTTCGGTGATTTTTTCAATTCAACCGTCGTATTTCTTGGTTCTATCGTAGTAATATTTTCACTTGGCAAGTCAATGATGCATGGTATACAAAATAACATAGCATCAAGAAAAAGATAGCCATTCTTAGTCTTTCTATAAATACCAACATCTTTGCTTACATACCCTTCTTTCTTAATAGTTAAGATCTTTACTTTCTTATTGACTTTCTTAAGATCAAAGGGTGTTGTTCCCAATTGATTCTCATTCTCGTCAAATACTAGTGCACCTGCCGGATTGCTATCAAGAGTATAGGTGCCTTTTTCAGGACTTAAGATCGTTGCACAACCGGTTAAAAAGAGTGAAATAACGATGAAAGAGCAATAAATTAGACTTCTTGAATGTTTCATTCCTATGTAGATTTAGGGTAGGGCGACAAATATAATATTTATTGATTTATATCATAATCTTTATTTAATTGCACTAAATCTTAAATCATACTATATGAAAGTAAAACTATTATCATCAATATTACTAATGACTAATCTTATTTTTGCTCAATCTCAGTTGGCAACAATTAAGAAAGGGCCTGAATTGATAGGCTCTAGAAAAGGATCTATTACAAGTTACTTAGGAATGGATGATGACGCCTATTATTTTTCTGCATATATAAAGAATGATAAATTGATTGAAAGATTAGACCGGAACCTTGACAATCCTACTTCTTTTATTTTTGAAGATAAAGACCCTGTAACTAAAGAAAAGTATTTGTTGCACTCAAGAATTTATTTTGCGGACAAACTTTATCAATTCAAAATGAATACTAATAAGGAAACAAAGACACAAAATTTGTTGGCAGAGGAGATTAATAAGAAAACTATGGTTTCAAAAGGGCATTTGAAAAAAATTGCCGAAATTCAGTATGAAAAAAACAATAACAAAGGAACTTATAACCTTGAACCCTCTCCTGATGAAAGATATTTGATGGTAATAGAGAACATTCCTGTAGAAAAAGAAGAAAACGAAAAATTTAATGTTGTGATGTGTGATAGAGATTTAAATTTGGTCTGGAAAAAAGACATTGAATTACCTTATATAAATTCACTTTTTTTACATGAAGATAATTTTTTGGATGAAGAAGGAAATCTTTATGTATTAGGGAAACTATATAAAGATAAAGTACGTGAAAAAAGAAACGGTGAAGTAAATAGTTCTTATCATATAATTGCCTACAGAAATGAGGCATCAGAAAAATTTGATTACGAACTTAAATTACCGGAAAAATATATTTCAAGCGTTACAATGTCTATCAATAACGAAGGCAATATAGTTTGTGCAGGGTTTTACAGTAAAGTAAGTATAAACTCAATTGATGGTTCGTTTTTCCTGACGCTTGATTCAAAAACAAAAGCCGTTATATCTTCAAACTATAAAGAGTTTGATATAGAATTTATGACGGAATACATGACAGAGGCCCAGGAAAAAAAAGCAAAGAAGAGAGAAGATAAAGGTAAAGACGATGAGATGATGAAATATTCTTTGAGAAAAATGATTCATCGTTCTGATGGGGGAGTTTTACTCGTTGCGGAGCAATATTATATAACTGTATCTAACTCTACAAACTCTAGCGGACAAATAACAACAATTTACACTTATCACTATAATGATATAATTATTGTCAATATTGATCCAACAGGAAAAATTGCCTGGGCAAAGAAAATTCCGAAAGTTCAGATAAATTCGGTTAATATAGGTACTGTAAATTTGGGAATGTTCTCGGGACCTTTTTCTGCAGGGGTGGCTGTTACTTCGACTCTTATTGGTACCAATTCACCGTATTCTTCATATGCACTAACTGTAACAAATAAAATGTTATACTTTATCTATAATGATCATATTGACAATCTTGATATTGAGAAAACAAAACGCCTAAAGAATTTTACTGTAGGTGACCGTAAAGGGGTAGTGGTTCTTGCATCTATGGATTATTCAGGAAAACTAAAACGTGAAATTCTGATATCTAACAAAGAACTGGAAGTTGCTATTAGACCAGCAGTTTGTGAACAAATTGATGAAAACCAATTGATGATCTTTGGAGAGGTTGGGAAACTTGAACAATTCGGCATAGTAACTTTTCAGTAAAGTTTTTATTGTAAAACAAAAAAGGAGGCTTGAAATGAGTCTCCTTTTTGGTTTTAAATTATAATCATAAACGAAAAACGAGTTTGAAATTTTGAAAAAATTACAAAATTTATATAAGGAAGCTTACAGTGGTCTTTCAACTTCTGCGTGGTTGTTATCAATGGTCATGTTCGTGAATCGCGCAGGAACAATGGTTATGCCTTTCATGACATTGTACCTCACAACCGCTTTGGGATATACCATCGGGAAAGCCGGATGGGTAATGGCTTGCTTTGGTTGCGGAGCTGTATGCGGAGGTTGGTTAGGTGGGAAGCTTACCGATAAATTTGGCTTCTACTTTATTCAATTATTTGCATTGATCGGCGGTGGATTAATGTTCTTCGTAATCGGTCAGCTGACGGAATTCTCACATATCTGCATTGCAAGTTTTGTTCTTGCATCAGTTAATGAAGCATTTCGACCGGCTAATTCTTCGGCTATTACTCATTATAGTACTGTTGAAAATAGAACTCGTTCGTTTGCCCTGAACAGACTTGCAATTAATGTTGGCTGGGCATTTGGCGGAGCGTTGGGTGGATTGATCGCATCAAAAAATTATCACCTGCTCTTTTGGATCGATGGCACAACAAATATTCTTGCTGCAGTATTTCTTTATTTTGCACTTGCGCCTTCAAAAAATAAGGCAACACAAAAGGTTGCTGAGCCGAAACCTGATTTCGTTAGATCTGCTTATACAGATAAGAATTACCTTATCTATATATTCTGTGTGTTTCTTTATGCATTCACATTCTTTCAGCTCTTTACTACGCAACCGGTTTTCTTTAAAACGGATTTTCATTTGTCAGAAAGCTATATCGGAATTTTAATGGCGCTGAACGGACTGGTGATCACTGCATTTGAAATGGTCGTTGTTCATTCTATCGATGGAAAGCGAAATACCTTGCGATATATTTCTATTGGTTCTGCTTTACTTGGACTTTCATATCTGATATTTAATTTCTTCCCGGGCGGATTTTTCATCGCATTGATCTCAACACTTATTTGTGTTGCCGGCGAAATTTTCTCTCTTCCGTTTATGAATTCTCATGCAATGAACAGAACCAATGTTCACAACCGCGGACAGTATGCCGGATTGTTTACAATGGCTTGGGCAGTTGCACAAGTATTAGGTCCAGCTACAGGAAGTCAAATTGCATACAATTTTGGTTTCACTGCCATGTGGTGGGTAATGGGCGGATTGTTCTTAGTCACTGCATTGGGCTTTAGATTATTAGAAAGAAGAGAAGCAAGGGAACAATTGCTGGTGAAATGACGTACAAAGTTGTTCGATTTTAATTGCATGAGTAATGATTCGCCCGACTACACAGATTTATAGTAATTATACAACAGAAGATTTTCATGTCTGGAAAATACTGTTCGATCGTCAGATGGAAATTTTAACTCCTCTCGTTTCGAAAAGTTATCTGGACGCTTTGAAAACTGTGAATTTCACAAATGACAGAATTCCTGATTTTAATGATGTCAATTCTACATTAAGGAACATCACAGGATGGAATCTGCATGTTGTCCCAAATATCAGTCCGCAAAAAGAATTCTTCGAATTTCTTTCTTTGAAAAAATTTACTGCAACCTGCTGGCTAAGAACTTTTAATCAACTCGATTACATCGAAGAGCCCGACATGTTTCACGATGTCTTTGCTCATGTTCCTTTGTTGAGTAATGAAGCATACTGCAACTTTTTCAAAGGAATCAGTGATATCGCTTTGGAGCACATAAACGATCCGAAGGCAATTGAATTACTTGGCAGAATTTATTGGTTCACTATAGAATTCGGATTGATAAGAGAGAATAATGCCTTGAAAATTTATGGCGCCGGAATTATTTCATCTAACGGCGAAACTAAACATTGCCTTAGTGATGCTTCCGAGAAAATAAATTTCGATGTCAAAAAAATGCTCACAACAGATTTCCGAACGGACATCCTCCAGGATAAATATTTCGTGATCGAATCATTTGATCAATTGTATGATGCATTGCCCGAGATAAAAAGGGAGTTGGAGAATTTATTGTGATGTGGTCAAAAATTAACCACAGAGAACATGGAGAAAAAAAGGGAGAAAAAGAGAAAAAAAATTTATTATAATAACGCTAAATCAAATATCTCTGATCCTTTTTTTTCTTTATTTTTTTCTCCGTGTTCTCTGTGTTGAAAATTTACCGGTCAATTATTCTTCCGAATGCGAAAAGAACGAAACCAACGTATCCGTTTTAATACACCCAACAAACCAACAAACACGACTGGTATCTGAATCAAGAATTGTTTTCCCTTCATTTGCAGAAGCATACTTTAATTCTTTCAAAGCACGGAAAGCATAAACTCTGACTACTGCACTTTTATTTTTTAGTAAACTATATAATTGTGGTTCTGTAGCAAGTTGGCTCATCCTTTCATACAATGCATACGTGCGAGTATATTCTGCAGCGAATCCAATTCCCTTTTCGTTTACACAATCTGCATTCTCTAGCTCCTTGACGATTTTCCCCAAATTATTTTGCTTCTGTATATCCGGAAAACGACTGATGTCATGAATTTTAATTGAGCCGGGTTTTGAAACTGTCTCTGAAGCTGTACTGTCGACAATTGGTGTTGTAGTCGTAGCCTCTGGTTTCGGAGTTGAACAGGCAGAAATAACAGCTAATATTATTATGAGAAGTGGTATTTTGTTCATGATATAAAGATAAGTATTTTAATTATCTTGCGTTAACTTATTTCGAATAGCTATATTAACTATGAATTTTGTAATAGCGAAAACCATATTGATATTTTAAAAGATGAAGCACAAATTAATTTATGTAATTCCCTTTTTGCTTCTCTTAGTTGGATTATACTTCATGCCAATAGCAGTTTTTGAAAGCAACCTCTCGAAAATGCCCGGCGATCTAGGTGATACTCGGTTTAATAATTACATATTAGAACATGGTCATAAATATTTAACCGGAAAAATTGATAATTACTGGGATGCTCCTTTTTTATATCCTTACAAGAACGTAACTGCTTTATCTGATAATTTACTTGGGACATTACCAATCTATTCATTTTTCAGAGGCATCGGCGCAGACAGAGAAACAGCTTTCCAATTCTGGCTCCTCACACTTTTTACACTTAACTTTATTTTCTGTTTTATTGCTTTGAATAAATGGTCGGCAAATGTGATATTATCTTCTGTTGGAGCATACATTTTTGCATTTTCAATTTATAACCTCGGGCAATTAGACCATGTACAAGTGTTTCCAAAATTTATTGCTCCACTTGTTATTTATTGGTTTTGGAAATTTATTTCCGAGACGAAAATAAAGTACTTCTTGTTTGCTTCACTCGGACTTATTTACCAGTTTTATTGTGGAATGTATCTGGCATTTATGCTTACTTATGTATTATTGTTTTTTGGAATTGCGTATTTTGTGGTTTACGGAAGACAATCCTGGCGAAATACGTCTTGGAATAAAAAATCAATTGGTTATTTATCATCAATTGTCATCTTATCTGTTTTTCTACTTTTACCATTAATAAGACCTTATCTGGAAGTTGCAGGATCGATGGGAATGAGAAAATTTGATGCTGCTATTAACTCTATTCCAACATTCCGTTCCTATTTCTTTTCTTCAGATGCCTCAAGTGTATGGCGTTTTCTTTCAAATCATGCAATCGGTAAAATTTCGGAATGGTGGGGCCATCGTTTATTCTTTGGTGCAACCTTGTGGCTGGGATTAATTGTCGGAGTATATTTGGTAATTTCAAAGAGAGCTTCTTTTGAGAGTAGAAAATATATTTATTTCCTGTTGAGTGCAGTTTTCTTAGCAGTTATTTTTTGTTTGAATTTTAATGGAGTAACACTTTATAAGTTCATTTTCTTGCTTCCGGGATTTTCATCGATGCGAGCAATCGATAGAATTATCAATTTGGAAGTACTTTTGTTTATAATATTATTTGTATTTTCTTTTGCTAAATTACAGGAAGTTTTCCCACGTGTAAAGTATTTTATTTTCGTCTTGCCAGTTTTAGTGGTTGTTGATAATTTATTTGATGCTAATAAAGTCAAACGGTTCGACAAGCAGATGTCTCAGCAACGAATCGCGGACGTAAAAAACAGAATCAAAGATCAGTATGATTCGAAATACACTGCAATTGCTTATATGCCA
>Ga0208460_10002427_pt1 | contig 10592 bp, 17 predicted proteins | sample AD_STIC10_MetaG_FD_184436 | JGI IMG/M metagenome (GOLD analysis project Ga0208460, IMG submission 184436) | Active sludge microbial communities of municipal wastewater-treating anaerobic digesters from USA - AD_STIC10_MetaG (SPAdes) (version 2) | ecosystem: Engineered > Bioreactor > Anaerobic >... | reverse complement strand
ATGTCGTTGTTGCCCTGTGCATCGTTCACCCACTTGTTCCACTTGTCGAAAAATTGGGTGTAGATTTTCAATACCCGCAAATTGTCGGTTTTGATCTCAAAATAGAGGCCGCAATAGGCTTCCTGCCCGACGTATTTGGTAAACCTTATGGTGCAATCGTCGTTACCACGATCAAACGACAAAAGTTCATCGTTATACAGGTACATAGTCATTACAAATTCCATCGTTCCCTCTCTTGTATATTCTTGCAAGCGGGGTTGATGTGGGCGAACACCTAAAATTTTCAACATAACGTGAAGTTTTGTTTGTGTTAGAAGATAGTACAAAGATAAGGGTGGACGGCGAGATTTCCTAATTTTTTTCCGCCGTCCACACATATTATTTTATTGGATATATCGCCGTAATTGACGCAGATAGATCGTAATCTATCTCATACCCAAATTGGTTGAAAATTTGATTTACCTCGTCTAAACTTTGGTAAGTCGCCTCATCACCAAGACTATAAAGTAACTCATTTAATTCTTCTGGTAACGTTTCTGCAAAGGCATCAAAATCGTCGTGCCCTTCGTCACTGATGTCGAAATAATTTGCTTTGTTTTTCATGTTACAAAGATAAACCTTAAAATTGTCTTATCCAAATATTTTTCGCATATATTTTTTTACCATACAAAATCGTAGGTACATAGGTTCCATTAATCCTACCCTGTCTATTTCACCCAGAGGATCGTTTTAATACTATAAAGTTACGGGTTAAATTTGGGAAATCCTAATTTATTTGTTCATTTTTTTCGAAATAAATTTATTAATTCCTCTTGTTTCTTATTATCCAAAAAAGCGTTTATTTCTTCCTCTTGTTTGAGTTCGTGTATTGCTTGCAGGGGAGTACCATTATGAATCACACCGATTTTTTTAAATAGGTGCTCAACTTCTGGTGTAAAATTTCCGTCAACGTAAATAGGAGTAATTTTGTGAATTGTGATAACTGAATATTCGTCAAATTCACATACCCAAAAAATTTCGTTGTCTATACCACATATTTTTTTCATTTGTTATTGTATATAATTGCAAAATCCAAATCAGGATTTTCTGATTTGTAACGGTTATGTAACCAAATCCCAAACAATGCCCGATCAGATATTGTTTTCGGGTAATTGACTGTCTTATCAGGATCATCTATAAACACCTCCCAATTGTCCCCCAAATCGCTCACAATCAATAAAATCGTTGGGAAGTATATTCCTTTTGGTTGACCATTGTTATAACACTCCACAGGCATCACACGCATAGCGTCAACATCGCCAAACAGTTGTTTTAAACTGTCTTCGGAGTTGACTGATTTAACCGCACCTAAATAGGTATCAGCCTCATCAAAAGTATCAAATGGTTTGCCCATTAGCGAGCGCATTCTATTGATACTTGGTTTTATTGTAACGACGTATTTTATCATAAGACAAAGATATAAAAAGGTTGGGGACATTCCAAATAAATCTGAATGTCCCCAACAAATATAATTTACTGTTTTACAAGGTAGCAATCTTCTGTCAGGTACCGCAACTTTGCCATCTCTAACAATGCCTTTGCCATTTCAGGGTTTGCAATGGTAAAGTTTCCGTTTTTGTACATTTTGAAGCCGTCAGCCTCCCAGCCGTCGAAATTCGAACTGTTCATACGGTAGTATCGGGCTTCAAAATCAAAACCCAACGCTTTGAAAATCTGATTCAAGTAAAATGATTCCGCGCAGCGGAATTTAATTTTGGTCGGATTGACCGACAGATCAATTGCCTCCCAATAATTGTTGGCAGGATATTCAGGATTATTGGGAATGAACCCAGCAGCAATAGATGCCTCCCTCGACACCTTATGATCCTGACTGCAATATTTGGAATCAATATTCAGGTGCCGCGACAATTCTTTCAATTTATCGGACAAACCGAATTGGGAAAAGTGTTTTTGCACGTCGGCCTCAAATTGTGCGTAACTGTCTTTATACAGTTTGCGCAACTTGTCATAATCGCAGTTCAAATTCAATGTGTTGACTTTTGTGATTATATTGTCCAATTTGGAATTATGGATTCTCCAACTTTGGAGATTCAAATTAAAGCCAGATTTGGTGGCCTCATTCAGAATGATTTCCAAATCTTTAAGTGATTTAATTTCTGCGAATTGCATACCGTTGTGCGTTTTAATTGTTTAATTTAATGATACAAAGATAAACAACATTGCCAACGTTTCCAAATAAAAACGCGGGCAATGTCACATATTTTTTTTTATTATCCGTTCCAGATTTCGTCTATTGCATCTTTGGCGGCTTTTAACGAAATTTGGGCTTCTGCCATTACCATTTTCACCGCATACAATTTTTGGGTCGGAAATTTACACATGGCCTTATAACATACGGGCCGCAAATTTTGACTCATCAAGTAACTAATACAATCGTGTACTACTTGTGCGCCTGCAAAGGGCCGCAGGGCTTCAATGGCTGTTTGAATTTCTTCGTTCCCTTCTTCGATTGTTGGCAGATCAATTATTTTAACCTGCAAACCCAAAAGGTCAGCCGTTTCAAGTACCCATTTTTTTAAATTGGTTTGGGTCGGTGAAAATTTTAACCCTTTGTATTCATCAGGGCTAATTTCTGCAAGAATTTTTGAAAAAAAACCTTGCGAAATTTTGTAAAGGAAATCCGAGAATTGTTCATATTTTTCATTTTCGACTGAACCAGAAAATGGTATATATAACACGGATTTATCTTGATCTAAAAAAAGTTTTATCATTGTTTTAGTAGTTGAGTTATAAAGATAAGGGATTGGACGGCGAAATGCAACTATTTTAGAAATTATATTCGTCCTCGAATGGTGTGGCCGAAATTTCTACGCTGAAACCAGCATCTTCGGCAAACCCCAAAACTTCTTCGGGTGTACTTGCCAACAACGTTGCTTCATCCTCATCTTCCATGTCAATGGTATAGTATTCCAGAAAATCGTTTTTCCATTCTTCCAATGTATTGACGTTCAATGTCGTTGCCAACTGTCGGCCAGTTTGCAGGTCAGTGGTTTGGAAATATCCTTTTTGACCTATTTGAGTTGGACAAAACACGTCGGCTAAATAACCGTCGTCATTGCATTCAGGACACTGCCAGAATTCGGCGAATTTCATTCTTTTAATGTTTTGAAACCCGTTAAAATCAGGGGCGTAGGTATGGGGGTTTTGGTCGTCCAAAATCAAACCACAATTATTGCAAATAGTCAGTTTCATCTTTCTTTTTTTAATGTACTGCAAAGATAATGTGGACGGCGGATATTTCCTAATTTTTTTATTCCGCCGTCCCCGTAGGATGTATATTTTATTTCTTAATGGGTACAATTTCAAATTTAAGATTACTATAAGATTTTTCAAATTTGTCCAAGGTGCGTTGTGCATCTTTTTCAGATGCAAACCCCTTTCCCCCCTTCATACTATATCTGTACAACAATCGGCGGGAAGACCTTTTTATAAAGTACCCATACCCGATAATACTAATCACATGGGTAGGATTTTGGACAACTTTTGTCACCCGTTTAACTTTCGGGTAGATTTTTCTATAATAATCATCCCAAACGTTTCCAATTAAATAATAGGAATACCCTTCGGCCTCTAAACGTGTTTGCTCTGATTGTAAGGTTTCGAGGTCGCTGACGTGTTTGCAACTATATCCAATGCTATTGCCACACCATTGACGAAAATTTAAACCAAAGTTGCGCAATTGGTCAATTTCAACGGCGTGTTTAATCGCTCGTTTATAGACGGCCCAATGAGATGTAAAATCTCGCCGTCCACCATAAACCGCATAACAACCACTTGAAAAATCAATTGAGCGCAAAGACGCTTCCAATTCGGCAGGAGTGCAAAATTTACCCCTATGTGAACCCGCAATACAATCGCCACCCCATGAACGGGCACGACGTTTATTAGTCTCCCATACATTGTTGTCCCCATATTCGGACAGGATAAGAAATTTTTCTTCGGTGGGGTGTTTGATCGCAATTGAGCGGTAAAGTATTCCGTAACTCATTTCAAGTGTGTTAGTTAATTAATACTTCAAAGATACGGGGTGAACGGCGAATTTCCAAATATTTTTGTCAATCTCGACACATATATTTTTTTGCTATACAAAAATCAACATACATAGATTCCGTTAATCTTACCCTGTCTATTGCACCCAGAGGACATTTAACACAACAAAAATAAGCCCTAAAACGGACTTATCCAAGTTTTTTTTCATTTAAAGTGAATTTCTGTTTGGATTTGACAATTTTTGACGCTGACTTGCAACGTCGTTGTTGAGGCGGTTGATTCCGCTTTTTACGTTGGATTGATTGTTACTTTTAATAATAAAGTAGCAAACAAGCAGGACTCCAAAGCCAAGTAAATAAATAAGTTCCATGTGCAGGGGACGGGACTCGAACCCGTACAACCTTTTGGGTCAATGGATTTTATATAAAGGCAGGTTCTAAAAAACCCCGTCATAAGATACCCTTATATAAGTCCATCGCGGCTACCATTACGCCACCCCTGCGTTTATGCTGCAAATATAATTGTTAAGATTTTAATTTGCAACAATTTGCAAATAAATTTTTGTCAAAGCAATTTCCATCGGCTCAGATTTTTTTAAGGTGGGAGAGGGGCCGTATGACTGTCCAACCTTCACAACCGCACCAGCGGCCTCCAAAGCGTCGAAAATTTCGGCCACGGCTTTACGTGCCTTTTTGTTTAAAAGTTCAGGCTGGACAAAACCAGCCCGTATAAGGTATTCAGTTCGGGTTGTTATTTTCCCAATTTTTACCTTGCTCATATTCAGATGTCGTATGCTGTTCTGGTTAAAAATATGGCTACTATTTCTTTTCCTTTGTATTGTTTTGGGGTGTTTTCATACATCTGTAAAACACTCCACTTTTGAAGTTTCTTAAAAAAATTGTAATATGGACAAGTTTCTTCAACCCACTTCTCGAAATTAGATAGTGAAGAAATTGGTGTCTGGTATTGTTCGCCGTTCAAATTCATGGTGGCAACCAACGGGAAATTGCGGTTATAAATCTCCCCATTGCCAACTTCGGCAATGAAATTTGAACGAATGTCCACAACCATGTGGATTTTTTCAAAATTTGGACATTCGATGTCCAAGTCGATAGCAAATTGGCTACTATCGCCAAACCCACCATAAAATACAATTCTGTGGCCAATCTTTGTTAAGCGGGTGATTTTGGCCGATGGGTGATATTTCTGGCTAAGTTCAAGTAATTCGTTCAGATTCATATTTCTTGTTTTTATTATGATACAAAGATAAGGGTGGACGGCGAAATTTCCTAATTTTTTTCGTCGTCTAAACACATATTTTTTTTAATTATGCTTGTCCCTGAACGTAAATTTCCACCACGGACAAAATTGTGTTTTCCATATTAGGCCAATTCCGCTGCATTTGCAGATATTCTAAAGTTATTTCACTTGGTTCAAATTGGTATTCAAATCCATGACATGAGCAGTGACTACCTACTATTTCATAGAATTTAAAAGTGGACGGCGAAAATAAGATGAAAAACGCGCTGGCTTCATAAGCGTCGTCATCCAAAAAACCAAAAACTGGTAATGTGTCGGCTGGCACACCAATCGGGGCACAATTAAGCGCGGTTAAAATTTTGAAAACTTCTTGAGGCGTTTCGCCATCGACATCACCAGAAAATAAGTGCGGTATCGTTGTTTTTTTTTCCACATTCAGAACGGCAGCGCAATTACCGTTTTTATTCAGAAACGCAGATTCAACGTCTTTTTCGGTTGTGTAAAAATCAACCGTAACAATTTGCGTCGTGTTTGGGGAGATTATTTTTTGAAAAGTAATTGCGTAAATCATTTGCGTTGTGTTTGTGTGAAATTATAACACAAAGATAAGGGTGGACGGCGAGATTTCCTAATTTTTTTTCGCAGTCCATCACATATTTTTTTTAATAACGTGGACAAAAAAATTGCGATCAGGTATTTCATAATATAAAGTTTTTAGGTGGACGGCGAAGGGGGGATGTTTCGCCGTCCAACCTTGTTTAATTTAAGCCATTTCAAGTTCAGGCGTTTCTACCGTGGTGGGGGACGTTTCGCCGTCCAACCAACCCAACACCCAACCAGCTGCTTTGTTTGCCATACCACTGGCTTGAATTATCCACGTCGGATTTTCGCCCAATTTAGAAATCCAACCGTTAACATAAGCAACTTTATTTTCCAGATTTTGCTCAATGTTCAGGTGGGCGCAAACATAAGCCGATCCAATTTCGGCCACAAGCTCCTCGAAAGAATAATTGGCATCGCCGAATCTGCCAGCCTCGGTAAGACTTTTGCGGTCAAGCCGTTTGCTATGACCACTGGCATGAATACCTTCGTGAAACAATGTTTCATAATACATTGCTTCGCCATCAAACTGATTTTTTGTCGGCATCATTATGTAGTCAAGACCTGGCGAATAGTAAGCGCGATTTTGATCTTCATGTTTTACTGTTACATCCCAATTGGCTACAATTTGTTCGGCCATATCATTGAAAAATGGTTCAGGTTCGACGGGTGCAGGTGTGGGGGTGTCGTCTGTTTTAGTTTTGGTTGCGGCAAATTTCGCCGACCATTTTTCCACTAACTTGGCCTTTTTGTCGCCGTCTATCTGTCCAATGTGAAACACCACACTGTATTTTTTGGTGAAAAATTGGGTACATTGTTTTTGTTCTGCTGGTGAAAGTTCGTTGTATTGTGCCCGCGTAATACGTTTTTTATTTTTATCCGTAATAATCAGGTCGGAATAAACCACTGGCAAGCCTTTTTCGCCACTTTTTACATGGACTGTTAAATCCTTCCATTGGTTATAAGTACCCCAAACAGGTAAACTTAAACCTAAACTGTCAAGCAACAGGGCATTAATGCCGTTGTAATGTTTGCCTGATGCAATGTTAATGCTATCCGACTCAAAACCGTTCCATTTTTCATTGGAACGTTTACCGTTTTTCCAACCGCGTTTCCACGGAATTCTGCCTGCTTGCAAGCCTTTGATAAAGGCTTCGGTTATGGCTTCGGCAACTGCTGGATTTATATACATGGTGAAAAAGAAACAGGTTTTTGTTTGCCCTGTTTGATAGTACAAAGATAAGCCATTAAGATATATTATCCAAATATTTTTATCAATCCAGACATATATATTTTTTCTTAATACAAAAATCGACATACATACCTTCCGTTATTCCTACCCCGCCTATTGCATTCGGAGGATCGTTTGTCCCTGTTTGACACTATAAAGATACGGTTTGGACGGCGAAATTCCTAATTTTTTTCGTCGTCCAAACAGATATTTTTTATTGTGATATGTTGCTGGTACTCATTGACCAGCAAAATAGGGAATTTGGGAAACCCTGTGACGGTCAATATAACGCTTTTGCTCTTAGGGTAGAGCATCGGGTACCGTTCACTGCCAGCAATATATAAAAACTTCCCTTGCACGTTCTTAACGTGTTTGGAGATATAAATTTGCCCGCGTTTGTCGTTTTTTGCGACAAGGCAAATGTCTGAAACAACGATACGGCTAACATCCTCCAAAGTAGGGGAAGTGCGCGTATATTGTTCAAAAACAATTTGAAAATTATACATGATTTTTAAAAATATATTCTGTTTGGTTGTTCCACAAATCAACAACAAATTGTTTTTCTATCTCGACACCTTTGGAAAAAAAGCGCGTTTTTTCCAAAAATTCAGGGTAATGGAATATAAAATGCAACTCCCTACCTGTGATAGTCACATTTAAAATTTCGTTAGGTTCAAGTAACGGAAACCACATTTCCGTTAAATCGACTAAAATAGTGGTGGCTTGTTCTATTGCAAAACAAATAGCTTTCCATGTGGTTTCAAAATGTTTATCTTTATCGTATCCTATTGGAATATATTCCAAATACTCCAAATCTAAAAAGTCGCCATATCTTAACGCTTTAGCGTTATTGACAAAAATTGAAAAGTCATCTGAAAAAACACCAAGAGCAATTTTCATATAGGAATTTTTTTAATGTGGACGGCGAAGGGGGGATGTTTCGCCGTCCAACCACGTTTTTTAGTTATTTAATCCATTCAGCGCCCCCATCGGCCTCCAAATTTTCAAGGGCTTTTGTGTGTTGGTCGCTTACACTTGCCTCAGTCACGCGGCATTTGACAGACGGCATTAACGTTTTGGACGGGTCGCCAAAAATCTCGAAAGATTCGGTTTGATACCCACTTTCACTTTTAATCGTCATCACTTGCGCCGACGTGTACAAACCCCTGCCGCCTTTGTAGGTGGAGACTTTAACCTGACGACCATCGTGGTTGCCGCCAACAATATTGTAATAGGTTTTTGCAGTCCAACCGTCGTTACCTTTGCGCACGATTGTGTTTGTGACTTTTACAATTTTCGTAGACATCTGAAAAAATTTTATATGTTAGGGGTTTAAACAATTTCAAACCCCTGAAAATTTGCTTTTTTAAATTTTCTAATCGCCTGACGGGTACCGTCGTAATATGTGAATAAATGTTCATAAGTTGGGCCAGTACCTAAAACTTCACACAAACCTGCCTCTATTGCGGCAGAAACGCTACCTGCCAACCGAACGACACTTGTTTGGTCTTTTTCGGAAAAGTATTTCACCCGCACCTGCCAACCATCTGCAAGAATTTTGCAGAATATGCTATAACCTAAACCGTCGCGGCTTTTGGCGATTTTGATAGCCATTTTGGTCGCTTCCGAGCGACCGTATTTGGCCGTTAAACGGTTGGCATTGGCGACTATTGCGGAAGTGAATTTCATAACGTTTGCTTTTGAATACAGTACAAAGATAAGCCATTAAACTATACTATCCAAATATTTTTTCTATTCACCACACATATTTTTTTTCTTAATACAAAAATCGACATACATAGTTTCCGTTAACCCTGCCGCATTTGTTTCAGATGCGGGGTGTTTGTCTTCCCTTTTTGACATAACAAAGTTACGGTTTGGACGGCGGATTTCCTAATTTTTTTCGCCGTCCACTCACATATTTTTTTATTTAATGGGTGGTAACTTTTCAAGTTCCTTGGTGGAAATTTCGCGGTTTGCGCCACCTGAAAAATCTTTATATGATTTTGCTGTGCGATACGTCAATTTATCGTATCCAAAGTGACGCTTATCGCTTGAAAGGATATACCAAATTTGCCCATCGGGAGCGGTGTAAAAACCGCTAAAATAATAAAAACCACTGGAAATTTGCACGTCGGTGCAACCTTTATCTTCCAGTATTTTAGCAATTTTTTTTGCCTCTTTTTTGAAAAAAGTGCAATAATCGGGAGACATCCCGTTTTTGGAGTACCCAAATTTTATCTTTGCCATGAGTGAAATGTTTTGTTTTTTAATACGATACAAAGATAAATGAAAATACCAACGCTTCCAAATAAAAACGTTGGTATTTTCACATATTTTTTTATTTAATGATTATTCAACACCCAGTAATGACATAAGGGCTTGAAACCCTTTTTTCATTCGTTTGGTGTATCCATTTGTAGGATTATTCAAAACGGCGGGAGATGCCATGAGCAATTGCGGTATGCTGCAATTTTTTTGTTGTATTACATCCCACACACCAAAGAAGGTTTTGCCTTCTTTCAATTCGTCAATGATAAACTGGCGGTCGCCTTGAACTTTATCGGGATAGTCCCAATTGCCACTTTGGAACGCATTCACATACTTTTCGTAAAGTTTGGTTTGGAACTCAGTCATTTTTGCCATAAGATTGTTTTTTTAATACGATACAAAGGTAAGGGGTGGACGGCGGATTTCCTAATTTTTTTCCGCCGTCTATCACATATTTTTTTCTTTAAACTAAGAATATTAGATAAAACGTTTAGTTGAAAACGTTTGTAGGCAGTAATTGATAGTTAATATAAGCGCGGCGCTCGTTTCTGCCTACAAAGGTTCTGTTAGTTACGCTTAAACAATCAATAACTTATACATGAAAATTGAAAATATGTGTGTAAGCAATTGCTAAAAATTTGGACGGCGAAAAAAAAGGGTTTATCTTTGTGGCATTGTTTAACTAAGGATGGACGGCAGACATTATTTTTTCGCCGTCCATCCCAAAAACAAAAGTTATGAAACGGTTTATATTTGTGGTAATTGCCACAATTTTTTTCGTGGCAGTTATCAAGAATAACGGTTGCCATTTTTCGCCGTCCCCCGCAGGGCTTACCAAAGAACCCAAAACGATTCAGGAAAAATATGCGGCACTTCAAATTTTCGCCGTCCATCTACACCAAGAAAAAATAATCGCCGTCCACCCCGAAGTTTTTGCTAAATTCATGCTTTGTGTATTCTATGCCGAAAGCAACCTGAAAACGTCTGCCAATTGGGACGGGCAACAAGGCATAAACCAATTGACTCCCCAAACCCGTAAACGTTTGGGATTGCCAAATGATATTTCCAAAGATGGATTTAATCAGCAACTACAATACTTTAAAACGTATTTGGTTGCAACCCGTCAGGGTAAAAAAATAAAGCAGGTTTATGACCTGCATATATTAAATTTTCCCCATAC
>Ga0208460_10002423_pt1 | contig 10597 bp, 9 predicted proteins | sample AD_STIC10_MetaG_FD_184436 | JGI IMG/M metagenome (GOLD analysis project Ga0208460, IMG submission 184436) | Active sludge microbial communities of municipal wastewater-treating anaerobic digesters from USA - AD_STIC10_MetaG (SPAdes) (version 2) | ecosystem: Engineered > Bioreactor > Anaerobic >... | reverse complement strand
GGCGAGTAGCCCCGCCGCGTCCCGCGTTTTCGAGCAATGCCACAGGAGGTCGCGGAGATGGTCGCGCGCCGACTTCGCAATTCATTCAGTGCCTCGACGTTGACACGGCTTCGCCAGATGCCGGCCTGCGACGCGCTCGCGCTGCTGGCCGCCTACCTCAAGCCTGACCCGACGTACCGGCCAGTCAAGGATGATCGCAGCGCGCGCTGGCACCTGAGTACCGGCCGCGGCGACTTCGAGATCGTGACCACGGGCCCGAAGTGGTACGACACACGCACGAAGCGCGGCGGGGGTGGAGCCATCGACCTGGCGATGTACCTCCTGGACCTGTCGTTCGTGGACGCCGTCAAGTTCTTGATGCGCAAGGCAACGCCCCATGGTGCAGATCATCCGCAAGGCATCGCTGCCAACGGCCGATGAGGTGCCCGGGCAAGCACGCGCCGCTGCCGAACAAGCGGCTGCCGTCGCGGTTCGCGAGCCTCGCCCAAGCGGCTTTCCGCTTCTGTTCACCAAGCACTGGCAACTGATCGAACCGGCGGTGGCCTTCCTGCACGAGCACTCGATCCAGCGCGCCCATACCGACGACACGCTGAGGACCTACGCCGAGATCCTTGACGACTGGTTCGAGACACTCGAGCAGAACGACATCCCGTGGGAGACGGCCGACGCCGTCGATCTCGTAGCCTATCGGAACCGGATGATGGCGCAGCCAAGCGCACACACCGGCCGACCGTACCGCACCTCCACCATCAACCATCGTGTTCGCGGCGTGCTTCGGTTCTACGCGTGGGCGGTTGGCGCGCGTTGGTTGAGCACCTCGCCGCTGGCGGAACCGGCGCGCGATCTCCGCCTCGCGCGCCAACACCGGCCGACACGGGCCGGTCACACCCCGACCTACGAGCGCAGCCTGTTCATCCTTCGGCAGTACGAGGCGTTGCCGCGGCCGTTGGTCTCCGAGCAGGCGCGTGAACTGCTTGCGGCGCTCGCGCCACCCTACGACCTGATGGCACGTTGGCAGCTGTATACGGGCCTGCGCATCAGCGAGTTGCTGCGCCTCGGCACCAGCGACATTGGCGACATCGACCCCCGCTCTGCGCCAGCCACGCCGCATCGCGCCATCGAGGTCATCCGCAAGGGCCGCAAGCCCGGCTACGTGGTCGTGCCGGCCAGCCTGCTCGACGAGACCGACGGCTACGTGAGCGGCCATCGTCTCGCCTGGCTTGCACGCGCACGACGCAGAGGCCGGACCGCCACGCCCAAGGCGCTGTTCATCAATGCACGCGGAAGCGCCGTGGGCAAGAACGCCTACCAGCGAGCCGTGAGCCAAGCGGGCCGGGTCTGCGGCTTCACGGCCACGACGCACCTGCTGCGGGCCACCTTCGCGTGCATGCTGCTGGCCCGGCTGGAGCACCTGGCCGCCCGAGGCGCCCAGGTCAACCCGCTGCTGGTCGTGAAGGTGCTGCTCGGGCACGAGCACATCGAGACCACCGACCGCTACCTTCGCGCCGTGGCGGTCGACCCGTGTGTCCTCAAGGACGTGCTCGATACGCTGCTTGCGGAGACTTGTGCGCCATGAGGTCACCCGGCCAGCGCATCCACCGGGACCTGTCGCAGGGGTCCGCGGCAGCGCCGACGCACGACGCGCAGCAAGCCCGCGTCGATGCCCCTCGTGTTGTTCGCCGCACGGTCATCGACTTCTCGTCGTTGGGCCTGCCGGAAGACGTGCGGCTTGCGCTGGCGCTGGCGTTCTGGGGCCACCTTGGAGCCCGGTCGCCGCGCAGCATCAAGTCTTGCTGGACCTGGGTGTTGACCTTCAACCGCTTCGCGACGGAATCGGGAGCGATCAGATCGCTCGCGGACCTGGAACGCCGGATGCTCCTGCGCTACATCGAATGGCTCAACGCGCAACAGCGCGCTGACGGCGCACCATGGGCGATCTCCACGCGGAGCGCGGCCTACAGCGCCTTGCGCCAGCTGCTGCGCTGGCTCGAGCGCTGTCGTCCCGATCTCGTCAGCCGCATCGACTACCCCTTCACACCCTTCCCGGGCCGGGGCAGCGACCGGCCCCCACGCGCGACGCCGACGGCGCGCGAGCTGCGCGCCATCCTGCGTGCCTGCGAGGCAGACATCGCTGCCGTGCGAGAGGTCCGCGCTTCGGCTGCTGCGCAACGCGCTGCGGACGGCGACAAGCCGGGCTCCTTGGGTTGGTTGCTGGTGGAGGTCGATCGGCGCTTCGGCGGCATCGTGCCCAGCAGCCTCGAGCTGCAACGGTGCGGCAACCATCCGCTGCAATTGGCGGTGCGCCGCTGGGGTGGTGCCAAGCAGATCGAGCCGTGCCTGTACCCGCGCGCCGTCTCGTTGCTGCCGTACTACCTGGCCATCCTGATCCACGCGGCCGGCAATCCCGAGCCCATTGCCGAACTCGGGCGCGACTGCCTCCAGGACGTCCCGCTGCTGGAGAACCGCCAGGCGCTGGTCTGGTTCAAGGCGCGCGCCGGGCGTCTGCAGCGACGCAGCTTCGAGCGCGACGCGCCGTTCGAGCCACCGGCGCTGGTGAGGGACCTTCTCGCCTGGAACGAGCGCCTGCGGCCGCTGGCGCCACCGGCACAACGCGACCGCCTCTTCATCTTCAAGGGGCTGCACATGGTGAACGCGATGTCGACCATCACGGTCCACCACCTGCTCGGCGAGTTCTGCCAGCGCCACGGCCTCGCGGCGTTCCCGCTGGCGAGCATCCGGCCGAGCGTGCTGTCGAGCTTCTACCGCGCCAGCGGCGACCTGCTTCGAACGAGGGTGGTGGCCAACCACGCCAGCATCGCGACGACCGTTCGCTATGTCGAGACGCCGATCGTCCGGCAGCAGAACCATGTGCGCATCGCCACCTTGCAGGAGGCCTTCATCGAGCATCTCGCCGCACCGCCAGCCATCTCGCCTGCCACGTCGCCAGCACCGGTGGTCGCGATTTCGTCGTCGAGCGCAGCTGTCCCGCCGGGCAAGACAGTATCGATGTTCGGCTTCGACTGCACGGATCCGCTGGCCGGCACCGCGCCCGGCACACGCCGGGGCGAGATCTGCACCAATTTCATGGGCTGCTTCACCTGCCCCAACGCGGTGATCCCGCCGCAGCCGCGCACGATGGCCCGCCTGCTTCAAGCGCGCGACCACCTGCGCGCCGCGGCACTGACGCTGCATCCGGCGCGCTGGCAGGCGTTCTATTCGCCGCTGCTGCGCATCCTTGAGGAGGACATCCTGCCACGCTTCAGCACACGGGAACTCGCTGCAGCCGAGCCGCTGCTGGCGCAACTTCCGCCGCTGCCGGACCTGCGGTGAGGTCGCCGCCATGCCCGCCCTGCAGCACCAGGCCAACGACAGTCCCGTCGCCTGCGCTCCCGCGCGAACCGGCGACCGCGCGTGGTTCCTTGTCGGATCGAAGTGGGAAGACCCCGTCTGGGTTCTGGCGCCTGGCAACGCCCTGGAAGAGCGGCAGCCTGTTCGCTTGCGCTGGGACTTCGAACTGCAGGACGGGCGACGCTTCACCGATCAGCGCCACGCCGCACTGCTGGAGACCAGCAGGCAACTCGTCGCCCTCATCCGATCAGGCTCGCTGGCCACCGGGATGCCACTGCGGCCGAGCACGGTCGCGCAATACTTTCAGACGCTGCGCTGCCTGCTTCATTGGATGAGCGGCGAGGGTTTCAGCCGCTTCTCGCTGCTCGACCCAACAGCGTTGCTGCAGTTCCAGCAGTGGCTGCGCTCGCGTCCTTTGGCGGGCCGCTCGCCGCAGCGCGCGCCGGGAACCCTGCGACGACACCTGTACCTGCTCGCGTACTTCCAGCGGTTCCGCGACGAACTCGACGACCGCCTGAGCTTCGACCCCTTTGCCGGAGACGATCATCGCCGGCTCGCCGGCTATCACGACGGGCTGCGCCGACCTTGGCCCTACACGCCCGACAGCGTCGCCGTGCCCCTGGTGCAGGCGGCGATCGACATCGTCACACGCGACGCTCCCGCCGTCCTGCGCGCCTTGGAGACGTATCGGAAGGCCGTGGCTGGCGGTCGCGGCGCCGACCACGCGCACACCGGGCGGGCGACACGCGCGCTCCAGCGTGCCAGCGCCGGCATCCCCGATGCGGACTCCCCCGTGCGGTCGGTCTGCGAACTCGTCCGGCGCACCGACTTGCTCTACGCCGCCTGCTTCGTCGTCATCTCCTACCTGGTCGGCCCGCGCGTGAGCGAGATCCTGCATTTGAAGGCCGGCTGCGTGCACCGTCGAAGCGCCGAGGGCGCCAGCGAGCCCGTGACCGTGATCGTCGGGGCGATCTTCAAGCGCCAGGCGGGCTACCACGGGCGCGCCCACGAGTGGGTCGCACCGCCCGCCGCGGTGCAGGCGGTGGCGGTGCTCGAAGCGCTGTCCGCCGGGCACCGCGCCGTCGCCGGACGCGAAGAGCTCTGGCTGCGCCGCTGGCGCGGCAATGGCGCGACCGAGTGGCTTGGGGCTGAGCCCGAGCTGCTGAAGGTTCCATCGACCGCACGGGTCAGCATCCAACTCGGGCGCTTCGGCGCCTGGCTTGGTCTCACCCACGAGGGCCGGCCGTGGAAGCTCACGACACATCAGGGCCGCAAGACCTTCGCCAGGTTCGCGGCGTTGCGTGATCGCACGTGCCTGTTCGCACTGGCCCAGCAACTGGGTCATCGCGAACGGGCCGAGACCGACAACGGCTACGCCGGGTCCGACTACCGGCTCAACCAGGAGATCGACGCCGAGATCCTGGAGCAGTCGGTCAATGCCTGGGAGCACATGCTGGCGGCATCCGGCCTGGGTGGACGAGCCGGCGAGGAGATCGTGGCGAATCGCCCGCGCTTTCGGGGCAAGCGCATCAAGGAAGACCTCGCAAGCTATGCACGCCTGCTGGTCGACGCGGGACTCGTGCTCGGCGTCTGCGACTGGGGCTTCTGCGTCTACCGCGAGGAGTACAGCGCCTGCCTCGGCAACGCGGCCGGCCCGAACCCTGCCCGCCGCGAGCCGTCGACATGCGCGCGCTGCCAGAACTTCGTGGTGTCCGAGCAGCACCGCCCCTACTGGGCCGCCCAGGTTCACCGTTGCCAGGGGCTGCTGGATGAACCGGCGTTGCCGTTGCAGACCCTGCGCATCGTTCGTGCGCGGCTCGACGAGGCGCGCTCCCTGGTCCGGGCGATCGACAGCGGAACGAAGGAATCATGATGACGAAGCAGCCTCCCGGCGGGGTCAAGAGCAGGTCGGCGCCGCGCCTGCGCGAGGCGCTGGCAACGATGGTCCGACAGCAAGGCAGCGGCGATTCGCCGCCGGCGCTGACCGCCACCACCTTGTGCGAACTGGCCGGCATCTCACGCAACGCGCTGTACCGTTACCACCCCGACGTCGTGCAGGCGTTGCACGCAGCCCAGCAGAAGCACCGTCCTCGACACGATGGCGACAGGCAGGCAGCACAGCGGCTGCGCCAGGACAATGCCGTCCTGCGCGAACAGATCGCCAGGATGGCAGCGCTGGTCGACCACTACTTCGCGGCGTGGCAGGAGACCCGCCTGCTGCTGCAGCGGCGCGACCGCGAGCTGGCCGAGTCGCGCCGCAATGCCAAGATGCGCGTGGTATCGATCGCGCCGGAGCACCGCGGCGGCTGACCGCAGTGCGTGGCCTGCGAACGCCGGAGTCGTGCCGCCATGCATCACGGGTCATCCCGCGACGAGGACTTCCTCTGCAGCCTGCGCCTTCAACGCTTCCAGGTCGATCACCGCATCGGCCATCGCGGTCAGCTCCGGCGTCTGCGAGACGAAGTACTCGCGCTCGTAGCCACCCAGGCGCAGCACCTCGCGCTTCATCGCCATGAACATGCGTTTGCGGTCGGGATCGAGCGCACCGTCGGCTTCGTCGCAGAACAGCGTCGAGTACCGGCGCCCCGTGTGCGTCGCCAGGTACAAGGCGACGGCGCGGGTCAGGCAGGCCTCCACCCAGGTCCGTTCGCCGCCGCTCATCAGGCCCATGCTCTTGGCATCGCCGGTGGAGCCGTCGTGAACGACGATGTCGAACCCCTCCTTCTGTTCGCCTTTGGCACTGTCGAGCAGCGTGTGGATCGACACCGTGAAGCGGGGTCCGTAGCAGGCCAGCAGCAGGTCGTTGGCCAGGCCGGACAGGGTCGGCCCGGCGTCGTCGATCGCCAGCGCGATCAACCCGTCGTTGCTCATGCAGCGCGCGAACAGGCTCCAGTCGGCAAGCTCGTTCTCGACCTTCGTGCAGCGTGCCTGGACCCTCTCGCGGCGGGCGCCGAGTGCCGCCGACTGCTTGCCGAGTTCCACCTGCGCCTGCGCGTCGCGCGCGGCCTCCAGCAGCGAGCGCTCGGCCGTCGCGAGCGCGGCGCGCGCACCCGTCACCGCCTCGGCAGCGGCCTTGAGCGGGCTCTCGTCGTGGGCCGCCGGCAGGTCCGCCAACAGCCGCTCGATCCGGGCCAGTGCAGCGGTGGATCGCTGCTGCTGCCTCTCCAACTGCTTCGCGATGGCCAGGCGCGAGGCCCCGATCTGCCCGCGCTCGGCTTGCTCCTCGGGGGTCTGCGCGACCGGCATGGACGGCGAACCCAGGGCAGCAAGATCGCGATCGATCTCTGTCAACGTGGCCTTGGCCTGCGCGCACGCCTGCTCCCTCGACGCGAGTACGGCCATGCGGTCGACACGCTGGCGTGCAGCGCTCTCACGATCCTCTGCCCAGGCCAATGCCTGCGGGGCACCGGCAAGCGTTTCGTGTCGCCGGTGCGCCTTGTTCAGTTCCCCCTGGACCTGCTCCTTCTCGCGGGCGCAGCGTGCCACCTGGGTCCGTGCGTCGGGCATGAGGGCTTGCGCTCCGCGCGCATCGCCGAGCAGCTTGCAGCGCCCTTGCAGATCGCTGCCCGAACAAGGCACCTCGGCAGTGAGGCCGAAGCGATGGGCAAGCTCCTGCGCCCGAAGCACCGCCTTGCCGGCGTCGCGTTCGATGCCGGCCAGCTTCTGTTCCGCGAGACGGACAGCTCCTTGGCATTGGGTCAGCAACTGGACCTGTTGGCGACCCGCCTGCGTGCGCGCCCGGCGCAGTTCGTGCGCGCGCTGCGCCAGCGCCAGCCGCCGGACCGACCGGCCGACCGCATCGGCAGCGCCGAGCACCTCCAGGCAGCGGCGTCGCGACTGCATCAGCGCCTGCCGCCGCGCCTGCTCCTGCTGCTGGCGCGCGCCGATTCGCTGTTCCAGGCGTTCCAGCCGCTGCACCTCCGCGAGGTCCTGAGCCTGCAGTGCCCCTGCCGACTGGCCGGTCGTGTCGAGCTCGGCCTGCCGTTCGGTCGTGAGCTGGGCGCGTCGCGCCTCGATCGCGCGGGACTGTTCGCGCTCGGCCGACAGGCGGGCGTGCCGCTCGAGCGCCTCGCCCAGCCCGGCCTGGGCCGCCCGCTTGGCGCCTTCGGCACCGGCCACCCGCGAGTCCGCGCCGTCGAGCCTTTGTCCGGCGGCCTCGACTGCAGCGATCTCGTCGACCAGGCCGGACTGCTCCTGCCGGATCGCGACCAGGCCCGCCTTCAGCAGGCGTGCGACTTCGGCGGCCTTTTGGCCGATGGCGCGGATCTCTTCCTGGCCCAGCAGATCGGCCAGCAGCGTCTTGATCTCGCCATTGCGGTAGGTGTTGAGCTGGCGCTTGCCCTGGGAGGCGAATACCGACGTGAAGAAGGTCTCCGGGCTGCCGCAGATGCACTCGACGCAGCGGGTGTACGACTCGACGCGTCCGTCGGATACCGTGCCGTCGTAGACACGCACGGGTCGCCATTGCCCATCGTCGTCCAGTCCGAGCAGGAATGCCTCGGTCCTGCGGCGGCCACTCATCCGAATGACGACTTGCGATCGGTAGCAGCGGCCTTCGTGCGCCCAGGTCAGGTCTTTGACGCTCTCGGGGAGGTAGACGTGATCGTAGAACGTGAATCCGCCAGACCCCGCCGTCGCCGCCCGGCTGGGAAGCAGGTTGTAGGGATGGAGGTTGTCCATGATCGTCGTCTTGCCGCTGCCGTTGGCACCAGCGATGGCGATCAGCTCGGCACCCTCTGCGAGCCGTTCGAGATCCAGCGTGATCTCTTCCAGGCCCAGACCATCGCGGATTCCGCGGAAGCCCTTCAGGGTCAGCTTCAGAGGTTGCATGAGATGTTCCGATGGAGAAGACCAGACCAGTCTCCCCCGCGGCCGTGGGGTGTCAACCCACGGGGCTCGGCACGCCACGACAGGCGGCCCGTGCGGCCTGCATCGGCGCGCAGGATTGAGAACCGGCTGGCCCGGCCGTAAAATACAGAAATCTGTATCGACTACCCGCTCGAGGAACGCCCATGAAGACCACGCTCGACCTGAACGACGCGTTGCTGACCAAGGCCAAATCGCTCGCCGCGCAGCAGCGCACGAGCCTGACCCGCCTGATCGAAGAAGGTCTGCAACTGCGCCTGCGCGCGCAGCAGGTGCGCGCGAAGCCCGTGCGCCTGCCCGTCTACCGCGGCAAGGGCGGACTGGCTCCAGGACTCAGCGGACTGAACAACAGGGCCATGCTGGACGCTGCTGATCAGGACGCATGAATCATGACGCCCGACGTCAACGTCCTGGTCGCTGCGTCCCGTAGCGACCATCCGCACCACGCCGCCGCTCGCGCCTGGCTGGAGCAGGCCCTCGTCGATGCGAACCAGGGGGCCGCGCTCAAGCTGCAACCCATGGTGATCGCGAGCTTCCTGCGGCTGGTGACGCACCCGAAGATCTTCGTTCACCCGACTCCCGTGTCCGAGGCCTTGCGCTTCGTCGACGCGCTGCTGGCCGCACCGAGCGTGGAGCGCCCCGATCTGGGTGCCGAGTGGCCCGTGCTGCGCAAGCTGTGCATCGACCAATCGCTCGCCGCCAACGACATCCCCGACGCATGGCTCGCGGCCGCGGCCATTCACCAGGGTGAACACGTGGCAAGTTTCGACGGCGACTTCAAGCGCCTGATTCCGAGATCCCAGTTCACCCTGTTGTCTGCCTGATCGACCCTCTTGATCATGCAACGCCCAAGACCTGGACGGAACTGAACTGCTCCGAACCTGCTGTTCACCAGTACCGGCAGTCGGCCATCTGCCGACGCCGACGGCCGGCAGCTTTGCCGCCAGCTACATGGCTTCATTTCCCTGTTCCTCTTCGTCGGGTCCTGGCTGAACTACCTGAGGGCAGGCTCACGGCTGAATGATTCGGATTGCGTCGCCCGGGTGTACGGGCGGAATTGAATGCCATGTCCAGGTCTTGATGATTCAGATCATCCCTCGCGAACCTATAGTTTGATGATCAACCCGTCGAACGCCGTCTCGTAAGGAAGCGAGCCCGCCCGAGCCAGCATGTCATCGCTCATGTGCGTCAGTACGAGCCTCCGTGGCCGGATCAGCGGCAGCTTTTGTACCAGCGTGTCCAGGTCCAGGTGCAGCTTGACCTTCTTGTCGAAGAAGTACGCCTCGGCGACGAACAGATCTGCATCGTGCGCCGCGGGAACCAGCTCGTCGGTCCATTCGGTGTCGCCGGTATAGGCAATTGTCCGCCCTTCGGCTTCGAGCCGGTACGCGAAGAACGGCCCGCCGGGGTTCCCGTGCGCCGCCAGGAATGGCGTGCAATGCACACCGGCCACCGTGATGCTTTGGCGCGGCTGCAACTCATGCAGCGCCAACTCGAACTTCGGCACCGTGCGCGCAGAGCCTGGGAAAGCTGTTTCCAGCACCCGTTCGTACCAGCCGGTAAGCCCCACTGGCCCTACGATGGCCAGCGGCGCCGTGCGTTTGCTGAAGAACTGCGCGTCCAGCATGAAGAAGGGAACGCCGCCAAAGTGGTCGGCATGGAAGTGGGTAATGAACATGGCCTGGATGTCGTTCAGCGCCGTGCCGCGCGCCTTCAGGCCAATGAGCGACGAGGCCCCACAGTCGATGAGGAAGTTCACGCGTTGCCCCACCACCTGGAAGCAGGTGTTCAGCCGGCCGCCGCTGCCAAATGCGTCGCCGCTTCCTATGAATCGCAGTTCCATGTCTGTTCCGGAGAAGTGGTGCGAGACCTCATTTGAACAGACGGCGCGGCCTGTTGGCGCCGGTGTAGATCCGCGTCTATTCGCTGGCGAAGTGGTTCGGAAGCTGACGACACCCTGGCGCGACGGCACCACACACTTGGTGATGCCGCCGCTGGAGTTCATGCGGCCCGAGGCGTCGCTGGCGCCAATGTCAGCTTAGCGGCGGCGACCTCGTCAAGGTGTATGTCTCTTGTGGGTCGCTATGCAGAGCTCTACATAGCGACCCCTATGCACAGGTTGCAACTATGCGCAGATGAGGAACGCTCAAGTCGCGTGGCCGAGGACATGCGCGGCCTGCGCACGTTCGTGGCCAACCAGACCTCGACATAGTTTTCGCGCGCATGAGGTCTCGCGACGCAGTGCGATCTCCATCTCATGTTGTCGCTCGCGACAGCAGTTCTCGACCCTCAGTGGTGGTAGTTGCGATCGACTCGCTCGAACGCCAGCATTTGTGGGGCCTGCCGACCGTTCAAGGTTGATGAGCAATCGCGCGACGAACTC
>Ga0208460_10002414_pt1 | contig 10620 bp, 12 predicted proteins | sample AD_STIC10_MetaG_FD_184436 | JGI IMG/M metagenome (GOLD analysis project Ga0208460, IMG submission 184436) | Active sludge microbial communities of municipal wastewater-treating anaerobic digesters from USA - AD_STIC10_MetaG (SPAdes) (version 2) | ecosystem: Engineered > Bioreactor > Anaerobic >... | reverse complement strand
AGGTCGCGCCCCACGCGGGCGCGTGGATTGAAACTTGCAATAGCCGCGTGCTCAAACCAAGAGTAAAAGTCGCGCCCCACGCGGGCGCGTGGATTGAAACTATCTATGCCCAGTATGCCATGATAACTGGCTCAAGTCGCGCCCCACGCGGGCGCGTGGATTGAAACTCGCATTCTTGGCACGTTACATCATTCGCCTGCGTCGCGCCCCACGCGGGCGCGTGGATTGAAACAGTCTTCTTGTCATCAACAACATAGTCAACAACAGGTCGCGCCCCACGCGGGCGCGTGGATTGAAACTGGCGGTCATTGATGCGCAGGAGCTACAGCTGCACGTCGCGCCCCACGCGGGCGCGTGGATTGAAACAACATTCAGCTCGCACAAAACAGCCCTCCTACGAAGGTCGCGCCCCACGCGGGCGCGTGGATTGAAACATCCATAAAATCCTCCGAATGGAGCGCCGACCGGTGTCGCGCCCCACGCGGGCGCGTGGATTGAAACTATGTATTAACGTTTTAATCGCTGCTAGCTCTATGTCGCGCCCCACGCGGGCGCGTGGATTGAAACGAACCATTAAGCAATCCTTGATAGCCTATCCCCTGTCGCGCCCCACGCGGGCGCGTGGATTGAAACTTGTAGAGCGCGGCCTCCTCGGCTTTGAGCGCATCGGTCGCGCCCCACGCGGGCGCGTGGATTGAAACATATCGCGGGACGTAGTCATCGCATCATCCATGGGTCGCGCCCCACGCGGGCGCGTGGATTGAAACTTGCTCATTGCAACAGTCCTGCCGCGATGCACACGTCGCGCCCCACGCGGGCGCGTGGATTGAAACCCATGTATGCCCGAATGCTTCCATCTTGCCCTGCGTCGCGCCCCACGCGGGCGCGTGGATTGAAACTTCGCAGTCGCACTGTAGCCGCCCGTGAATGTCGTCGCGCCCCACGCGGGCGCGTGGATTGAAACACGCTGACGAGGCAACCAAACTTGAGCCAAAAGTGGTCGCGCCCCACGCGGGCGCGTGGATTGAAACCTGATATCGATAACCCAGAACCGACCTGCGCCCAGTCGCGCCCCACGCGGGCGCGTGGATTGAAACTACACCTCCGGCTTCGGCGGCTCTGGATACTCTGGGTCGCGCCCCACGCGGGCGCGTGGATTGAAACATAGAGTGCAGCGGGCTTCTGCGTCGGATGGAACGTCGCGCCCCACGCGGGCGCGTGGATTGAAACGAGGCAATCTGTAAGTACATCCGCAACACGCCTACGTCGCGCCCCACGCGGGCGCGTGGATTGAAACTTTTAATCGCTCAACAGTTGCGCTGTTTGACTGGTGTCGCGCCCCACGCGGGCGCGTGGATTGAAACATAACGAAATCCTGCGCAGCATCTCCCGAACGTCGGTCGCGCCCCACGCGGGCGCGTGGATTGAAACGAGCTTGATACTGGAGATCTCATCGTGAAATATGTCGCGCCCCACGCGGGCGCGTGGATTGAAACGTTGTCGGTGATGGACAAGGTAGGGTTTCTTATGAGTCGCGCCCCACGCGGGCGCGTGGATTGAAACTCACTAAAGCTTTTAATCGTCGTCGCTCATTCTGTCGCGCCCCACGCGGGCGCGTGGATTGAAACTGTCCACTGCCCATCACTACCTGTTACTGAGTGTTGTCGCGCCCCACGCGGGCGCGTGGATTGAAACAACTTCAAGAAGCTCGATGACTGCACAAAAACGCTGTCGCGCCCCACGCGGGCGCGTGGATTGAAACTTGGTAGGAGGCTAAAAATGGTTTGGGATGAACACGTCGCGCCCCACGCGGGCGCGTGGATTGAAACATCCACGGTAGTTGAGGATCAGTTTAAGCCGATATGTCGCGCCCCACGCGGGCGCGTGGATTGAAACATCAATATGTTTGTAAAGATATGTCAAAAACGGAAGTCGCGCCCCACGCGGGCGCGTGGATTGAAACATAATCCCAGTAGGTCATCGGAGAAGCGCCGCCACGTCGCGCCCCACGCGGGCGCGTGGATTGAAACAGGATCTTCGGCAGCAATCTCGTTTATTCTCTTCGGTCGCGCCCCACGCGGGCGCGTGGATTGAAACTGATTTGGCAGCTCTTACGCTCTATGACCTCGCGGGTCGCGCCCCACGCGGGCGCGTGGATTGAAACTGTGTATTTTGCTAGCTTTTGTGTGGCTAAAATGGTCGCGCCCCACGCGGGCGCGTGGATTGAAACCTGTAAGCTGCTCATAGGAGCCTGAAAATCTTCCGTCGCGCCCCACGCGGGCGCGTGGATTGAAACCAATGCTTATGCGCTTGTCTACCTCATCCCACACTGTCGCGCCCCACGCGGGCGCGTGGATTGAAACGTAGTCTTGCGCTTCTTCTTCCCGCGCCTCATCAGGTCGCGCCCCACGCGGGCGCGTGGATTGAAACTCTTTGCTTCCGTTATCATTTTTCTAAACTGCGGGTCGCGCCCCACGCGGGCGCGTGGATTGAAACTCTCATGGTATTGAGTTGCGAGGTCTTTCATACCGTCGCGCCCCACGCGGGCGCGTGGATTGAAACACACCCTCCGCGTTTACTGTTGACCATATTTCCAGGTCGCGCCCCACGCGGGCGCGTGGATTGAAACGCGTGTCGGATAGCATTTCTCCCATAGCCGGTCCCGTCGCGCCCCACGCGGGCGCGTGGATTGAAACTATTATGGGCTTATCGACTACGATCCTTGTGTTGGTCGCGCCCCACGCGGGCGCGTGGATTGAAACTGCGTATGCCATAAAATTACTCATTATCATCCTCGTCGCGCCCCACGCGGGCGCGTGGATTGAAACGATGTCGTATGAATCATGGCGTACAAAGATTCTACGGGTCGCGCCCCACGCGGGCGCGTGGATTGAAACGCAAGCTCCTCTACCCGTGCAAGTGCCTGCCCTGTCGCGCCCCACGCGGGCGCGTGGATTGAAACGCTAGCGCGTCGCTGCCAATCTGCCAAAGAAGACTGGTCGCGCCCCACGCGGGCGCGTGGATTGAAACTCATGACTACCTGTTAATGGGTAAGCGAATGCGCTGTCGCGCCCCACGCGGGCGCGTGGATTGAAACTGTGCAATGGACTGGGGCTACTCTAAACCATTTTCTGTCGCGCCCCACGCGGGCGCGTGGATTGAAACAAGGTGGTCTATAGCTGGGGGCCTCTAGACCCTCGTCGCGCCCCACGCGGGCGCGTGGATTGAAACAAAGGCGATGCGTCTATAAATAATGGGATATTCCGTCGCGCCCCACGCGGGCGCGTGGATTGAAACCAGCAATTTGCTGTTTACTTTACAGAATTTGGACAGTCGCGCCCCACGCGGGCGCGTGGATTGAAACGAGCCGTCCCACTTCCCAGCGTACACGTCAGCCGGTCGCGCCCCACGCGGGCGCGTGGATTGAAACTTGAAAAGCGCTATACATTTGTTAGCTCTCTATACCGTCGCGCCCCACGCGGGCGCGTGGATTGAAACATAGCATGGCTTAGAGAAATGGACGAAAGGAGCTAGTCGCGCCCCACGCGGGCGCGTGGATTGAAACGTTCTCAGCCATGAATTATATGGCGCAACAAATCGTCGCGCCCCACGCGGGCGCGTGGATTGAAACACTCATAATATCCTCCTCTTTCCCTCTTATTAAGGTCGCGCCCCACGCGGGCGCGTGGATTGAAACTTAAGACCGACAAGCATGGCACACATTATACCACGTCGCGCCCCACGCGGGCGCGTGGATTGAAACACACCCGCAGCATTTACTGGCAACCATATCTCTAGGTCGCGCCCCACGCGGGCGCGTGGATTGAAACCGGAGCCTGCTGCTGGAGCATCCCTAACATACCCATGTCGCGCCCCACGCGGGCGCGTGGATTGAAACCTCTTATGCCTTTGGTAATCTCGTAGACCTGGGCCTGTCGCGCCCCACGCGGGCGCGTGGATTGAAACCATGCGAAACTCCCCTGATCGTTGATCCAAAACTCGTCGCGCCCCACGCGGGCGCGTGGATTGAAACACCCCCTCGAAGTATGAAATAAGTGTAACGCTGAAGTCGCGCCCCACGCGGGCGCGTGGATTGAAACTGCAGTGAGGAGAGTTGGATCATTATCAACGGCGGTCGCGCCCCACGCGGGCGCGTGGATTGAAACACCCCCTCGAAGTATGAAATAAGTGTAACGCTGAAGTCGCGCCCCACGCGGGCGCGTGGATTGAAACTGCAGTGAGGAGAGTTGGATCATTATCAACGGCGGTCGCGCCCCACGCGGGCGCGTGGATTGAAACATTAGCTTCATTAAAAGATTTTTCATTCAAACTTTTGTCGCGCCCCACGCGGGCGCGTGGATTGAAACCCTGTAGCGTTTTTGTCGATTGCTATTACTAGAATGTCGCGCCCCACGCGGGCGCGTGGATTGAAACAGGGACAGGGCTGATAAAATGTGGCGGATTCCCCTGTCGCGCCCCACGCGGGCGCGTGGATTGAAACGTCTTTTGTTGCAACCCATCCCATCAATGCGATTGTCGCGCCCCACGCGGGCGCGTGGATTGAAACTCGTGATAAGCTAGGAGGCACGTTGCGGGGAATAGGTCGCGCCCCACGCGGGCGCGTGGATTGAAACTTCAGCATCTTTAACTTGTGCCGCACATAGCACTGTCGCGCCCCACGCGGGCGCGTGGATTGAAACCGTTCGATCCAGATAGGGTATTACTTAGGCTTTGGGTCGCGCCCCACGCGGGCGCGTGGATTGAAACCATTTTGCTCCTCCTTATCTAATCGCAAGGCTCTCGTCGCGCCCCACGCGGGCGCGTGGATTGAAACATGGGTTCCGAGCTGGAGCGATGTGTCTGGTAAGTCGCGCCCCACACGGGCGCGTGGATTGAAACGCGTAAGATTATTGATTTTACATCAGCCTACTCCTTATCCACGATTGGGTCGAGATACTCAGCGCAGCTCTTCGCTGTTATGCAAATTGCGAAGTGCTCGCCCCTCTCGAATTTCGCACCCTTTGAGAATAAGAAACTTGCATCTTGTGTTACCCAACATAATATGATACTATTAATGATGTTGGGTAACTAGAAAGGTAGCAAAAAATGGCGGTTATGGATTCAATACTTGAAGAAGAACTGGAACGGTTAGAAACTCTTAAGAAACAATATATGGTAAAAATTGCTAAAATGCCACAGGGATCAATTTCGATTAAGATAAAACGAGGGGGGAAATATGTATATTTGGCATATCGAGATGGAAAAATTATAAGAACAGATTACATTGGTCGATTAGGAAGCCCTAAGGCGAATGAGATTACAAACCGCATAGAACAACGCAGAAAGATGACCAGCGAACTCAAAGCGATTAATAATGATATCAAACAATTAAGGAAAATGCTCAATGTCCGATAGTTTAGATATATTTGCCAAAGTCCTAGACGCTCTTGATGATGCCCATGTTATATCCAGCGTTATCCTTATAGGTGGCTGGGCACAATATCTCTATAGATATACCGAGCCCTAGAATTTGGACCATTTTGGAATAAAAATAAGGTGGACAGAAGCCTTCTTGCAAAGATAGTAAAAGGAGGCATAGAGTTCACTATGCGTAAACACTATGACAAAGGATTCAAGGCGAAGGTTGCCATTGAGGCGATTAAGGGAGAAAAGACGATTCAGGAACTTGCTACAATCTATGAAGTACATCCTAATCTTATAGCTTTGTGGAAGAAACAGCTAACGGACAATGCACCGCAGCTCTTTGAAAAGTCAGAGAAGGACAAGGAGAAAGAAGAAGCTCGGCATAAGGAAGAGGAGCTATATAAAGAGATTGGGCAACTGCAGGTAGAGAATGAGTTTTTAAAAAAAAAGTACAGGCAGATGTACGGGACAGAACCAAGATGGTAGAACCAGAGCATTCTGAGCTTTCCATTCGTCGTCAATGTGAGCTCTTAGGGATTCCTAGAGGAAAGTATTACTATAAGCCTAAAGAAACTTCCAAGAAGGAGGATAGAGAGCTATTTATTCTTATGGAGATACTTGCAGTATTACGGGATAGGCCATTCTATGGGTACCGCAAGATTGCCCATGCACTTTCTCATTTGAATGTTACAAGAAAGCAAGTTCGGAGGATAATGCGTAAGGCAGGCTTACGAGCGATCTATCCAGGGAAGAATCTCTCTAGGCCAAGGAGAGGAGCAGCAAAATATCCGTATTTACTAAAGGACAAGACTATATGGCTACCGAATCAGCTCTGGGCATCGGATATCACATATATAAGGCTTTCTAGCGGTACAGTGTATCTTGTGAGTATTATCGATGTGTATTCTAGGAAGATTCTCTCCTTTAGGGTATCGAATACGATGGATGCAGAGTTTTGTGTAGCAGCTTTAGAGGAAGCGATTCTTAACTATGGAATTCCATGTATTTTCAATACTGATCAAGGAAGTCAATTTAGTTCTGATGCTTTTCTCTCGATACTAAAAGACTATGATATACAGATCAGCATGGATGGAAAGAATAGGGCATTAGACAATATCTATGTAGAGCGCTTTTGGAGAAGCTTAAAGTATGAAGACATATATCTTAAGGACTATCAGAGTATGAGAGAACTCAAGGAAGGAGTTGCTCGCTATATTCATTTCTACAACTCAGAACGCTTTCATGAGTCACTTAGCTATGAGACACCTGATAGTATCTATGCAAGTAAGTTCTCCGTTGGAGAGCTAGAGGATGTAGCATGAAGGTCTATATCCACTTTAATTTTTCCTAAAAGTGGTCTTGACAAATGGGCTCAGCTTAATCATATCAAGCTAATCATGACGAAAACTTATATAATTCCAAGCCTCGGAGAAAAACAGATGATGACAAAACATCTTTTGGAAACAGAGTATCGGATTGTTTAAGGAAATATAATGGCCTATGGAAAAATGATAAATCTTTAATTTCTATTAATGGCAATTTTTTATTATACAATAATTATTTAACGATTAAAATATTTAGTCTTGAAAATGAAAATATGGGATATTTAATCCTAAAAGGACAGGATGCTAGTCATGACTATTATTTAGATTTGCATATGCTAAGTAATAGGGAAATATATATCAAAATAAAGCAAGATAATATTGTGCTATTAGATACAATCTTCAAAAAAGTAGGTATATAAGCATTATTTGTAATCAATAATGCCTTTTGTGTGTTTGGCCAATTCAATGTAATACACTGCCACAATTAAAATTCACGAATTAATTTTGAACGGCGCTCAACTTTCCCCCCAGAATTTTCCATATATGCAGGATATTCTTGAGTTAAGAATCTCTGCAGAATTTTTTGACCTTAAAATCTAGAAATCACGGCTTACTTGGAATTTCTTCGCGTTAAGAATTTAAAAAAAACCCATTTCATTGAAGGTTATCTCTTCAGGGTTGTTTGAGTAGATTTTATCGAAGTCTATGTTTAGCTGTCGAAGCCTTCCCTTAATCCTATAAATGTGTGCTATCATAAGAAAGGTTATTAGAAACTACTTAATCAGATAAAATGATATGGAATATATTTTATTCCAAATTTACTAAGCTTATAACTAAAATGTTAATGAATACTTTCAGCTAACAACTGCTTTAACCAGACTCGCCTGTTGTCACGGAGTTTGCGACTCGCTTCGCTCGTGTGAGCAAACTCCGCGCCAATTGGCGGCTCGCTGGTTAAGCGAACGTTAGGTTGACGCCTTCGGCGCAAGAATATAAAAATCGAAATCTATTGTGCAAATAATGCATTTTTTCATATGAATATAGAAAACTATCATAATCCGTTTCATATCATTTCTATATTTTAAGAATTTTCTATATACGGAATTCATCCTCTATAGAACTTACACATATAAGATATAAATTTCGCCCATCTAAAATATCCCAGAATACGATTGTTCTTGACTTTATGTTATACCATGGTTATACTGTTAGCATGAAAACCGCAATCTCTTTACCAGATCGACTCTACAGACAAGCGGAAAAAACCGCTAAATCGCTTGGCATCCCTCGTAGCCAGCTTTTCGCCAAAGCACTTCAAGAATTCATTACTCGTCATACCCAAGACTCTGTTACTGAAAATCTAAATAAAGTGTACTCAAACCAACAGCAAACAGCATTTGATTCAACCATAGAAGACTCCAGTATTGAGAGTATAAGAGAGCTCACTAAAAATGATGCGTGGTGAACTCTGGTGGGCTGATTTTGGACTCCCCTTTGGCAGCGAACCTGGTTTTAAGCGTCCTGTTCTTATTCTACAAAATGACTCGTTTAATAAAAGTAACATAAATACTATCATCATTATTCCGCTTACAACCAATATGATGCTCGCTGAAGCTCCTGGTAATGTAATCGTACCAAAAAGTGAATCCGCATTATCGAAAGACTCAGTATTGGTTGTATCACAACTCTCCGCGATTGATAAAAAGCGACTGACTGAGCATATTGGAAAGATTACTAAAAAAACCTTAGAGGAAGTCGAAGAAGGAATACAACTGCTCCAGGATTTGAAATAAAAATCGTCTAACAACCGCTTGAACCAGACGAGCCTGTTGTCACGGTTTGTGCTTTCTCACTTCGTTCCGGCACAAACCGCGCCAATGGCGCAATGCAAGTCACGCTTTCGTTAGACGAGCCCTGCGGGCATAAAAATAGCAATGGAGTTGTAAATCTCTCTGTGTCATAAACCAAAAGAAACGCATCAGTCCCACACAACCTCAGGTTTCCTCTTCTCTCTGGCACATTGTGAGAGAAAATAATTGATGAGTGTCTGATAAGGAATCCCAGAGTCCTTAGATAAGTCTTTAAAATAACTTATTGTTTCAGAATCCAATCGAATCGTAATAGATTTCTTAAGTCGGCTTGCATACGGGTTCTTTATGGATTTCTCAAAATTATACTCATCAAGCATGTCGGTATCGTTCATAGGAGGTTTCCTCCTTCTTTGTTGCCTTCCTTGCCGAGATGATTCGGATAATGGACTCCGACTCACGGTAGCAATGGCATACGACTAAAAGTCGTAACTTGGAACTCAACCCAAGAATAACAAACCTATCTTCTTCCGAAGAATGCAAGGGATCGAAGATCAAACGAGCATTTTCATCGTAAAAGACCGTTTTTGCTTCATCGAAATCAATCCCCTCATGCTTTGCTTGATTAATGAGGTTCTTTCTTGGGTCCCATACGAAGGATAATTCCTTCATAGTTACAATGTATGTACAATCATTAAAAAATGTCAAGTAGTATAATTTTATCTATACGGTACATCCATAGGAATGGGAACAATGGCAGCAAATTGGATTGATGTGAGTGATCTCAGTATTTATCACCTACTCTTATTAGAAAAAGTGCAAATTGCATGGTTGTTTGATTTCATTCGCGAAAAGGATATCGGCACGGTACTCTGGGCACATCCTCTTATTCAATGGTATTTTGAGAAAAAGTGCCCAGAAATCACCGATACAATGAAGAACATACTAAAGAATCACAATCATGAAGCATCTAATAATGAGATAAGAGAAGCAGAGCTATCGATATTAAGGCGCATTACAGATTGGATTGTATATGCCACTGATCCTAAGATTTATGATAATCTGGAATTTCTCAAATGGGACTCTCATGAATTAACCTCGATTACTGACTACAACAATAAGATAGTTCTTGATATAGGATCTGGGACAGGTCGACTAGCCTTTACCGTTGCGGATCAAGCAAAAACAATATTCTGCATCGAACCTGTAAGCAATTTAAGAGACTATATAAAAGAGAAAGCGAATAAAAAACGACTGAATAATATATTTGTGATGGATGGTTTAATAACTTCAATACCATTCCCTAAAAATTTTTCAGATATAACCATTGCGGGACATGTCTTTGGGGATGAATTGGCGAAAGAATATAGAGAGCTGATGCGAGTCACAAAAAAGAGTGGAATGATAATTCTATGCCCGGGGAATATTGATAAAGATAATGCGACCCATGATTTTCTTATAGAAAAAGGGTTCATGTGGTCAAGATTTGAAGAACCCAATGATGGTATGAAGAGAAAGTATTGGAAAGAAAAATAATCCGTCTAACAATCGCGTTGACTTGACATTGCTGTTGTCACGGTTTGTGCTTTGTCGCTTAGTTCCGCACAAACCGCGCCAATAGCGCAATGCAGGTTAAGCAAATGTTAGAACGGCTATCTGATTCTAGAAAGTGCCCATTCCTGGGTTGATACCTTGACAATGTATGCACTTTGCAGTATTTTTGCATACAGGAGGTAGCTATGCCACTTTTACAAGTTAGAGACATGCCAGAAGATCTCTATGAAAAACTGGCAGATACAGCAGAGCAGGATAACAGAAGTATCGCGCAAGAAACTGTCGCCTTGCTTAAGAAGGCATTAGGCTACAAAGAGAACAGAGTAGCTCGAAGGAGGCGTGTGCTTGAGGAGATAGCGAATAACCTTCTTACTGGATCCGATAACTTCCCTGATCCTGCGGATCTTATCCGAGAGGATCGTGATCGATGATCATCGTACTCGATGCAAGCGCAGGTATTGAAATAGCTCTCACTAGAAAAAACTTCAAGAATTACATGGAATTATTGG
>Ga0208460_10002410_pt1 | contig 10624 bp, 9 predicted proteins | sample AD_STIC10_MetaG_FD_184436 | JGI IMG/M metagenome (GOLD analysis project Ga0208460, IMG submission 184436) | Active sludge microbial communities of municipal wastewater-treating anaerobic digesters from USA - AD_STIC10_MetaG (SPAdes) (version 2) | ecosystem: Engineered > Bioreactor > Anaerobic >... | reverse complement strand
GTTCGATGCGCCGACGCCTGCGCATCGCCGAAGCGGCGCGGGCACACGGGGCAAGAGAACATCGGACGGGTCATCGGGCGCGGAATGGGTGGATCGGAGGGTGTCGCTGCGCGGAGGCCTTCGGCGCAGCTTGCGCAGATGATAAAGGATTGATTATCTTTGGCAAGCCCTGTTGCGCAAACTTCTAGCGCTTGCGTTTCAGCGGCGCCACACCGGTCTGGGTGCGCATCCACAAGTCGGTGCCGTCGTCTCCGGGCCGTGCCGGCGGCTTGACCGGGGTTGGTGCCGCCGGCGGCGTCGGCGCGGTGGCGGACAGCACTTCGCCCAGCAGGTCGAGCAGCCTCGTGCGGGCGCGTTGCGGGTGGCGCCGGTAGTAGGTCAGCACCAGGCCGACGATGAAACGTTCGTCGTCGTCCTGCGGCACGTTGTGCGGCGGTTCCTCCGGGCTGGCGGCGCCGGGATGCGCCGCTTCGCCGTGAGGCTGGTCCATCCAGCCCGGCGCCTTGTGGCACAGCACCTCGAACTGCCGCGCCAGGCGCTCGCCGATCTGCCGCGAGCGGCTCTTGATCTGGCTCCAGTAGCTGGGCTGGATCTGCAGCCGCTCGGCGAAGCGCCGCTCCAGCCCGCGCAGCGTGGCCGCATCCGGGTGCTTGACGGTGGCATGGACGAACTCGTCGAACAGCAGCAAGGCGTTGTCGAGGCGGATCTGGGCGACGTCGCGCGCACCGGGGGTCATGCCCCGATGATAAAGGCTGCTTGAGCAGGTCAGCGGGGGACAATCCTCGCCGCACCGCAACAGCAGCATTTCGAAGGCTCACGATGACCACGCTCGGCACCCCGCTCTCGCCCACCGCCACCAAAGTCATGCTGCTGGGCAGCGGCGAGCTGGGCAAGGAGGTGCTGATCGCGCTGCAGCGCCTGGGTGTGGAGACGATCGCGGTGGACCGCTACGAGAACGCGCCGGGCCAGCAGGTGGCGCACCACGCGCGCACCATCGTCATGAGCGACCCCGAGCAGCTCAAGGCCCTGATCGAGGCCGAACGGCCGATGCTGGTGGTGCCCGAGATCGAGGCGATCGCCACGCCGATGCTCGAACAGCTCGAGGCCAGCGGCCTGGTGCGCGTGATTCCGACGGCGCGCGCCGCGCGCCTGACGATGGACCGCGAAGGCATTCGCCGCCTGGCCGCCGAAACGCTGCGCCTGCCCACCAGCCCGTACCGCTTCTGCGATTCGCTGGAAGAACTGCAGGCGGCCATCGATGCGGGCATCGGCTACCCCTGCATCGTCAAGCCGGTGATGAGCAGCTCGGGCAAGGGCCAGAGCAAGATCGACGGCCCGGCCGACGTGAAGAAGGCCTGGGACTACGCGATGGCCGGCGGCCGCGTCGCCAAGGGGCGGATCATCGTCGAGGGCTTCATCGACTTCGACTACGAGATCACGCTGCTGACGGTGCGCGCGATGGACGAGCGCGGCGGTGTGCAGACGCACTTCTGCGATCCGATCGGCCACGTCCAGGTCAGCGGCGACTACGTCGAGAGCTGGCAGCCGCATCCGATGAGCGAGGCGGCGCTGGAGCGTGCGCGGCTGATCGCTGAGGCGGTCACCGACGACCTCGGCGGCCTCGGCCTGTTCGGCGTCGAATTGTTCGTCAAGGGCGACAAGGTCTGGTTCAGCGAGGTTTCACCGCGGCCGCACGACACTGGCATGGTGACGATGGCCACGCAGTGGCAGAACGAATTCGAGCTGCACGCCCGCGCCATCCTCGGCCTGCCGGTGGATACCACACTGAAGAGCCCGGGCGCCAGCGCAGTGATCTATGGCGGCGTCGACGCCCAGGGCATCGTGTTCGACGGCGTCGATGCGGCGCTGCGTGTGCCGGGCACGGAACTGCGCCTGTTCGGCAAGCCGGAGAGCTTCGTCAAGCGGCGCATGGGCGTGGCACTGGCGCGGCATGACGATGTCGAGGTGGCTCGCCAGCGAGCCAAGCAGGCGGCGGCCTGTGTGCGGCCCCGGGCCGCTCAGGGCGGCTGACGCTTCAGGTCTGTCGCTTTCGGTGCTACCCGGCAGAATTTCGTCACGTTCGCGAAGGGTGACGTCAGAAATGGGCGGGCATCTGGTTAACCTGTCGTCAGAACGAGAGGGACAAACAAGTGAACGCCACACTCTGGATCGGCTTGGCCGCCATCGCGCTGATGCTCGGCGTCGCGATCGGCTGGGGGATGGGGCGCTCGCGTGGCGCCGCTGAGCAACTCGCTCGCGCCGAAAAGGCCGAGCGTGCGCTCAAGGATGAGGCGGCACGTGCCCAGTCGGCGATCGCCGCGGCCGCAGCCCAGGCCAGCCGCGATGTCGCCGCGCTACAGGCCGAGATGACCAGCCGCGTCGAGCGGCTGGCCGCGGAACACCGCGCCGAAACCGAGAAGCTCGCCAAGCACCTCGGCGACGCCTACGACGAACTCGACAAACTGCGCGTGAAGGCGACAGCGGCCGCCGGCCAGCCGCACACCGATACCGGCTACGGCTTCCCGGCGACGATGCCGCTGGGCGACCTCTAGGGACTCAGCGCACCGACAGGCGCGTGGTCTTCGGCGCGTCCTTCTTCGGCAGCGTCAGCGTCAGCACACCGTCCTCGAACTTCGCGTCGGCCGAACCCGAATCCACCGCCTGCGGCAACTCGAAGGAGCGTGCGTAAGACTCGTAGCTGCGCTCGGTATAGAGCACCCGCTCGCCGGCCTTGCGCTCGATCTGGTTGTTGACCTTGGCCGAGATCGAGACATAGGCGCCGTCGATGTCGATGGCGATGTCTTCCTTCTTCGCGCCTGGCAGTTCAGCACGCACTTCGTAGTTGCCGTTGCGCTCGGTCACGTCGAGACGTGCGCGCGACACGAGCGACTGTGCGCCGCGGTTGCCGGCCCAGTCGGAGAACAGCGCATCGACCAGGCTGAACGGGTCGCGAGAGGCAGGCGTGAGCTGCGAAGCGGGGCGTTGCAGGGCAGAGAACATGGTGAACCTCCTGGGTTGAACGGGGCGGCCACGTGCCACCCATGCACAGGAGATAGGGCGTGAGCTGCCTCGCTTCAAGAGGGCCGCGACATTCGACTGCGCCAGCTCAACAAACCACCGAACGACCTGCTACTCGTCGTCCTTCAGCTTGTACTGGCTGGCCAGTTGCGCCTGCAGGGTCGGTGGCACCGGCTCGTAGTGGCTCGGAGCCAGCGTGTAGCGCCCCTGGCCGCCGGTCATGCCGTTCAGCCGCGCCTGGTAGCCGTTCAACTCCGACAGCGGCACCTGCCCATTGACGACGATCGAGCCGCCCGTCAGCGACTGCGTGCCGCTGACCTGCCCGCGCTTGGCCGACAGGTCGCCGGTGATGTCGCCCATGGCGTGCTCGGGCGCGGCGATCTCCACCTTGACGATGGGCTCCAGGACGATCGGCTTCGCCTTCAGCACCGCGTCGATGAAGGCCTTGCGGCCGGCGGTGGCGAAGGCGATGTCCTTCGAGTCGACGCTGTGCGACTTGCCGTCGTAGACGATCACGCGCACGTCCTTCACCGGGTAGCCGGCCACCACGCCGGCGTCGAGTGCCAGGCGCACACCTTTCTCGACCGCGGGGATGAACTGCGTCGGGATGGTGCCGCCCTTGACCTGGTCGACGAACTCGAAGCCGGCGCCGCGCGGCAGCGGCTCGATCTTCAGGAAGACCTCACCGAACTGCCCGGCGCCGCCGCTCTGCTTCTTGTGCCGGTGGTGGCCTTCGGCCGGCGCGGTGATGGTCTCGCGGTAGGCGATGCGCGGCGGCCGCGTGCTCACCTCGCACTTGTAGACCTCGGTCATGCGTTCGAGCAGCGTGCGCAGGTGCAATTCGCCCAGGCCGTAGACCACGGTCTCGTTGGTCACCGCGACATGCTCGACCTTCAGGCACGGATCCTCGTCGACCAGCTTCTGCAGGATCTCCCACATACGTTGCTCGTCGCCACGTCGCTTCGGCTCGATCGCCAGGCCGTGCACCGGCACCGGGAAGGGCAGCGGCTTGAGATGCAGGTGATCGTCTTCGGCCGCGTCGTGCAGCACCGCATCGAAATGCATCTCGTCGACCTTGGCCACCGCGCAGATGTCGCCCGGCAAGCCACAGGGCACCTCGACATGCTCCTTGCCCTGCAGCATGAACAGGTGGCCGACCTTGAAGGGCTTGCGGCCGTCGCCGATGTAGAGCTGGCTGTCCTTGGTGACGGTGCCCTGGTGGATGCGGAAGATGCCCATGCGGCCGACGTACGGGTCCACCGTCACCTTGAAGACGTGGGCGATGACGTGCTTGGCCGGGTCGGGGTCGGCATGCAGTTCCTTGGCCTGTTCCCCTTCGCCTTCGTAGAACTGCGGCGGATTGCCTTCGCCCGGGTGAGGCAGCAGCCGCTCGATCACGTCGAGCAGCTCGGCCACGCCGGCGCCGTTGCGCGCCGAGACGAAGCACACCGGGATCAGATGGCCCTCGCGCAGCGCCTGCTCGAGAGGCGCGTGCAGTTCGCGCGGGTCGACGTCGCCGTCGTTGAGGTAGCGGTCGACGAAGGCCGGGTCGACCTCGACGACCTGTTCCACCAGCGCTCGGTGCGCGGCGGCGACCGAGCCGAAATCGCTCTGGCCCTCGGTGTTGAAGAAGCAGTCGACCACCTTGGTGCCGCCGGCGGCCGGCAGGTTCAGCGGCAGGCATTCCTTGCCGAAGGCGGCGCGGATCTGTTCCAGCAGCCCGGGCAGGTCGACGCCCTGGGCATCGATCTTGTTGACGATGACCATGCGGTCCAGGCCGCGGCCCTGCGCCCACTCCATCATGCGTGCGCTCATCATCTCGATGCCCGTGGTGGCATTGATCACCACAGCGGCGGTCTCCACTGCCTCCAGCGCCGTCATCGACTGGCCGACGAAGTCGGGGTACCCCGGCGTGTCGATCAGGTGGATGCGCGTGTTGTGGTGCTCCAGGTGCATCACCGCTGAATTGAGCGAGTGCTGTGCGCGCCGCTCCATCGGGTCGAAATCGCTGACCGTGGTGCCGCGCTCCAGGCTGCCCGGCGCGCCGAGCGCGCCTGCCCGGTGCAGCAAGGCTTCGGCCAGACTGGTCTTGCCTGACGCTGTCTGGCCGACCAGCGCCAGGGTGCGGATGCGCTCGATGGCGCCGGTGTCGGGGGTGGGGGTCGTGGCGGGCATGACGCGCTCCTTGCTGAGGCGCGTCTCCTGCGCCAGGGGTGGGCGGGAAGGTTCAGATCAGCGTAAAGCAATGCGTCGTGCCCGGCAAGCCTTGCCGTCAAGTGCGGGCCGGATCGCCCCGGGAAGCGGCCCGCTTGCCGGCCGCCGTGACATGCGCCACGGCCGGCGAACGAGCGTGAATCAAGTCGCGCGATGCCGATAGCGGGCGCTCTCGCCCCTACGTGAGCTCTGCACGCAGCGCACCCCCGCGTTCAAGGGGTTCGTGCGGAGGGGCTCCGCCGCGTGTGACGGATGCCCCACCGACGCCTCGTCAGAACAAGTTCAATGCCGTCACGGATTCGAATCCGCCACCGGCCCGCCGAGGCCAAGATCACACAAGGAACGTCGTCATGGATCACACCGCCACCACCGCCCAGTCGTCCCCCGCCCGCGCCGCGCGTGTCTGGATCGCCGTGGGCTTCGCCACCGCGGCCATCGCCGCGGTGATGTCGAACGCCGGCGCCGTCACGCGCACCGCCGAGCAGTCGGCCGGCGGTGCCGTCATCGCGTTGCCGTCGCAACTGGCCGTGTCGTCCGACCAGGTGGACTGGAGCAAGGTCCAGATCGCCAACATCACGCCGGCCGAGTCGGTCGCCGCTTACGACCGCTGAAGATCCGCTCGGGCCTTCGCTACTGGAAGGCCACCTCGGCGAAGCTGCGCAGCTTGCGGCTGTGCAGCTGGTCGACCCCCTGATCGCGCAGCTTCTCGATGGCGCGGATGCCGATGCGCAGGTGCTGGTCGACCCGCTCGCGGTAAAAGGTGTTGGCCATGCCCGGCAGCTTGATTTCGCCGTGCAGCGGCTTGTCGCTCACGCACAGCAAGGTGCCGTAGGGCACCCGGAAGCGGAAGCCGTTGGCGGCGATGGTGGCGCTTTCCATGTCGAGCGCGATCGCGCGCGACTGCGAGAAGCGACGCTCCGGCGTGGTCGGCACGTTGCGTGACGGCAGCAGTTCCCAGTTGCGGTTGTCGGTGCTGGCCACCGTGCCGGTGCGCATCAGGCGCTTGAGCTCGTAGCCTTTCAGCTGCGTGATCTCGGCCACCGCCGATTCGATCGCCACCTGCACCTCGGCCAGCGGCGGGATCGGCACCCACAGCGGCAGCTCCTCGTCGAGCACATGGTCCTCGCGCACGTAGCCGTGGGCGAGCACGTAGTCGCCGAGCTGCTGCGTGTTGCGCAGGCCGGCGCAGTGGCCGAGCATGATCCACGCATGCGGGCGCAACACCGCAATGTGGTCGGTGATCGTCTTCGCGTTGGCCGGGCCGACGCCGATGTTGACCATGGTGATGCCGGCGTTGTCGGGCCGCACCAGGTGGTAGGCGGGCATCTGCGGCAGGCGCGGCGGAGCGGCGCCATGCTCGTCGCCCGGCAGCGGTGGCATGCCGGCACGGCGCGTCACCACGTTGCCCGGTTCGACGAAGGCCACGTAGTCCTGCGCATGCGCGCTGCTGGCCATGGTCTCGTGGCCCAGGCGCACGAACTCGTCGATGTAGAACTGATAGTTGGTGAACAGCACGAAGTTCTGGAAATGCTCCGGCGCCGTACCGGTGTAGTGGCGCAGGCGGTGCAAGGAGTAGTCGACGCGCGGTGCGGTGAACAGCGACAGCGGGTGCGCCTCGCCGCGCCGCGGCTCGTGCGTGCCGTTGGCGATGCCGTCGTCCATCGCGCCGAGGTCGGGCAGGTCGAACACATCGCGCATCAGCTGGCGGCGCTCGGCGCTCAGGCTGCCCTCGACGTGGTCGCCCTCGGCGAACGAGAAGTGCACCGGGATGGGCTGGGTGCCGGTGCCGATCTCCAGCGACACGTGATGGTTCTTCAGCAGCAGGCGGAATTGCTCGAGGTAGTAGTTCGCGAACAGGTCCGGCCGCGTCAGCGTCGTCTCGTAGGTGCCGGGGCCGGAGACGAAGCCGTAGCTCAGGCGCGAGTCGGCGCGCGCCACGGTGTCGGTGTGCACGCGCACGAAGGGGTAGCAGGCGCGGACCTTGCTGCCCACCTCCTCGCCAGCGACGAAGCGGTGCAGCGCGTCGCGCAAGTGCGAGATGCCGGCCTCGTAGATGGCGCGCACCTGAGCCAGTGCACGCTCGGGATCGTCGAAGCGGCTGGGGGCGACGAAAGCGGGTTCGGAGCTCATGGGCGGCGGTGCTCGGTGGAGATCACGGGCCGATTGTGGCGGCGAAAGGCGTCAGGTCGATGTCGTTGGATGTTCGTCGGCTGACTGATCTCGTAGCGAAAGAAGATTCGGCCGATTTCGCGCATCGTCGAGATTTGTAGCGAGTTATTCCCCGTCGCCCTCGATAAGCTCACGCATCGATTTGGCAGGGAGTGGCGGGCATGAAGGTCATCGTTCTGGGCAGCGGCGTCATCGGCGTGACGAGCGCGTGGTTTCTGGCGCAGGCCGGCCACGAGGTCACGGTGATCGACCGCCAGGACGCGGCCGGCAAGGAAACCAGCTACGCCAATGCCGGCGAGGTGTCGCCGGGTTACTCGGCGCCCTGGGCCGGACCGGGCGTGCCGCTGAAGGCGATCAAGTGGCTGCTGATGCAGCACCGGCCGCTGGTCATCCGCCCGCACCTGGACATGGGCCTGGTGCGCTGGGGCCTCGCCATGCTGCGCAACTGCACCGCGGCGCGCTACGAAATCAACAAGGGCCGCATGGTGCGCCTGGCCGAGTACAGCCGCGACGTGCTGCGCGAGATGCGCGCGAGCAGCGGCATCGGCTACGACGAACGCTCGCAGGGCACGCTGCAGCTGTTCCGCACGCAGAAGCAGCTCGACGGCACCGGGGCCGACATCGAGGTGCTCAAGCGCTACGGCGTGCGCTATGAACTGCTGGACCGCGCCGGCTTCATCCGCCACGAGCCGGCACTGGCGCGCGTGCAGGACAAGTTCGTCGGTGGCCTGCTGCTGCCGGGCGACGAGACCGGCGACTGCTTCAAGTTCACGCAGAACCTCGCGGCGATGGCCGCGCAGCGCGGCGTGCAATTCCGCTACGGCACCTCGATCGAACGGCTAGAAACCTCGGGCGGCCGCATCAGCGGTGTGGCCACGGGCGCGGGCACGCTGAAGGCCGATGCCTACCTGCTTGCGCTGGGCAGCTACTCCCCGTTGCTGCTCGCGCCGCTGGGCATCCGCATCCCGGTCTACCCCGTCAAGGGCTACTCGATCACCGTGCCGATCACCGACGCGGCCGGTGCGCCCGAATCCACCGTGATGGACGAGACGCACAAGGTCGCCGTCACGCGCCTGGGCGACCGCATCCGCGTCGGCGGCACGGCCGAGCTGGCCGGCTACACGCTCGCGCTGCACGAGCCGCGCCGGCGCACGCTGGAGCATGTCGTCACCGACCTGTTCCCGGCCGGCGGCGACGTATCGCGCGCCGAGTTCTGGTGCGGCCTGCGGCCGATGACGCCTGACGGCACCCCCGTGGTCGGCGGCACGAAGCTGCCCAACCTCTACCTTGCCACCGGCCACGGCACGCTGGGCTGGACGATGGCCGCGGGCACCGGCCGCGTCATGGCCGACCTGATCTCCGGCCGCGCGCCTGCCATCGACATGGCCGGCCTCACCGTCGACCGCTACCCGAACGCCTACGCCTGATCTTCCTCGGCGTTGGCCGGGAACTGCTTGCGCTGCGCCTTGGTGGTGACGACGCTGACGGCAGCGACGCGCACCCGCACCTCGAAGCGCCGCAAGGGCTCCAGCGGCTCGCCGTCCGCGGCCAGCGGCAGCTCGTCGTCGCTCTCGATCTGCAGGTCCTGGAACTTCCAGGTCTGCACCTTCGTGTTCGACAGATGAGTGCCCTTGAGCAGCCTCGGCAGCATCGCCAGCGTGCCGATACGGCCGAAGCGGCCCGCCACGAGCAGGTCGAGCTTGCCATCGGCCACCCTGGCACCCGGCACCGCGGGCATGCCGCTGCCGTAGCTGCGGGTGTTGAGCACCGACGCGAAGATCACCTCGCCTTCGTGGGCCGGCGCACCGTCGAGCGCGATGCGCACGCGGTGGGTTCGCAGCGAACCGAGTTCGCCCATCGTCGCCCAGACATAGCGCGACGTGCCGCTGAGCCAGCGCGGGCTGTCGATGGCGCGGCGGCCGACGGCGGCATCGAATCCGGCAGCCAGGCTGGAGAAGAACGGCACGCGTTGGCGTGGCGTGACGAGCTCGCCCACGTCCATGCGCCGCGTCGGGCCGCGCAAGGCCAGGTCGAGTGCCTTGGCCCACGGCAACTCGGCGACGCCGAGCGCGCGGGCCGTGTCGTTGCCGCTGCCCAGCGGCACCACGCCGAGCGCGAGCCGGTGCGTGAGCAGCACGGGCAGCATGTGGTGCAGCGTGCCGTCACCGCCGATCAGCACCACGCGGCTGCTGCGCGGCAGGCACTGGAGCGTGGCGCGCGAACGCTCGATGCTGTCGGATTCCACCAGTGCCACGCCAGGTGCATGGGCCGCGAGCCAGCTGCGCACCGGCTGCGCCAGCGCAGCCGCCTGTCCGCCCGCGGCGCGCGGGTTCAGCAGAACCATCGTCGGCCGATCGGGGCGATGGATTTCGGGCTCGGGCTCTTGGTCGGTCCGGGGCGAGGGAGTGGCCAGCATCGGCTGGGAAGCCTATCGCAATTTGTGATGCGCTCCACGGGCGGCTGGCCGCGCCGCGCAAAATCGCACGCTTGTCCCACCCCGAGCGAACCATGCTGGTCGTCCACAACCCCGAGCACGCCCGCCACGCCGGCCGCCACGAGATGTTCCGCGGCCGGCTTGTGGATTGCCACGAAGTGCCGCAACGGCTTGACCATGTGCTGGCCGAATTGCGGCGCCGCGGCATCGGGCCGCAGCTCGCGCCCCTCGACATGCATGCGGGCGAGGATGCCGCCTTCGAGGCGCTGCTGCGGCGAGTGCACGCGCCGCGCTACCTCGACTTCCTCGCGCGCGCCTGGGCCGACTGGGTGGCGCTGGACCCGGCGAATGCCGAACTCGACGCCTTGCCTTCGGTGTGGCCGGTGCGCGGCTTCCGCGCCGACGTGGAGCCTGCCAACTTCGCGGCGCGCATGGGGTTGTACTCGTTCGATGCGGGCACGCCGCTGACCGCCGGCACCTGGATCGCCGCGCGCAGCGGGGCCCACGGTGCGGTGCTCGCCGCACGGGCGGTGGCTTCGGGCTCCGTGCCGTCGGCCTTCGCGCTGAGCCGCCCACCCGGCCACCATGCCGGCGCTGACTTCTTCGGTGGCTACTGCTTCCTGAACAACGCGGCGCTGGCGGCGCAGGCCTTGCGCGACAGCGGGCTCGAGCGCATCGCGGTGCTCGATGTCGACTACCACCACGGCAACGGCACGCAAAGCCTGTTCTACGCGCGCGCCGACGTGCTCACCGTGTCGATCCACGGCGACCCGCGCACCGAGTACCCCT
>Ga0208460_10002407_pt1 | contig 10633 bp, 7 predicted proteins | sample AD_STIC10_MetaG_FD_184436 | JGI IMG/M metagenome (GOLD analysis project Ga0208460, IMG submission 184436) | Active sludge microbial communities of municipal wastewater-treating anaerobic digesters from USA - AD_STIC10_MetaG (SPAdes) (version 2) | ecosystem: Engineered > Bioreactor > Anaerobic >... | reverse complement strand
GCTCAGTTTTCTACTAAGAATGAAAAATCCCTTCTGGATCCCATAAAGCGTTTTCTCGGATCAAGGCGCGTGCGCGAATCTTACGATAGAATAGACTTTTGTTGTATTTCAGGAGCCGGACCTGTTCAGCCTGATAATAGCATTCAGCTCACTAATGCTCCTTGGGGTATAAAAGCCTCGGAGCTTTCTGATTTCCTTAGAGTGCCAGTCAGATTGATAAATGATTTCACGGCTCTGTCCTACGCGGTCACTACTCTTGACTATAAAGATCGAAGTGCGGTTACGCAGCTTCCACATCCAGATGGATCTATCTATGAGCCGCGCGAGGGCATTATGCTTGTCATTGGGGCTGGGACAGGTCTTGGTGTAGGCTTTGTGGATAGAAGAGGTGACAGTGTAATGGCCTTTCCTTCCGAAGGTGGTCACTCTGAATTGCCGTGTTTCGATGACTTGAGTGATTCCTTTGGTACTTGGCTTCGAAAGAGATATGATTATGCGCCAGGTGCTGAATTAGCTATTTCTGGCCAGGGCATTGCGAATATTTTCGAATTCATTTGCTCGGAAGATTTTAACGTAATCCTTGTAGGCGATGACTACGAAATTCCCCAAAAAGCGCTGATAGAAGGCCTTTCCGAAACTGCTAGAAATATTTTGAACCTTCCTCGATCTGAATGGCCTGCCTATATATCAAAAAATGCTAGGTCCGATTCGTTTTGCAGCTTGACTATGGAACTATTTGTCAGGCTATATGCGCTCAAGGCCGCCAATCTTGTGTCTATTTTCTTACCTGCGGGCGGAGTCTGGCTTGCGGGCGGTATATCCTCTAAAAATGAAGATTGGCTCATCGAAAAGGCAAGGTTCATGAGATGGTTCGAAAAGAACTATGCTCCGCATATTCGCGATGTACTCTGTAGAACACCAGTTCTAATCGTAAAGAATTATGATATCTCCCTGATGGGAGCCGCCATAGCCGCTCTGCAATTCGCTACGCATGTATAAGTAAACTCTCGATTAGAGAATTGGATCTGAATCATTGACCGTTTGCCTCAGCAATACGCTCTATCTGTATTGGTATCCCATGCATGATGTTAGAGATGCTCTCGAGGGTCCCTTCATCCGAAGTGAGCATATTGGGGTTTCCGCAGAGATCTACCCCATCTATAGGCATTGTCCAGATGCCTTCTTCGATCCATACAATGCCAGGCTGAAGCCATACGTCTGGTATTGCTGAAGCGAGAAGCGCTCCGTTTGAATTCCAAATCTTGAGGATTTCGCCTTTTTGAGCACCGAGAGATGCCATATCTTCAGGATGGATATGTATTTGGGCGCATTCGGATCGATCTTCTTGTTCTATGCGTTGAGAATGGATAAACCTTGAGACTTTTGGAGTCAGCAGCCAAAATCTTCTGCAAGATTCTTGTCTAAAACATTCCTTTATCGAGCCTTGCCAATGCGATGCCATGCTTGAGTTCCATAGAGGACTAGCAAATTCTATTTTTCCACTTTTAGTTCCAATTGGATGATCCACGGGATTGGCAAAGAAATCGTCTAGCCCAGCGCGCAATTGCCCTTTTTTAATGAAGATCCCATGGCGCTTAAAAGCATCTATATCGTCAATTTCCGATTCAGCAAGAAAATGATCTATCCATTGAGACTCAGTTCTCCCTTCTGTAAAGATAGGTTCTACACCAATACGCTCGGATAACTGTGAAAAAATCCAATAGTCCGAATGCGTATTAGGCAATGCTCTGCATATTTCAGGCTTATAGAGTACATAGTTGCCTGCCCATGGAATACCTATGTCTTCCTTTTCGAACGCATCCGAAACAGGCAGAACCACATCGCAGTAATTGGCTGTAGGGGTAAGAAACAGTTCATGACACACGGCAAAATCAACGCTCTCGAAGGCCCTAATATTTTTTGTCACATTTGCGCCTTGATTAAGAAAATTTCCTCCAGCCGAATATAGAACCCTAATAGGTCTAAGCCCATAGGAAGATGGATTGAGCACAGCGTCAGCCCAGCGAAGTACAGGCACCCTCTTATTGAACAACCCTGCTTCTGCCCCTAGAGATATATCTCTGTCCTTCCATAGCTGGGCTTCCCTAGTCAAGCTCCCCCTGACCGAGCCTTGCTTAGTCAAACTAGAAGGCAATTCTTCTAAGGTCTCAACTTTGACCCCAGGAAGGCAATTGTTGATCGATCCTGTGGATCCACCAAGCATGCCGCTATTGCGAGTTGCAAGTTGTATGGCTACGGTTAGACGAAAAGCTTCTTCGCCATAGGCCACCCTCTGAATAGAATAACCCGGAATTATCATTGCTGGCTTTTCATTCCAGAAAAAGGAGGCCAATTTCACGATCATTTTAGCATCGATACCACAGATAGAGCTTGCCCATTGAGGGTCTTTCGCAATTCTATCGGTTTTGCCAAGCACATAATCTGCAAGCAATTCGAAGCCAATCGCGTATTTGGAGATGAATTCTTGATCGAATCGTGCATCCTGTAGTATTTCGAATAAGAGAGCATAGCCTAGAACAGCATCTGTGCCTGGACGTATACCAATCCATTCTGCATTTAGAATTCTTGCAGAAAGGCTCTGTCGCGGATCGATAGAGATAATTCTCGTTCCCCTATTCTTTGCTTCAGTTAAATAAGCAGGCAGTTCTGCACCGAGCCTTGCTTCGAATGGATTTGAGCCCCATAGAACTATGAAATTCGAATGGCGAATTGTTTCCGCATCAAATCCGCTATTTCCCTTCGATGTTCCAAAAAGTCTTGTAAGCGCATATGTTGCAGCATTACATGAATAATTTCCCTCAACATTTACACATCCACCAATAGAATTGAAAAAGCGACGAGCTAGAGTCTGACTATTGTGCAGGGCTCCAGTCGAACCGCTACTTGCTATGCAGAGAACTGAGCCTGGTCCGCTTTCGGATCGGATTTCACTAAGTTTTTGCGCAATAAGTGATAAAGCCTCATCCCAGCTTATTTCTCGAAATTGGCCTGAACCTCTTGAACCTGTTCGCAGAAGAGGAGTCCTCAATCTTTTTGGCGAGATATGATCTTGGTGGGCCCGAAAGCCCTTGCCACAGGGCCTAATAAACTGACCTGCAACTGGGTTGAGATGCATGCCCTTTATATTGCCATCTTCAACTTCGGTCAAAAGGGGACAAGCATCTCCTCCGCAATCTTTTCCACAGAAAAAAGGCAAAAGTGCCATGCTTCATGATTCTATCATGAGCCAAACACTATTTCGATAACTTCTTCCATTCGGGATACTGAATGAAATACAAGTCCTTTCTTGACATGCTCTGGAATTTCATCTAGGTCCTTCTCGTTTGCGGCTGGTATTATGATCTCCTTTATTTTATTGCGCTTTGCTGCAACGGTTTTTTCTCGTAATCCTCCGATAGGAAGAACTTGGCCCGTAAGGCTCAGCTCTCCAGTCATCGCCAATCTATCTTTTATTCTCTTATTTAGCACTAGCGAAAGAAGAGCAGTGGCCATTGTGATGCCCGCAGAAGGTCCATCCTTTGGTGTAGCTCCCTCTGGGATATGAAGGTGTATTTGTCTAGATTCGAAGAATTCAGCTTGGATTCCATACTTCTGGGCAACAATATTCCTTACATAAGTGTAGGCTATTCCTGCCGATTCCTGCATTACAGGCCCCATCTGACCAGTTAGCTTGAACCCCTCCTTGCCTGGGTTGGCTACGGCTTCTATTAGCAATGTATCCCCTCCAAGACTGGTCCAAGCCAATCCAATGGCCATACCCGGCCTACTGGCACGCTTGAGTTCTTCGTCGCGGAATATTGGCTTCCCTAGGTATTTTTCTACTGTATGCTTATCTATTTTGAATTTTTCTTCTTGTCTATTCTCGATAACTATACTCTTTGCGATTTTACGATGTATTTTGTCTAGAGACTTCTCTAGATTGCGTACGCCAGCCTCGCGGGCATATCCATCTATGATTACGAGCAAAGCATCTCTTGTGTATTTCACTTGATTTTTTGCAAGGCCATTTCTTTCGAGACTTCGCGGAATAAGAAAGTGCCGTGCAATTTCGATCTTTTCAACATCCACATAACCAGGAAGCTGAATCACTTCCATTCTGTCGAGCAGCGGCCTGGGAATAGTATCCAGAGTATTCGCCGTGACGATAAAAAAGATATTCGAGATATCGAAAGGCAGGTCGAGATAATGATCCCTGAAGCTGAAATTTTGTTCTGGATCGAGAACTTCTAGCAGAGCACTCGATGGATCTCCCTGATAGGAGATACCCATTTTGTCTATCTCATCGATCATAAATACAGGGTCGCGGCTTTTGGCAATTTTGAGACCTTGGATGATCTTGCCTGGCAAGGCCCCAACATAGGTCCTGCGGTGTCCTTTGATCTCGGCCTCGTCGCGCATTCCTCCTACAGAGAATCTAAAGAATTGTTTGCCTAAAGCACGCGCGACCGACCTACCAATGCTCGTTTTGCCAACACCTGGAGGACCAACAAGACAGAGGATGGTCCCACGCGTGTCTTTTTTGAGTTTGCGTACAGCCAGGTATTCTATGATTCGATCCTTGACATCCTGTAGACCATAGTGGTCCTCTTCGAGCACTTTTTTTGCATGCTTGATATCGAAATCGGCTGTTATCGATGTATTCCATGGAAGAGAACACACGAGATCCAGCCAATTTCTAGTGACCATGTATTCGCTGGAAGAAGGCTCCATGAGGTTGAATTTTTCGAGTTCCTGTTCGACGATTTCCTTGATCTCCCCTTCGAACTGAAATGAGTCGATCTTATCCCTAAAGCGCTGATAGTCAGAGCTTCGCGCATCTGGAGCCATTCCAAGTTCTTGTTTGATAGCCTTGAGCTCTTCGCGTAGAAAGTATTCTCGTTGGCTTTTTTCGATTTTTTCGTTGATCTCGGCTTGAACTTTTTTCTGAATCCTAAAGAGCTCTTTTTCTCTATTGATATGAATAAGGACCTTTTCCATTCGCTCGCGCACATCTAAAGTCTCTAGAATATCTTGCTGATCTTTTTTCTCGATATTGAGAATACTCGTGATGAAGTCAGCAATCTTTCCAGGGTTGTCAATATTGATCATGTTGAGGCGCATCTCTTCAGAGAAAAGCGGGTTGTTTTCACTGAGTTGCTTCATCTCGCTTATAAGGGCTCGAGTCAGAGCCTTTACCTCATCGTTGTCATAGTTTTCGTCGTCCAGATAGCTGACTGCCGTAATTATTGGTGGCTCCTTGGAGATGAATTTCTTTATCTTGAAACGCTTGAAAGTGGAGATGAATATATTGATGCCACCGTCTGGAAGATTGATTTTTTTTATGATCTTTGCCGCTGTACCAACATGAAATAGATTATTCGAGGATGGCTCATCAGAATCGTCTTTTTGAAGCACAAGACCAATCATTCCATCAGCCGAAATCGCTTGTTCAACAATTTGAATGTCCGGCTCCTTGCCAACCATTATTGGCGTAAAGATTCCCGGGAATATTGGTTTTCCGATAAGTGTTATTATTGGCAGCTTACCAGGCAAAATTTGATCTATTGGTATGAGCTCGCTTGCCGACATATTATACCACCTAATAGAATTATAATTAAAATAATAGTAATGTTTGCATTGCGGAATAGAATCCGACATTATAAATGTACGGAAAATTAAGGCTATTCGGCAAGGATTCTTCGAGTCTGCTACCTCATCTTCTCTTAAGAATGGAGAGTGTATCGCGCGCTTTATACGAATTCCCAATATTGGCTTGTACAGATCCAATATTGGGAACATTATTTTGAATTCCAGCCATTTATCGAAATGGAGTCTTTCTTTGATATCGTATATGTTATGCCCAAATCCAATGATTCGCTCTTCCAAAAAGACTATTTTGCTTGACTCATTTGGCTGCCTTATGCTAGTGTTCAGCCGCTGCACAAATGGATAGTTTGGGCGCTTGGCTCAGTTGGTCAGAGCGGCTGGTTTACACCCAGTAGGTCGGCGGTTCAAATCCGTCAGCGCCCATAATTCTTATTGATTCGGCTTTCAGTATCCTATTTCAGTATCCTAACAATTGCGAATACGGTCGAGGCTCGAGAGCGCTCCTTGGGATATCACATAGATCGATTACCTTATATAATCGCGATTTAGCCTCTTGTTGCTCACTTGTGGCCAGACTATTGCTAATGTATTCGACTTCAAGAAAAAGGCCGAGCGAGGATACTTCAACAACCTCGGCTATCAAGCCTGTTCCATCTTCCCAGCCGCTACCTTTCTTTTGCTTTTGGTAGATCAGATGTGCATGCATTTTCTCTATGAAGGCCTTGAAAGCTGATTCGCCTTCGATGCGAAACTCGAATTCATGGTTGACTTCCACATTTCCATCGAAGGTTTTCTCTTTAAATGTAATAGTAATTCTATCCAATTCATGACGAACGCGGAACCGAAAACCGCTAGAATTCTCCGAACTTGCATTCGAAACTTCCCAATACTCGTCTAGCTTATCGATGGGTCCTATATAGTGCATAAAACTGGAAAGGCGAGATTCAACCTCATCTCTTCGCTGAATCCTAGCCTTAAGTTCTATCTCCATGTTGTGGGCATATTCTGGAGTCTGCATCATTGCCCTATTACTCTTGCTTCATAGCCATATCCAGCACTGATGGATCATAATCCTCTGGGGGAACGTAGCCTAAAAGCTCGATGCATGTTGCAGCCAAGCTAGAGATTCCCAGACCATTTCTCAATTCTCTTTTGTACTCACCCTGATATTGCGGGTCGTAGATCACACAGGGAACAGGATTGAGAGAATGACTTGTCTTTGCTTTTGGCTTGCCATTTAGATCCAGAATAACTTTCCCTGTCTTCTTGTCGTGCTCGTACATATCATCGGAATTCCCATGATCAGCCGTAATAACAAGAATGCCCCCCGCTTTCTCTACCGCCTCTCGAATTCTGCCTAGTTGTATATCCATTCCTTCCAAGCCACATACTACAGCTTGGAAGACTCCTGTATGGCCTACCATATCGCCATTGGGAAAATTGAGGCGAATAAAGCTATATAAACCTTTTTTAATAGCATTTACGACATAATCTGCTATTTCAGCGCATTTCATCCATGGCCTCTGCTCGAATGGCACGCGATCGCTTGGTATTTCGATATAGTCTTCGAGTTCTTCCGAAAATTTTCCAGACCTATTGCCATTGAAAAAATAAGTTACATGGCCATATTTCTGTGTCTCCGAAATAGCAAGTGTCTTGAGGCTTGTGGAAGCCAGGTATTCCCCGATCGTTCTATCTATTGCGGGCGGTGACACCAAGAAATTGGTAGGAACTTTTAGGTCTCCATCGTACTGCATCATGCCTGCATAATATACCTTTGGTCGTCTGACTCTATCGAATTTGTCGAAATTGTCCTGTTCGAAGGCTGCTGTAATCTCGAGCGCTCTGTCACCTCTGAAATTGAAAAATATTACCGAATCCCCATCTTCGATTGTACCGATGGGTTCCCCATTTTTAGCAATTACGAATTCAGGAATATCCTGATCGATAATGCCTGGAATCTCCTTTCGATAAGTCAGGATTGCCTCTTCTGCACTGTTGAATTGCCTTCCGATACCTCTGACATGGCAATCCCAACCGCGCTTCACTACCTGCCAATTGGCACCATAACGATCCATCGTTATATATTGCCTTCCGCCTCCAGAAGCAATGCGATAATCCGCTCCTTGATTTCGAAATTCCTCAAGAAAATCTTCAAAAGGAAGCACATATTCAAGAGCACTCTGGCTTCCAACATCCCGGCCATCGAGCAAGATATGTATCCGCGCTCGTTTGACACCTTCTTTCTGGGCTTGAACTAGCATAGCTTTTAAATGATCGATGTGCGAGTGGACATTCCCATCTGAGAAAAGGCCAATAAAGTGCAGAGTTCCTCCAGTCGCTTTTATATTGGCAATGAGTTCCTTCCAGACTCTTCCTTCAAATATTGCCCCAGATTCAATCGAAATATTGACAAGTCGCGCACCTTGCGCAAAAACACGGCCACAACCTATAGCATTGTGACCGACTTCCGAGTTTCCCATATCATCATCGGAGGGAAGGCCTACGGCAGTTCCATGGGCTTTAAGATGCGTTGTGGGGCAGCTAGCCTCAAGCTCTCTGAAATGTTCCATATCTGCTGCAAGCACTGCATCGCCTTCTTTGTAAGCGCCGTAGCCGACGCCATCCATTATCACAAGAACTAGCGGCCCCTCCCTACCTTTCCAATTCGGATTTTTTTTTAATGGTTCAAGCATAAATTGCTCCCTATTCTATAATTGGCTAGCTTCAAATGAGTTCGGAGCTGCTTTGCCCAATAGGCTTCCTATATTTCTACTCCCCAAAGTACTCGATGAGTGTATCTATGCCGACATCTATCACTTTCTCTTCATAATTCAAAGATGGCAAGCCTATTACCGAGAATGCGCGAACAGGTACTGCTCCACAGCGCTTTATCATTTCGCAGGTCGCGTTAATAGTGCCTCCTGTAGCGATAAGGTCATCGATTATCAGAAAGCGGTCACCTGCTTTGATGTCCTCGATATGCATTTCTAGCACTGCAGTTCCATATTCCAACTCATAAGAGCAGGATATGGTCTTTCCCGGCAATTTGCCTTTTTTCCTAACTAGAAGCAAAGGGATATTCCGCCTATAGCAAAAAGGCGCTGCAAATACAAAACCTCGCGATTCTATGGCAGCCACTGCATCGAATTCCGTCTCTCCGTATAGTTCAAGCATTGAATCGATGCAATATTGAAATGCTTTAGGATTAGCAAGAATGCTCGTGATGTCATAAAACAATATACCTGGTTTAGGGAAATCTGGAATCTTACGGATTGCATCATCGAGGTTAAATTTTTGATAATCGCCTCTGACATCGCTGCCGTTCGCCATATTTTTTGCCTCTCTTACCAATGGAAATTATGGCGCGACCTTATATAAAGGTTGCGCTGCAGTATACAGAATACAGTGCTTTTTGTATATCACTCTATGATAACGCTCAAGAAACCGAGCAAGATACTTGCTCCTGAAGCGATACCAATCCTCGTCCATACCTCGCTGTTTGTTAAAGCTGCACTATACTGGGTATTGAATGGCCAAGGCGCGTAGGCCGTGTCGAAATCATGTGATATAAAACGGACCAAATCGAAAGCAAAATTAGTATAGAAATAGCTAAAGGGAAAAAGTCCTAAAGAAATCACAATGCCACGCTTAACTGCGCCTTCTTTAGTCTCACTATAAGAAAAACTTGGTAGAGTCACTTTGGGCACTTCAAGCATTTCTTGAGCGTTCTGTTTTTCTTCTGCGACGATTTCGGAGTCCGAATTTTCTTCCTGAGCGTGTACTGGAAGACAATAAACAAAAAGGCTTCCACAAATAAAAACAATGAGCAAAATAAAGCAACGCTTGTTCATTTATGCCTTCCTCTCGCCAAAAATAGCAGTGCCTATCCTTACAAGTGTAGAACCTTCCTCTATTGCGATTTCAAAATCATTACTCATACCCATAGAAAGCTCGTCAAATTCTGGAAAATCAAAGCTGCTCTTGACTTTGTCTCTTGCAGCGGAGAGCATTTTGAAAGATCTACGGATCAATGGGACATCCTGCGTAAAAGGTGCCATGGTCATTAGACCGCAGAGCGAGGCTTTTCTCGCTCCCTGATGATCTGATTGGAGAAATTCCGCATAAATCTCGCATCCTCGTAAGAGCTCATCGACATTAGGGAAGCCAGCTTTCGAAATCTCTCCCGTATGCAACTCTAAATAGAGTTTTATAGGTTTTTTAGAGGCCTTGATTCTTGCAAGGATAGCCTCTAGCGTTTCTATATTGTCTATCCCCTGAATTGCATCGAAGATTGTCAAAGCTTTATTGATCTTGTTCTTCTGAACCGTACCAATCATATGCAAAAAAGCGCCTTCCAGATCTGGCTCTAAAAGAGGGTATTTCGCCAATGCTTCCTGTACTCTATTTTCCCCGAAAAGCCTAATGCCTGCCAAGTAGGCTTGTTGAATCACATCAATAGGCTGGAATTTAGTCACAGCCATGAGTTCAATATCATCGATAGATCTTCCAGCCTTCTCTGCTGCGTGACAAATTCGTTCTTTTATAATAGACACATTATCCGCAATGATCGTTCGATTATTCGACATATCCAAGATCCTATCAGCGAACAGAAATCTGAGCAAGCTTTCACTACTGTTACGAACCTTGTGTATTTTCTAAGAGATTTGGGAGGAAGTATCTCATGCATAAGCATAAGCAGGTACATACTCCGCTTTTCTCTTAAGGGGAGTTGGGAAACTTCTAAGCCATAGCTTTTTATCAAGAAGCGATAATCCTGCTCTGCTTAGAAAAGCGCGTTCTTGAAACTGCTTCTCTCTAGCCTTACAAATCGCTTCTCTTTCAATACCAGCTACTTCCGCATGCGTTAGAACGATATCCCTTCCAATCCTGTAAGGCTTTTCATAATTATGCCAACCTAAGTATACGACAAGGCGATTCAGCATATTCGCAACATTTCTCGGAAAACAAACTGTTTCACGACGATGATCAGCAAGATCCTTTCTAAGCTCTCTGTCGAGATAGT
>Ga0208460_10002404_pt1 | contig 10636 bp, 11 predicted proteins | sample AD_STIC10_MetaG_FD_184436 | JGI IMG/M metagenome (GOLD analysis project Ga0208460, IMG submission 184436) | Active sludge microbial communities of municipal wastewater-treating anaerobic digesters from USA - AD_STIC10_MetaG (SPAdes) (version 2) | ecosystem: Engineered > Bioreactor > Anaerobic >... | reverse complement strand
GTCGCCGCCGGGCTCGCGATTGGCGCGTGGGGTGGGGCGGTGCTGGCGCTGTCGCTGGATGCCCGTCAGTTGCAACGCGCGTTCGCCGTCTTTTTGGTGGCGGTGGCGGTGCACTTGTGGATGTCGACGTGATGACGCTGTGTGAAGCGCCTAACGCTGCGCGCGCGCCATTTCGGACACCGCTACGACATCTCCTGACAAGAACGCTTTGCGCCCGCAGCGACACGTTGACACGCTGGGATACCAGGCATCAAGCGGTGCAGCTGACGGAATCGACAAGCAGTGAGTGAACCTCCCCTGCATGGTCGCTCCGTCGAACCTCGCTGACAATGCAATTCGCCGTGGGGACGCCTCGGCCGACACGGCCGTGTCCGGTGTCCTGTTTCCGATGCTCGCTTCGCGACAGTGGCCGCAGTGCGCATACCTCACGTCGGCAATCGCAGCGACGTGCGCGCCCGTCAGGTGCTACCGAAGAGATTGGCATTGCGTTTGCCAGGCGCCATGCTCACGTGAGCTGCAACGTCGGAGTGCGCTTGAGTGTGCTTGACAGATGACGCCTCTAGAAGTTAGGGTGGTCGCACGCGCAGCTTGCCGCTGCGCATGGGCGCGCAGAGGACGGAAGAATGCATCGCGCCGCCTCTCGCTTCTCGAGGGAGCTCACGATCAATCGCTGGAGCCTCCGATGCTGAGAATGCCACGCTCGTCAAAGATTCGCTTGGTCACCATCGCATGTGCCCTGACCGTTGGGGCCGTCTGGGCGACAGCTGGACTCGCCGCGGCACTCCCTCAAGCGACCGCGTGCTCGTGTACGACCTGCGATGGCGCCAATGCATGTAGGTACAAACTCGGCAACAAGTGCTTCCTCAATGGCACGTCGTGTGCAACGTTTGCGTGCGGGGGTGGACTCGGCTGCCAGGACCCGGAGTAGGCGCGGCGGCGAGCTCGCCGCGAACCGTCGTCGCGTTTCGCCGCTTCGCGCCAAACGCTGCGCGACGGTCTTGTTCAGGGTGACTCGCGCAACTGCCATCGGGTGCAATCAGACGCTACAACGCGGAGATAGTCTCATGCGCCATCGTCGATCGTTGTTGATTTCGCTCGCCCTCCTCACCTCAATAGCCGGCACGATAGCAGGGGAGTCGGTTCTTGCACGACCGCTTCCGGCGAAATCCGCCTCGGATGATTGCGCATGCACAACTTGCGACGGTGCACAGGCGTGCCGGTATAAGAAGAACTCCTACTGCGGGTTGAACGGCACCAGCTGCGTCACATATGGTTGCTCGGGCCAGACCTGCACACTTCCGCAGTAATGATTTTGTGCAGCACGGGAGGCAGCAGCGATGAGAAGAAGTTGTTGGTGTGTCCCTCTGTGCGGTCTAAGACGATTCTCCGACTGCCCGTGGCCCTGCGCATTATTGCGGTGGTCGTCCTTGCTTTGTGCGCGAAGAGCGCTCGGGCACAATCGTCCACGACGCCAGCGGGGTCGGACGCCGACATCCTGGAGCATCCGCGGCGGCTCCTGCTGATCGATGCTCGCGTTTTGGTACTCGAGCGAGGACAACCGTTTCTGAAGGTGCTTTCCCTTGACGGTCGTCTGCTGCAGAGCACGGGGCGGCGCGGTGGCGGGCCCGGAGAGTTTCAAGCCCCAACGGCCCTCGCGTACAACCGCGGCCGTCGCGAGCTCGTCGTCCTCGATGCGGCGAGCCGCCGCGCGAGTGTCTACAGCTACCGGGACACGCTGGTATTTCAGCGCACCTACGCTGTGGATGTCGCGGCGGAGGATGCCTGCTACATGGGCAGCAGACTTTTTGTTATGGCATTGGAACACAACCGCCTCCTTCATGAGTTGCAGCCGCAGGGCCAGCGTATGGTGAGCGCGCGACACTTGGTGGAACTTCGCGTGGAGCATCCGCTGCGTGACTATCCGCTCTTCCGGGAGCAGGCCGGGCAGGGAGTTCTGTTCTGCGACAACACAACTCAGCGTGCGGTCATGTCATCCTTCAGCGCGAATGCGGTTCATGACATGGACCTACTTCGGAATGAGCAACTCTCGTTCAGCCTGCGCGACTTCACTCCGCTGGACTTCGCTGCCATCCAAGGCGGGGGACTAAGGCAGAGCATTCCTTCCAGCGGCGAGTTCGATGAAACCGTGGCGGTAGTCTCCACACCGACTGGACCGCGCGTAGTGTTGGGTCACGCGACGCTCGAGTACCGCGGCGCGGGCGACTACGCCTATTATCGTGAGATTCCATTGGGCCCTCGAGGCGCACAGGGACCCGCGCGGCGAACGGCGTGGCAGCAGGTCGGTCTCTCTGGAGGGGCAGTGGTCTGCTTTCGCTCCAATCCCGCTCCCACGCTTCGGACATTTCGGTCTTCCAGATGCCCGTGACGACCGCAACGACGCTTTCGCGACGCAGCTTCACCCGTCATCCATGCCTCGAAAACGCGCTGCGAGGCAGCCGTTCCACCTTTCGTACTCGGAGGGAACCCAGATGAGCGTTGAACGCCTCTGGAACGTCCTCCCGGTTGTCGCAGTGGCAGGCTCCATAGCCTTCGGCGCAGGCGTGCTAGCCGCCACGCCGGGGAGCCGCCATCCCGTCAACGCTGCTCGCTTCAATCGCGTGACCGGTGCGGAGGATGCTACAGAAACGCTGGTAGTCTTTCTCGTCAGCAGTTTCTGTGGCGCATCGCAGGATGCTCAGCTTAAGCAGGCGATGCGAGAAGACCGCAGCCGCATGCTCGCGGAAGCAACCCGACGGGGAAGCCATGTCCGCTTCGTTGGCGCGGCCATCGACGGGTCCTTCGACTCGGGAATTCGGTTGCTTACCGAGTTCGGCACGTTTGATGAGCTGGTTCTCGGTAGCGGATGGATGAACCAAGCCCTGATTCAGTACGTCTGGCGTGATCTGCCTGGTCCCGCCAGTCTGCCGCAAATGGTTGTTCTGCGCCGCACGGTTCACCTCGCGGAGAACGATATCGGTGTAGGTCACGACATCGTCGTTCGCCGTTTGGTCGGCAAGGCGGAGATTCGCGATTGGCTTCGCGATCCGACCTCCCGGTTCTGACGCGCTAGCTCGGGGACGTCGGTCAGCGCGAGGTGCGCGCAGTGGCAGCGCCTTCGCGCCTTCAGCCGTTCCGAGGCCTCCGTTAGGGATCCGAGAACCTTGGATCCCCCAGCTCCGCTCCGTCACTAACCTCGGCCGCAATACGGACTGCCTCTCTGGGCTCGACGCCCCGACGAACGCAGCCGACGCTTGCGGGCCCTCCTCAGGCCTGAACACCGCGAATCGGATCCTCGTCGCCAAGCGCTCGATCGCCACCGGCGCGAGCGTGAGAACAGCATTACTAGTCGTCCACGCCGAGGCGCATGCTTCTCAATCTCTCTGCCGCCGGAACCGCCTGCCAGTGGCAAACGCTGGCCAGCTGCACGTGATCCTTTGGGCAATCGCTGCGAGGTGACAAGAGACGTGCGTCTCGCAGGGATCGCCACGCGCCTCACGTGGATGGGCGCACTCTAGAGCGGCGCCTAACGTCTCGCGTGCGCTCGTTCGACGACCTCGTTGACCGCCGCCACGAACGCTCCCGGCGACTCCAGCCGCATCCCGAGCGTCGACACACGACGCCGGATCCCCATCGCCAGGCGCGCCGACGCCGGCGGGTCGAGCGTGAGCAGCGCGTTGGGATCATCACCGCCGCTCAAGGCGAGGTAGCCCGACGTCCCCGCGCCGGGGATGTCCTGCCACGCGGGAACGCGCGCATCGCGCACGCTGGCGAGCGGCACGTCGAGGCGCATCGAGCGACCATGCCGCACCTCGATCACCGACTCGCGCACGGTCGTGCATGATCCCGCCGTCCCCTCGCGATAGATCCACCAGATGGTGGCGATGTTGAGGACGAGTAACGCCACCGACGCCATCGGCCAGCGCGAGTAGACCAGGGCGTGCACCGCGACCGACTCGGCGACGATCACGAGGATGATCCCGAGCATGAGGGGGCGGGACATGACGGGGGCGCCCGGGAAGGCGTGCGACAGAGGTGCCGAGGAGGCCGACGACACGGGCATCCGAGATGACCTACGGGGCGATCAGCTCGAGCCTCGGGAAGTACGTCCTGTAGCGTGTACCGTCACGCGTCAGCAGGGCGTGCCCCCGAATGGCGGCATGCGCGCCAACGTAGAAGTCAGGCAGCGGTGATCGACGCGCGCCCCCGCGACGTCTGTAGAGGCGAAAGCACTTCCCCGCAAGGAACCCCGCCTCCCACGGCAAATCGTCGCGACGAAAGTGCGTCGGCGGGAGCGCCGCATCGAGCTCCTCGATGCGCTCGAAGCGAACGGACACCTCCGCGTACACCAGCGGATTGATGATCAGGATATCCGTCTCGGCGGCTTGGGCGAGCGCGTCTGATGACCACGAGAACCACTCTGGGTCTTCCGTCATGACGTCGAGCAGGACATTGCTGTCCACCAGCACCCCCGCCACGGCGCTACGCCTCGCGCGTCAGGGCCATGATCTGCTCCGTCGTCAGGGCAACGGTCCCTTTGCCGCGGAGGTGGGCCACCACCTTCGCTCCCCGCCGCCCGGTGCGACGCAGCTTGCGCAGCACCGCGTGCCCGTCCTTCAGCACGAACTCAACCTCGGTGTTGGGGAGCAATCCGAGCCGTTCCCGCACCTCGACGGGAATCGTGACCTGACCCTTCGTCGTGATCTTCATCGTGGCCTCCCTGGTATTACTTGCACAAGTAATACTACTCCGCTCGCTGCGAACGGTCAATTCACGCTCAGATCGATCGAGGACGAACGACTGGCTGATCATCCCGGGCAGACTCCGGCGCACGACGTCGGGTCGCGCCACCCATCAATGTCCCCGCGCCATCCGACCCCTGGCCAAGGCGTGCATCGCGACCAACTCGGCGACGATCTTGCGGATGTTCTTGCGCATCAGGGCACGGGACGATGAGATGAACGAATGCGCGATTCGGGTCAGTCTTCCCGATCGTTTCGATCGACTCGATCGAAACGATCGACGAGATCTCCCGCGTCGGCGTGAAAGCCGGCGAGCTTGTCGAGCGCATCGAGCGAGGCGCGGCGTCGTGTCCCCTCTTGCTCGCGTAGGCGCCGATCGAGCTGGCGTACGAGGTGGCGCGCCTCGGCGACCATGCGCAGCTCGTGGTCTGGCGGGAGCTCCGTACGCTTCCAGCCGAGCGCGGCGCGATTCGCCGCACGCTTGGCGTTGGCCGCCGTATTCTGCCGGGAGGTAGCGGCGCTCGCATCGTACGGCTCGTGGAGCCGGAGCGGGCGCGGGCGATTGATGAACTCGGCCGCGGCCGCTTCCGCAGCCTGGGGAGTGGCGCCCCCCTCTTCCATATGCATGGCGTACAGGCGCGCCGCGAGCTGCAACCGCTCGGCGCGGGAGAGCGACGAGAGGTCGAAGTCGACCGTCACCTTGATGCGTGGGGGCGTGCGTAACGCCCTCCCCTGCGGCGGGACCGTCTCGCCTCGTTGCCGGGCGTGCCGCTTGGCGCTCCGGCGCACCTCGTGCGCCGTGAGCGGGAGCCCCATGCGCGAGGCCTTGAGACGGACCGCGAGCGAGGATCGCCGCAGCTCGGCGGCGATCTGCCGCGTGCTCGCCCGCGACTCGGCGAGGCGAACGAGCGTGGCGATGTCGTCTTCCGACCAGTAGCGCGATACGGGGCGCCTTCTCGCCTCCCTAGCCCGTTCTCCTGCCTCGATCTCATCACGCAAGCGGCTGTAGCGCATGGCGTTACGCTCGTGTCGTGGTGGGTGACCCGTCGGTGAAAAGGCTCCGCGCCCGCGTCTCGCGGCGGTCGATTTCGGTGCGCCTGGGCGCACGAAACACATACGGGGCAGTTGACGAAACAGTGTCAAACCGGCGAATAGGATAGAGGGCCGCGCGGAGCGAATCGCACCGCCGCACGGTACAGCCGAGGAGCTCACATGGCGTACCGAAGCACCCTTCCGGCGCACCGATCGACCGTCGCGCCGTTGCGAGACGACCCCGCGACGACCCGATCCCAGGTCGCGCTGATCCGAAGGCGCTGCGCCAGGACTCGACGCTCGATCACGCCACACCGGTCGATCGTTCGCCCGCACCGGCACGCGGTCGCCCGACATCGCTCCGTCGCCGCGTGGTCACGAGCGCGGCGCGAGATGCACCGACGTTCCGTCACCGCACACCGACGACAACGACGCCCGCTCAGGTCGATCGTGCTGTTGCACCTGACGTTGCTCTCGTTGTCCCGGACCTTCCTCACGTTGCACTGACGCGTAGATGCAGCCACGTGCGGTCTTCGCCTGCCGCACTGACGTGCGCGCGCCGTGCACTGCTGCACTTGCGCGCTTGTCCGATGAACGCGCGGTCTCACGACATGAACGCGCGGATGCAGTACGCGTCTGAGCGGATGTCACAGGCGTTTCAGCAGACGTCGGAGGCCCCCACGCGGCGCACACACACGTTGACGCAGACGCAGCAGACGCTCACGCACGCCTACAAGGCTTCACGCAGTCGCCATACGTGTTCAGGCAGACGTAGCACACACTCGGGCCAGCGCGACACACGCGCACGCAATGGCCATACACGTTCACGCGGGAGCCACTGGCGCCCACGCTGTGCGAAGAGGCGTTCACGCAGCAGCAACTCGCGTCATCCCACGCTGAGCGCGTTCGCGCGCGATGCAGATACCCCGTCGTGGACTCCTTCCACGCGGTGACACCCCAACCAGCAACCACAGGAGCCAGATGCCACGCGCCCCGCCGAAGCTCGCAACGGATGTACGCGACCGATGCCTCGCGCCCCATCCATCACCACACGCCTGACCGCTGCCGCATGCCGGCAGCGCAGCGATCAACCATTCCATCTCACGGAGGACCTTCCCATGCACGGCACCCAGAAGAAGTATCTCAGCATGTTCCGCCGCGTTCGCGAACTGCTCTCGGCGGAGACGGAGAACGCACTCATCGCCGCTCCGCTCAAGGAGCTCGACGGCATCATCACGCGCATGAGCGATCACGGCATCACGCAGGACACCCTGCATCGACGGACCCGCGCGTTCACGGTGACGATCGGCGACGCCGCACGATCGTTGCGGCGCGACCTGCTGCGTCCCGCTCGACTCGCGTCGCGCACCGTCTTCCCGACCGTCGACAACGGTGCGACCGCGCTGCGGTCGGTCATGCGCATGCCGTCGCGCTCGGGCGACAACGAAGCGCTGGCGGTGGCGGCACACGCCTTTGCCAACTCGGTGGAGGAGCACGCGGCAGCCTTCGCCGTCGCCGGGCTTCCCAAGGACTTCTCCGCGCGCATCCGGAAGGCCGCGGACGAATTCGTGGCGCTCATCGACACCCGCAGCAAGGAGGACCAGCGTCGTATGGCCTCGACGCAGGGGCTGGCGGTGGAATCGCAGCGCGGGGTCGCGATCGTGCGACTGCTGGACGCGCTGGTCGAACCCATGCTACGAAGCGACGCCGCCCGGCTCGCCGAGTGGCGCAAGGCCACGCGCATCCGATCGGTAGTCTCCGGGGGCGTCGCAGTACCGACGCTCGAGGAGCCGGTCGTCACGCCGACGTCGATCGCTGGAGACACGTCGACCAAGGTGGCGGCCTGAGTAGCGATTGATGTCGGTAGGTGCTTTGCGACTGTTGGTGGGCCACGGCGGGAGAGGATCCCCGCCGTTGGCCTCACCGCGCGCGTCGTGCTCAGTTGCCCCGTTACATCCGCAACGCACAGACCCGTGGCGCGCGCCGCCGTCCTACACCCCCAACTTCTCCTTGAGTCGGTCTGTCGTCAGGTGCTTGACGACATCGAACGGCTCGCACGTCCCGCTGACGGAGGTGAACTCGATCGGCCCCACGCGCCGCGCGACCTTGAGCGCGGCCGAGTTCAACACCGCGCTCCGCTTGCCGATCCCCATCAGCGCCGCCCCCATCGCCAGGCGCACCTTCTCGGACTCCGACTCGATCGTCTCCGAGATACGCGCCACATGGCCAAGGAAGAAGTCATCGCCCGGCGCCTTCTTGCCGGAGAACTTCGACGCCTCGTAGAGCAGCCCGTACCCGCATTCGCGGCGAACCGGGTCGTCGCTCTTCACCCACGCGTCGGCCAGCTCCGCCACGAATGAGGTCTTGGCGAGTGTGGCGTCGCATGACGCAAAGACGTGCGCCAGCATGCCGCCGGCCAACTCCTCGACCTGTTGCTCCGCCTGGTCACGGGTGATGCGTGCGGGGTCGTCGATGAGCAGCGCGATCACCCGGGCTTCATGGACATCGGTCTTCCACAGCGCCTGCGCCAGCTCCCGGTTGCGCCCGAGCTTCTTGGCCATCGCGCGCAGACGCGTGAGCCCGATACCGTAGCTCCGCATCCCGGCGGTGCTCGCGCCCAGCCGCTCCCAGTTGTGCATGCCGCGCTCGTCGCGTTCGGCGTCGAGGAGGGCGAGGACTTCCGCAACACTCATTGGCAATGACCTCGTCTCATGTCGTTGGGTGCTGCGAAGCGGTTGGTCCGGCGTAGTGACGATCAGTCTCGTGTCACCATGTTGGGGGCGCCCGTTTGTGTGCGCAACCCGGGCTTTCGCAGTCGGCCGGACTCTTCACTCGCCACCGGCGCGTGCTCACCGCCGCAACCCAAACCGCACCACCTCCTCCCCCCCGTTGCTCGACGACCGCAGCGCCACGATATAGTCCCCCCCGATCTCGAGCGGTCGGGCGGCCGACGGGATGGTGCGCATCCCCAGCCACACGCCATCAGGACGGACGATGTGCCACGGCGGATTGGGCGCGTCGGCGCGCGGATGCTCCTGCACCCACACATGGTCGAGCGCGTCCACCAGGAGGTTGAAGTGCGCGGGGAGGCGCGACGGAAACTCCTGCGCCGCGAGCTCTCGCTCGCGCTGCGCGCGGCGTGGCACGTTGCCGCTGGAATCCAGTGTCTGCCTGATGAGGAAGGCGACGTCAGCCGCCGTCATCGCCTTGTCGTCAGATGCAAGGCGGACGACCTGCCGCACGACGCCCGTGGTATCGACCGCGATGAGGCCACGCCCGTCGTTCGGCGCCAGCCACGCCTGTCGGTTGCCGATGCCGATACGCAACCATCGCCCGCCGAGCGTTGGTCCGGCCCCTCCCATCACCGGCGTCATTTCCGTTCCCGGAAAGCTGCCCAACGCATGTCGCACGCCCCCGTCCGCACGCGACAGGTCCACGGCAACCTGCGGACGATACGGGCGGGACGGTGTGACGTCGCGAGGCGTTGTCCCCCACCCCGACGTCACGATGTGTCCGGAACGCGAGCAGGCCGTCGAGAACGGAGTGGCCGCGACCTCCGACGTCATCAACCGGAAGCGGCGAACCAGTCGCCCGCCGGCATCCAGCACCGACACCTGGTTGTTGCCGATGTCGGAGACGTAGGCCGAGTCGCCGCCGCAGGCGAGGAGCCAGGCGATGTACTCGTATTCGCCAGGGCCCTGTCCGCTGCGACCAACGGCGCTGAGAAACCGGCCACCGCCGTCGAAGTACTTCACCTGCGAGCTCCCGCCATCGGCAACGGCGTAGGTGCCGTCGGAGCGGAGCATGGCCCCGGCCACGCGTTGCAGCATCGCCACCGTATCGCGTTCGTCGGCACCAAACGCGACGGTCGGGACCGAGTCGATCGCCCACCCTTCGCCGTCTCGCCACAGGGGACGCGCGTTGGTCACCACGCGCACGCCGGCGCTGTCGCGCGCGGTGAACGAGGGGGTCCGCTCAGCGGGTCCCGCGCACGCCGCGCTCATCAACACCGGGAAGGCGATTCCCATCGCCAGGCGCCTGCGATGCACCCTGACCTCCCCTCCACCTAACGAGTTTCTAGTCGCCCGCCGCCAGCGTCTTGTCCGGTGTCGTCGACGGCGCGGGCGGACCCGCGGCGATACGCCGCTGCTCCAGCGAAACAACCGTGCTCGCGGGCGAAGTTGGAGCCACCGCCACCGACGACGATTCGCTCGCCGGCGCCGCAAACCACCGCCCCAGCAGCTCCCGCCCCGCCTTCACCGCCAACCCCGCCACATGGCCTAACGCGGCCCCCACCACCGTTGCCATATCGACCGGGCTCCGCCCCGCCTCGTCGCTCAACGAGGCCATGATGCGTGCGCGCATGCGCACCGCGATGGGCGAGGCGAACATGATGGCGTTGAAGCGCGGATCGTAGCGCGTCCCCAACCCCTCGATCAGCGCCGCCGTGCGCGCGAAGTACACCATCTCGCTCGGCAGGCGAATCGGGAAGTCGTAGATCACCGCCATCACCTGGTCGGCCAGGAGCTCGATGCGCTCCTTGGTCGTCGTCTTCTCGTACGCGAGCTTCATCAGCGCGTCGGCCAGCTCGCGGATCTTCCCCATGTCGGCGCCGGGCTCCACGAAGCCCATGCGCTCGAAGCCGGCGATGATCCCATCGGTGTCGCGGCGAATCGCCGCAAAGACCGTCGTCACCAGGTGCCAGCGCATCTCGCGCGGCACGTCGACCACCATGCCGAAGTCGAGCAGCACCACCTTGCCATCGGGGGAGAAGAGCAGGTTCCCCGGATGCGGATCGGCGTGAAAGAGCCCGTCGATGAGCATCATCTGGAGATAGAGCTCCATGACGGTCCCCACCACGCCGC
>Ga0208460_10002383_pt1 | contig 10693 bp, 5 predicted proteins | sample AD_STIC10_MetaG_FD_184436 | JGI IMG/M metagenome (GOLD analysis project Ga0208460, IMG submission 184436) | Active sludge microbial communities of municipal wastewater-treating anaerobic digesters from USA - AD_STIC10_MetaG (SPAdes) (version 2) | ecosystem: Engineered > Bioreactor > Anaerobic >... | reverse complement strand
AATAGCTATTCTGTGGGGGGCGGGATCGGTTCGCCTGTGGGGGAGGGTCGTTTTGCACAATCGTAGGGGTCCCGTCCGGATGCTGGATGAGCCGGAAAACGACGTTTTGCCGCTCGTTGCAGACCGATTTGAGCGCAGGCGCGCCGATATCATCTCGGCGGCCATCCCGGTTCTCAACGGCCATGGCTTCAAGGGGATGCGCCTGACGGCCATCGCGGAGCTGATCGGCCTGCGCGCGACGGGCGTCACATACTACTTTCCCCGCAAGGAAGAGCTGGCGGTCGCGTGCGTCGAATCCGGATTCGCGATCTTTCACGATCTGCTGGCGGTCGTGGAGCGTGAGCCGGACGCCCGCTCCCGCATTGCTCGTCTGATCGAACTGTTCGTGGCGCGCGACGCCGCCGTGCGCCGGGAAGAAGCGCCGCCGCTCGCCGCCTTCTCTGCGATCCGCGCGCTTGAAGGCGAGCATCGGGTGCGCGTCGTTGATGGTTACAAGACGATGTTCCGCCGCGTGCGCGGACTGCTGGACTCGCCCGAACTCGCCGGCATGGACAAGACCGATCGCACCATTCGCACACTGATCCTTCTCGAGCAGCTTTTCTGGGCTAGCAGCTGGCTCGGCGATTTCGAGCTCGATGATTTTCCGCGCCTTGCACAGCGCATGACCGACATCGTTGTGAATGGCATTTCGCCGGACATCGACGTGTCCGATATCGCGAACCTCGATCTCGGACGTTTCCTTGTCGGCGCCGATGCGTCGAAAGAAGGTTTCCTGATCGCAGCTACGCGCCAGATCAATGCGCACGGATATCGCGGCGCTTCAGTCGACAAGATCTCCGCCAGCCTCAATCTCACCAAGGGCGCGTTTTATCATCACAACGAGGCGAAGGACGATCTCGTTGCTGCGTGTTTCCGCCGCTCGTTCGGTATCATGCGCGAAGCACAGCGCCGCGCACGCGCGTTGAACGAGACCGAAGGTCGTCGTCTGCTCACGGAAATCAGTGCGCTGATCCGGTTCCAGCTTGGGCCGGAGGGGCCGCTGCTGCGCACGTCGATCCTCTCGTCCATGCCGCCGAACCACCAGGTCGAGATCATGAACCAATCCTATCGGGTCAGCCATCAGCTTGCCTCGATGGTGACGGATGCGATCGCCGATGGCTCTGGCCGTCCGGTCGATGCGTCGGTCGCCGGCGCAATGGTCCACGCCGCCATCAACATCGCATCCGACGCGCGCATCCTCAAAATGGCAAACGAGCCCGATATCGTCGCGCGCTTCGTGAAGCCGATTTTCCTGGGCTTCCTGAAGACGTGAGCCAATGACAACGCCCGCCCAGAAAAACGAGCGCTACAGGTCGTTCTCCGAATTCTATCCTTTTTATATTTGCGAGCATTCCAACCAGACCTGCCGCCGCATTCACGTCGTGGGGTCGACGCTGGTGCTTGTCGCGCTCACCGCCGCAGTCGTGACGATGAACCCGTGGTGCCTGCTCGCCATGCCCGTAATCGGATATGGCTTCGCCTGGGTCGGACATTTCTTCTTCGAGAAGAACAGGCCTGCCACGTTCAAATATCCGCTGTGGAGCCTGATGGGCGACTGGCGCCTGTTCTACGAGACCGTGACAGGTCTGCGGAAATTCTGATCGCGCGTTTCAGGCCGTGAAATGAAAAGCGCCGGCCCTTGTGGGGCCGGCGCCAGGCTTTGATGGGCTCCCCAGGGGAGGATGAGCCCACAGAGAAAGTTGATCTAGTAGTGAACCAGCAGGTCCACGCCCCACATGCGCGGCGGCGTGAACGAGTAGGTCTGGTAGGAACCGCTGTCCGTGATGCGGAAGTTGTTCGACGACACGCTCGTCGTCTGCATTTCGTCCATCAGGTTGCGGACCCAGAAGGTCAGCCCCAGCAGGTCGTCAGACGATTTCCAGTTCACGCGGGCGTCGATGTTCTCGTACGATTCCGACAGCTCGTCCTCGTTGTTGAAGAACGACTCGAAGAACTTGTCGCGCCACGAGTAGCTGATCGTCGGCAGGACGTACGACCCATCTTCCAGCTCGAAGCGGTAGGAAGCGTTGATCGCAACCTTGTTCTTCGGCGTCTGGGAAAGCGTGTTGCCTTCCACCGAGCGGCGGGCTTCCGCGTCAGCAGGCGTGGGGAATGCCACGCTGCAGGTGACACGAGCCGACGGCGTCGCGCCGATGCAGCGCGCATCGCGCGAGGAGTCCAGATAGACGCCCGACTCTGTGATTTCGGCGTTCAGGTAAGCGTAGGTGAAGCCGATATTCAGAGGATCGATCGGGTTCCAGTTGCCTTCGAGTTCGAAGCCGGTCGTTTCCACTTCCGGCAGGTTCACGAACTGCGTCGAGGTCGACTGCAGCTGGGTCGTCGGGTTGGTCGTGACGACGCCCAGCGGAGCCTGCGCGTCGGTGTACTTGTACAGGAATACCGAAGCGTTGGTGGTCAGGCCGATGTCTGCCCAGGTCTGTTTCCAGCCGCCTTCGTAGGAGTCCACGAATTCGGACTCGGTGTACGGCGAGGACGAGAAGCCGAGGTTGTTGAAGCCGCCGGCTTTGTAGCCGCGCGAGTACTTCGCGAACATCAGGGTGTCTTCCCAGGGGCGGTATTCGACACCAGCCGTGCCCGTCACAGCTTCCCAGTCGCCTTTGAGGTTGCGAATGGCGAAGCCACGGTTGTCATAGTAAGCGCCCGGCGAGGCGGCGACCGCAGCGCCGTACTGCGAAGAGGTGATGTTCGAGTACGCCGGCAGACCTTGCGCGGTGCAAAGGATGTAGCAGGCGAGGAATGCTTCTTCCTTCGACTCCTTGACGTCCTTCGAGTAGCGCAGGCCGACCGTGAACTTCAGCTCGTCGTTCAGCGTGTAGTCCGCCTGGCCGTAGACGCCGTAAGCGTTGAACAGGCTGGTGTTGGTGAAGTTCTGCAGATAGCGGTGCGGGTTCGCGATGAACGTGCCCGTGCCCAGGTTGTAGTACGAGTCCGCCAGCGGCTCGTTGTCGAGCGTCTGGACCTGACCCGGCTGTTTCGAGTTTTCCTGATAAGCGTACACGCCGCCGATCCACTGCAGCGGGCCGTCCATCGTCGAGATCAGGTTGATCTCGTTGGAGAACAGCGAGCGGCTTTCAGCGTACAGGTTCAGCACGTTCGGATAGATCGTGCGCGAACCCGAGCTGGTGATGCAGCCGCCAAGCGGCGTCGACGTCAGCGTCGAGGTCGGGAAGCGGATCAGCGGAGCGGCGCCGGCAGCTGCGCAGGGGCCGGCAACGCTTTGCGAGTTGATCGCGTTGTACGTTACCGACTGGATCGGCGTGCCATCGCCATCGCTGGTGAGTTTGTAATCGTAGAATGTGTAGCCGCCGACGTATTTGATGTCGAACCAGTCGGTCGAGTACACGGCCTCGAGGATCGCTTCGTCATACTGGTCGAGCTTCGCCGTCGAGGCGTAGTTGGTGTTGTATGCGTGCTCGCCGTTCGTGGCGAACGGGTTGTCCGTGCGCGAGCCGACCTGGGTGTAGCCGGTCACGGACGGGTTGGAATAAGCGAAAGCCGCGTTGGGGCCGACGCTGCCCGTCAGGTTGAAGTTCGGGAGGTACGGCGCGGTCGAGAACGTCGCCGTGCGGCCGCCCGGAGGGCCGGCTTTGTCGTAGCCCGAGTCAGCAACTTTCAGCCACCAGGTGAAGCGGTCGCCGATATCGCCCTCGAGCTGGAGTTCGTACGTGTAGTCGTCGATCTCCCAGCCTTCTCTCTCACCCGTGCCGTAGTTGAAGTCGATGCCATCACGCTGCTCGCGCTGGGCGGCAACGCGGTAGCGGAGCGAGTCGTTGACCGGACCCGACACTGCAGCGGCGACGTTGGTGTAGCCGTAGTTGCCCATGCCGAGTTTGTAGTCGGCCGAGAAATCGTTCGTCGGGCGCTTGGAGATCGTGTTGATCGCGCCGCCGATGGCGTTGCGGCCGTACAGCGTGCCTTGCGGGCCGCGCAGGACTTCAACGCGCTGGATGAACAGCGGGTCCTTGCCGGCCATGACGGCGAACGGCGTGTAGAGACCGTCATTGTAGTTCGCGACGCCCGGGTCAGCGCCGAAGCTGTTGGTCAGGCGGCCGATGCCGCGCAGCGTGACGCGCTCGTTGCCCGGCGTGTACGACAGGCCCGGCGTGACGTTCGTCAGGTCGGTCACCGTGATGATGCCGAGTTCCTGCTTGTCGTCGGCCGTGATGGCGGTGACGGCGACAGCGATGTCTTGAATGGTTTCTTCGCGCTTGTTGGCGGTGATCACCACCACATCGCGGGTTGGTTCTTCAGCGGGCGGTTGTTCCTGCGGCCCCTGGACGGTTTCTTGAGCGATTGCGGGCATCGCGATGCCCAGGGCGAGCAGGCTCACCAACGAAATACGATTTAGCTGCGCCATACGCGCGACCTCCCTAATTGACGAGTGCTCCCGCAACGGCGCCTCTTTTTTTGTGGCGCCGACGTAACGGAACCGTGATCGTACGGTATGTAATTCACGAATCCCGAGTACGCGTTTGCCGAATAGCTTCTGTAAGCTTTCCAGGTCAACTCGCGCGCTGTCGCACCGGGTCCAATTTTCTAATTAATCGACATAAAAGACGCGGTTTTTCGCCATTCGTGGGCCGCGAAATACGCCATGTTTTGAACATAAAGTTCGCAATCGCCATGTCGGTAGGCGATAAATTTTGAATATACAGTATGTTATGACGCTGCGTAATTACTGTGAAAACCCGCGTGTTCTGAAGCTGGTCAGCCTAACGCGGACGTAAACGAGAGGTTGGCGTAGCGTCTGCTGGGCTATCTGGCCAGTCGTGTTTGGGATAGCGGCCCTTCATATCCTTGCGCATGTCGTGATAGCCGCCCCGCCAGAAGGCTGGCAGGTCACGCGTCACCGCCACCGGCCGGAAGGCCGGAGACAACAGCGCCACGGTCAACGCAATGCGCCCATCGGCCAGGGACGGATGCACGGCGAGGCCATATGCCTCCTGCACCTTGCACTCCACGCGGGGGCCGCCCTCCGCCGCGTAGTCGATCTCGACGCTTCGTCCGGCCGGCGTGATCCAGCGTGTCGGCGCCAGCCGGTTGAGCTCGCGGGGCAAGGGCCAGTCGAGCAGGGTGAGGACCGCGTCCACCAGCTGATCACCGCCAACCGAGTCGAGCGAAGCTGCGCTCTCCAGCAGGGGTCCAAGCCAGTCTTCCAGCTTCTCGCTGGCCATCTCCCGGAAGTTCGAAGGCCACGGCGCGCCAATCGCGGATGCCAGCAGACCGACACGGTGGATCGCGCTCTCCAGCGGCCCGGAATTCTTCAACAGTCCAAACCCGGTCTCGCGCACCGCTTCCAGCAGCCCCGCGCGGATCAGCTCAGGCGGTGGCGAAGGCAGCGGCGTTTCTTCCAGCACGATCGAACCAATGCGCCGTGTCCTGCGCGCACGCACCCGCCGCGCCGCCGGATCGTATTTCGCTTCTTCCTTCGTCTCGACCGCGCTCGACTCCAGCGCTTCGTCCTCAGACAGACGCGCCGCCAGCGTGATGCGCAGGTCGGCGCCCGAGCCGGTCATGTCGGCGACTGTCAGCCATTGCTGGCGCGCCAGCGGATCAGTCTCGTCCAGCATCGCGCCGCGCCCGCCGGCCATCACGAAGCGGCCAGCCGCCGCCCCGCGCAACTTCGCGATCCGCTCCGGGAAGCCGAGCGCAAGCACAGCGGCAGCCGAATTCCCGCCATCCGTCTTGCCGCCCGCCGCTTTCGCCCAGCGCGCCGCCAGTTCGCGCATGGCCTTCGCACGCTGGCCATTCTCATTCCGAAACCGCGACAGACGTTCATCAAGATCGACAGAGCGTCCGCCAAGATCGCGCTCGCTCATCACGGCGGCGATTTCCGACGCGAGCTTCGCGTCGCCATGCTCCGCAGCACGCAACACCATCAAAGCAAGCCTTGGTGGAAGAGCCAGATCGCCGATGCGCTTGCCCAGCGCGGTCAGCTCGCCATCCGCCTTCATCGCGCCGCCGCCCGTGAGGATGCCGCGCGCATGCCGCCACGCTGCATCGCGCGGTGGGTTTAGCCAGCGCAGGTCAGCCGGAGACTTCGCGCCCCAGCGCGCCATGTCGAGCGCCAGCCCCGTCAGATCGGCATTGTCGATTTCCGGCGAGGGCGACGCTGCAAAGCCGCGCATTTCTGGCTCGCGCCAGAGGCGGTAACATACGCCCGGCCCTGTGCGGCCTGCGCGGCCACGCCGCTGATCGGCGTTGGCAACAGCAACGCGAACGGTTTCGAGTCGCGATGCGCCGAGGCCCGGATCAAACCGCGGCACGCGGGCAAAACCGCAATCGACCACCACGCGCACGCCCTCTATCGTGATGGCGCTCTCGGCGAGATCGGTCGCGACCACGACCTTTCGCGTGCCCTTGGGCGCGGGGGCGATGGCGTCGTTCTGTTCCTGCGGCGTGAGGGCGCCGTAGAGTGGAGTAATATGCACATTGTCAGCGACCGGCCCGATGCGATCGACCGTGCGCTGGATCTCCGCGACGCCGGGAAGGAAGGCGAGGATGGAGCCATCCTCTTCGTAAAGCGCCTTGCGGATCGCGGCGGCGACCTGATCTTCCAGCCGCTGGCGCGGCTCATATCCCAGATAGCGCGTCTCGACGGGCCATGCGCGGCCGAGGCTTTCGATCACAGGCGCCGCAAAGAAGTCCTGTGTCAGGTTTCCCGGCAGCGTCGCCGACATCAGCACGATGCGAAGATCGTCGCGGATCACACCCTGCGCATCGAGCGCGAACGCCAATCCCTCATCGGCATCCAGCGACCGTTCGTGGAATTCGTCGAAGATCACGCCGGCAATGCCTTCCAGCGCCGGATCGGACAGCACCATGCGGCTGAAGACGCCCTCGGTGACGACCTCGATGCGCGACTCCTTCGATGTGCGCACGTCGAGGCGTGAGCGGAGGCCGATGGTCTGACCGACACGCTCGCCCAGCGTCGACGCCATCCGCTCGGCCGCAGCACGCGCAGCGATGCGGCGCGGCTCGACAAGGATCAGCTTGCGGCCGTCGATCCAGGGTTCGTCGATCAGGGTGAGCGGAACGCGCGTCGTCTTGCCGGCGCCCGGCGGCGCGGAGATCACCAGTCGTGTCGCGTCGCGCAGCGCGGCAACGATCTGCGGGATCACGTCCTCGATCGGAAGGTCAGACTTCGCGAGCATCGCGCCGGGGTATCAGCCGAAGGCCTTGTGGTCGATCAGCACTTTCGCGCCGATCACGATCAGGATCAGCCCGCCGATGATCTCCGCCTGCGAGCCCAGCGCCTTGGCGCCGGCCCGTCCGATCATCACGCCAGCCGTCGACAGGGCGAAGGTGATCAGGCCGATTGCGGCGACGCTGAGCAGGATCGGTGCGCCCAGCGCCGGTAGCGTGATACCCGCCGCCGCCGCATCAATGCTGGTTGCGACTGCCAGCATCAGCAGGGTCCAGCCGCCCGCGACCTTTTCCTTGCCGGGATCACTTTCCTCGCCGGGCGGATCCTTTTTGAATCCCTCCCAGACCATTTTCGCCCCGACGATGGCCAGCAACACGAAGGCGATCCAGTGGTCGACGCTCTCGATCAGGCCGGCGAGCACAAGCGTCAGCGACCAGCCGATTAGCGGCGCGATGGCCTGCGCCGCCCCGAATGCGGCCCCTACGGTGAGGGCGCTGCGCCATGGATGTGTGCGCACGACGGCGCCCTGTCCAACGGCGACAGCGAAGGCGTCCGCAGCGAGCCCGATGGCGAGGAGGATGAGGGAAATCGACATGGGCTGGCGGGTATCAGTCTCGCGGCGTTGCGTCGAGGCGGCGAGGTGTCATCCTTTGGGCGTGAGATGCGCGCTCTCCTTCGCACGGGCGCGGCCCTGCGGGATGCTGCAGCTCTGTCCCCCCAAACGAGGGAGCGGGGCGCGTGAGAACACGCCGTGGGTAGTCCTATGCCGCATTGCTGCGGCGATGCGCGTCGACACGCGCCCCGGATCGGCCGTTCCTTCCCGATATGGCGAGCCGGAGTTGACCTCGACATCCAGCAGGGGAAGCCCACTGGCGCCTTAGCTCCATAGCCAGTGATCGGTGCAACGTGTTCGGGCCCTGTCCGACAGGTCCCGGACCCTCCGGTTGGTTCCGGAGGCACGCCGCCGACGTTCGCTTCGCCTCACAACCGCATGGGGGGTCGGATACGCCCACCCTCAGTTGTGACTGGCTTCCTTGAAGGGGTTTCCACCGGAGCCCCCACACGCCGACGGCCACGCGGCCGACGCACCAACATCCAGAGGCTCGGACGTCTCCTGGACCTCCCTCATGTCAGTGCGTGTGGACTATCGCATGGGAGCCAGAGGGTGGGGATGAGTGGGTCCGTTTCCACCAACCGGCTTTGCGTTTGGGTGCTGAGATTGCTGGGGAAGATGGCTTGCGGCTGAATCTGGATTCCGCGGAGTTCGGACGCGAGAGCCCCCTCCGTCTCGCCGCGAAGACGCGGCGATCCACCTCCCCCTGCTACGCATGGGGAGGACAAGACTGAGGGGAGCGTCCTCCACCGCCGCAGGCGGGGGAGGTGGATCGATGCGAAGCATCGAGACGGAGGGGAATGGTGAGGTGTGGCTTGCGGCGTTAGCCCCGGCGTAGCTGGGCCACGATCTCGATGTGGGGGGACCAGAGGAATTGGTCGATTGGGGTGATGCGGGTGATGCGCCAGTTGGCGTCCAGCATCAGGCGGAGGTCGCGGGCGAAGGTTTGCGCGTTGCAGCTGACCATGGCGACGCGTTTCAGGGATGAAGCGGCGAGTTCGCGGGTCTGCGCTTCGGCGCCGGCGCGGGGCGGATCGATGATGGCGGCGTCGAAGCGTTTGAGGTCCGCGCGTGTAAGCGGCTGGCGGAAGAGATCGCGCTTTTCGACGGTGACGGGCTTGAGGCCCTGCGCCTTGCGGGCTGCGCGATCCAGTGATGCGAGCGCGGCTTCATCGCTTTCGACAGCGTGGACTGTGGCGGTCGAGGCGACGGGCAGGGAGAAAGTGCCGGCGCCAGCGAACAGGTCGACCACCTTGCGCGCATCACCGATGGCTTCCTTCACGAGGGCGAGCATCGCGGCTTCGGAAGCCTCGCACGCCTGCAGGAAGCCGCCGGGCGGCGGCGTGAGGTGAGCGGCGCCCGCGCGCAGGGCGGGGACGGAGCGTTCCATCGCGACGTCGCCATTGATCGAGAGGCGGGCGAGGCCGATCTCGCCGGCCGCCTGTATCGCGCGGATGCGGGCGTCGGCGGGAAAGGCTTTCGCAACGCCGTTCAGCGCGACATCGAAGCCAGTGATGGTTTCGGTGACGCTCATGGTAAGCGCATCCTTGGGCGGCGCCGTGATGGCGGCGATGCGTTCGAGCTTCGGAAGAAGGGCGAGCAGGCCGGGCGTGATGACAGCGCAGTCAGTGATCGGAACGATGCGGTGGCTGCGGCGGCTGTGAAAGCCGATCGCCACGGACTTGCCGGTCCGATGCGCAGCGAAGACGGCGCGGCGGCGCGAGCGCGGCGCGATGGCGACGACCGGATCGATGGGAGCGTCGATCTGCAGGTAAGAGAGGGCGGTGACGACCTGCTCGCGCTTGAACTCCAGATAGCGCGCATCGGCGATGTGCTGCAGGGAACAGCCGCCGCACTCGCCATAGTGGGAGCAGCGCGGGCCGACACGGTCAGGACTCGGGCTCAGAATGTCGATGACGCGCGCGCGGTCGCGGTCGATTTCGGCGGTGATCGTTTCGCCTGCGAGCGTAAGCGGCGCGAAGACCTGCTTGCCATCATGCATGGCAATGCCGTCGCCCTGCGCGCCAAGGCGCTCGATGGTGAGGGTGACGGGGCCGGTGGACATGCGCGGCTTGAAGCAGGTTCCGTCGCCAAGCGCCAGCCTTCGCGTACCGCGCGAAACAGTAACCATGACATGAAGATGCGAGGCCAATATCGGTCAATATCGGGCTTGAGGCATGAGGTTCGGCGCGACATGGTGCGCGCCATGCTGACGGCCGAGGAAATCCAGATACTGGCGACCAGCCTCGGCGTGGCGGGGCGCGCCGTGCTGTTTTCGCTGCCCATCGCCATCGCCTTCGCCTGGGCCCTCTCGCGGCCGAAATTTCCGGGCAAGTGGATTGTCGATGCGGTGGCGCATCTGCCGCTCGTGCTGCCGCCTGTGCTGGTGGGGTACTTCCTGTTGCTTCTGTTCGGCGTGCGCGGGCCATTGGGCTCCTGGCTCCGCGAGACATTCGGCGTCCAACTGGCCTTCACCGCGGAAGGCGCTGCGCTGGCGACGGCGGTGATGGCGTTCCCGTTGATGGTGCGCGCGATCAGGTTGTCGTTCGAGGCGACTGATCGCGGCCTGTTCGAAGCTGCTGCGGTGTTGCGCGCAGGGCCGTGGGACCGGTTCTGGTCGATGGCGCTGCCGCTGGCGTGGCCGGGCGTTCTCGCTGGCGCGGTGACGGCGTTCGCGGCGGGGCTGGGCGAGTTCGGCGCGGTGATCACGTTTGCCTCCAATGTCGAAGGGCAGACGCAGACGCTGCCGCTGGCGATCTATTCGGCGCTGCAGGTTCCCGATGGCGAGGAGACGGCGCTGCGTCTTGCCGCGATTTCGATGACGGCGGCGGTGACGGGGCTGGTGCTTGCCGAGCTGCTGCAGCACTGGGCGC
>Ga0208460_10002379_pt1 | contig 10714 bp, 12 predicted proteins | sample AD_STIC10_MetaG_FD_184436 | JGI IMG/M metagenome (GOLD analysis project Ga0208460, IMG submission 184436) | Active sludge microbial communities of municipal wastewater-treating anaerobic digesters from USA - AD_STIC10_MetaG (SPAdes) (version 2) | ecosystem: Engineered > Bioreactor > Anaerobic >... | reverse complement strand
CCCCGACGACGTCGCGAATGGAAAAAACTGGGCCTTCACGGCAAACGCGAAGGAATTTTTTGTCGCTGCTCTGACCGGTCTTGCAATCAAACAGGCGGACGCATGAAAGGCAGACACCCATGCCGCAGGCCATGCGCTGCTCCATGGCCACCTCGCCGCGGATCTGCGGGTAGTCGGCGAGCACGCGCTGTAACAGCATCAGGACGCGGTGCGAGCCGCAGGTGTAGACCATATCTGGCTGCTCGTTGTCGAGAAGCCGACGCACCAGGGCATCCACAGCTCCGACCGAGGAACTGCCATCGCTGTCGTAAACGCAATGCACGTCCGCATCGACGCCACGCAGGAATTCGCCCTGCATCATGTCCTGCGACGCTCGCGCCGACATGATCGCGATGATCTTGACCCCGGCGGCGGCAGCCTGCTGGACTAGCGGTGCCATGGTTGCCAGGCCGACACCACGCGCGACCACCATGATTCGCTTGTAGCCGGGATCGAACGCGAAGGTATTGCCGAGCGGTCCGACGATGTCCATGTGGCCGCCCACTTTGAGATCAGACAGTGCTTGCGTGCCGATGCCGGTCACGTTGTAGAGGAACTCGATCGTGCCGGCATCCGGACCGACGCCGTAGACACTCATGGGCCTCAGCAGGAAGGGCTGAAGGTCGTTGATCCCCGGGCACTTCAGTTGGTAGAACTGGCCCGGTTTGGTGCTGCCGGTGAGGTCGGCCTGGGCAGTCAAACGCAGGTACTTGTAGCGCTTGTTCACCCACCGATGCACGGCAACTTCGCACCGATGAGACGCCACGCTTTCAGCATTGCGTTGGAAGCCGGTAACAGTGCTCATGCGACTGGCTCCAGGCTTGAAACGAAAAACACAGTGGCGTGCATGCCGAGCGTCACTCCACAAATGATTGTTTTCAAAACGGTTGTTTTCATCTAGTGCATTTCCGATTGTTTGTGCGCTATCGCACGGGGTTTCTTGCGGTGCGTTCTAAAGAAACAACTTCGGCAGCGTCGTGGACAGGACGGGCACATAGCTGACAAAGGCCAGGACGATCAGATTCGTGATGACGAAGGGAAGAATCCCCGCGACCACCGTCTCCACCGGGACTTTCAGCGTGCCTGACGTGACGAACAAATCCAAGCCAAACGGAGGTGTGATCATTCCAATGCACACATTCAGCACCACCACCATGCCGAAATGGATTGGATCGATCCCCAGCGCCGTAGAAATGGGGAACAGAGTCGGCAAGAAGATCAGCATGATCGAGTTCGGGTCCAAAAACATGCCTGCCACCAGGAAGACAAGGTTGATCGCCAACAAGAAGCCGACCCAGTTCAAACCGAAATCACGAACGGCTGCGAGGAGAGTCACATCGAAGCCTGAGAGCGTAATGAAGTAAGCCAGCAGCGCACCCATGGCGAGCAGGACGAATATGGTGCCAGTCGAGATAGCGCTGCCCTTGGCGATTGAGAACACATCACGCCAGTTCATGGATTTCTGCACCAGAACCTCCACCAAAATGGCGTACACCACCGATACTGCTGCCGCTTCAGTGGCGGTGAACAGGCCGCTGAAGATCCCGCCGATGATGATGGCCTGAAGGCCCAGAATCCATACGGCGGCCCGCAAAGCCCGCCACTGATGTCCTGGCGGAGGTGATTCTCCGGCGCCGATCGTTTTCTGATGTGTCTCGATAGCAACCATGGCCATGAATGCCAAGCCGAGGAATATGCCCACGCCCAGGCCTGCGGCGAACAAGGCGGCGATAGAAGTCCCGGTGAGCCAGCTGTAGACGACAAAGGCGATCGATGGAGGGATAAGCAGCGCGCATTCGGCGCTTGATGCTATCAACCCGAGGCTGAACTTGTCGGAGAATCCTGCCCGCCGCAGTTCGGGGTACGACAACCTGCCCATTGCAGCGACGGTCGCGGGTGCAGAGCCTGACGCGGCGCCAAATGCCATGTTGGCCACAACGGTGGAGTAGCCAATGCCCCCGCGCGTAGACCCCACGAGGCCTCGGAAGAGGTCAGCAAGCTGACCTGCCATCTTCCCGCGCGCCATCAGGTCTGCAGCGAAAAGGAAGAAGGGGATCGCCAGCAGGGTGACAACTTCGACCCCGCCCACGATCCTCTGTCCGACGATGAGATCCGGCATTCCCGGATGAAACAGATGCTTAGTAAGCACGGAGGGCAAGCCCATGACCAGGAACATCTCGGCCCCCGCCACCATGAGAATCAACGCGAGCACAAATAGACCGATTGCGAAGAACATTCGAAACTCCCACTAAGGTGGATATCAGAGATGTTGGGATGGATCAAGCACTACGCTGTGGCGATCGGCATCGGTGACGACTTCCAGCGCGTAGCGCATCGTTAGAAGTGCAAATCCGATCGGCATCGCCGCGTACAAGCACGCCATGGATATGCCCAGAGTGGGGCTCGTTTGGCCGCTGTTAACCACGAACAACGTGATGTCGTAGCCAATCTTGGTTAGGTATAGGCTGAATGCTGTACCGAGCACATTGACGGCAAGTTTGACCCATTTTCTGAGTGCGTCCCCCATCCGCATAAGCGCACTGGTCATGGCGATCTGGCGGCCCTGCTCTAGGCCCATAGCGAGGCCGAGAAAGACCATCCACGCCAGGCCAATTAGGCACACTTCCTCGATCCAGGCTAGGTTTGGCGCGAAGCTGGGGAGTGCTTCTCGAATCAGGACATTTGCGCCGTACCCGAAAGAGATCAGGATCATGACGGCGCCAAGCACCCAGCCCTCAATGAGTCGAACGAGTCGTAGCATACATATACTCCAGCGGGTTTGGCACCACAGTACCGATCAGAAATTGAGGCGCTTGCGTTCCTGATCAAACAATTCGAGGAGCTTCTTGCCCTCGGCCCCCGCGCGCTCCAGATACGCCGCTCGCGCGGCCGGAGTCATCTTGTCGCGCAGCTTAGCCCTTTCGGCCTCTTCCGCGATTCGCACATTGGCCTTGGCACCCTTGATCGTGTCGAGAGCGGCGTCGCTCGCGGCTTCCTTCAACTTCTCGACCTCTGGGCGCACTTCTTCGAATGCCTTGGCGATCGTGGCGCGATGCTCCGCAGGCAGTTTGCTCCACCACGCTGAGTTGAACAACACGAGATCCTCCATGGCGCCATGCTCTGTCACGACAACATTCTTCTGAACTTCCTGGAACTTCATCGTCGTGATCGTGTCGAGCGGATTCTCTTGCCCGTCGATCAGACCGGTTTGTAGCGACGTGTATAGCTCGCTGAAGTTGATGGCGACCGCCGTGGCACCAACCGCAGCGAACTGATCGATAAGAATCTTTGAATCCATTACGCGGAACCTTTGGCCGCTCAGCGTGGTGACGTCGGCCAGCGACTTGTTGGACGTGAGGCTCTTGCGCCCGTTGGGCCAGATAGCTAGTGCGTGGACGCCCTTGCTGCTGAAGCTGGCGAGCACTGCTTTACCGAAAGCGCCTTCGCGCAGTTTCTGGGAAATGGCTCGGTCAGTCGGATAGATGTACGGGATATCGAGCACCGAAACCACGGGATTGAAGCCACCTAGGAATGCTGCAGGCATCACCGTGGCCTCGGCCGCGCCGAACTGCACACCCTCGACCATTTGCCGGGCATTGCCCAGCTGTGACGACGGATACAAGGTGAACTCCACTTCGCCTTTGGTTCGCTCCTTGACCAACGCCGCCACTTTCTCTAAGCCCTTGTGACGTGGTTGGGTTACTTGTTCAAGGTGACCTATCTTTGCGGTGTACTTGGCGGTCTGCGCAGACACGGAAGACGCGATGACTACAAGAGCCGTCACCATGACCAATTTCATAGCCCGGCCTATCTTGTTGCGGGCGGTTGCCGAGTGCTGCGCATTGGCGCGATTGGTCACATCATTCATGCTCGTATTCATCCTCAATTTCTCCTGTCAAAGTGAATTTGCTAAATCTGGCGATAAGTGGATCGGCTCATCCGGTGAGTCAAAGTCCAGCCGGTCCTTCAAAGCCCAACACTTGCCGCTTTTTTGATACTAATCTTTTTTTTTAGATTTTATAGAAATGTTTTATTGGTACAAACCCTTGGTAATTGCGCATTGAATTGCCAAGTGCCGAAAGCGTGATTCCCAATACAAAACTGCGGGCAACACCCGCCGCATTCGCTCAAATGCAAAAGCGTTTCGTTCGGGCGTAGCGGAAACTGGGCTTCCCCGTCAGCGCCGCGATCGGCGGCATAGGCAACTCGTATCAAGCATGCGTCTCGGCCTGAACATCGGGGTGCGGCGTAAAACTTGGACTGTTTTATGCCGTGATTCCAAGGCTCAGCCGGTATTCAATGGGGTTGAGTGAGCCAAGGGATATTTGAATGCGCTTTTCGTTGTAGCAGTGGATGTAGGAGTCAACGATCTGGATGAATTGGTCAACGCTGATATCTTGCCAGCTGCGAGGATAGAACAGTTCCGTTTTTAATCGTCCGAAGAAGCCTTCGCATGTAGCGTTGTCTGGCGAACACCCTTTTCGGGACATCGAACGAATCAGTTTGGCGTTGTGCACCCGTTTGATCCAACCTGGCCAGCGATAGTGGGCACCACGATCAGAATGAATGACAGGCCTGTTTGCAGAGGTGGCAACCGTATCAATGGCAGCGTCTAACCTCGTGTTTACCAAGTCGGAGTCTGGACGTGTGCCGATTGTCCAACTGGCCACCAGGCCATCGAAGCAGTCGATCGTGTGCAAGAGATATACCTTCCCGGCGGGGATCTGGAATTCTGTGATGTCCGTCAACCACTTCTCCTTCCAGCCCTGTCGGGCCGACCGAGAAGCTACCTTAACTCTAGGGAAGGTCTGCATAAGTCAGCCTTCGGAACCGTACAGACGTTAATTGCCGATGAAACAAAAGAGCTTTACCACCACTGAGCTCGAGTTGGTCACCAAGAGAACACGCAAGCGAGACTTCCTTAATGAGATGAATTTGGTCGTGCCGTGGACAGAACTGGTTGCGTTGATTGAGCCGCACGTACCTTCTGGCAAACCCGGACAGCGGCATCGCCCTCAGGAGGCCTGTCGCTGAGCGCCACATAAATTTCGCCAGCCACGTAGAGTCGGGTCCTTTCATTTCATAAGGGAATCTGATCATGTTCGAGAATTTGTATCGGTACTCGCGCGTCTTGGCCAACCATCTCGATGGGCCAGCGGCCGTGGAGCGAGACCGTTTTGTTGCGCACTTTGCAGCGTCAGGGGCCACGAGAGATTCAGTTTCGAACCTGGCGAGTGAGCTCCTTGTCATAGCACGGCGCCTGGACATTAGCGGTAGGAGGGCCGCCACACCCGGGGAGGTCGCCTCGGTTGCCGATCGTTGGGTCCAATATCACCGACGACGCGGCCGTAGCGTCTCCCCCGGTCGGCGCCAGAGATTCGTGCAAGTAGCCACCGACTGGCTGCGATTTATGGGGCGCCTGTAGTTGCAGACTGCGAAGCCCGGGTCCGGCACTGATCTTATCGACGAATTTGCCAGGTACATGCAGCGAGAGCGTGGCTTGTCCCCGATCACCATCAATGACCGCCGCTGGCATGTTCGAGCATTCCTGACCTGGCTCGCCGTGCAACAAAGTGTCGTCACAGTTGACCGTCGGTGATCTGCATCTTGATCAGGCGAGCGTTGACATTCTCGGCAAGGGGCGTAAACGCCGCCAATGCCCCAGTGGCCAGCGACGGTGCGTGAGTTGCGCGCCCTCGTGGGGGAACGTTTCGGCTACGAGCAAGTGTTCCTCAACTTGTTGGACAAGGCTGAGCAGATGAAGGCCAGCGTGAGAACCAAAGTGGAGCATCCCTTTCGAGTTATCAAATGGCAATTCGGTTTCACCAAGGTTCGTTACAAAGGACTGGCCAAGAACACCGCTCAACTGGTCACGCTGTTTGCCTTGAGCAATTTGTGAATGGCCAGAAGACAAATTCTTCAAGGAGCGCAGGGATGAGTGCGCATGCGTTGCGGGCAAAAAAAATCGGTGAGAACGCACCTCGGGCTACTTTGTGTGAATTCTTGACGCTCAACTCGCGCTGCGGCGAGGTTGTGCAGACCTTCCCTAGTTTAGAAAAGTCCGAAATTCAGGGTGACGTCAACTCCAAGGTCAGTACATCTGTGCTGGACTGTACTTACTTTCTATCAGTTGGTCTCGTTTTCGATACATCAAACAATTTCACCGATCTCCTTGAACTTGTTACGTAATAATTTGAAGAATACTGAGATCTACCAGTGAAAGATGACAATTTTTTTCGAACAAATTGATACACTGCTGATTGTGTTTATCGAAATACTCCACTAGAATAAATTTGCCATCTCAATTTCGAGACGGCAAACTAAAGGTCTCGGGACCTTGGTTTTTAACTTAAATAGAAGGAGTTTTTATGAACGATCTCATCGCCCAACTTAAGCGTGGTTCAATTCTGCAAGGCTGCCAAGGTGGCCAAGACTGTACTGAGCCAGAGGAAAAGTAAGTCGAACAACGGCGCCTATCGAAGCGCCGCGATGTGTTTTAAATATTGCAAAAAGCAATGCCATAAAACGGCAAGCTCGTTCGCGAAACCTGCCATGACGGGAACGTGAATTCAGCTTAGCTTTTGCTCATGAAAACCTCAGGAGCTGCCTTATGCGCTTTTGGGAAGCGATGATCTTTTGTCGTCGCCTTTTTCTCGGGGATCTTTGATGAACCTACGCATTGGAGTGGCAATGACTGCTGAGATCACACGGTTGTTATCAGATTTGGTATCTATTCGAAGCGTCAATCCGCGTTCGTGGCGCATCGCCAAGCGATAGCGAGCAAGCTGCAGGCAGTTACGTAGCGCAGTACCTTTCCGGCTACGGAATTGATGTGTCATTCCAAGAGGTCGCTCCTGGACGAAACAACGTGATCGGTTATGTCCCTCGTGGAAAGATGGCTGATGATCGCGTAATTCTGCTTAGTGCCCACATGGATACATACCCAGCCTCTGACGAGGAGGCAATGGAATTTCAGCCCCGCGTAGAGGATGGATATTTGGTTGGAAGGGGTAGCGCCGATGCTAAGGCTTCCCTAGCTGCGATGCTGGCAGGTTTTACGGCGTCACTTGACTCGCCGCATCGGCGTGAGTCTTACGTCGTGGCCTCTGTAGATGAAGAGTACGGTCTTTGTGGCTGCCAAAAGCTTTGCTCGCACTCCATGCGACCTCACCTTGCCATCACAGGTGAGCCAACTTCCCTTGTTCCGATCTACGCACAAAAAGGAATCGTTCGAGCGAGTATTTACGTTTCCGGTGAGGTGGCGCACGCAGCCTATCCAAGACTAAATAATGCTCTTTTTTCGGCTGCTAGTTTGCTGTCTGCTCTGGAACTTTGGAACAAAGAACTAGCCTTGATGAAGTCGGATTGTGGACTTGGAATAACCACTTTAACTCCTACTCGGGTGGAGAGTGACGGGGATATGAATAAAACCCCTCAGGGCGTTCGAATCTGGTTTGATGCTCGGATTTTGCCGGGGCAATCCGTTGCTAAGTTTTTAGCTGACCTACAGCATCACCTGAAAGACTCAGCGATTGGGACTTTTGAGTTGGAGCCTCAGTATTTTTCTTCCCCACCGAATCGGTGTTCTACAGAAGATCCGCTTGTACTTGAGCTATTTTCAAAGATTGCCTCAACCACCGGAACGTGCATTCCAGAAACATTTTCCTATGGCAGCGAAGCTGGCGTACTTGCATCCATATCTACCGCGGCGCTAGTTCTTGGCCCGGGAGATCCCAAGTACTCGCATGGTCCAGGCGAACGAGTTCTGCTGGATGAAGTGGTAGCTGCAGCAGATATTTATAAAAAAATCTTATCGAGTTCTATGGCCTAGGAGGATTTCGATTTGTATTCGGAATTTATTCATTTGAAGAGAAAGACATGACATTAAACACTAAAGCCGCCAATCACAAGGATCGCATTTGCCTTGCCTTAGACCTTCATAACGAGAACCAGATCCTTCAAGCGGTAGATCAGTTCATGGACCTCGTAGGTTACTTCAAACTAAATTCAGCCTTTACTTTATTCGGACCGGACTTAGTACAGAAGATTCGATCTAGGGGTGCAAAGGTATTTCTTGATCTTAAATTGCACGATATTCCGAATACTTTGAGTGGATACGGAGAAGCAGTAGTCCTCTTGGGGATACAGATCGTCACAGTGCACATATCGGGTGGTTCTGAGATGCTGATCGAATTTGTGCGCTCTGTCAACGCAGCCTCGGTGAAATTTGGAATACCTCGCCCGAAACTAATTGGAATTACTGTCTTGACAAGCATCGGCGAGACCGTTCTTAACAATCAGTTAGGCATCCGTGGATCTGTCGCAGAAGAGGTGCTTAGGAAAGCGCAGTTGGCAGCAGACGCCGGTCTTGACGGAATTGTGTCCTCAGTCGGGGAATTAGGTATTGTTAAGCGAAGTCTTCGGAGCGACTTTTTTTACGTAACTCCAGGTGTTCGTCCGAACGGAGCCGCGCACGATGACCACCAGCGTGTTTACACCTATGAAGACGCGGCTAGGGAGGGATCCGACCTTTTGGTCGTAGGTCGTTCTGTTCTCAACGCAAAGAATCCTCGTGCCGCAATGGCAGAGATTCATCAAGCTCTTGGGATAAGCAAATGATCGATTTCAAGAAGAAACCCGTTATTGCCTGTATTCATCTACTACCAACAGTGGGTTCCCATCGGTATGACGGCGATGTTGAACAAATTTATAAAACGGCTCTTTGGGAAGCGCGTGCTTTTATTGATCACGGTGTTGACGCTCTCATTGTGGAGAATTTTCGTGACGGCCCCTTTTTTCCCGCTGAGGTTCCAGCTGAGACTATTGCGACATTGGCTGGAGTGACGCGGGAAATAGTGAGAATGGCAAGCATCCCTGTTGGGGTTGCTGTGTTGCGCAATGACGCTGAGGCTGCAATGGCAATTGCAGCGTCCACAAATGCTAGCTTCATTCGAGTGAACGTGCACGTAGGAGCGGTACTAGCTGCTCAGGGAGTCGTTGAGGGGCGAAGCCACGCTACTCTCAGGCTCAGGACAAATCTTAGGGCTTCAGTAGCCATATATGCGGATGCTGGAGTTAAGCACTCGAATCCCTGGGTTTATCCAAAGCTTTCAGAAGAAATCCGCGATTTATCGCCGCACTCCGATGCGATCATTATTTCCGGTGCCGTAACGGGACTTGAAACTGACACCGCGGACTTACGCATTGCAAAAGAAGTAACTACGAAACCAATTCTTATTGGTAGCGGAACTACCCCAGAAAATATTGATAAGGTCTTCGATGCTGCTGACGGCTTCATCGTCGGTAGCTATTTTAAGGTCGACGGAATTCCCACCAATCCAATCGATCTTGACCGCATAAAGGTCTTTATGGCGGCTAAGAAAAGACTGCATGCGACCGAGTTTGTCTAAACCTACCGAGGTTGGGCTGCTGCCGGTTCCGTAGACACCGACCTAAGCTTTTAAAGCTTCCTCAAACTGTATCGGACTTACATACCCCAGCGTGGAATGCCTGCGCGTAGAGTTGTAAAACCGTTCAATGTAATGTAAGCAACCGGCCAACACAGGCTGACCAAGCAATGGTTACGTAATTAGCGGTGGCCAGTTGTGCGGCAGCAACTCGTCAATGTGGCTGTTTTTCTGAGTCGGCAAGCGTGCCAGCACATCCTTCAGATAGGCATACGGGTCATGCCCATTGAGCTTGGCGCTTTGGATCAGACTCATCACCGCAGCCGCACGCTGGCCCGCACGCAGTGAGCCCGCGAACAGCCAGTTGCTTCGACCAATCGCAATCGGCCGAATCTGGTTCTCAATCCAGTTGTTGTCGATGGGCAGTCGTCCGTCCTCCACAAACCGGCTCAGTGCAACCCAGCGTTTCAAGCTGTAGTCCAGCGCTTTGGCGGTGGCCGATCCATCGGTAATGCATTGGCGTTGGAGCAGCAACCACTGGTGCAAGGCGTCAAGCAGTGGTTTTGATTTGGTTTGCCGGATGCGTCCTCGCTCACCGGCACTGAGGTTTTTGACTTCTCGCTCGATCTCATACAACTGTCCAATGTAGGTCAGCGCCTGCTGGGCAATCTCGCTCTTGTTGCTGGCATGCAGGTCAAAGAACTTGCGCCGGGCGTGTGCCATGCAGCCCACCTCGGTGATGGCCGCACCAAAGCTGGCTTTGTAACCACTGAAGTCGTCACAAACCAGTCCACCGCTCCAGTCTCCCAGGAATGTTCTTGCGTGCTCACCGGCACGGGATTCACAGAAGTCGTAGACCACGGCCTTCAAATCTTCAAAGGCTCCCGGCGCATAGGCCCATAGGTAGGCCCGATGCGTTTTCTTGTTACCCGGCTTGAGCATCGCCACCGGGGTCTCATCGGCATGCAGCACCGCAGACTGGAACATGGCAGTCTTCAGCGCATCCACCAGCGGCTGCAATTGCACCCCGCACACGCCCACCCACTGCGCCAGAGTGGAGCGAGCTATTGGATAGCCAGAACGCCCAAAGATGGCCTCCTGGCGGTACAGGGGCAGATGGTCCGAATACTTGGCCACCAACACCTGTGCCAGCAAACCCGATGTGGGCAAGCCTTTGTCGATGATCTGGGCGGGCACCGGCGCTTGCGTCAGGCTCTGGCACTCGGAACACACCCACTTGCCACGGACATGGCGCTGCACCGACAAAG
>Ga0208460_10002378_pt1 | contig 10719 bp, 21 predicted proteins | sample AD_STIC10_MetaG_FD_184436 | JGI IMG/M metagenome (GOLD analysis project Ga0208460, IMG submission 184436) | Active sludge microbial communities of municipal wastewater-treating anaerobic digesters from USA - AD_STIC10_MetaG (SPAdes) (version 2) | ecosystem: Engineered > Bioreactor > Anaerobic >... | reverse complement strand
CCCAATGAGGCTGAGACTGCGGCCCGCCAGGCGGCAAAGCTGATGGCAGCACACGAGATATCCCTGGCCGACCTCACTGAGGCTGAGCTCAAGGCCCAGTGGGACCTGACCTCGACCCAGGCCCAGGGCTGCCGTCCTGGCAAGAAGAATGCTAAGGAAGTCCCGCCCTGGATAGGTATCATCGCTTGGGGCGTCAAGGTATATACCCGCACTCGCGTCACAGGGGGCGCTGGCTACGTCACGTTCCGAGGACCCCGGCAGGACACTGAGCTCGCTAAGTGGCTGCACGAGCTGATCCTTGCCCAGTGCTATAAGGCGAGCAACGGACTGGGTCAGGGTGAGGCCAACGCCTACCGCAATGGCTACGCTGCTGCCATCCAGGCCAGGCTCAAGAAGATGGCTGAGGCTCGAGACCAGAGCGATGATGAAGATATATCCACGAGCACCGGACACTCGCTGGTCGTCGTCCAGGAGGCCAGGGACAAGGCTATGACCGAAGCCTTCGGCGCTGAGCCAGGTGGCAGGAAGGGTAAGCACAAGACCTCGGCAGATGGTTACGCCGACGGGCAGAAGGCTCATATACCGACGGGCCGCCCAGTATCAGGCACCCGCCAGCAGAAGCTGCTGTCATGATTATATTCTGGGTCCTCCTGACGCTGAGCGTGCTAACCATTATCCTCCTGTGCAGTGAGCTGAAGCACGACCCGTCGGTGCCTGGTGAGTGGATACCCTCGATCGTTCTCATGATCGTCGTATTTGCGGCTTGCTGGATTTACTCTTAATACCCTACCGACCCCACTAACCTAGGGCCATCCAGCGCCCTCCCAGCTGCCTTAAAAGTGCCATCCCAGTGCTGACCCCACTGGGTTTTTGTTGTCCCCGCCAGTCCATGAATCACTGAGCTGGGTGTATTCGCATGTCCTAAAATATCATGAACTCATAAATAGATCAAGATTAAAGAATCAACAAGATCGCCATCAAAAAAATTGTATATATATCAGTATCTTAGTTATTTTCTTTAGGAAGTCTAAAGAAAAGTAAAGTTAGTAAAGTCACTTTTTTGAAGAGGGTATAAAATATATTTTTTTAGTGGTTTACGCGGGGGCCGTCTATCCGTAATTATTTCTCAGGAGAATGAATTTAAGTCACTGATTTTAAAGGGAACTAAAGGCCAGTTTCGCAATAGATCTGTGATAGACATCTTGAGTAAGTTTTAGGCACATATCAGGACACTGACATGTAGAGTACAATGTACTATTACATTGTCCTAACACAGTATGTCAGTGTCATAATGGAGGATCTTAATGATTCGGAATATTTTCACGTATTTACACTCCCACTAAATTAGTCTAATATACCCAGTCCACAACCCGGAGCCCATCATGTTACCCCCCGAGCTAGAGCACCTCGACTTCCCAGGCTACGCCCTTCAAGAAGACGTATACCTCCACTTCAAGCAGCCCTATGAGTCCCTCAGACACTTCATCGCACGCTTCCCAGTGCAGACCATAAGGTTCCCCGTGAGCTACAATCCCCTACGTCGCCGCAACTTCTACCCCATGGAAGCACCGCACCGAGACGAATCTAATATACCCAGCTCTAGACGAGAGGTCAATAAACTGAAGCCTCCACAACACCGCATAGCCTTCAAGCGATCCTACATGGAGCACGCCCTCCTGGACCTGCAGTCCTACCCACAGTTCACGCTACGCACCCTGTACATGCACTACACAAAAAGAATGCCCGAACGTCCACCGTACGAGCATTTCCCTAACCTACCGCAGCAGTACCTGACACCCGACGGGCTTAAAGCTCTCCTAAGAAGGAACCGATGGCCTTTGTGACCAACGCGTGATCGGCGAACTCCATACGGTTACGCATCACGAAAGTTCCATCCCAAAGCTTCTTGCGGCGACGGACTTTCGTGAACACCCCACCAAGCATGCGATCCACGCAGGATAGAAACACCTTCTCAGTCTCGTGACGCCAGCCCATACGACCCATCCACCCAGTGTATTCCGAATAGAGATCATCCACGAATACACCCCCAGCAAAAGCGTCATGCTCCCACTTCCAGACCAGAAACTGCACCCAGTGCTCCATGCCACGCGATGCCTGCATACGTAGCTCGTCGGTTGATGGAGGCCGATTGCCACGCCAACGCTCGCCACCGCAGCACTTAGATAGGTCCACGCTCATGAGGTCATACAGCATGCGCGATAGACCACCTCCTTCAGCACTCATGGTCTCGTACATCTGATCCCAGAAGGTGAAATCACCCTGTCGCCCACTTTTGGTACGCAGGATCAGGAACCGTCGCTCTTGCCGGCCGACAGGAACCACCCAATCGTTGTTCGATGCTATACCATACCCTGTGCAGTTATCAACCTCGAAAGCATCCTTACCCTTGATCTCGATGACTCGTTTGTCCTCAGAGATCATGACCTTCAGAATACCCTCGTTAGTCTTGTCGCCACCCCAGACCGCTTCGTCGGCCAGCACTAGAACCTTATCCATCAGGTGGGCGTTGAAGTTACCCATCAACTGTCGAGGGTTGGTCACGGTCATGTAGTGCTTGCCGAACAGACGCCCCAATATCTTAAAGACTGATGATTTACCATCCCCACGCTCGCCGATGAGCACCACAGCGCTCTCAGGCACCTCCCAGGGTCTCTGGACACGATGGGCCATCCAGCCAATGAGCCAGTCATATACCTTCTGATCGCCACCACAGACGTCGTCCATTAAATGACGATGGTATATCTCCCAGCCGCAGCCCCAGGTTCCCTCGGTAGGCGCCACAGCGAAGCCTCGCCAGAGATTGTACTCCCCGCTATTAGGCGCACACTCCTTACCGGGCTTAAACACCACTCCACCCAGGTACTCACGCCGGTCCTTATGCGCCAGCCAGAACCTGTCTGCGGTCACATCCCGACCCCTATGGCCGACCATGCGGTTAGCCCAGAGCAGGTTGAACGATGATTTGTCCATGAACTCGACCGCTGACTCACGTTCACGCATGATCGCAACACCGCCACCACGAAGAGAGACCACAGCATATGTAGCATTTATCTCCTCAAGGATGTCACCCCCGCCCAGCTCAAGCCATTCAACGATACGCTCGAATCCCTGGACTCCCAGGCCACCCCCGCTACATAACTCGCGAAGGCGCTTTAAGCCAGGCACCCTCCCGCCGCTCTCGAGCTCGTGCCGAAGGCGCTCAGCTTTGAGTCGCTTGATTGCTTCTTCATCGCCACTCTCCGACAGTATCGGTTCAAGGAATGCATCGATATCATGGTCATCCCAATCTCCTCGGACCATTGAGCCCACGAGGCAGACGGCCAGCTCGTCGCGACCACCACTCTGCCAATCGCGAAACAGTAAAGATGCCGCTGCCAGGTTATTAACGCAACGAAGGAGATCAGGACCTTCTACTTCCCTAATCTCCTCTTCATTCATCCACTCGATATCTTCACCCGACACCGGATGCACGCTACCCGGACCCATCGTCTGTCCGCTGGCCCTAAGCTCAAGCAACACCGATTTTTCGTCTCGTTTGTCCCACTGGTAACGCTTGGACGCCGACTTATCACCCTTACCACCCAGCTGCTTATACAGGTAGTGAGTGCAGTTGCCGCCACGACCGAACCTTGCGGTCTCGGGCAGATAGTAATGAGCTAGCTGACGAGACTCTGTGCTGTCCAGGTCGATGTCACAGAGGTCGCCCCACTGGGGTCCAAGACGTATGCCAAAGTTTATCTTCTCGCCGGCCGAATCTTCCCAGGACCAGACTTTCTTCTGAGCCTCATCATCCGTTATCTTCTGCCAACCTTCATATCCAGGTGACTTTCCGTGCAGTAACGGAATCACCGATTTCACACCCCGATTGTATAGCCTTGTTATCTGTGGTGGAACTTTATGCAGCTTTTTGATCGCCATCGTTAGTACCTAGTCTTCCGCAGGTTTTTAGTACCTCAAGATCACGCTCATTGAGCACGATCCCCCAACCACACTTCTGACCCAGATTCTTCTTTTTAATCCATCGCGACACCCAGTTGTACTTGACGCCCAGCTGGTTCGCGGCTTCTCCCACGCTAATCATAGAGACTCCGGTTATTATTCGAGGAATCACTATTTTAACCCAGAAGTTATCTTGCAGGAAACTTTATGTATTATAATGTTACCTTTACTGGGGATAAACATGATAATCGTGGAAGGAATTGATAATTCGGGTAAAAGTAGTTTGATCAACCAGCTCAGTGAACACTTCAAATTGCCATATGCGCACGCGCATCGTTCAACCGCACTCACGCAGGACAGCATCCACCGTTGGCAGAACTGGGCGTCTGCCTGCCCGAAAACTTTGATTTTGGATCGCCACCCCGCCATATCCGACCTAGTGTATGGCCCTATCATTCGAGGCGGTACCGCATCCACTCCAGAGCTCGCTCAGTCCGCCCGACGAAACAACTTCCTGGTCTTCTGCTGCCCTAGCTTCCAGACGATTCTTGCCACTTATGAGGATCGCGAGCAGATGGAAGGTACTCACCAGAATCTTAAGAAGCTATACGAGGCTTACCAGGATCTAATGCTCGAGCTGGAGCCCGATTACGTATATGATTTCACCAACCCGAGGGCATACCCTGCGCTCATCCGAAACCTGCAATCCGCTTTAGGGAGAATGTAATCACCATGCTGCACAAAATATTCGATTTCCAGAAGAGTCTTATAGCCAAGATTCGTCCCGTGGAACAGTCACTGGGATATACCCCACCCCAGTTTCCACTAGATTTCGCCCAGCGGGACGAGCAAGACTGGTTCCGGATGACCTCCTGGTACCTGGTGGAGGAGATAACTGAAGCCATGGCCGCCAAGCCAGATACCTACGCGGAAGAGCTAGCTGACGCTCTGCACTTCGCCGTCGAACTCTGTATCCTGGCGGGCGTGACACCCGATCAAATGACTGTCAAGTTTCAACTGGACTTGTTTGAGTCCGACCCATATCATCACACCCTGCCTGATGTGGTTAAGGCCATCGGCCTGGCCAATCAGCAGCTGAAGCATAAACCCTGGAAGCGCAACCCTCAGGACCCCAAAATCCCCCAGTGCCAAGCTTATACCGCTGACGCTCTATTCAAGCTGATCAACCACGCGCTGATCAATGGTATAGATATCTATGCAGAGTACTTCAAGAAGCATGCAGAGAATGAGACCAGAGTGGCGACGGGTTACTGACATATAATGTACTGTCACTAACCCACTGGGAGAAACAAATGTACCCCACGCTGTATGAAATGCTCACTCGAGCTCGAGTACTCTACGACGAGCCTCGCTCACCGTTTATCTGCGACTGCATCACTCTGGTCGAGGGTGAGATCCATCACAATCTCGATTACCCCATCACTCGTCCTCTGCTTGATTTCGTTAAGCAAGATATCAAATACGCTTATTCTGTAGATAAGCTTCTGTTTCCTCGGTGCTCGGGACACTATGAGCTTGACCAGCCACAGCGGAAAGAGTGCCGTGAGTACAGAGAAGGCCTCTGGCAGCGACTGTTTGATGAATTCGCGGATCGCTAACATGATACGTAAAATCCTTCTCTGGTTTCAGATTCGAGCCCTCGAGGCTATGATTGATGGACGGGATTCCATTCGTCATCTGATCACCGATCCACTTACCTGTGCTAACATGTCCCTGGCTCAGCATCGTGCTCACCAGAAATTACTTCGTCTCAAGAGGAACTATTATGGCCACCGCTAAACCCGAAATCACCCGAATTATCGCCGCGGGACTAAGAGCTACCCTTAACCCTGAAGAACAGGCTCTGGTTGATCAGTGCGTCAAGAACCTGAAGAGCGTGATCTCAGTGGTTGAGCCCCGTCTCGCGCTGATCGCTTACATGAACTTCTCCTGTGATCTGACCGACCAGCTGAATTAATACTGTTTCGCCAGCCAGCATTAGATCTTTTGAGACTGGTTTGTCTTGGAATACAACCCTATCCCAACCCGCTGGCTGGCACCTTTTTAGGAGAGTAAGATGATCCGACTTCGCTATAAGCAAACCGAACCGCATCAACACGACTGGCAGTATACGAAGCGCAGTGGAAGCTGGCTTCAGTGTGTTCTCTGCGGTAAATATGAGTGGGAGAAATAGGATGCTTGACTTGGAAAAGCTGAAGCAGGCTGTGCTTACTTTTATGCAGTCAAAAAATGACGACGAAGAGGCATTTGCCAGCTATTTGACCACGCTAAATGTGCATGTAATTCTCAAGCTGATCGAGCAGAACAAGGCGCTTGAGGCTAAGTATGAGCGGCTGAAACCAAGGCATGAAGCGTACGTAAAAATGCTTGGCGAGCTACTTGCTGTTCTCCACGCAGATGGTGGGCATTATCAATACGAGCATGGTACAGAAAAGGCGGTAGCCGATGCCATTACCAAATACTACGAGCTCGTTAAGCAGCTTGACGAGTACAAAAGGCAGTCACAGAACGAGGCAGAGATAAAGCAGCTTGAGATTGCGCTACGCATCAAAACCGAAGAGCATCAGTGCTGCGCAGAGGACTTAATTTCGTTGAGCAAGAGCGAGCAAGATGGGTGGAAGGAAGCTGCGATTGCATGGGAGGTATGCACCTCGATCCACGAAAAGTGGGCAAAGGGGAAAGATACGCTGTACTCGACCCGACACGCTGACTTTGAAAAGCACGCTGACGATGCACGGCGGAAACTACCGCCTAACGCCGCCTTAACGCGACGCCCGTAAGGGCGGTCGCCGTTGAAGGCACAGTTATACGTGGAGGAAGAGATGAAAGTACGAGAACTGATTGAATGGCTGAAAGCATTTGAAGACCAGGATGCAGACGTTTTTGTGGTGGAGCACGAGTCTGGGCGCGGCTATTACGACCAGGGCGGGAATGCTTGCGAGACAGAGTTCGACCCTGAGCAGCATGCGGAATACACAGACATGAGGGGAAACCCGCACGTTCCATCCGGCGCTCCGTACGAAAACAAACGGTCGCTGCTGCTTGGAGCCATGAACGTATAACGCACTAGCTAACGCGCCGGCCAGCACTGGCGATTGAACAAGGACGATGCTTGCGGCCGGTCGCGTTGACCGCCGTGTTAGGCATAACCGCAACGAAGGAGGACTGGATGAGCGCACAACAAGACTACTGGCAAGAGTGCATCAGCATCGCAGCGGAAGAGTGCGAACTGAAGCTGACGCCCGAGCAACTGGCCTACTTGGCCGAGGCGGTAGAGGGGGGCCACGAACACTACGGGCAGGCGTTCTACTCTCCGCCAGCGAGCGATAGGCTGGACGACATTGAACGCGAGTGGAAAGCGAAGCTGAAGGCGCAGCAGGATGAGCACGAGCGCTACATGCGTAATGCCGAAACCGCCGTTAAACAGGCGCTGCGCGTGCACTGTGACGACCAAGTGACAATTGGTAGCTACGGCGAGGTTTTGCGGCATGGTGGGCGCACTGAGCGTATCCAGTGATGCCGAACGCGAAATAGGCCGCCTACAAGACGCAAAACATCGCGTCAATCGGCTGCTGGCACCTATTTAGGAGAATGAGATGATCGAAAAGTACAAAGCGCTTGAGGCTGAGAATGCGCGGCTGAAAGACTTAAACGTTGAGCTAACTGCAAAATGCAACTGGTACAACAGCGATGGAGCTAGATTGGAACGAGAACGCGACGAACTCAAGCGCCAGCTTGCAGAAGCTAAATTATCTCTTACTCCGCAGGAACCGCCAGAAGGTTTGGTTCCCTACGGACACTCATTAGAGCCTACAAGGCAAAACGCTGATTTCTGGTACAAGGCTGGCCACTCAGAAGAAGCGAAGCGCAAAGGTGAGTCCGTTATCTGCATGGCCCAAGCCGTATTTGCATGGAAAAACGCAGCTTACGCAAAGGCTGAGAAAGAAATGCTACTTGAAAACCAAATAGCCGAACTTACGGAATGGAATAACCAGATTGGCCGTACTAACTACGAGCTTCGCAAACAGCTTGAAGGCGAGAAAGCTGCGGCACTTAATTACCGGGCTGACGCACTTGATGCAGAGAAGCAGCTTGCCGAGCACAAGGTTGATGCTGCAAAGTGGCGAGCGCATCAAAAGCGCAAGCAAGAAGTAATTGCAGCCGGAATGGGTAGAAAGATTCTGCGCGATCTTGAAACGCACGACGCTTTGCCCGCATTCTATAAAGAAATGAAGAAAGGAACCACAGAATGATCGAACTAACTTCTGCTTACAAACAATTAGGTGACGGTAAGTTTCTACTAAACCCCCGTCATATTATCCACGTAAATCGGTGTGAAAATCACGCCCATTCACAATATGAAAATACGAATAGCTTCGTCGAATACATCGGAGCCGGGGAGACACAACAAGTATATGTTCAGGAAACCTACGAACAAATAAAGGAGATGTTGAAATGACAATGCCGACATTTAAGCCAGTGGCTATGCGAAGCATAGTTCTTAACAGAGCAAATAAACTTGCTGCAAACAGTAATTTCTATATTGATGATTTTGAAGCTCATAAGATGGGAAACCTAGTTCAAGCGATCTTTGAAACTATTGAATCCCAACTCCAACAAGCATATGAAGCTGGCTTGCGGGATGCTGTGCCTGAGTGGATTAGTGTTGAAGAGCGGTTACCTGTTCTGCACAATGGCTACAGTGAGGATTGTTTAGTAATTACTAACTTTGGTAATAGGCTCATTAGCCGCTATGACTCTTACTCAAAATTTTGGATTCTATACCAGTGTGAAGACCACATTGTGACCCACTGGATGTCACTACCAGCCGCACCGAAAGGAGAGAAGGAGTGATGTCTGATAAACAAGTCAACGGAATGTTTGACGTTAGCCAAGAACTAAATGCTGGATATGCCTTCACCAAAGCACAGATAGCTGAACTCGAATTCTTGCGTAAAGAGAACGCTGATCTGAAAGAACAGATCACACAACTTAGGGCGTCTTGTGTTTCTGGTTTCTATTACGAGCGCATTCCACAATTCAGTCAGGGATTCCCTAATCATGAAGGGCTTGAGCTTGTTACTGCTAACGAAGTACAAGCATATGTGGATAAGATTGAAGAACTCAAGCGCCAGCTTGCTGAATCCGGCGAGTGGATTCCAGAACTAGGAGATTAAGATGGATAAACAAACCTTTAAACAAATTGCTGAAAAACTTAGAAAGCTTGAATGGCTTGAATGCGTGCATTCAACATTTATAGAGGATACAAAAGCAAATAAAAGTCTCAGGGCAGAGTATAGGCTTACCTGCGAGCTACGTGTATTATGCGAAAAAGAGGGGGAAATAAACAATGACCACTGAACGCGAATCCCTCCGCGCGCAGGCAGCCCGCATTAGAAGTCTTGAGGACTCTCTTCATCGCATTGTAAGAGAATGTAAAGCATCAAGTACGCAGACCACTCGAATTAAACGGATAGAGGCGAGAGCCGATGCTGCCTTGAATGGCAGAGATGTTTCTTTCTTGTCTGTAAAGGATAAGCGAGTTGATCAAGTAGCTTACATTAACCAACTGTCCCTTCAAAATCGTCTTAAGGAGGAAACCATAGCAGAGCAAGCCGCGCAGATTGAGATGCTTCGTGGTGTGTTAACTAATATGCAACGTGCTGGAAGAAAGCGAGGTTGGCAACAAAGCTATGAGTCCGAGATGGATGCTTGCGCCGAAGCCCTCGCCATCCCCACAGACAGCAAGCAGGTACTTTCCGACTGGCTTGACTCAGTGCTGGGAGAACCTATTGATTGGTCTCACCACTGTTCAGACAATAACGACCAAGAATTTTACTGTGTTGATTACGAGCCAAATAACGGCATGTCGGTACATCGCGGGGATGTTCCACTATTCAAGAAACCGGAGATTCTGAAATGACCACTGAACTAGAATCCCTGCGCAAAGAGAACGCTGCGCTGCTGGTGGCGATGGTTGCTAAGGATGCTACGCTGGAAAAGATAGCCTGCGTTGGTAATGGAAATTCTCACGGGAACAGTATTGGTAACTGCATGGCTATCGAAGCACTCGCTATACTTCCCTCCCCCGAACTGTTGGAAGCTAGAGATAGAAAGCGTGATGCGAAGTTGCTTCGTGCTTGCGTTGACTCTGAATGCTGTCCTAAAGACTTTAAAAACATCATGCAGGCGATAGCTAATCAGCGTGAATCTGGTGAATGGCTTCCAGAACTAGGAGAGTGAGATGAGCAGCGCAAAGAAACGCCGAGACTTGAACCGGGCGATTGAAGAACACAAAACAGCAAAACTTAGTGCTCAGTTTGCTATGTCAAATCACACCATGCTAAATATTGCAGAGTCTATATTGGCTAAAAATAACGAATCCCTCCGCACACAGATCGCAGAGCAAGCCGCGCAGATTGAGATGCTTCGTAATGCGCTGCAATACCTTTTGACTGAAAAAATCGACTACATGGTGTCAAACAATCTTGGTAATCCTTCAGCAGAACATGGAACGATACTTGCTAGCAAAGCACTCTCCATCACACCAAGCCAAGCACTAGCAGACTTTGCTGCGAAAGTGCGGAAGCAGTGTGCTGTTATTTGTGACGGATTGCAGCATCAGCGAAACAAGTACATCGAAGAAGATGGAGCAGAAGGAAAGCCCTTTGTTCCAAGAGATTGCGCAGAAGCCATCAGGAACCTAAAGGAACTGCCATGATTCTCACAGATGAAGAA
>Ga0208460_10002371_pt1 | contig 10733 bp, 10 predicted proteins | sample AD_STIC10_MetaG_FD_184436 | JGI IMG/M metagenome (GOLD analysis project Ga0208460, IMG submission 184436) | Active sludge microbial communities of municipal wastewater-treating anaerobic digesters from USA - AD_STIC10_MetaG (SPAdes) (version 2) | ecosystem: Engineered > Bioreactor > Anaerobic >... | reverse complement strand
GCACTGGGCGCGGCGGAGGCTCGAAGCGTGAGCCTGAAGCTGAGAGAAGCTGTCGTGCGCCGCGGCGCGTTTCGGCTTGCCGCCGATTTCGAGGCGCCGACGACAGGCGTCACCGTCGTGTTCGGGCCGTCGGGCGCGGGCAAGTCTATGTTGCTGTCCACGATTGCGGGGCTGCACCGGCTGGAGACCGGGCGCGTGGAGTTCAATGACGTGGTGCTGGAAGACGCTGGCGCGAAGACGCGGGTGGGTCCGCATGCGCGCGGCATCGGGCTGGTGTTTCAGGATGCGCGGCTGTTTCCGCATCAGACTGTGCGGGGCAACATCGCGTATGCCGAACGGCGGCGGCCGGCGGCGCGCAATGCGCCAATCGTGGTGGAGATTGCGCGGCGGCTGGAGATCGAGGAGCTGCTGGATCGGCCGGTGCGGAATTTGTCCGGCGGCGAACGCAGTCGTGTGGCGCTGGCGCGGGCGATTGTTTCTGCGCCGGAACTGTTGCTGCTGGACGAGCCGTTCGCGGCGCTCGACGGGCGACGGCGGCGGGCATTCCTAACCTTGCTGCTGGATCTGTCGCGCGAGCAGTCGCTGCCGATGATGATCGTGACGCACCAGGTCGAGGAAGTGGCCGAGTTGGCGGATCATGTCATCGCGATGCAGGCGGGGCGTGTCGTCGGGCATGGCGCGGCGGCGGACGTGATGGCGCGGGCGGATTTCGCGGCGTTGTTGGACCGGCGCGATCTTGGCGCTCGGGTGGATGCCGCGGCTGTTGCAGGCGGACAGGGCGGTGGCGTTTGGATCCGGGCCGATAATGTGTTGCTGGCGGCGGAAGAGCCGCGCGGGATTTCGGCACGCAATGTCTGGCGCGGACAGGTAAGCTCGATCCTGCGGGAGCCGGATGGCGCGGCGCTGGTTTCCCTCGCCACGAATGCAGGCTATATTTCATCGCGTATAACGCCAGAGGCGCTTGCGGACCTCCAGCTGGAGGAAGGCGCGACTGCCTGGGCGGTGGTGAAATCGCACGCGCTCTAGGGGACCACGATGCTGAAGATGTTGCGACTTGCGGCGGCGGGATTCGCCGCAACGCTGATTGCGTCGTGCGGACCGGCTGAGGCGCCGGAGGCCGCCGCGCCGGAAGCGGCGGTGACGGTGTTTGCGGCTTCGAGCCTCACGGATGTCATGAAGCAGCTGGGCGAGCAGTTTGCCGCGGAGGGGCATCCGGCGCCGGTGTTCAATTTCGCCGCCAGTTCGGAGCTGGCGCGGCAGATCGAGCAGGGGGCGGCTGCGGATGTCTTCATCTCGGCTGACGAAGCGTGGATGGATTATCTCGCGGACAAGTCGCTGATTGATGTGGCGAGCCGCAAGACGCTGCTGACGAATACGCTGGTGCTGGTGGCGCCGTCAGACAAGCCGATCGCGATCGAGCTGAAGACGGGCATGGATCTGGTGGGCGCGCTCAAGGGCGGGAAGCTGTCGATGGCAAACCCGGACAGCGTGCCGGCGGGCAAGTACGGCAAGGAAGCGCTTGAAAAGCTGGGCGCGTGGGCCGGCGTCGAGGCGTCCGTAGTGCGCGCGGAGAATGTTCGCTCCGCACTTCGATTCGTGGAGGCCGGCGAGGCAGCAGCGGGAATCGTCTACGCGACGGATGCGAAGGCAGCTGGCGCCGCCGTGACCGTGTCGGGCACGTTTCCGGCGGACAGCCACACGCCGATTACTTATCCCGCGGCGGTCATGGCCGGCAAAAATGTTGGCGGGACGAACGCATTGGTCGCCTTCCTCGAATCTGACACGGCAGCGGCGGTATTCGAGCGGGCCGGGTTCGGGGTTCGCTAGCTCGGAAACGCGCGCGTACATATTGGGCGCTTTCCTACCTGCAATGTGAAGAGTTCTTTGGCATTTCGCGACAGGCGCCGTGGGGGCGCCCCCGTTGCCGCGCGCGGTAACCCGGCTCATTGTAGGCTCAAATCTGCGCCACGCACGATAGGCGCATCTGGAGGAAAGCCATGAAGCGTTCGCACAAGCTTGGTTTGACAGCGTTAGGTATGGCCGGAGCGGCATCGGTTCTGGCCCTCGTTGCCATCGCGGCGCCGACGCCCACGCCATCCAAGGCGTCGCTCGCTGGAACGCGCGTCGACAACTTCATGCTGGCTGACCAGACCGGCATGGGCCACGAGCTTTACTACTTCAAGGAAAAGGCCGCGGTCGTGATCGTCACGGCCGCTGAGGGCGACGCCGTTTCGGATCGCGCCAAGGCTGCGCTGGCCAAGATTCAGGACGCTTTCAAGGGCAAGAACGTCCACTTCGTCATGCTCGACTCGAGCCTGAAGTCGAAGCACGACAGCTTTGACGGCGTGCCGGGCTCGGCTGCGCTGCCGGTGCTGGCGGATGAACTCCAGCTGGTTGGCCGTTCGCTGGGCGTTACGCAGACCGGCGAAGCCTTCGTGATTGATCCGAAGAGCTGGAAGGTTGCCTACCATGGCCCGATCGACGACTCATTCGCGGACAAGAAAGTTGCCAATGGCAACCTGACCTCGGCGCTCAACGCAGTGATCGCCGGCAAGGCGCCGAGCGTGACCGAAGTTGCGGTCAAAGGTTCGGTGGTCGACTTCCCGGATCGCGCCAAGGCGGCGAGCTTCGCCAACATTTCCTACACGACGGAAGTCGCGCCGGTTCTCGCGGACAAGTGCGTCGTCTGTCACACGCAGGGCGGCATGGCGCCGTTCGCGATGGACAAGTACGAGGTCGTCAAGGCGATGGCCCCGATGATCCGTGAAGCACTGCGCACCAAGCGCATGCCTCCCTACCACTCGGATCGCCACGGTTCGGTGTGGACCGATGACATGCGCCCCACCGACGCGCAGATCAAAACCCTGGTGAACTGGATCGAAGCGGGCGCTCCGCGCGGCGCGGGCGTTGACCCGCTGCCGGATGCGGCCAAGCCCGCTCCGAAATGGCCGATGGGCGAGCCGGACCTCGTGCTCCAGGTTCCGGCATTCGATGTGCCCGCCAGCGGCATCGTCGACTATCAGGACCGCTCGATCCCCAGCAAGTTCACCGAAGGCAAATGGCTGAAAGCAACCGCTTACGCCAACGCCACGCCGACCGTTCACCACGCGCTGGCCGGCTGGATACCGAAGGTTGATCCCAACGGTCGCGGCTTCTCGTGGAACGTCGCGCTGGGCGGATATGGCCCCGGCGGCGCGCCGAACCTGACGCCTGCCGACACCGGTATCTACCTGCCGCCGGGCGGCTCGTTCGCTTACCAGATGCACTACACCCCGGTCGGCAAGCCGGTCACGGACAAGATGGAAGTCGGGTATTACTTCTACAAGGAACAGCCGACCTACATGATGCGTCAGGCCAGCATCACCGACTTCTCGCTGGAGATTCCGGCGGGCGCGGAGCGTCACCCGGAAACCGCCTATATCGAGTTCCCGCATGATGCGCAGATCTTCGGCGTGCAGCCGCACTGCCACTCGCGCTGCTATTCCACCAAGCTTCGCATCCGTTACCCGGATGGTTCGGAGAAGGTGCTGCTGAACCAGCCGCGCTATGACTTCTCGTGGCAGCGCGAATTCCACTTCGAGAACCTGCTCGAAGTTCCGAAGGGCTCGCTGCTGATCGCTGACTACGTTTACGACAACTCGGACCTGAACAAGTCGAACCCTGATCCGAAGAAGCACGTGACCTTCGGCGAGCAGACCTCGGAAGAGATGCTGTTCACTTTCGCGCGCTTCCGCTTCAAGGGTGAAACGGCGACGAACCGTCATGACGAATGGTTCGACGAGCTTCAGCGCAACGTCGTGTTCGGCGCGCTCGACGACAACATCGACGGCAAGCTGACCAAGGAAGAGTTCCGTAACGATCCGCGCTTCAAGCCGGTTGTGCAGTACTTGCCGATGGTCGATGCCGACAAGGACGGCGCGCTTAGCAAGTCTGAAATGAACACCGCCATGCAGATGATGCAGAAGATGCGCGCCAGCGGCGCTCTCGCTGCTCCGAAGGTCGACGCAGCCACGGCCGAGATGACCCAGCAGGGCGCGTCTCACTAGGCTCCGGCTGATCCAGACATGCAGAACCCCGCCGGGCAACCGGCGGGGTTTTTGTTTGCGTTGACCGAGCGGGGCAAATCTGTTGCAGGTTCCCGCACATGCCCATCGGGCTTCGCGACCGTGACAAATGCGACGTGGTTCGTCCGCGCACAACAGGAGTGCAGTGTGAAGAAGTCGGTTTATCTGGACGACGTGCGCGTGGGCGATGCGTGGGCGGGTGGCCCGATTACAGTGACCGAGGAAGCGATCATCCGGTTCGCAGCCGAGTATGACCCGCAGCCCATGCACATGGACCCCCAATCTGCAGCGAAAAGCCGCTTCGGGGGCATCATCGCCAGCGGGTGGCATGTGGCGGCGCTGGTTATGCGTGACTTTGTTGATGCGCGCACGTTTGGAGACACGCCGTTGCTAGGGCTCAGCATCGACCAGCTTCAATGGCTGCGGCCGGTTCGTCCTGGGGACACACTCACGATCCGCCGTGAAATCATCGAGGTTGAACGTTCGAAGTCCAAGCCCGACCGGGGGACCGTCAGAATCAAGATGACGGTTACCAACCAAACGGGCGAGGTCGCCATGTCCTTCGTGAACCTGATGCAGATGCCGGCCCGCCCAACGGCGACGCCTGTCTGATCCGTGGCGGAGGGCGTCTAAGCACGTGTCGGGCGCGGGAAGCGAAGGGGCGGCGTTGCGCGCCGTGCTCAATATTCCGGGAAGTATTCCGTGCCGCGATAGCGGATGCCGAAATTGGTCATGTTGTATTCGATGAACTGGTGCGCGTGGGCTTCCGCGTCCTTCTCGGTGGCGAAGCGGCGGTAGCCGAGCCACGTGCCGTCGCCGAGCGGCAGCGCGCCCTGTTCGCGCGCCAGCGCCTCGTATTTCTTCGGCACTTCCCAGCGATTGCGCCAGTGGCCGACAGGCTCACGCACGGGCGCGCGCTTCGTCTTTTTCCGTTCGATGGTTTTCGCGCCGGAGGCCAGGTCTGGATGTCTCACAGCGCCCGCCCTTGAAAGGGTAGAATGGCTCCCGTTTGTGAACTCATATCGAACCATGGTGACGGCGCCGAGGGGCTACATGCGGGTTATTTTCGAGCAAGGCGTATTGCGTGAACTTCTGCCCGGACCGTGGCCCTGGACTGATCCTGATTGGAAGGGAGCCTTATAACTCAGGCTGTGACCGGCAAATCAGTGACCAAGCTCGCAGATTTACTAGGGTAACTGCACAGAAAGGCCAGCCAACGCTGGCAGCCATATCGCGACCAAAGCAGATCCAATTGCTATCTGTTTGATCAAGCACACGATCTCGTGGCTGGAACCGACATGGAAAGGGCCGGAAAGCCCCGGAAACGGACTTACCCATGTCCTTCGAGGCGTATGTTCGCTACCGGCGCAAAACGGACACTCGGCTGTGGCGCGCTTTACTCCGCCGGAACGACTGATGGAGCCTTTGTTATCGCTCTCATCTCAGCCCTGGCTTGCTGGACAATGGTCCAGCCGCCCGTGATCGCGAGTGTTGCCATGACGACGGCGACGATCACATCCGGCCAGAGCGTTCCGGTGCCAAAGACGCCAAGCGCGGCGAGCATGACGGCGACATTTCCGATGGCGTCGTTGCGCGAGCAAATCCAGACCGAACGCATATCGGCATCGCCCCGGCGGAAGCGGAGCAGCAGCAGCGCGACGGCGACGTTAGCGACAAGCGCGGCAAAGCCGACAATGCCCATGACTTCAGCCTGAGGAACATCGCCGCCCGTGACGGCGCGCCAGCCGGCGCTTCCGACGACCCACGCGCCGAGCAGCAACAGGGTCGCGCCTTTGAAAAGAGCCGTGCGCGAGCGGATCGCCAGACCCATACCGGCAACGCCAAGGCTGATGGCGTAGTTGGCGCTGTCGCCGAGGAAGTCGAGCGCATCTGCCTGCAGGGCGGATGAGTCCGCTGCGAAGCCGGCTGCGATCTCTGCCGCGAACATGGTGGCGTTGACGATCAGTGCGATCCACAGAGCGCGCCGCCATACGGGATCGACCTTTGCGGTCGCATTGCTTGCGCAGGTATCGTGTTCGCAGCAGCCGGCCATGATTTCAGCTCTCGACAAATCAGCAGGTCGGGCCAATCTGCACCCTGTAGTCGCTACAGGGTCAAGCAATGCCGGACAGCTATTCCATCGGGGCTTTGGCTGAGGCCACGGAGACAAAAGTGGAGACGGTGCGCTATTACGAGCGTATCGGCCTGTTGCCCGAGCCGGGACGTACAGCGGGAAATTATCGCGCTTACACGGGCGATCATCTGGCGCGCCTGAGCTTCATCCGGCGGGCGCGCGATCTTGGTTTCCCGCTGGATCAGGTGCGCGCGTTGTTAGGGCTGGCGGATCACAAGGACAATGATTGCTGCGGCGTCGACGCGATGGCGCGCGACCATGTGGCGGAGATCGACCGCAAGATTTCGGATTTGAAGGCGTTGCGTCGAGAACTGAATGATCTGCTCGGTCAGTGTCAGCGCGGGACGATCGCGGAGTGCAGGATCATTGGCGCGTTGTCGCCACGTTGATCATTGCGCAACTGGATGCCGGAGAAGATCAACTCGAGGGAGCGCATTGCTGGAAAGTCGACATGAACCTGCTGGCTCTTGGATTTTACCGTAAACGAACTCCAGACAGCGACGAGAGTTTCGCTATAACATCACCTCTAGTATCTTGAATTATTGCGGCGATTTGATCAGCCGCGTCACTCTACCTTATAGCGCGCTTAAGAAGTCCGGGGTAGATCGAGGCATCATCACTCACTATCTGACGTAGCGATGGCATTCGGATCGATCATTCAAGCGGTGTTGGGGTTGGCGCGTGTCGCGCTTGCCGCGATCCTGCTTGTTGGCGTGCCGCTCGCCGAGGCTGCGACGTGTGGCGGTGAAACAGCCTTTGCTGTTGAGACCGCCGACGCGGCATCTAATGCAACCACTGTGAAGGCTGCAGACGGGGTTGCTCACGATTCCCAATCGGGCGGCGACGCGCAGCATTGCATTCATGGGCATTGCCACCATTCGACGCCGTTTAAGAGCGAGACTGCGGCATCGCCCGTTTTCATTGAAGCGTCTGCTGGCATGCAGCCCGCCATGCCTACCGCCGTGCTACAGCACGTTTCCGGCGGCCTCGAACGCCCGCCCAAAGCCTGAGTCAAAGTGAAACCGTGCGCGCATTCGTGCGCGCAGTTCTGACACTCTGATTTCAGGGACTCCCTATGTCTTCGATTAATCGCGTCTGCGGACGCATGGCGCTCGCGTGGGCGCTGGCGGCAATGCTTCCGGCCGGGGCCGCGTGGGCGCAGACCGCGCCGAAACCAATGACGCTTGCGGAAGCCCTGGAGCTTGCCAGCGCTAGTTCGCCGTCTGTCGGCATTGCTGATGCGCAGGTCGACGCCGCGCGCGGCCGCCAGAGGCAGGCGGGGGCAGGGATCAACCCTGAACTCAGCTACAATGTCGAGAACTTCTCGGGCAAAGGCGCACTGCGCGGGATGGATGGCGCCGAATCGACCATTGGCTTGTCCCAGCAGATTGAGCTTGGCGGCAAACGCGAGGCACGGCGCGATACCGCCGGCCGCGAAGCTGACGCCGTTGTTGTGCGCTCGCGCATCACGCGCGCAGATCTCGATTTCGCCGTACGAGACCGTTTCGCGGACCTGTCTGCGGCTGAAGAGCTCCTAGAACTAGCGCGGACTTCGGCTGACCGCGCCAACCGGCTTTCGAGCGTAGCGCAGTCGCTGGTCGATGCGGGCCGCGAGCCGCCCCTACGTTTACTTCGTGCGCAAGCTCAACAGGCAGCGGCTCAAGCCCAACTCAACATCGCAACCGCTGAGCTAGGGGCTGCGCAACGCGCGTTGGCGGCGCTCTGGGGCGGTTCGCAGGACTTAGTCGACGCGATGGGACCTTGGGAATTCCGACGCGAGAACGACGCTCTCAACACCGCCCCGACTGACACGCTCGACTATCAGGTCGCCGTTGCCGAACACGAGGCTACGGAAGCTGCTCTGCGGCTTCAGAAGGCAAACGCTTGGGTCGATGTCACGGTGAACGCTGGCTACCGGCGGTTCGAAGCGACTAAAGAAAGCGCTTGGGTTGCAGGCGTCAGCGTCCCGATACCGATCCAGAACATGAATGGCGGGGCGATCGCGGCAGCGCGCGCCGACGACCGTGCATCAGAGCTTCAGCTGAATGTCACGCTGATCGATGCAGTTCGCAAACTTAACGACGCGCGATCCGCGTTTGAAGCTGCAGACTCACGGGCCGCGGCTCTGGAGAACCAGGCGGTCCGTCAGGCCGAAGAAGCATTGAACCTGGCCCAGATCGGCTACGAGGCCGGCCGCTTCCAACTGATCGACGTTCTCGATGCGGAAGATGCCTTCTCCAGCATCCGGACGGCCGCGATCGAAGCGCGTCTTGCGCGTGCGAAGGCAGCGGCGGCTCTCATCCGAGCGAACGCTCGATGACCTGCACAGCCTCTCCGCTTCTCCCCGAATACGCATTCCGCGCCGTGCAGGCGACGACCTCTCAAGAAAGCAACGACAATGACGTTCTCTAAGAAACAACTGATGATAGGCGGCGCGGCGATTGTCATCGCTGGCGTGGGGCTAACCGCCGGTCTGCTTCTCAGCGGTGGTCATCCCAGCCATCTGGGCGAGACGCCCGAGCAGCACGCAGCCGAACTTGGCGCGACGGCGACACAGGTTGCCGATCACGACGAACACGCAGGTGAGGAAGGCGGCCACGCTGAAGAGGGCGGGGAAGAACATGCCGAGGGCGAAGTCGATATCGACGAAAAGGCCATCGAAATGGCCGGTATCGGTCTGATCACCATTGCTCCCGGGAGCCTTGGCGCGGAGATCACGGCGCAAGCGACGGTTGCTGCATCGCCAACTGGTGAAGCCATCCTGACCGCGCGCGCATCTGGCGCGATTACAGATATTCGCAAGCGTCTCGGCGACCCGGTCAGCCGTGGCGAGACTGTTGCTGTCGTCCTGAGCCCGGACGCCTCCGCGCTATCGGCTTCCTTGACCAGCGCCAAATCGCGTCTCGATCTCGCGCGCACAAGCTTCGAGCGTGAGAAGACACTCTTCGATTCGAAGATCACATCCCGTCAGGACTTGGAGAGAGCTCAATCCGAGTTGGCGCAGGCCGAAGCCGAGTACCGTCGTAGTGAATCGTCCGCGCGTGCTGCGCGTGTAACAAGCGACGGCCAGTCCGTCGCGATTGCGAGTCAGATCAACGGCCGGATTACGTCAGTGACAGCGGCTGCCAAGCTAGGCGCCTATGTGTCACCGGAGACTGAACTCTTCCGGATTTCTGATCCATCTAAAATCCAAATAGAAGCGGCCGTGCCCGTTCTCGACGCGCAGCGCGTGCGCCCTGGTGATCAGGCTTCAATCGAGAGCAACGGGCAGTTGCTGGCCGCCAAGGTGCGATCGGTAACTCCGTCTGTCGATGCCGCTAGCCGCGCAGCGACTGTCGTTCTCGAAGTGACGGAGAAGAGCGAGACGCTTCAGCCGGGTCAGTTCGCGCGCGCTTTGATCCGGCCGGCGTCGACACAGGGAGCAGGGACGTCAGGTTTCGTTCTGCCTGAGGAAGCAGTTCAGAACGTCGAAGGACGAGATGTTGTTTTCGTTCGCACCAATGATGGCTTCATGGCGACGCCTGTGAAGACGGGGCAGCGCGGCGGTGGCCGCATAGAGATTGTAGAAGGGCTCAAGCCCGGATCGGTTGTCGCGGGTCTTAAAGCATTCGTCCTCAAGGCCGAACTCGGCAAGGGCGACGCCGGTCATGACCACTAGTCCAGCAATCAACCAGACACAGAGCACCCAGACATGATTGCCAGGATCCTCTCCCTATCCGTGCGCGCCCGCTACTTCGTCGTCTTCGCGACGCTGCTTGTGGCTGCCTTCGGCGTGTTCAACTTAATCAAGCTTCCCATCGATGCCGTACCGGACATCACAAACAAGCAGGTACAAATCAATACATCTGCACCGGAGCTGGCGCCGCTGGAAATCGAGAAGCGTGTGACGTTCCCAGTCGAGACTGCTCTTTCTGGAATTCCCGGACTGCAGAGCACACGCTCGCTGTCGCGTAACGGCTTCAGCCAGGTGACCGCTGTATTCGCCGAGAATACCGACATCTACTTTGCGCGTCAGCAGGTCACGGAACGGCTAACGCAGTCACGTGATTCCTTGCCCGAAGGCGTCCAGCCGATGATCGGCCCGATCACGACGGGCCTCGGGGACATCTTCATGTGGACTGTGGAATACGCGCCCCTTGATCCCAAGGCTGGCCCGGAAAACGATGGCAAACCCGGTTGGCAGAGCGATGGCAGCTTCCTCACCAGCGAAGGCGAGCAGCTGACCGATGATGTGTCTCGCGGGGCCTACCTGCGCACAGTTCAGGACTGGATCATTCGTCCGCAGATGCGGGCCATTACGAACGTTGCCGGCATCGACTCAATTGGCGGTTACGAGAAGCAATTCGTCGTTGAGCCGGACCCGGCCAAGCTCGCCGCGTTTGGTGTTTCATTCTCGGACTTGGCGACAGCGCTGGAGAGCTCCAACCTCTCGGTAGGCGCAAACTTCCTCCAGCGGGGCGGCGAGTCATTCCTCATCAGAGCAGATGCTCGGGTTCGAACGCTAGACGAGATTCGCCGTGCAGTGGTTGCCACCC
>Ga0208460_10002361_pt1 | contig 10782 bp, 8 predicted proteins | sample AD_STIC10_MetaG_FD_184436 | JGI IMG/M metagenome (GOLD analysis project Ga0208460, IMG submission 184436) | Active sludge microbial communities of municipal wastewater-treating anaerobic digesters from USA - AD_STIC10_MetaG (SPAdes) (version 2) | ecosystem: Engineered > Bioreactor > Anaerobic >... | reverse complement strand
ACCTGCGCCCGCGGCGCGGTCGCTGGCCGTCATTCCGCGCTATCCGGCGGCACCGTGGGAATGGTCAGGCCTGGCGCCTGGTGTGGTGCTGCCCGCCGCGGCAACGCTGGAGCGCGGCAGCGATGAGATCGTCCGCCCTGGCTACAACATCGTCTATGTGTGCGGGCAGGATCTCAACGCCCGGGTGCGGCGTGCCGGCTCGGCCGGTGACAGGCCGGCGCAGATGATTGTCGACCAGCTCACCGCCCATGCCGACGCGGCCCGCCAGCGGGGCCTGGCCGCACTGGCCGAGGCCAGCAGCCACCGTATGGAGCATCTGGAGACCGGCATTCTGCCGGGCTACGGCGTGATCCAGATCGGCACTGTGCTGGACTGGGTACGCGGCCAGACGACCCGGCGGGGCATCGTGCGCGAGCTGGCCGTGGCGGCCTCGCTCCCGTCCGGCTCGTCAAAGGATCCTGTGAAGGTCCGTCAAACCCTGGGGGCCGAGATCCATGAGTAAGTTGCTGAAGGCTATTCGTGAGGCCGTGCCCAGTGCCCCGCTGCTGATTGGCGAGGTGGTGGCAGCCCAGGGTGACGAGCTGCGCATTCAGACGCCCGATGCCGGCCTGTACTCCGCGCGGGGCAGCGCGGCCCTCGGTGATCTGGTGTTCTTCCGGCCCGCCGGCGCCGTCGAAGGCGCCGCGCCTGCCGGCACCTATGTAGACATAGAGGTTTAGAAACGGCGCGACCGGGGCGGGTGCGCTAACACCCAACCCGGCCGCCTCCCGCAGATTGGGCCTGCGTTTGGCCATGGCGCCGCCACCGTGCACACGGCGGGCCAAGGCTATCACGCACAAGGCATTTTTACGTGAAAGAAGTTCGTTGCGCTCAGTGCAATAAGAAGCTGGCAATGGCCGACGCCCGCCGGCTTGAAATCAAGTGTCCCCGCTGCGGGACGCTCTATCAGAAGGCCGATGAGCCTCCCACCCGAGCCCCCCGAGGGCCTGGCAACTGGAGGCCCTATGGCAAACCAACCGAAACCGAACCCACCGGGTAAAAACGGGTTCAAGTACAGCGAGAAGTTCGGCATCGTCGTTGTCTGCGACGATGCAGCCCACCAGGAGCAGGTCTACAACCAGCTCCTGTCCCAAGGGCTGAAACTGCGGGTGGTGGTCGTATGAAGATCACCGTCCGCAACACCTGCCGGGACCACGACTCGTATCGCGCGGCCCGCGTCAAATCACTCTTCAATGTTGAGTCCGGCGCCGACTTCTCGCTCGACGCCGACCTACCCATCGACGGCAACGACTGGCAGATCGGCGTCGTCGTCGGTCCAAGCGGCAGCGGCAAGACCAGCATCGGCCGCCAGCTCGGCGCGCTCTACGCCCCGGCCTGGCCGGCCGATGCGCCGATCATCGACGCGATCGCCCCCAGAGGCGACGTCAACGCCGCCTTCGGTGCCCTGTCGGCCGTGGGCCTGGGCAGCGTGCCGGCGTGGCTCCGGCCCTTCCAAGTGCTCTCGAATGGCGAGCAGTTCCGCGCGAATCTGGCGCGCCTGGTGTGCGATGCGCCGGGCTTCGCGGTCGTCGATGAGTTCTCGTCGGTTGTGGACCGGCAGATTGCCAAGGTCGGCGCCGGCGCTTTCTCAAAGGCCTGGCGCCGCACCGGCGGCAAGGTGGTGCTGCTCTCGTGCCACTACGACATCCTGGATTGGATCCAGCCCGACTGGATCTTCGACACCGGGTCGGGCCAATTCGAACGGGGGCGTCTTCGGCGACGCCCGCCCCTGGATATGTGCATCCATCAAACAGACTGGCAGCACTGGCCCGCTTTTGAGCCGCATCACTATTTGAAGATGCCCAGGATGATCGCTGCCACCAACTACGTGGCCACGATCGACGACCAGCTCGTCGCCCACGTGGCCGTCAGCACCCGGCCCGGTCTCGTCGAGGCCCGCGCCTGCCGGCTGGTCGTGATGCCGGAGTGGCAGGGCGCCGGCGTCGGCATGCGCTTCCTCAACGCCGTGTGCCAGGCTTGGCTCGAAGGGCAGAACCGCTACGGGCTGCAGTTGCGCACGCTGTTTCACACAAGCCACCCGGGCCTGGCCGCAGCGCTGTGGCGCGATCGTAGCTGGACACAAGTGTCGGCAGAGCTGGTCGGAGGCCGCAAAGGGCCTTGCCGGGAATCTATGGCCCGATCTGCTCAAAAGGCCGGCGGAAAAGGTAATGGGGGCTCGGGTTACGGGGGGCACTTCCGCGCTGTGCAGGGCTTCCGCTATTTGGGGGAGGCCGCATGCGCATCGTGATCGTTGGCCAGGCGTGGTTCGGCGCCGAAGCCCTGCGTCTGTGCCTCCGGCGCGAGCACCAGGTTGTTAAAGTGCTGGCGCCGGCATCGACGGGTGAAGAGTACGACCGGCTTTACGCGGTAGCGCTGCAGGCCGGCGTGCTAGTGGCCCACTGCGGCCGTAGGGTCGGCACCGGTGATATACCAGCCGGCACCGACCTGATCCTCGCAGCTCACGCCCACGCCTTCATCGATGCCGGGGCCCGGTCAGCGGCCCGCCTCGGCGCCCTCGGCTATCACCCGTCGCTACTCCCGCGGCACCGCGGCCGCGACGCTGTTCGCTGGACCATTCACATGGGCGACCCGATAGCGGGCGGTACTGTCTATTGGATGGATGAGGGCGCGGATACCGGACCGATAGCCGGACAGGATTGGTGCCACGTCCTGCCCGGAGAATCGCCCGCTGAGTTGTGGCGCCGAGCCCTTGCCCCGATGGGGCTACGCCTCATCGATGAGGCCCTGACGGCTTTGGACCAAGGCGTAATCCCGGCCCGGCCCCAGGATGAAGCGTGTGCGACGTGGGAGCCCGCATTCACTACCGGCCACCTCGCCGGTAAAGACCGGCCGCGGTAAAGTGCACAGCCACGTAAATTCGTTTCGTGAGGCGAAAGCCCGCGGGCCCCCTATTTATCGCACCTCACCCGCAGCGTTTATCGCGCGCGGCTTTACCTTGCTGCCGGACACCGAGATCGCCCCCCGCGCCACGCCGCCGGCTTCGGCCCTCACCGGCCTCCCCCCCTCGTCGAGCGAGGGCTCGGCCAGGCGTCTCCAATGTGGCGATCCACCCCACGCCGCACCTGGTGCGCGAGCACAGCTCTACAGGCCACGACTCCAGCGTCTGTCGCCCTATCGCACCACCAGTCGCTCTCCGACAGCGGAGAACCCAGGCCGACTCCACGCGCAACCGATTCCGCCATCGACCCTACGCGCCGAATTCCGTTCACTAAAACAAATGAGAGGGCGCCTCGAGAATTCCCAAATTTTTTCGAGATCGCTGCTGTAAGTTATTGATTTAGCTATGCTGGGTTTTCGAAAAACGAGGTTTTCGAGGCGCCCGATAGTTTCACCATCAAAACTCCAACTTGGAAGACAAAATCTATTTTAATCGCCTCGAAAGCACTTTCATTTTCATATTTCGAAAATGAGAAATAGCTTTGAAAACGAATTGATTCGGATACACTTTGTTCGTCGAGACATTCAAAATAATTTCATTTTTTGAACTCTGTTTGTCCGTTGCACGATTTTTTTCTTGCCACCTACGAACTAGCCGTACCCAGAACTATTTCGTGCGCGCAGCGGTGATAACGTCCACAAAGTCAATTTCGATGAGTCTTACCTGCAATGAAGAGCAGCGCCCAATTCTTAACACTCCCGCCTAGACAGATCGCCTGCCAGCGCAAATCGACCTCGTGGTCGAGGGGGTTCGGTCGTTCGGATCACCTGCCAAATCAGGCGCGGAGTTACCAGCCGTGAGCAGTTCTGTTAATGCAGGCTTCCCGTGGCTGGATAGTGAGCTGAACGGCGACGAGCTTTTCTACACCAAGCTCGTCGCATCGACTATCCATTGCCCCGCAGCCGGACAGGGCTTTCTAGTGGCATTTGGCTTGGCTATTGACTCACTTGAGGCGCTGTCACAGGCATGGGTGCAGAACTCGATCGATATCTCACAGGTTGTGCAGGCCGTCAAAAACGCTCGTGCGTGTCTGATCGCTTCGACAACACTCCCTTCGGTCGTGCGAAGCCTCCCCGACTTAAAACCATTGCCGAAAAATTATGCGCTCTGGCATTCATCAGTGGACAAGGCTCGCTCCAACTCAGATGCGAGAAGAGTTCGTCAAGCTCTCGGGCTGACGCTTCTGTGGCACATGGGCAAAGGCGAAGAAATCGGCGAAAGCATTTCTGATGCTCTTAAGATTTTGGTTGACTGTGGTGCTCGCCGCAGACATCACTCGCAATTCTGGAAGGATGTCATTCCTCTCATTAAACCCGATAGCACTGTGCTCGAGGGTCTTTCCAAGGAGGTGCGCCATGACCCGATCGTAAAGCTACTGCGGACCTTAGCTAGCTACGCCGTCACATGTGCCGTCCCCGTGGCCCCCTCAGTTCGGTATCCCGAGGAAAACCCAGATGAAGACCTCGGTTCTGATACACAGACCAGCGGTGAAAGATCGGAAGATCGATATTCGCAATCCGAAACGGATGAGCCAGCAGAGGACGTGCTGGAGGAAGGCAGTCCCATCATTCGCTGGCAGGCTTCGCGCGCGACCCGCGCATCTTGGCCGCATGTTCTGGGGCTGGAAAATTGGGATATTTTTTCGCCGCCTTTGCTAAAAGCAGCTTTGGCTCATATCCCGGGAAGTTTCGGAAATCACGATGTATCTGCGTATGCAATCTTGTCAGCGGTATCGCTGGTCTCTGCACTGCCAGCCCGCTTGGCATTGACGCTTCCTATCACGCAAAACGACGACATCTGGGTAGACATCGGTAGTGCTCATGTGTGCTGGCATATGGCACAACTGGTGCCCCGAACAGCGACACCAGAAAAGATCTGGGCGGGAAGCCATCAGCCCAGCCAAATCGTCCGACTGCCGCTGCCGAAGTTGGTTGCCGCCGCATTAAATGACAATCATAAAAATCGGGAGCCTTCCGGCAATTTGCTGGCGTTTCTATTCGGCAACGATGCACAGACGCCGGACGTCTTGCGCGAGTATGGACGATTCCTTCGCTCCGGCGGCGCTACTTCGGACACACCTGCCAGCTATTCAGCACGAATCGCCTATAGTTTCGGCGCAGTTGTACGTCAGGTGAGCGGAAACCAAGTTCTAGCAGCACTCGCCAGCCTTGATTTGCGCTTCAGCGCTCCTGCCGAAATTGACTATTTGTGTATCCACGAAAATGCAATCGCGAAGGCAGTAAGTGAAGCTTTCGCGTATCTCGGCTTTGGGGAATGTGTTGAAACAACCGATCCAGAGTATGTGGGCTCTCCCCTCTGTCCGAAGCCTGAAATCGTTAGAAAGTCTCTCCAGCAGATTCGCGACGAGATGAGCAGTATCGTTGGCAGGGTTACTCCGCGCATGCCAATCAGTCGGTTTGTAAAGGAGTTCAATCGACTCTCGGAGTTGAGCGCCAAAGCCTTTGTCATTCTTAGCGCACACCGTGGGAGCAAGCTTGAAAGAAGCAATTTCACTTCGCTCTATTCGTCGACGGAGTACTTGCAACTGAATGACAAGCTGACGCATAACAACTCCACTCGAATCATCCCAAAGATATCGTCCGTGAAGAGTTTGCTAAACGGCCATCTTGCTGCGCTCCGGTCACTGGCAAAAAGGCTCGCCAAGGAACATCCGGCGACAGCGGATAAAATAAATAAGATTTTGAATCTAGAAAAGCCATTTTTACCCGAAGTTCGCAGGTTCAAATCCTGCCCCCGCAACCAAGTTTCAAGCGTTAAGGCTCAATCACTCCGGTGTTTGGGCTTTTTTGCTTTTTGACGCCTGAATCCGTGCTCCATGTCGACCGGGTGCTGAACAAAAAGGGCTGCCGATCTGGCAGCCCTTTTGAATACTTTGGCTTTTACTCTCAGGCGTTCTTGCGCTTCTGCCAAAGCACATCGCCGCGGCCGCCGGCCCGATTGAGCACGCGTCCCAGCACGAACAGCAGATCCGACAGCCGGTTAAGGTACTGGCGCGGTGCGTCGTTCACGGATTCCTCCTGGCTCAGCGCCACGATCATCCGTTCGGCGCGCCGGCAGACGGTGCGGGCCTGGTGGGCGAGGGCTGCGGCGCGGGTGCCGCCGGGCAGGATGAAATCCTTCAAGGGTTCCAGGTCGTCGTTGAAGCGATCGAGTTCTTCTTCGAGGTGTTCCACCTGTTTCGCCGTGATCATCTCCATGCCGGGGATGCACACTTCGCCGCCCAGGTCGAACAGGTCGTGCTGGACGTTGGTCAGCAGCACGCGCACGTCGTCCGGGAGTTCCTCGCAGAGCATGATGCCGATGGCCGCGTTTGCCTCGTCTACTTCACCCAGGGTGTGGATGCGCAGGCTGTTCTTGGATACCCGGTTGCCGTTGCCGAGGCCGGTGGTGCCGGCGTCGCCGGTGCGGGTGTAAATCTTGGACAGGCGGTGGCCCATGGTTTTGTCCCTCTTCCTTGGTATGTTCTTGAGGGGCGGATTATAGCCAGCCGGGGCGGGCGAGGTTGGATGCTACAATTTCGGGCTCTGTAACCTGAATTCCCCGACCGTCGCCAGGCGACGTAACCCGGAGCCCCCACGCCGATGAAAAGCGCCGAAATCCGCCAGAAGTTCCTTGAATTCTTCGCCTCCAAGGGCCACCAGATCGTGGCCTCCAGCTCGCTGGTGCCCCACGAAGACCCGACCCTGCTGTTTACCAACGCGGGCATGAACCAGTTCAAGGACGTCTTCCTCGGCTTCGACAAGCGCCCCTACTCCCGCGCTACCACCTCGCAGAAGTGCGTGCGTGCCGGCGGCAAGCACAACGACCTTGAAAACGTCGGCTACACCGCCCGTCACCACACGTTCTTCGAAATGCTGGGCAACTTCAGCTTTGGCGACTACTTCAAGCGCGATGCGATCAACTACGCGTGGGAATTGCTGACCGGCGTCTTCAAGCTGCCCAAGGACAAGCTCACCGTCACCGTTTACGCCGAAGACGACGAAGCCTACGACATCTGGACCAAGGAAATCGGCGTTCCGCCCGAGCGGGTGATCCGCATCGGCGACAACAAGGGCGCCCGCTACGCGTCCGACAACTTCTGGATGATGGGTGACACCGGCCCCTGCGGCCCGTGCACCGAGATCTTCTACGATCACGGCGAGCATATCTGGGGCGGCCCCCCGGGTTCGCCCGAGGAAGACGGCGACCGTTTCATCGAAATCTGGAACAACGTGTTCATGCAGTTCAACCGCGACGAGACAGGCGTGATGCATCCGCTGCCCAAGCCTTCGGTGGATACCGGCATGGGTCTCGAGCGGATTTCTGCGGTTCTGCAGCACGTGCATGCCAACTACGAAATCGACCTGTTCCAGGCCCTGATCGCCGCCGCCGCCCGCGAGACCAGCAAGGCTGACATGGACAGCCCGTCTCTCAAGGTGCTGGCCGACCACATCCGCGCCTGTTCCTTCCTGATTGCCGATGGCGTGATTCCCGGCAACGAAGGCCGCGGCTACGTGCTGCGCCGGATCATCCGCCGCGCCATCCGCCACGGCTACAAGCTGGGCGCCCGCGCCGCCTTCTTCCACAAGATGGTGCCCGACCTGGTGGCCGAGATGGGCGACGCCTACCCCGAGCTGAAGACCGGCCAGCAGCGCGTCACCGACATCCTCAAGCAGGAGGAAGACCGCTTCTTCGCCACCATCGAAAACGGCATGGCGATTCTCGAAGGCGAACTCGCCGCGATGGCCGCCGCCGGCAACACCGTTTTCAACGGCGAAACTGCCTTCAAGCTCCACGACACCTTCGGCTTCCCGCTCGACCTTACAGCCGACGTGTGCCGCGAGCGCAACGTGACGGTCGATGGCGCCGCCTTCGACGCCGCGATGGCCCGCCAGAAGGAGCAGGCCCGCGCGGCCGGCAAGTTCAAGATGGCCGCCAACCTCGAATACGACGGCCCGGCCACCACCTTCCACGGCTACGAAGGCCTCGAAGCCAAGGGCAATGTGCTGGCGCTGTACAAGGACGGCGTGGCCGTCAATGAACTGGTTGAAGGCGAGATGGGGGTTGTCGTGCTCGACGAAACCCCGTTCTACGCCGAATCCGGCGGCCAGGTGGGCGACCGGGGCGAGCTGCGTTCGGTGCACGGCATCTTCACCGTCGAGGACACCCAGAAGATCCAGGCCAGCGTTTTTGGCCACCACGGCGTCGTCACCACCGGCAAGCTGACCGTCGGCAACGGCGTCAGCGCCAGGGTCGACACCCTGGCCCGCGCCCGCACAGCCCGCCACCACTCGGCCACCCACCTGATGCACAAGGCGCTGCGCGTCGTGCTCGGCGATCACGTGCAGCAGAAGGGCTCGCAGGTCGATCCGGACAAGACCCGTTTCGACTTCGCCCACACCCAGCCGGTGAGCGCCGCGGAAATCGCCCGGATCGAGCGCATCGTCAACGACGAGATTCTTGCCAACGCCGCCACCGAAGCCCGCGTCATGGACATCGAGTCCGCCCAGAAAACCGGCGCGATGATGCTCTTTGGCGAAAAGTATGGCGACGAAGTGCGCGTGCTTTCCATCGGATCATCCAAGGAACTGTGTGGCGGCACCCACGTGGCCCGCACCGGTGACATCGGTCTGTTCAAGGTGACGCTCGAAGGCGGCGTTGCGGCCGGCGTGCGGCGTATCGAAGCCGTTTGTGGCGACGTGGCGGTGGCGCTGGTGCAGGATCAGCAGGTTCTGCTCGACGGCGTGATTGGCGCTCTCAAGGCCCAGCCGCAGGAAGTGCTGGCCCGCGTTGCTCAGGTGATGGACAACGTGAAAGCGCTGGAGAAGGAACTTGCCCGTTTGAAGAGCAAGCTCGCCGCCAGCCAGGGCGACGATCTGGTGAGCCAGGCGGCTGACGTGGGCGGCGCCAAGGTGCTGGCCGCGATGCTCGAAGGCGCCGACGTGACGGCCCTGCGCGAAACCCTCGACAAGCTGAAGGACAAGCTGAAGAGCGCGGCCGTCGTGCTGGCCAGCGTTTCGGATGGCAAGGTGAGCCTGATTGCCGGTGTCACGTCCGACCTGACCGGCAAGGTCAAGGCCGGCGAGCTGGTCAATTTTGTCGCCCAGCAGGTGGGTGGCAAGGGCGGCGGCCGTCCGGACATGGCCCAGGCCGGCGGTACCGACGCGGCAGCGCTGCCGGCTGCGCTGGCCTCGGTGGCGGGCTGGGTAGGCGGCAAGCTGGGCTGATCTGCATGAGTTTCAGCGCATGGCGCTTCTGCCCCCAGTGCGGGAGCCCGCTCGAGTGGGGCGAGCTGGCGGGGCAGCACCGCCAGCTGTGTTTCAACCCTCCCTGCGGCTTCGTGCGCTGGGACAACCCGCTGCCAGTGGTTGCGGCGATCATCGAATGCGTGGATCGGGATGGCGCGGTGCTGATTGCCCGCAACCATGCGTGGCCGGAGAAAACCTTCGGCCTCGTCACCGGTTTTCTCGAACGGGAGGAATCACCGGAAGCCGCGGTGGCGCGGGAAGTGCTTGAGGAAGTCAGCCTTGAGGCCGTTGCGGTGAAACTGGTTGGCGTTTATCCCTTTGTGCGCAAGAACGAGGTGGTGATCGCCTATCACGTGCAGGCGCGGGGCGAGATCGTGCTGAACGAGGAGCTGGCGGAATACCGTCTGATCGCCCCCGAAAAGCTGCGTCCGTGGCCGCAGGCAACCGGTCTGGCGGTGCGCGACTGGCTGCTTGGGCGCGGAATCGCGGTGCCGGATTCGTTCTGATCCAGCCGCAGTAAACAAAAAATCGCCGGCCACCCCTTGCAGGGTGCCGGCGATTTTTTATTCAGGAGTTCAGAACGGCAGCTTGACGCCCGGCCACACGCCTTCGATGGCGCGACGGAAGTCGGCCTGGATGCGCTCGATGGCCGCCTGGGTGTCGGCTTCAAAACGCAGCACGACCACCGGCGTGGTGTTGGACGGACGGGCCAGGCCGAAGCCGTCGGCGTATTCGACGCGTACGCCGTCGATGGTCAGGATGCTCTCGGCGCCTTCAAACTTCGCCTCGGCCTTGAGCTTGTCCACCAGCGCGAAGGGCTCGCCCTCGTTCATCTTGATGTTGAGTTCAGGGGTGCTGATGGCGTCGGGCAGGTTCTTCAGCACCGGGTTGGCGTCGGCGTGGCGGGAGACGATCTCCAGCAGGCGGGCGCCGGTGTAGAGGCCGTCATCGAAGCCGTACCAGCGTTCCTTGAAGAACACGTGGCCGCTCATCTCGCCAGCCAGCGGAGCGCCGGTTTCCTTGAGCTTGGCCTTGACCAGCGCGTGGCCGGTGTTCCACATGGTGGGCTTGCCGCCGCGGGCCTTGATCCAGCCGGCCAGGTTGCGGGTGCATTTGACGTCGTAGATGATCTCGCCGCCCGGCACGCGGGTCAGCACGTCTTCGGCGAAGAGCATGAGCTGGCGGTCGGGGAAGATGATCTCGCCATCCTTGGTGACGACGCCCAGGCGGTCGCCGTCGCCGTCGAAGGCGAGGCCGATTTCGGCGTCGGTTTCGGAGAGGGCGCGGATCACGTCGGCGAGATTTTCGGGCTTGGAGGGATCGGGGTGGTGGTTGGGAAAGTTGCCATCCACTTCGCAGAACAGCTCGACCAGTTCGCAGCCGAGGCGCTTGAAGAGTTCGGGGGCGACCGCGCCGGCCACGCCGTTGCCGCAGTCCATCACGATTTTCATCGGGCGCGAGAGCTTCACGTCACCGAGAATCTTTTCGACGTAGGCCGGAACGACGTTGGCGTGGGTGAGCTTGCCCGGGACGGCG
>Ga0208460_10002355_pt1 | contig 10793 bp, 9 predicted proteins | sample AD_STIC10_MetaG_FD_184436 | JGI IMG/M metagenome (GOLD analysis project Ga0208460, IMG submission 184436) | Active sludge microbial communities of municipal wastewater-treating anaerobic digesters from USA - AD_STIC10_MetaG (SPAdes) (version 2) | ecosystem: Engineered > Bioreactor > Anaerobic >... | reverse complement strand
CGAGCGAGCCCGTCATCTTGATGGAGGAAATGAAGCTGTTCCTGAACAAGGACGCAGAAACCTACTTTGGCTTCTTCCGCAAAGGATGCGGCCGGATCCGTCCACCCCCCAGTGCAGCGAGTTTCGGTTCCGTCCTCTTCGACCATGCGGACCTGACCTGGAGCGCGGAGTGCCGCTTCGGCCTGATCCATGGGGAGGGAAAGCTGACGAAGGCCGGGGAAGGCGCCCCCGTCACCCGCTATGTCTACGGTCGCGAGATTACGCTGGGCGAGGCCGGTGAGGCGCTCGCACGTAAGCTGACCTTGGCTTACCAGGTCCTCGAAGAAGCCGCCCGGCCATGAACCTGCACTGCACATGGCGCGACATCATGCGCGAGGCTGCGCAACGGCTGACATCCGCCGGCGTCGACGGCGCAGCGCGCGATGCGCGGCTGCTACTGGCGCAGGCGCTGGGCATCGAACCCCTGGACGTGATCCTGCGCGAGACCGACTCAGTCGATGCCGCCGGCCTTGCTGCATTCGAGGCGCTGGTGAAGCGGCGCGAGGCGGGCGAACCGGTCTCGCGTATCCGTTGTTGGCGCGAGTTTCACGGCCACCGCTTCGCCATCACGCCCGACGTGCTGGACCCGCGTCCCGAGACGGAGCTTCTGGTCGAGCACGGGCTGAGGCTCTTGCCCCAAGGCGGCCGCGTGATCGACCTTGGTGTCGGGTCTGGCTGCATCCTGCTGTCCGTTTTAGCGGCCCGCGACGACGCAACTGGCATCGGCGTTGATCTCTCTCCGCGCGCGGTCGATGTCGCGCGCGACAATGCCCAGTCACTCGGCCTCGCCGCCCGCGCGCAGATCATCGAGCGCAGCTTCGCTGACGCTCAGGGCGAATGGTTCGACCTTGCCCTGTCCAATCCGCCCTACATCTCGCGCGCCGAGGTCGAGACGCTGGACAAAGATGTTCGCAACCACGACCCTGCCATGGCGCTCAGCCCCGGGGACGATGCGCTGGCCGCCTATCGCATGATCCTTGGCGCGATGCCCGGCTGGCTCAAACCCGGCGGCTGGATCGGCGTCGAGGTCGGCGCGGGCCAGTCGGGCGATGTTTCCCGCCTCATGTCGGAGGCGGGCCTGATCGGTGTCGAAGTGTTCGATGATCTCGCCGGGATGCCCCGCGCGTTGTTCGGTCGCAGGCCCGGCGGCTGACAGGAACCGGCAGGTCACAGGATTTCCTCATGAAATCACTTGGCGAGGCGCCCCAAACGGGCTAGCTTCTTCTTGACGGTCTGCAGGCGATTCCTGGCTTAAGTGCCGGTAACCAAGCCAAGCGTCCGGTTGGGTCTGTGAGTGACAGACCGAAACTCCGTCCAATTGGGGCGATACACTCTGAAGATCAGGGATGGTTTCATGAAGCGTCAGCGGGGGCGCGGGCGTAAGCCCGGCGGCGGCGGTGGTGGTGGCGGTAACAACCACAACCACGGCAACCGATCGCTTGAGAGCAATGGCCCGGACGTGAAGATCCGGGGCACGGCCGCGCAGATTTACGAGAAATACTCGCAGTTCGCCCGCGACGCCCAGTCGGGCGGCGACCGTGTGAAGTACGAGAATTATCTCCAGCACGCCGAACACTATTATCGCGTGATGGCGGCCACGATGCCGCGCGAACGCCTGCTGCAGCAGCAGAATGGCGAGGGCGGGTTCATTCACGCCCAGACCTCGTCCGAGGGCGGTAGCACGCAATCAGGCGAAGGCGGCGGCGCCCCGCAGGGCGAGCAGCACGAACAACAAGCCAAGTCGATGGACGACAACGCCAACGATGATGGCGACGACGACAACGACGACGATGAAGGCGATGGCGGCAACGCCGGCGCCAGCACCAGCGGCGGTGGCGAAGAAGCCGAAGCCGGTGCTCGCGATGAAGACCGCGGCGAGGGCGAGCAGGGCGACCGGCAGGGCCGGAACCGCCGTGGCCGTCGTCGGCGTCGTCCGCAGGATGGCCCGGCTGGTGAGCGCCAGGCGGAACGTCCCGCGGGTGGCGATCCCGAAGCGCGCTCGGCTCTCGACAGCCTTGCCCGCAAGCAGGGCGCCCTCACGGGTGGCTGATCTCGCAAGTTGAACGAACAAGTGGAGGGGCCGGGCAGCGATGCCTGGCCCTTCTGATTTTGGCCCTGCTGATTTTCAGCGCACGGAATTCTCAGGTCGGCGCGTCGGGCCCGTTATTGGCGCGCAGCAGGTCGATCTCCTCGCGCAGCTGCTCGATGCGCAGTTCGCGCTCGATGCTCTGTTCCGCGGAGAGGTATCGCCGGAACTTCACCAGCACCCAGCAGGTGTAACCGGCCGCGCCTGCCAGCAGCAGCATGAACACGGCAAGGCCAGAGTCACCGGCTGCGAACGCGCCTTGCGCCGCGACCAGGAAGAGCAGGGTGAACATCGCATTGCCGCCGATGCAGGCGATCTGTGCGTGGAGCGGCATGCCAAGTCTCCTGTCGGGGGCTCAGCCCATCGTGAAGACGCAGAGCTTGTTACCGTCGAGGTCGCGGAAATAGGCGCCGTAGAAGCCGCCCCCGCGCTCGCCCGGCGCGCCTTCGTCAACGCCGCCAAGCGACAGCGCCTTGGCGTAAACTTCGCCGACCTTTTCTTTGGACGGGCAGCGCAGCGCGATCATGTTGCCGTTGCCGCAGTGCTGGTCATCGCCGTTGAAAGGCTTGGTGACGCCGAACAGAGGGCCCTGCGCAAAGCCATAGAGTTGGCCGTTCTTAGTCTCCATCACGCGCTTGCCACCCAGCTCGCCGAGCAGGGTGTCGTAGAAGGCCAGCGCTTTCGTGAGGTCTTTGGTTCCGATGGTGGTGTAGCCGATCATGCAGCGTCCTTCCCTGCGATTGCAGGGAAGGAATCATGGCTGCAGCGTCAGGGCAAGGTCACATGCCCCCAACTCACAAGCGTCGGCTTACATGCCGGGAGCGTGGAAGAAGCACAGCTTGTTGTTGTCGAGGTCGCGGAAATATCCGGCGTAGAAGGTGTCGCCGCGCGGACCCGCCGGGCCTTCATCCATCGCGCCAAGCGAGATCGCGAGCTTATACATCTCGTCGACCTTTTCCTTCGAGGGCACCTGCAGCGCGATCATCGTGCCGTTACCGTAGCTGGCGGGCTGCTTGTTGTAGGGCTGGCCAATGCCAAGCATCGGGCCCTGGCCGTTGCCGTAGATGACGCTCACGCCGAAATCCATTGCGCGCTTGGCGCCCAGCGGGGCCAGCAGCTTGTCGTAGAAGGCGAGCGCCTTATCGTACTGGTTAGTGCCCAGCATTGCGTAACCGATCATGGGAATGTCCCTCCGTTTCTATGCTCGCAGGATTGCTTGCTCGCGTGACGACCGCAAGACGGCGCGGCCCTGCTGCTGACACGACGTTGGCCGCAGGCCGTAAAGTCACGCCGCGTAATTCTCGGAGCAGGCCCGAGAAATGATCAGTGCGAAGCAAACGCGCGGGTGACCTTGAGGTACATCGTCGGCGCCTGAAGCGGCTTCGTGCAGGACGCCGAAGCGACGACGGCCTTGTTGCGCGAGAATTCGATCACGCCGCCCGCCGCGCAGATCGCCTGCACGCGGTCATACATGGCGCTCACATCCTTCATCACGTCGTGCCCGGCGACGGCATCGATGGCCTTGTCGCCGTTGAGCGGGCCGCAACGATCGCCCGTGTCCAGATCAAGATGGGCGGTGCGCGTGTAGAAGCCGCGCTGTCCGTTGCAGTGCTGACCAAGCACGTGCATCAGCGCGGCGGCGCGATCCTCATCGATGCTGCGCGTGGGCGAGAGTTCGGCGCCATAGCCGCGCATCGCGTCTGCAAATGCGGTCCAGCGATCGGCACCCACCTTGTTCAGCAGCACGTCTCCGGCCTTGCCGGCATCCGGCGGCACAAGGCGAACCGTGCTCGCAACGGAATATTCGCGGTTGCCCCGCAGGGCCTCCGCAATCACGTCCTTCCACAAGGTCAGCACGTCACGCTTGTTGCCCGAACTGGTGCGCAGGCCCGCGTCCCACGCCCATTGCAGGGCTACGCCGCACGCATAGGGCGCGTCCCCGCCTCGGAGGTCCGCCGTCATGAGGCTCTGGTCCTCCTTCAGTACGACCTGGCACTTGCTGAGGTTCTCGTTGATGCCCTTCAGCAGGGCCGTCGAATCCGGGGCCGGGGTGGGATCAAGCGCAAGCAAGGCTGCATAGCTTGCCCCGCCTTCGTGAAGCCACGGGCGCTCGCCATTTTCGGCGGAGTCGACCAGATCGCCATTCCAGAAGTGGAAGGTCTCGTGCGAGAGGAATTCGACCACCTGGTCTGTGTCGCTCGGTGAGGTCTTGCCCCACGACTCGCCGAAGAAGCGGACCGACACCATTGCGCCGGCCGTGACATCGCCCCGCATGCCATCGCCGCGCTCCTTCGGGAAATGCGCGATGATGATGCCAGGTTTCGATGTCAGCTCGACGCCAAGCCGGCTGGCGTATAGCGCTGCCGAGTCGTTCGCCGCTGTCAGCACCTTCTCGCGCAGCCATGCGGGCGTATCCCGCGCGGTCACCACATTTGTCTTGCCGCGCTCGACATAGGCCTCCGGGCCAATGAACACCCAGCCATCAAGCGCGAGCTTGTCGTCCTTGTCGCGGTGACCAATCACGGTCCAGCCGGCGGGCAGCTTGAAGTCGACGACAAATCCGAGGCCAGCGACCTGCGCGGGCAACAGGTGCGGCGCGTAGATCAGCCAGCCATCTCCGATCGGTGTGAGCGCAGGATAGATGCGATCGCGCTGCCTGGTGTCCGGCTTCACCGCGATCTCGAACCCGGTCAGCGGCGCAGCGAACGTCAGCGCTGCCGCCTCGAGCGTCGCGCCCGGCGCTGTCGTGGTCCAGCCCTCGGTGCGGATGTCGCCGGCGCTGTCGCGGAAGGGAAAGCGCGTTGACGGACCGGGCAGGGCGTAAGCTGCGGAAAGCCCAGTCTCCGTCGGACTCACCGTGATTTTCACGATGACCTCAGGCGTCTGCCTTGCCGTGTTGCAGGATGCCAGGATCGAAGCGGCGAGGAGCGCGAAAAGGCCGGCCAGGACGGTGCGAATGGTCAGTTCTCCCCACCAGAAAGCAGAAGGCCCGCTCCGGGGAGCGGGCCTTCGCCAATAACACGACTTGCCTATTCGAACAGCTTGGCCCAGCGGGGCTTCTTGCGGCTCTTCCAGGCCCCGCGATGATACGCGTCCGAGCCGATCAGCGGCACCACGGTGGTGGCCTCGGCGAAGACCATTTGTTCGTGCGTGGTCGAGACCTTGCCCCAGCTCGCAGCTTCTTTCAGCGTGGACGACGAGCAGGCGCCGTCGCGCACGTCGGCGACGGTGATCTGCACGGCATACTTGTGCACCTCGGCTTCGACGCCGAGGATCTCGGCGCACACGACCGTGTCCTGCGCGAAGTTCTTCGGCACGCCGCCGCCAACCATGAACAGGCCCGTGGTGCCCGCCGCGATCTTGATGTCGGTGAGTTCACGGAAATCCGCGACCGCATCGATCATCATGTACGGCTTCTTCGCCTTGGCGCGGTCCTTCTGGTGCTTCACCAGACCGAAGCCGGCCGACGAGTCTACGAAAGCCGGGCAGAAGATCGGCACGCCTTCTTCATAGCAGGTCTGGATCAGCGAGCCTTTTTTCTTGGCGTTGCCGGCGGCCAGCCACTTGCCCATCTCGTGGATGAACTCGCGCGAGGAATAGCCGCGTGGCTCGAGCGAATCCGCGATCTCGTAGATCGTGTGATCGCACGCCTGCAGTTCTTCTTCATCGATGTAGGTGTCGTAGATACGGTCAATGTAGTTGTCGCGCAGCACGTTGTCGTCCACCTGGCCGGCGGCCTGGTAGTGCTTGAAGCCAAGCGCTTCGAAGAAGTCCATGTCGACGATGGAGGCTCCGGTCGCGACGATCGCGTCGATCATCCCGAACTTCACCATGTCGCGATAGACGTGCATGCAGCCGCCCGCCGATGTGGATCCGGCGAGGATCAGCCAGGTCGAGCAGCCTTTTTCACGCAGCGCCATGTCGAAGATGTCGGCCGCTCGCGCGGTGTCGCGCGAGGAGAACGACATCTTGCGCATCGAGTCGATGATCGGGCGCGCGTCGAACGACGTCATGTCGACGTGCTCCACGGTCTTGCCGAGCAGCTGCGCCTTCGTGTTGTTGCGCTTCTTGGCGACGGCTTTCACCGGCGCGGCCTTGGCCGAGGATGCCTTGGGGGATGCTTTGGATGCCATGGGAGGATGTCTCCAGGGATGAGGACGTCATCAGGCGACGGCCAGCCGTGGTTTCCCGGATCCGGGTAGGGCGGGGATATAGCAGTGTGCGGAGGAATTTAAAGCGCCAAGCGCTTCTGAAAACAGGAAAGCGCGGGCCGGGGTTCATTCGGCCCGCGCTTCCATTTGTTACAGTTATGCTACCGCACGACCTTGAGGCGGCGCGGCGACTTGCGGCCTGAGCGGCGCGCGGCGGCAGCCGCGGGCTTTTCGACGACCAGCGGGCCGTACATCGAGGTCCACGGCAGGTCCTTGACGGAGATGGTCTCCGTCTCGCCGAAGCCGTTGAACCTCGTCTGCATGGCGACGCCATAGGCGCCGAGCATACCGAGCTCGATGTAGTCGCCCTCGCGGATGTCGGCGGGGAGGATGAAGGGTCCTTCCATCGCATCCAGCGAATCGCAGGTCGGGCCGTACAGCTTGAACGACTGCTCGCCGCCTTCGAACGCGCCATCCGCACGGTGGGCCTTCACGGGGAAGGGCCACTTGCAGTGGGCGGCGTCGAACAGGTTGCCGTACGAACCGTCGTTGATGTGCAGCGCACCGTCCTTCACCAGCTCGACGCGGACGAGGATGGAGCTCGACTCGGCGACAAGCGCACGGCCGGGTTCGCACCACAGCTGGGCGTTCATCGCCACCGGCATTTCCTCGAACACCTCCTTGATGACCTTGACGTAGAGCTCAAGGTCGGGAGGCGTCATGCCCGGGTAGGCCGACGGGAAGCCGCCGCCCACATCGACGACGTCGAGAATGACGCCGGCTTCGCGGATGATCTGCGAGGCCAGCTCCATCGCGTCGCGATAGGCCGAGGGGTTCATGCACTGCGAACCGACGTGGAAGGAGACGCCGAGATTGTCCGCAAAGCCGCGCACCTTGCGCAGCAGGGCGGGAGCGTTCTCTTCCGACACGCCGAACTTGTTCGAGAGCGCGTAGACCGCATCCGAGTTGTTCACCGCGAGCCGCACGACAAGCGTGAGGTCATCGGCGCGCTGGGTGGCGGCCACGATCTTCTCGAGCTCAGCCTCGCAATCGAGCGAGAAGACGCGCACGCCATGGTCGAAGTAGGCGCGCTCGATAGCCTTGCGCGACTTGACCGGATGCATGAACGCCATCTTCGCGTCTGGATAACGCGAGGCGATGAGCTTGATCTCTTCTTCCGAAGCGACGTCGAACCAGCGGAGGCCCGTCGCATACATTGCGTCGAGCGCCCACGGCGAAGGGTTCGCCTTTACTGCGTAAAGAACTTCGCCCGGAAAGTTATCCCTGAACCATGAAGCCGCTATCGACACCCGTTCCGGTCGCACGCATGCAACCGGCTTTTCAGGGAGTCGTTCCCGGACCAGGTCCAGGGGCGTATGAAACGTGAGCAATTCACGTACACCCCTGATAGATTGTTGAACCCAATCCGGCGTTAGTACGGGCTTTCAACTCGTTAAGTCTGCCTCTCAACCCGCACACGTCATCCAAACCCCACCTCTTTCGGAGGAGCTCCTCTTTTGAGGAGCGGGTCTCTTTCAATGGAGACCCTTGGGAAGTTCAGACGCCACGTGGAATCAAGGCGCAGAGCCTCGAGCCGATGTCCGCCGGCGCGATGTATATAGGTCCATAGAACCCCCATGTAAATAAAATCTTGCGGCCTCTCAGTGGGTTGCCAACAACCATTCATATTCGGGCACAATTAGTAGAAGCGGCTGTCATGTGACAGCACGCGGTCTCCGCCGCAGCGAGGGCGCCGGTGCGGGCGATTCGGTTTTCGTCAGAGCGATTCGCCCGGTATGACGGGCATTCGCGGACCTCCTGGAGCGGATGGCATGGCAGCGTCGGCAGTCGAGATCAGGTTGCCGGACTGGCTGGCGGCGCTCGCCCTGCCGCCAGCGCCGGCGTGCGACGAGGCCTGTATGCGCCTTGCGATCGCGGTGGCTGCAGAAAATGTCGCACGGGGAACCGGCGGCCCCTTCGGCGCCTGCATCCGGAACGACGCCTCGGGCGAGATCATCGGCGTCGGCGTCAACCTCGCCATGACCAGCGGCAACCCGGTGCTCCACGCCGAGACAGTCGCGATCTCCATGGCCGGTGCGCGTCTCGGCAGGCCCGGCGGCGTCACGCTGTTCACATCGTGCGCACCCTGCATCATGTGCCTGGGCGCCTCGCACTGGGCGGGCATCAGGCGCGTCGTCTCGGCGGCGGCCAAGGCGGACGCCGAGGCGGTCGGCTTCAGCGAAGGCGCCGGCACGCCCGAGCTTCGCGCACAGATGTCGGCGCGTGGCGTCATCTTCGAAGATGGCCTGCTGCGCGAAGAAGGGGCCGCCGTCCTCCGCCAATATGCCGGGCAGGGCGGCGTGATCTACGGGCCGAAGAGCTGAAGGCGCGTTTCCGGCGGTCGTCGAATTTTATTGCCTATCGATAAGCGCCCCCTACAGTGCCCATACACAATTCAAGGGGCACTACATGTTCAGAAGCCGCAGGACGCTAAAGATCAGCGTCGCCACGATCGCCATGCTGACGGCTGCGGCCTGCGCCACGGACGGGCGGACGTCCGACACGTACGCTGCGCCGATGATTCCGGCGGCCGCGCCCGAACAGGCGGCCACGCCTGCGCGCGATCCTGTCGTCGACCAGATCGCGGCGATGGAGTTCGATATTCCGTACACGAAGTACGTGCTGCAGAACGGCCTGACGCTGATCGTGCATGAAGACACCAAGACGCCCACCGTCACGCTGCACATGATCTATCATGTCGGCTCGAAGAACGAGCCCAAGGGCCGCTCGGGTTTTGCCCACCTGTTCGAACACCTGATGTTCAACGGCTCGGAGCATTTCAACGACGACTTCTTCAAGGCCACTCAGCAGTTCGGCGCCACCAACCAGAACGGCTCCACCAACACCGACCGCACGAACTACTATCAGACCGTGCCGAAGGAAGCGCTCGATTCCATCCTGTGGCTGGAATCGGATCGCATGGGATACCTGCTGGGCGCCGTCGACCAGGCGCGTCTCGATGAGCAGCGCGGCGTCGTGCAGAACGAAAAGCGCCAGGGCGAGAACCAGCCCTACGGCCAGGTCTTCAACCGCATCGTCGCGGCGACCTATCCGGAGGAACACCCCTACGGCCACACCGTCATCGGCTCGATGGAAGACCTCGAAGCCGCCTCCCTCGCCGATGTGCAGGAGTGGTTCAAGAACTGGTATGGCCCTTCCAACACCATTCTCGTGCTGGCTGGAGACATCAAACCTGAAGGCGCCAAGGCGCGCGTCGAGAAGTTCTTCGGCGAGATCCCGCCCGGCCCGCCGCAGGCCCAGGCGAAATCATGGGTACCCGCGCTCGCGGAAAACCAGCGCGAAGTGCTGTATGACCGCGTCGCCCAGCCGCGCATCTATGTGACCTGGAACGTGCCTGAGCTGAACCATCCCGATGGCGAGATGCTCGATCACATCGCGTCCGCCCTCGGCGGCGACAGGAATGCGCGCCTCACCAAGCGGCTGGTCTATGACGAACAGGTCGCCACCAGCGTCAATGTCGGCAATCCGCAGAGCGAGATCGCCGGCCAGTTCCGCATTGTGGTGACGGCCAAGCCCGACGCAGACCTCGCGAAGATCGAAGCCGCCATCAACGAGGAGGTGGCCCGCATCGTCGCCACCGGCCCGACGCAGGCGGAGATCGACAAGAACATCGTCCAGTCCGTCTCCGGCATGATCAGCGGTCTCGAGAGTACGTCTGACAAGGCGGCGCAGCTTGCCCAGTGGCAGATGATTTCCGGCGAGCCCGATGGCTGGAAGGCCTCGCTCGAACGGCTCGAAGGCGCAACGCCCGCCGCTGCGCGGGCTGCCGCCGCCCGCTGGCTCACGCGCGGCTCGTACACGCTCACCGTGCTGCCGTTCGGCAACCCGAAGGCGTTCAGCGCGGCCGTTGACCGCTCGAAGATGCCGCTCCCGGGCGCCGTCGCAGACACGGCTTTCCCGGCCTTCCAGACCTCGACGTTGTCCAACGGCATGAAGGTCTACCTCGTCGAACGGCACGACGCCCCGCAAGTCAGCGTGTCGATGGTGGTCGACACCGGCTATCCCGGCGACCCCACCGCCATCCGCAACGGCCTCGGCGGTCTCACCGCTAACATGATGGACGAGGGCACGACGACGCGCTCGGCGCTGCAGATCGCCGACGAAGTCGATCGCCTTGGCGGCTATGTCGGCACGGGCGGCGGCGGCGAACAGTCCGTGGTCGAGTTCAGCGCACTCACGCCAACCGTCGATCGTGTGATGGCGATCTGGGCCGATGTCCTGCGTAATCCCGCCTTCGCCGAAGGAGACTTCGCGCGCATCCAGGCCCAGACCGTGCAGGGCATCCAGCAACAGCTCAGCAATCCGGCCTCCATCGGTCAGCGCGTGATGTCGCGCATGCTGTGGGGCGACGATCATCCCTATGGCCGCATCGTCTCGACCGCCGACATCTCGGGCCTCAAGCCGTCGGATGCTGCCGCCTTCCACAAGGCCTGGTA
>Ga0208460_10002330_pt1 | contig 10857 bp, 12 predicted proteins | sample AD_STIC10_MetaG_FD_184436 | JGI IMG/M metagenome (GOLD analysis project Ga0208460, IMG submission 184436) | Active sludge microbial communities of municipal wastewater-treating anaerobic digesters from USA - AD_STIC10_MetaG (SPAdes) (version 2) | ecosystem: Engineered > Bioreactor > Anaerobic >... | reverse complement strand
ACGCAGTTCGCCAAGACGCTGGCCAAGGCCGGCTGCGGCGTGGTGCTGGCGGGCCGTCGCATGGAGCGGCTGAAGGCGCTGCGCGCCGAGATCGAGGCCGATGGCGGCGATGCCCACGTGGTGGCGCTGGATGTCACCGACCACGACAGCATCAAGGCGGCTGTCGCCCACGCCGAGACGGAGATGGGAACGATCGACATCCTGATCAACAACTCGGGCGTGAGCACGACGCAGAAGCTCGTCGACGTCAGCGAAGACGACTACGACTTCGTCTTCGACACCAACACCAAGGGCGCCTTCTTCGTGGCACAGGAGGTCGGCAAGCGCATGCTGGCGCGTGCCAAGGGCGCGGCGCCGGGCACCTTCACCGGCGGGCGCATCGTCAACATCGCATCGATGGCCGGCCTGCGCGTGCTCAGCCAGATCGGCGTGTACTGCATGAGCAAGGCGGCGGTGGTGCACATGACGCGCGCCATGGCGCTGGAGTGGGGCCGCTACGGCATCAACGTGAACGCCATCTGCCCGGGCTACATCGACACCGAGATCAATCACCACCACTGGCAGACCGAACAGGGCAAGAAGCTGATCGACATGCTGCCGCGCAAGCGCATCGGCCAGCCGCAGGACCTGGACTCGGTGCTGATGATGCTGGTGGCCAACGAGAGCCATTTCATCAACGGCGCCATCATCCAGGCGGACGACGGCTTCGCGGTGTGAGCGAAGCATGATGATGCGGCCCCTGTCGCTGATCGAAGCACGCGTGCTCGGCGTGCTGGTCGAGAAGGCGCACACCGTGCCCGACAGCTACCCGCTGTCGCTGAACTCGTTGACGCTGGGCTGCAACCAGAAGACCGCCCGCGACCCGGTGATCAATGCCACCGAGTCCGAAGTGCAGGTGGCGGTGGACGCGCTGCGCGCGCTGAACCTGGTGTTCGAATCGAGCGGCTCGCGGGTGGCGAGACATGAGCACAACATGGGCCGTGCGATGTCGCTGCCCTCGCAATCGGTGGCACTGCTCGCGGTGCTGATGCTGCGCGGGCCGCAGACCAGCTCCGAACTGCGCGCCAACTGCGACCGCCTGCACCGTTTCGCCGACGTGTCCTCGGTCGAGGCCTTCCTCGACGAGCTGGCCGAGCGGCCGCAGGAGAAGGGCGGCCCGCTGGCGCTGAAGCTGCCGCGCGCACCCGGTGCCCGCGAAGCGCGCTGGACGCACCTGCTGTGCGGGCCGGTGGACGTGTCATCGATGCCGGTGGCGGCCAACACCGAGGAGTTCGTTGCTGCCGGCGAACTGGCTTCGCTCAAGGCCCAGCAGGCAGCGCTGCAATCCGAAGTGGCGGCGCTGCGCGCCCTGGTCGAGCGGCTCTATGCCGAGCTGGGCGTGGACCGGGGCTGAGCGTTTCGATGCTGCGTTTCCACCTGCCCGAGAAGAAGAAGCTCACCAACGAGCTGCTGATCCCGATCCGCTGGGGCGACATGGACGCGATGGGACATGTCAACAACACGATCTACTTCCGCTACTTCGAGACGGTGCGCATCGAGTGGTTCGACCGCATCGGCTGCAAACCCGACCCGAAGGGCGAGGGGCCGGTGATCGTCAACGCCTTCTGCAACTTCATCCGCCAGCTCGAGTACCCGGGTGACGTGATCGCGCGCCACTACGTCGCCAATGCCGGCCGCACCAGCTTCGACACCTACATGACGCTGGAGCGCACCGACCAGCCCGGGGTGATCTACACCGAGGGCGGCGCGAAGACGGTGTGGGTCGACTTCCCGAAGCAGAAGTCGGCGCCGCTTCCCGACTGGATCCGCGCGCTGGTCGAATAGCGCCACCGGACGGCAAGGATCAGGCGCGCAGCAGCTTCTGCACCAGCTCCGGCGTGGTGGCCGCGCGGTGTTTCTTCATCAAGCGGGCGCGGTACACGTCCACGGTGCGCGGGCTGATCGCCAGGCGCTTGCCGATCAGCTTGCTGGTCAGGCCTTCGATCAGCAAGGCGGCGATTTCGCGTTCGCGCGGCGTGAGGTCGACCGCGATGCGGCGACGGGCCGACAGGTCCTCGAACACCCAGATGCCGGCCGCGTGCGGCTGGGCCGGGTCGAGCGCGCGTCCCGACACGTGGCACCAGAACAACTCGCCGCGCTGCGCGCCGGCCACGGAACCCACGCGCTTCATCACCCGCTCGTCGCTGTACCAGCCCTGGCGGTCCAGGCTGGCGACGATGCGCGCGCCGGTGCGCTCGAATTCGTCGTGGGTCGGGTAGAGGACCTCGAAGCTCTGACCGATCAGCTGCTCGCGCTCGGCGCCGAACATGGCCAGCAGTTGCTGATTGCAGTCGACCATCAGCCGGTGGCGCGACAGCACCATGCCCACCGGGGCCAGGTCGAAGGCAGTGCGATAGTCCAGCGCCAGGGTGTCGGCCATGGGTTACGGCGGCGTGGCGCCAGGAAGATGCTTAATCAATTCTACGTAACGACTACGTAATGCCATACGTAGTACGCTGCGCGGCTGGATTTCCCCAAGGAGACGGTTCATGAACAAGGTGTACCCGAGCGCGGCGAAAGCGCTCGACGGCATCGTCCGCGACGGCCAGTTGCTCGCAGTCGGCGGCTTCGGCCTGTGCGGCATTCCCGAGGCGCTGATCGCCGCGTTGCGCGACACGAAGGTCAAGGACCTCACCGTGATCTCGAACAACGCCGGCGTCGACGGTTTCGGCCTCGGCCAGCTGCTCGAGACGCGCCAGATCAGCAAGATGATCTCCAGCTACGTCGGCGAGAACAAGGAGTTCGAGCGCCAGTACCTGGCCGGCGAGCTGCAGCTCGAGTTCACGCCGCAGGGCACGCTGGCCGAGAAGCTGCGCGCCGGCGGCGCCGGCATCCCGGCTTTCTTCACGCGCACCGGCGTGGGCACCCTGGTGGCCGAGGGCAAGGAAACGCGCGAGTTCGACGGCCACGTCTACGTGATGGAGCGCGCGCTGCTGCCCGAGGTGTCGCTGGTCAAGGCCTGGAAGGCCGACAAGAGCGGCAATCTGATCTTCCGCCGCACCGCGCGCAACTTCAACCCGGCGGTGGCCATGGCCGGCCGCATCACCGTGGTGGAAGTCGAAGAGATCGTCGAGACCGGCAGCTTCGACCCGGACGCCGTGCACCTGCCCGGCATCTACGTGCACCGCATCGTGCTCAACGCCACCCCCGAGAAGCGCATCGAGAAGCGCACGATCACTGAGCGTGTGCCTGCAAAGGAAGGGATCTGACCATGGCCTGGACCCACGACCAGATGGCGGCGCGCGCTGCCAAGGAACTCGCCGACGGTTTCTACGTGAACCTCGGCATCGGCCTGCCCACGCTGGTGGCCAACTTCGTCGACCCGAACATCGAGGTCTGGCTGCAAAGCGAGAACGGCATGCTCGGCATCGGCCCCTTTCCGACCGAAGACGAGGTCGACGCCGACCTCATCAATGCTGGCAAGCAGACGGTGACGACGATCCCCGGCTCGTCGATCTTCGGCTCGCATGACAGCTTCGCGATGATCCGCGGCGGCAAGATCAACCTGTCCATCCTCGGCGCCATGCAGGTCAGCGAGAAGGGCGACCTGGCCAACTGGATGATCCCCGGCAAGATGGTCAAGGGCATGGGCGGTGCCATGGACCTGGTCGGCGGCGTGAAGAGCGTCGTGGTGCTGATGGAGCACGTCGCCAAGAAGAAGGACGGCACGATCGACCTGAAGATCCTGCCGCACTGCACGCTGCCGCTGACCGGCGTGGGCGTGGTCGACCGCATCGTCACCGACTTGTGCGTGCTCGACGTGACACCGCACGGGCTGAAGATCGTCGAACTCGCGCCGGGCGTGACGCGCGAGGAAGTGCAGGCCAAGACGGGCGTGCCGCTGCAGTAGCCGCTCAGCGCATCGCCTTCAGGGCCTGCGCCGCCTCGATGATCAGCGGCGGGCCTCCGTAGATGAAGCCGGTGTAGACCTGCACCAGGTCGGCACCGGCTTCGCGCTTGGCGCAGGCGTCGGCCCCGCTCATCACGCCGCCCACGCCGATGATCGGATAGGCGCTGCCGAGCTCGGCACGCAGCTGGCGGATCACGCGGTTGCTGGCCTCGAACACCGGCCTGCCCGAGAGGCCGCCGGCTTCGTCGCCGTGCTGAAGGTGTTTCACCGCCTCGCGCGCGATCGTCGTGTTGGTGGCGATGACGCCGTCGATGCCGTTCTTCTTCAGCGTCTCGGCGATCACCGTCACCTGCGCCTCGTCGAGGTCCGGGGCGATCTTCACGAACACCGGCACCTGCCGGCCGTGGCGCGCGGCCAGCCGCGCCTTGCGTTCCTGCACGGCCGACAGCAGCGCGTCGAGCGCCTCGTCAGTCTGCAGCGCGCGCAGGTTCTTGGTGTTCGGACTGGAGATGTTCACCGTCACGTAGTCGGCGTGCGGGTAGACGCCGTCCAGGCCAATCAGGTAGTCGTCCACCGCGTTCTCGATCGGGGTGGCGGCGTTCTTGCCGATGTTCAGGCCGAGGATGCCGCCCTGGCTGCGAAAGCGCGCGCGCTTCACGTTGGCGAGGAAGGCGTCGAGCCCGTCGTTGTTGAAGCCCAGGCGATTGATCAGCGCACGTGCCTGCGGCAGGCGGAAGATGCGCGGCTTGGGGTTGCCCGGCTGCGCCTTGGGCGTCACCGTGCCCACCTCGATAAAGCCGAAGCCCATGGCGGCCAACCCGTCGATGCAGCGCCCGTTCTTGTCCAGCCCCGCCGCCAGGCCGATGCGGTTGGGGAAGCGCAGGCCGGCCACCGTCACCGGGTCGTCGATGCGCGGCTGCGCCACCGCGCGGATCAGCGGCGTGTGCTGGATGCGCGCCAGCATGCCCAGCGTCAGGTCGTGTGCGATTTCCGCATCGAGGCCGAACAGGAAGGAGCGGGTCAGGGGGTAGGGAACGAGGGCCATGCGGCGGCGTGCGGTGCGTCTTGGATAATCGGGGCATTCTCTCAAACACTTTGACGCGGCCCGCCCCATGACCCAGGACGAACTCAAGGCCCTCGTCGGCCAGGCCGCATTGGCCTACGTGCAACCCGGCAGCGTGGTCGGCGTGGGCACCGGCTCGACGGTGAACTGCTTCATCGACGCGCTGGCCACCCTGAAGGACCGCATCGCCGGCGCCGTCTCCAGCAGCGAGAAGAGCACGCAGCGGCTGCAGGCGCACGGCATCGTCGTGCTCGACAGCAACAGCGTCGAGCGCATTCCCGTCTACATCGATGGCGCCGACGAGATCGACCACGGCGGCCACATGATCAAGGGTGGCGGCGCCGCGCTCACGCGCGAGAAGATCGTCGCCGATCTGGCAGATCGCTTCATCTGCATTGCCGACGAATCCAAGCTGGTCGCGACGCTCGGGCGCTTCCCGCTGCCCGTCGAAGTGGTGCCGATGGCCACGTCACAGGTGTCGCGGCGCTTTGCCGCGCTGGGCGGCAACGCCGTGCTGCGCGAAGGCGTGATCACCGACAACGGCGGCTGCATCCTCGACGTGCACGGCCTGTCCATCACCGACCCGCCGGGCATGGAGCAGGAGATCAACCAGTGGCCCGGCGTGGTCGCGGTGGGCATCTTCGCGCGGCACCGCGCCCGCGTGTGCCTGCTGGGCACGTCACAGGGTGTGAAGACATTGAGTTTCTGAGGCCGGTGCTGCTCGCGCCGCCGAAAAACGCGTAACCTCGCAACTGGTGCCAGTGGGCACCTTTTGTTCACTGGAAGGATGGCGCATGGCCAAACCCAACTACTCGTACGAGAAGCGCCAGCGCGAGCTGGCCAAGAAGAAGAAGAAGGAAGAAAAAGCCAAGGAGAAGGCCGAGCGCAAGACCGGCCCCGGGCAATCGCCGGAAGGCGAATCGGGCGGCGGCGACGAGCTCAGCCCGGCACAGCCGAACCCCGAAGCGGGTTGAGCGTGCGGCCGGCGCGGCGCTGATCGCGCGCCGCGAAGCGGGCCGGATCCACGGCGTCCATCAGGCTGGCCTCCACCGGCGACGGTGCGCCGCTGACCCAGGCGGCCAGCAGCCGCGCCCCCAGGGCCGACACGCCGATGCCGCGCGAACCCAGCGCGGTGAACACGAACAGGCCAGGTTGCCGCGCAATGAAGCGCGGCTGATCGGCCGATCCCACGGCAGGCAAATCAGCATCGGGCACGGCGCCGATGAGCGGCAATCGATCGCCGGCCGTCCAGCGCCATCCGACGCGGCCGCTCAAGGACGCGGCGTCAAATTCGGCCGTGCATCCGGTCAGTTGCGCGAGCCGTTCGAGATTCAGGCGGTGGTCTTCCATGCGCACCACGGCGTCGAGATCGCCTGGCTGCGCCGTCGCACCGAAGATCGCCGCACCGGCCTGCGCCGGCAGCACATAGCCGGCCCCGGCCAGCGGCAACTTCGGCAGGATGATCCGACCGGACGGCGCGATCGAGATCTGCCCGCGAACTGGATCGATCGGCCAGGCGGGCGAGTCGAGCAAGCGCAGCGTGTCGCCGGCCGAGGCGAGAACGAGGGCAGGGGCACTGTCGATGACCTCGCCCTGTGCATCGAGCACCTGCCATTCATCGCCGAACCGGCGCACCTGGGCGACCTCCACCCGGCCGCGCCACGCGCTCAGAGGGCCAGCGCGACGCAGGTACCACGCGGCCAGATCTCGCGGCGAGATCCATCCACCGCCCGGGTAGAACCAAGCCGGGTGCGTGAGCGCGAGGCCGGCCCGCTGAGAGGCCTGCGCCGCCGCCAGCGCCTGCACATACTGCGCAGGCAGGCCCAGGTGCTCGATGACATCCTGCATGTCTTGGACGCTCGCGGCTTGCGGCTCCAGGCGCAGCAGGCCGTCGACCGCCCCGGCCACGCCCCCCGACACGGCCTCGCGGGCAATCGGCTCGAAGGCCAGCGCCGCCGCGCGCAACCATCGCGCATGGGTGCCGTCGTGGCGCATGACCACGCCGTGGAACAGGCCAGCCGGGTTTCCCGAGCCCTCGCACGCAGGCTCGGCGTGGCGGTCGATGACCGTGGTGCGCCAGCCCTGTTCGGCCAGTGCCCAGGCACTCGCGCAGCCGGCTAGGCCGCCGCCGACAACGATCGCGCGCGAATCCGTCGAACGCGCGTGCGGCCGCCCGGGCGGTGCGCCGCGGCGCGACGGCGCGGGCTCGAATCGCGCCACCGTGATGTCGCGCTTGCCGCCTTGCCCCGGTGCCTTGCTCACCGTGAAGCCCGCGGCCTGCAGCCCCTCGCGCACGCTGCGCGCGGCCGACCAGGTGGTCGCCGTGGCGCCGGGCACGGCCAGCCGCGCGATGGCCTTGAACAGGCCCCGGTCCCACATCTGCGGGTTGCGCGCCGGCGCGAAGCCATCGAGGAAGAAGGCCTCGACGCCGGCCACCCACTCCGGCACCCAGCGAGCCACGTCGCCGAAGGCCAGGTGCAGGCGCACCCGACCCTCTTCGAAACTCAGCCGATGCAGGTTGTGCGTCAGGGCCGGCCATTGCGCGGCGAGCTCGGTGGCCAGCGGCGCCAGCGCGATCTCGCGCGGCCAGGCCGCCAGTTCGTCCCGAGTGGGTGGGTGCAACTCGACCGAAAGGAAGTCCAGCCGCGCACAGCGTTGCGGATCGGCCCGCCACGCAGCCCAGGTGGCCAGGAAATTGTTGCCCAGGCCGAAGCCGGTTTCGGCGATGACGAAGTCGTCTCGGCCGGCCCAGCGGCCGGGCAGGCCGTTGCCGGCGAGAAAGACATGGCGCGCCTGCTCCATCGCACCTGCACGCGGGTGGTACACGTCGGCGAAGGTGGGCGAATAGGGCAGCCCTTCGGCCGAGGGTTCGATGCGCGCCGCAACGATGGGCGCCGTCTTCATGCGCGTGCCGCGAGCCAGGCGAGCAGTCGGTCGCGCGCGCCGGTGAGCCCCCGGTAGGCCAGCACCGCATCGCTCATGCTGGACAGCGCGGCATGCAGTGGCGTTGCCACCTCGGCATCGGTGGCCACCTGCGTCAAGGGGCGGCTTTCGACATGGATGGTGAAGATCGCCTGGCCTGCGCCAGGCACCGGGATGAAGGTCTGGTGCTCGGTGCGGAATGTGGCCAGTGCCGCCAGCGTTTCGGCATCGGCGCCACCGGGCCAGGTCGGCTTGGCCGCGCGCAGCGGGTGCATGTCGAGCTGCGGCTGCGGCGTGATCGTCCAGACGAAACGTTCCCAGCGCTGCGTGCCGGTGACCAGCCGCGCGAGGTGGTCACTGGCGGTGATGAGCAGCCTGTTGTCGGCCACGGGCGCATGCACCTCGGCGAAATGGCGGCCCACCTTGTCCTGCGGCGACCAGTGCGAGGGCAGGCACACCGCGAGCCAGGGAATGCGCGCGGTCGTGCCTTCGATGACGGCGAAGTCTTCCGCAAAGGCCAGGCTCAGCAAGCCGGCTGCGCGCCATCGCGCGGGCAACGCCGCCAGACAGCGGCCGATCTCCGCCGGGCCGTCGCCCTGCAGTTCGTCGCCCTGCAGCGACCAGCCGAGTTGCAGGGCCTCGTACCGCTCGCGGCCATCCCAGCACCAGGCCTGCGGGTGCTCGCGAGCCGCGTGTTCGCACAGCGCCGCCAGCGCAGGTGCCGCGTCGAATCCCGCGGTGGCCACCAGGGCCTGCTCGGCATGGTTGCCCAGCACCGCCAGCTTCTCACGCAAGGCGCGGTCGCCGATCGCATTGGGTGTCAGCTGGGCTGCACCCGGCGCCAGAGCGCGCAGCCCGGGCTGCATGCGGAACGGGGCGGTGACGGCGGCGAAGTCGAAGGGCATGGTGGCGAATGGAACGCAAAAAAGAAGGGCGCCCAAGGGCGCCCGTCATCCGTCCTGCCGATAGGCGTTACACGCGCTTGCGGTACTCGTGCGTGCGCGTGTCGATCTCGATCTTGTCCCCGTTCTCGACGAACAGCGGCACGGCGATCTCGAAGCCGGTGGCGATCTTGGCCGGCTTCATGACCTTGCCCGAGGTGTCGCCCTTGACGGCCGGCTCGGTGGTCACTTCGCGCACCACCGAAGTGGGCAGTTCGACCGAGATGGCCTTGCCGTCGTAGAACACCACTTCGACGGTCATGCCGTCTTCGAGGTAGCTGATGGCGTCGCCCATGTTCTCGGCCTCGACCTCGAACTGGTTGTATTCGGTGTCCATGAAGACGTACATCGGATCGGCGAAGTAGGAGTAGGTGCACTCCTTCTTGTCCAGCACGATCTGGTCCATCTTGTCGTCGGCCTTGAAGACGACTTCGGTGCCCGAGTTGTTGAGCAGGCTCTTGAGCTTCATGCGCACGGTGGCGGCATTGCGGCCACCGCGGCTGTATTCGGTCTTGAGCACGACCATCGGGTCCTTGCCCTGCATGATCACGTTGCCTGCGCGGATTTCCTGTGCGATCTTCATGGTGACTTTCGTATGGCGGTGCGCCTGGGTCAGGCGCTGTCTCAGGCGGCGTAAGGGCGGCGCCCGCCGGGCCGTTCCCCGGATGACGCAAAGCTCGCGATTTTAGCTCTTTTCGCGAGCGAAGCTCAGCAGCTGGGTGCCGAGGTCCTGATGTGCCGCAAGCTTGTCGCGCCAGGCTTGGCAATGCACACGCCAAGGCTCGAGGGGCGGCAGTTGCAGGGCGCCGCTGGCACCGTTCCAGCCCAGCCACAAGGCGCGGCAGCGCTGCGCCCAGTCGCCCGAGGCGCCTTCCAGGTGCCGAGTGAGGAACGCGTCGAGCTTGGCCTGGTGCGCGCCGTCGTGCTGCGGGTAGGCATGCCAAAGGAAGGGCAGGCCCGCCCATTGCGCACGCACGAAGGAGTCTTCGCCGCGCACAAGGTTCAGGTCGGCCGACCAGAGCAGATGATCAAAATCGAGCTGCGAAAGGTGGGGCAGCGTGATCGCACGCAGCGCGCCGCGCGCCATCGGCGCGCCCAGCGCCGCCGCCACCTGGCGCGAGGCGTGTCCGACGGTGGCAAGCAGCAGGGTCGGTGCGCCGGCCAGCGCGTCGAGCAAGGCGGGCAGGGCGGGGTTCTCGTAGCAGAACAGGCTGACCACACGCTCGCCCGGTCGACGCACGATGCGGCGCGACTTGAGCCACTCGGCGGCGTCGAAGGCCTGCCTGCGCTGCAACAGCCCAGGTTCGCGGATCAGGCCGCCGGTGTAGGCCGTGAAGCCGGGGTAGAAGAACCACTTGAGCAACCCCGCGCCGGGGCCGCTGGATTGCGGCGAGGGCAGGCCGTGGCTTCGTTCGACATAGGGCTCGGCGCTGAGGTACTCGAGGTTGATCCACAGCGGGGCCGGACGTCGCGCCGCCATGCGTGCGACGAAGGGCGCGGGCGGGTCGCAGCCGAAGGTCTCGACCACCACGTCGAAGGGTTCCACATCGACATCGCCCTGCGGCCAGGCACGCACCTCGACGCCGCTTGCGCCCTGCGGAGCCATCCAGGCCAACGCCGAGGCATCGTCGATCCACAGGCGCACCCGTTCGCCGCGCGCGGCCAGGTCGGCGGCGAGTCGCCAGCACACGCCCACGTCGCCGAAGTTGTCGACGACGCGGCAGAACAGATCCCATTTCATGCGGATCGATTATCCCGGCTCGATAATCGCGGCCGATGGACTCCTCGACCCCCTTGCCGACTGACGCACACGACGTCGCCAGGCTCCAACGGCTGCGTGAGGAAGTCGCAGCCTTGCCGGGCCTGCCAGGCGTCTACCGCTACTTCGATGCGCAAGGCGCGGTGCTCTACGTGGGCAAGGCGCGCGACCTGAAGAAGCGCGTCTCGAGCTACTTCCAGAAGGACCACGGCGGCACGCGCATCGGTCACATGGTGGGCAAGATCGAGCGCATGGAGACCACCGTCGTGCGCTCCGAGGCCGA
>Ga0208460_10002321_pt1 | contig 10885 bp, 10 predicted proteins | sample AD_STIC10_MetaG_FD_184436 | JGI IMG/M metagenome (GOLD analysis project Ga0208460, IMG submission 184436) | Active sludge microbial communities of municipal wastewater-treating anaerobic digesters from USA - AD_STIC10_MetaG (SPAdes) (version 2) | ecosystem: Engineered > Bioreactor > Anaerobic >... | reverse complement strand
CCGGGTCGCCCTGGTCGTCACGCTGCGCGAGGACATCGTCGGGATCGGTCGCTACGACCGCATCGACGCCCGCAGCGCCGAGGTCGCCTTCAACATCAGTGACCACTACCAGGGCAAGGGCATCGGATCGGTGCTCCTCGAGCACCTCGCCGCGATCGCGCGCGACGTCGGCATCACCCGCTTCACCGCGGAGGTGCTGCCGCAGAACCGCAAGATGCTCTCGGTGTTCTCCGACGCCGGGTACGACGTGACGCGGCACATCGAGGACGGGGTCGTCGAGGTCGGGTTCGACATCGAACCGACCGACTCCTCGAAGGCCGTCGCCATGTCACGCGAACACCGGGCCGAGGCCCTGAGCGTCGCCGCGATCCTGCACCCCCGCACGATCGCCGTCATCGGCGCCAGCCGGCGGCGCAACTCCATCGGCAGTCAGCTGCTCGAGCGCATCGTCGCGGCGGGGTTCACCGGCGAGATCCACCCGGTCAACCCCAACGTGCGCACCCTGCGCCGGCGCACCGCCTACCCCTCGGTGGCGGCCGTGCCCGGACGGGTCGACCTCGCGGTCATCGCCGTCCCGGCCCACGCGGTGCTCGAGGTCGTCGACGAGTGCGCCGAGGCGGGGGTCAAGGCGCTGCTCGTCGTCTCGGGCGGGTTCGCGGAGGAGGGCCGTGACGGCGCCCGCCTCCAGGCAGAACTGCTGCGCCGGGCCCGCGGGGCGGGGATGCGGGTCGTCGGGCCGAACTCCTTCGGGCTGATCAACAACGACCCGTCGCTGCGGCTCAACGCCTCGCTCGCGATGACGCTGCCACCGGTGGGGCGGGTCGGTCTGTTCGCGCAGTCCGGGGCCCTGGGGATCGCCGTGCTCGCCTCGGCCGCGCGCCGCAACCTCGGCATCTCGACGTTCGGCTCGGCCGGCAACCGCGTCGACGTCTCGGGCAACGACTTCATGCAGTACTGGATCGACGACGACAACACCGAGGTCGTCGGCCTGTACCTCGAGTCGATGGGCAACCCGCGCAAGTTCTCGCGGATCGCCCGCAACCTCGCCCTCATCAAGCCGGTCATCGTCGTGAAGTCCGGCGTCTCGCGCTTCGGGGTGCCCCCGGGGCACCGGGTCCGCCGCACCAAGGCCCGCCCGGCGGTGTTCAAGGCCATGCTCAAGCAGGCCGGGGTGCTGCGCGTCGAGAACGTCCACCAGCTCTTCGACATCGCCCAGCTGCTCGCCACGCAACCGCTTCCCCGCGGCGACCGCGTCGCCATCGTCGGCAACTCGACCGCGCTCGGCACGCTGACCGCCGATGCCTGCACCAGCTGGGGCCTGAAGGTCGCCCACGGCCCGGTGAGCCTGCCGAGCGAGGCCACCGCGGCCCAGTTCCGCACGGCGCTCGCGGCCGCGTTCGCCGACCCCAAGGTCGACTCCGTGCTGACCTGTTTCATCCCGCCCCTGGTGACCAACGACGAGGACGTCGCCGCGGCCGTGCGCGACATGGCGCACGGTGCCGACAAGCCCTGCGCCGCAACCTTCCTCGGCATGCGCGGGGTGGACGACGGGCACTCCTCCGTCACCGGCACGGGTGGCTCGACCCAGGCGATCCCCGTCTACGCGATGCCCGAGGATGCCGTGCGCGCCCTGGCCGCGGCCACCCGGTACGGTGCCTGGCGCTCCAAGGACCACGGGGTGCCCGTGGCGCCGGCCGGCATCAACCGGCGGATCGCGGAGGACATCGTCGAGACGGTGCTCGCGATGGAGCCCAAGGGGCGGCGCCTCACCTCGGACGAGTCAACCGCCCTCCTGCAGGCCTACGGCATCGACGTCTGGACCAAGCAGGAGGTCAGCACCGTCGACGAGGCGGTCGCGGCGGCCGAGCAGGTCGGCTACCCGGTGGTGCTGAAGTCGACCGCGCCGATGGTCCGCCACCAGGGCGGCACCAGCGGGGTGCGCGTCGACCTGCGCACCGAAGCCGCCCTTCGGGCCGCGTGGGAGTCGCTCACCGAACGGCTCGCACCCCTGGACGCGGATCGCCTGGTCGTGCAGCGCATGGCGACCCCGGGGGTGCCCTGCGTCGTCACCTCCGACGAGGACCCGCTCTTCGGGCCGGTCATCGGCTTCAGCGTCGCCGGGCTGCCCACCGAGCTGCTCGGTGACATCGGCTACCGCATCCCGCCACTCACCGACGTCGACGTCTCCGAGCTCATCTCGTCGGTGAAGGCGTCCCCGGTGCTCCACGGCCACCGCGGGGCGACCCCGGTGAACCGGGCTGCCCTGGCCGACCTCATCGCGCGGGTCTCGGTGCTCGCCGACGACCTCGCCGAGGTGGCCTCGCTCGTGCTCAACCCCGTCAACGCCCACCCCGGGGGAGTCGAGGTGCTCGGCGCCGAGATCGTGCTCGCCCCCGCACCCCGCCGCACCGACCCGGGGCGCCGGTCGCTGACGTAGCGCAGGCCACGCCGTTCGCTGACGTGGCTGTCACCGGCAGCGGGCACAATGGACCCCATGAGCCCTGCCCCCGACGCCCCCGTCCTCCCGGCGGACCTCACCGCCGCGATCGTGCGGGCCGGCTACTACCCAGCCCTGGTCGCCGACGTCGTCGCCGCAGCCCTGGTGCACGAGCCGATCCACAGCCACCTCGTCCACCTCGAGACCACCTTTGACCGCGACGTCGTGCGCCGCCACATCACGGTGCTCGTGCTGACCCCCACCCGGCTGCTCATCGCCCACGCCGACGACCACGCCGACGAGCCACCCGCCCCGCAGGACGTCGCCACCGCGACCACCGAGTCGATCCCGCTGTCCGCGGTGCGCGGCGTCATGCTGACCCACGTCGTCGAGAGCCCGTCGACGTACGTCCCGGGCAGCCTCGGCCGCGAGATCACCCTCACCCTCGGGTGGGGCACGGTGGCCCGGCTCGACCTCGTGCCGGCCTCCTGCGCCGACCCCGACTGCGAAGCCGACCACGGCTACGAGGGCACCATCACCGGTGACGACATCGCCCTGCGCATCTCGGCCGCAGCCGATGGTGAGGACGCCCTGGCGGAGGCGCTGTCGTTCGCGAGGGACCTGTCCGCGGCCCTCGGCCAGGCCTGAGCCCCCGGATGCCGTCCACCGGGGACCCGTCGGCGGCCGCACCCGTCGGGTCCGCGCCCTCGCTGGCCGACGTGCTGCCCAGCGTCGCCAGGAGCCTGGGTGTCGCGTGGGGCACGCCGCGAGCGGGAGGTGACCCGGCGGCATCCGACGGCTTCGCCTTCCCGCCCACCCGCCGGGCGGTCGTCGTGCTCATCGACGGGCTGGGGCACGACCTCCTGGTCCGGCGGGCCGGCCACGCGCCGTGGCTGCGGTCGAGGCTCGCGAGCACCCAAAGGGTCGCCAGTGGTTTCCCGTCGACCACCGCCACGTCGATGGGCACCTTCGGCACCGGGCTGGCGGCCGGCGCCCACGGGCTGCTCGGCTACGAGGTGCTCGTACCCGGTCACGACCGGCTGCTCAACGAGCTGTCGTGGGAGGACGGGCCCGACCCTCGCCTCTGGCAGCCGCACGGCACGGTCTTCGAAGCCGTCGAGCGCGAGGGCGTCGAGGTCGTGCGCATCGGCCCGGCGTACTTCGACGGATCCGGGCTGACCACGGCCGCCCTGCGTGGAGGCCGTTTCGTCGCCGCGACCTCCCTCGAGGCCCGGGTCGACGCCGCGCTCGCCGCCGTCCGCGCTGCGCCGCGCACCCTGGTGCACCTGTACTGGGGTGAGCTCGACAAGGTCGGCCACGTGCACGGCTGCGACTCCTGGCAGTGGGGCGAGGAGCTCGAGGCCGTCGACCGGGAACTGGCCAGGCTCGCCGCCCGGCTGCCGGCTGACTGCTCGCTCACCGTGACGGCCGACCACGGCATGGTCGACTCCCCGCACGAGCTGCGCCTCGACGTCGCCCACGAGCCGGTGCTGGCCCATGGGGTGCGCCACGTCAGTGCCGAGGCCCGGGCCCCACAGCTCTACGTCGAACCCGGCGCCGCTGACGACGTCCGGGCTGCCTGGGCCGAGACGCTCGGCGAGCGGGCTCTCGTCCGCAGTCGGGCGGAGGCCGTCGCCGCCGGGTGGTTCGGCGCGGTGCTGCCCGAGAACCTGCCGCGCATCGGCGACGTCGTCGTCGCGATGCGGGGCCGGTTCGCCGTCGAGGACTCCCGCCGCGCCCGCCCTGAACTGCTCGCGCTCATCGGCCTGCACGGGTCGCTCAGCGACGACGAGGTGTCGGTTCCCGTCGTGCACGTGCCACCGGCCGTCGTCGCCTAGGGTGTCGCCTCGTGGCTGAACTGGTGTTCTTCTCCGGAACGATGGACTGCGGCAAGTCGACCCTTGCCCTGCAGATGGACCACAACAACTCCGCCCGCGGCCGGCAGGGGCTGATCTTCACCAAGCTCGACCGCATGGGGGAGTCGGTGCTCTCCTCGCGGCTGGGCCTGTCGACCCCGGCGATCGAGGTCTCCGACCACCTCGACTTCTGGGACGCCGTCGTCGAACGGCTCACCCAGGGTGTCCGGGTGGACTACCTCATCTGTGACGAGGCGCAGTTCTACACCCCCGAGCAGGTCGAGCAGCTGGCCCGCCTCGTCGACGAGCTCGGCATCGACGTGCACGCCTTCGGGATCACCGCAGACTTCCGGACCGAGCTCTTCCCCGGGTCGCGCCGCCTCATCGAGCTCGCCGACAGGGTGCAGCTGTTGCAGGTCGAGGCGCTGTGCTGGTGCGGGCGCAAGGCCACCCACAACGCCCGCATCGTCGACGGGGTGATGGTCGTCGAGGGGGAGCAGGTCGTCGTCGGCGACACCGCGAGCGCCTCGGTGGGGCTCGTCGAGTACGAGGTGCTCTGCCGCCGCCACTACATGCGGCGGATGAACAGCCACGCCGCACGCGCCGCGGCCCTCTCGCCGGACACGCTGCCGTTCGACCTCGACGTGTGCGCCGTGCCGCCCCAGCCGCCTTCTCGCGCCTGACACGGCGGTCGGCCGGGTCAGCCCTGGCCGCTGCCCTTGGTGCCGAAGACGATGTCGTCCCAGCTCGGCACGCTCGGGCGCCCCTTGCGCGACGGCGTCGGACGCATCGGCGGACGCTTGGCCCCGGACCGCTCGGATGCCGGGTCGTCGGCGGTGTGCTCGGCCTCGGAAGACGCCAGGTCAGTGTCGGATGCCGCGTCGTCAGCGATGGGATCGCCCTCGCCGGCGTCATCGACCGGCAGGTCGTGGACGATGAACTCCTCGGCGTCCGAAGTCACGTCGTCCTCGGCCTCCGGTGTGTCCCCGCGGGCATCCGCATGCGACTCGGTCTCGGTGGACACGGCCTCTGCGGGCACGGCGACGGGAGGCGGCGGGGGCGGCACGAACGTCGGGTCGAGGTGGAGGTCCTCCAGCGGCAGGGCATCGCCGTGCAGCCCGTCACCTCCGGGGGTGTGCGTGGGTGAGGACCGTCGGCGCTTTCGACCCCGGGCACTCTGCTCGCGCATGGCCGCCATGAGGTCGATCGGGTCGTGCGGGCCGCGTTCACGGGGCCCGCGCTCCCGAGGAGCACGCTCGAGGCCACCGTCGGCGTCGATGTCGTAGACGTCCAGGTCACCCTCGAGGACGGCCCGGTGGGGGGTGGGGATCGCCCCGGGTGTGGCGTCCTCGCTCAGCCACCGTGCTTCGTCGTTGGTGGCCGTCACCGACCCGCCGAGCGGTTCGTAGCGCCAGGTCGCGGTGCGTTGGCGTCCTCCGGCGCTGAAGGTCATGCTCAGCTGCCAGGTGCCCTCCTCGTCGCGCGCGGAGTCCCAGTCCACGGCATCCCGCTCGACCCCGCGGTCCTTGAGGCGATCGGCAACCCGATCGGCGAGCGTGAGCGGCCCGTTGCCCCGCGTCCCGACGGCGCACTGCTGGGCCTTGGTCGCGACGTACTCGCGCTCGGCGAGCACGGGGCCCTCGAAGCGCCGAACCTTCTCCAGGGTCCACCCGGCGCGGTCGGCGACCTCCTCGGCGGACAGCCCGCGGCGGATGAGCGCCTGCACGTCCCGCGGTCGCAGGCCACCCTCGATCTCGATCTGCAACTGGCCCAGCCGTGGCCGGTCCCGCCGGGCCGCCGCGCGCAGGGCCTCGTCGAGGGGCAGCCGGAAGCGCCCGCCGTCGGCGTTCGCCAGCAGCAGGTGTTGGCCGTCCTCGTGGACGCCGATGAGTCGAAGGTCCTGCATGTCGGGGCTCCCGGTGGTGCTCGTGGTCAGGACGACTGTGCCACTGCCCGACGGCCAGATGCCGCAGCCCACGCCGAGGCTCGCCGGATTGCCCGCTTACGCTTGTCGCATGCCTGACTCCGCGTCCCCACTCGCCCCGTACGACGCCGTCCTCCTCGTCTCCTTCGGCGGCCCTGAGGCCCCCGAGGAGGTCGTGCCCTTCCTGCGCCGCGTCACGGCCGGTCGCGACATCCCCGACTCCCGCCTCGAAGAGGTCGGTGAGCACTACTTCGCCCGCGGTGGGCGCAGCCCGATCAACGACCTCAACCGCGACCTGCTCGCGCGACTGCGGGCGGAACTGGATCGCCGCGAGATCCCCACCCCGCTGCTCTGGGGCAACCGCAACTCCGAGCCGTTCCTCGCCGGAGCGGTCCACGAAGCCCTGGACCAGGGGGCGTCCAGGGTCCTCGCCCTGGTGACCAGCGCCTACTCGTGCTACTCCTCGTGCCGTCAGTACCGCGAGGACCTCGCGGCAGCGGTCGACGAGGTCGGCCCGGCCGCCGACGGCCTCGTCATCGACAAGGTGCGCCCCTACTTCGGGCACCCGGGTGTCGGGAGGGCGTGGCGCCGGGCCCTCGTCGCGGCCCTGTCTGAGCTGCCCGAGCCGGCGAGCGCGCGCATCCTCTACGTCACCCACTCCATCCCGACGGCCATGGACGACACGTCCGGCCCGGGCGACGGCGAGGGCAACCTCTACGTCGACCAGCACGTGCGGCTGGGGCGCCGCCTCACCGACGAGGTCAACGCCGAGCTCGGCCTGGACGTCGAGGGTGAGCTCGTCTTCTGCTCCCGGTCGGGTCGCCCCGGCCAGCCGTGGCTCGAGCCCGACGTCAACGACCGCATCGAGGAGCTCGCCGCCGAGGGTGGGGTCAGCGCCGTCGTCGTCGCACCGATCGGGTTCGTCTCCGACCACATGGAGGTCGTCCACGACCTCGACACCGAGGCGGCCGAGACCGCGCAGAAGGTCGGGATGCCGTTCGTGCGGGTCGCGACGCCGGGCACCGACGACCTGTTCGTCGAGGGTCTGGTCGACCTGCTGCTCGAGCGCGCGGCCGAGGCCCGCGGCGAGGTCGTCCTGCCCGAGACGTGGGTGCCCGGTGACGTGCGTCCCTCGGTGTGCGCCCCGGGCTGCTGCCCCAACCTGCGCGCCGTGAAGCCGGCCCTGTGCGGCAGCGACTGATGACCACGCACCCCGCCGCCACGGCATCCGACCTGCCCGTCGGCCTCGCCGCCGTCCTCGAGGAGATCGCCTGCACGGTCGCGCGCGCCGCCGGGCGACTCGTCGTCGACGAGCGGCCGGTCGACCTGGGCGTGTCGTCGAAGTCGAGCGCGACCGACCCCGTGACCGTCATGGACCAGCGCAGCCAGGAGCTCATCATCGAGCTGCTCGCCGCGGCCCGCCCCGACGACGCCGTCCTCGGTGAGGAGGAGGGCGGCTCGACCGGCACCAGCGGGCTGACCTGGGTGATCGACCCGATCGACGGCACCGTCAACTACCTCTACGGCATCCCGGCGTATGCCGTGTCCGTCGCCGTCGTCGTGGGGGACCCGGCCGTGGCCGGTGCGTGGCAGCCGGTGGCGGGCGCGGTGCTGAACCCTGAGTCGGGCGAGCTCTTCCATGCGCACCTCGGCGGGGGAGCACGACTGACGACGGATGCCGGGACGCGCACCCTGCGCACCACGGCCGCCACCGACGTCGCGCACGCCCTCGTCGGCACGGGGTTCGGCTACGCCGCCGACCTGCGCCGGCGACAGGCCGAACTGCTCGTCGACCTCCTGCCGCGAGTGCGAGACATCCGCCGCCACGGCGGGGCCGCCCTCGACCTGTGTGGCCTCGCCGCGGGCCGCCTCGACGCCTACTACGAGAGCGCCCTCAACCCGTGGGACCGCGCCGCCGGGGAGCTCGTCGCCCGTGAGGCCGGGGCCGTGCTCGGCGGCCCGGTCGGTGACGTCCTCACGCGCGACCTCGTGTGGGGGGCCGCTCCGGGGCTGGCGGCGCAGTTCGGTCCGCTCGTGCGTGAGCTGTCGGCCCGGCACGTCGGCTCGGTGGACTGAGGCCGGTTTCTTCCTGCCCGCTGGGACGACATGGCTTTTGTGCCGTCGATGGTGCACAATCGCCGCGCACGGCGCAGCCCGGGCACAAAATCGGAACCTGATGCGTTCTGAGGGTCCCGGGACACGACGAAGGGTGGACGACAGGCAATGGCAACCGACTACGACGCACCGCGCAAGACTGACGACGAGCTGTCCGAGGACTCCATCGAGGAGTTGAAGAGCCGGCGCGTCGACAAGCGCGCCTCGAGTGTCGACGTCGACGAGACCGAGCAGGCCGAGGGCTTCGAACTGCCCGGTGCCGACCTGTCCGGCGAAGAGCTCTCGGTGCGGGTCCTGCCGCGCCAGGCTGACGAGTTCACCTGCTCGCGGTGCTTCCTCGTGCACCACCGCAGCCAGCTCGCGACCGACAAGGGTGGCGTGCTCGTGTGCCGGGAGTGCGCAGCCTGAGCACCGTCGCCGTTCGCCGGCTGCACCCGCACGCCCGCCTGCCGCTCTACGCCACTCAGGGGGATGCCGGTGCCGACCTCACGAGCGTCGCGCAGGTGACGTTGGCCCCGGGGGAGAGGGCGCTGGTGCCCACCGGCATCGCGCTGGCGCTCCCGCCGGGCACGGTCGGGCTGGTGCACCCGCGCTCGGGCCTCGCGGCCCGGCACGGCATCACCGTGGTCAATGCTCCAGGCACCATCGACTCGGGATACCGCGGCGAGGTGCACGTCAACCTCGTGAACCTCGACCCGCGCGAGTCGTTCACGGTGCAGGTCGGTGACCGCATCGCCCAGCTCGTCGTGCAGCACTACGTGCACGCGACCTTCGAGGTCGCGGATTCGCTTCCGGAGAGTGACCGGGGGGACACTGGGCACGGGTCCACGGGCGGCTTCGGCCCGCACCAGCCCGACTGACCCGCAGCACTCCAGACCAGATTCGAGGACGACCCCCGTGAGCATCTTCAAGCGTTCCAAGAAGTCCGACCCCGCAGGTCGTGCCGACGAGGTCGACGGCGTCGAGACGCTGGAGGGCCAGGGCTCCGTCGACACCGACGCGGACGGCACGCAGGGCGCCGACGGTGACGCGGCGGGCGACGACGCGGTGACGCGCACGGCATCCGTGGTGCTCGACCGCAGCGAGGGCCCGTTCGACGCGAGCGAGGTCGACGGCCGTGGGGGTCGGGTCGACCTCGGCGCACTCTGGATGCAGGGCGTTCCCGGCATGGAGCTGCGCCTCGAGGTCGACCAGAACACCCAGCAGGTCAACGCCGCGATGGCCGTGATCCGCGACTCCACGCTCCAGCTGCAGGCGTTCGCGGCGCCGCGCTCGGGTGGGCTGTGGGACGAGATCCGCGCAGAGCTCGTGACCGCGATCGAGACGCAGGGCGGCACCGCGGAGGAGCGGGTCGGCCCGCTCGGCACCGAGCTGCGCACGCGGATGCCGTCGCGCGGCGAGAACGGCCGCACGGTGTTCGCTCCCGCGACCTTCCTCGGGGTCGACGGGCCGCGCTGGTTCCTGCGCGGGGTGCTCGCCGGTCGCGCGGCGATCGACGACGAGGCGGCAGTCCCGCTGCTCGAGGTGCTGCGCGCGGCCGTCGTCGTGCGCGGCACCGAGCCGATGGCTCCGCGCGAGCTGCTGCCGCTGGCCCTGCCGCGCGAGGCCGAGCGCGCCGCCGAGGCTGCCGAGGCGGAGGCTGACGCCGCCGACGAGGCCGAGCGCACGTCGCTGGACCCCTTCACGCGAGGGCCTGAGATCACCGAGGTGCGGTGATGGGCCTGCGCGCGCTGCTGCATGACCTGGGCAAGACCTCGGTCGAGCACCAGGCCGACGCGCTGCGCAGCCAGTCCGAGACAGCGGGGGGTGATGACCTCACGGCCCTGGCTCCCCGGCATCCGGCCTGCGTGTGCGGCACCGTGCGCACCGTGACCCTGCCGCCGCGGCGCAGCGTGCCCGCCCTGGTCGCGGAGGTGTGGGACGGCAACGGCTCGGTCAACCTCGTGTGGATCGGTCGCCGCAGCATCGCCGGCATCGAGCCGGGCACGTTCCTGCGGGCGCGCGGCCGAGTGGCTGAGGTGCGCGGGGTGCCGACGATCTTCAACCCGGCCTACGAGATCGTGCCGACCGCGTGAGCGCCGCTGTGACCCCCGCGACCCCGCAGACCGTCGAGGCGCTGATCCGGCACCGGCTGTCCACCGCCCTCGGGGGGTGGCGCGGGTCGATCGAGACGGCGCTGCCGACCGTGGTCTTCGTCGCCCTGTGGACGTGGCGCCAGGACATCCGGCTCGCTGCCGGGGCGGCCATGGGCATCGCCCTGGTGCTCGCCGCGGTTCGGCTCGCGCAGAAGTCGTCGCTGACCCACGTGCTCGGCGCCGTCTTCGCGACGGGCATCGCCGCGTTCTTCGCCCTGCGCTCGGGGCGCGCCGAAGCGGCCTTCCTGCCCGGCATCCTCACCAATGCCGCCTACCTCGTCGGCACGGTGTTCTCGATCCTGGCCCGCTGGCCGGCGGTCGGGTTCCTCGTCGGTGCCGGCGACCCGCGGGCGGCCGAGGACCCGTTCGGGTGGCGCAAGGACCGCGGCATGGTGGCGGTGTGCTCGCGCCTGACGTG
>Ga0208460_10002302_pt1 | contig 10947 bp, 8 predicted proteins | sample AD_STIC10_MetaG_FD_184436 | JGI IMG/M metagenome (GOLD analysis project Ga0208460, IMG submission 184436) | Active sludge microbial communities of municipal wastewater-treating anaerobic digesters from USA - AD_STIC10_MetaG (SPAdes) (version 2) | ecosystem: Engineered > Bioreactor > Anaerobic >... | reverse complement strand
CCTCGATAAGCCGCCGGCGGCCATTTCAACGCTCGTGCCCGGACAGTCTTTCCTGATGGCCAGCATGAGCAAAGTGATGGCGCCAGGCCTGCGAGTCGGCTATCTGGAAGCATCCCCCGAGTGGCTGGACAAGGTGGCCGCCAGCATCCGCACCGACTGCTGGATGGTGGCGCCGCTGATGCCCGAGATTGTCACCCACTGGCTGGAAAGCGGTGAAGCCCAGCGGCTCATTGATTTGCAGCGTGAGCGTATTGACGAACGTCTGGCGCTCGCCAGGAGCGCGCTGGCTGGCATTGAATTCCGATGGAGCCATCATCACCCGCACCTGTGGCTGCCCTTGCCAGACCCTTGGCGGGTGGGGCCGTTTGCGGCCACCTTGCGTCAGGCAGGCGTGCTGGTTCGCACGGCAGACCAGTTCGCAGCAGGCAGAACACCATCACCGAATGCCGTTCGCATCAGCCTGAATACCGCCAGCTCAGTTGAACAGCTGTCTCGTGGGCTTCAGATCATGGTGTCGGTATTGAACAATCCGCCGGCGACGATCACGGACGCCTAGCTGCGGATGTCAGCCCGGCCACCAACGCCACCCAGCGCTGATGGTATTCGTGCAGTCCTGACATGTTCGAAGGCCGCACGGCCTGCAGGAACGACGGTGTGTCGGGCGCGCTCGATACGTGCGATCCCCCGCTCCAGCGGCTGAGCAACCATGCACCACGCGCAGTGCCTTCCAGTTCATCAACACTGGCAAAGCAGGTGTAACTACCCAGCAGTGATTGAAGAACACCCATATAGAGTTGGTTTCTTGCCAGCGGCCCCTCGACAACCAGCATACGGCTCCCGGTAGCTGGGTCATCGGATGTTTCAGGTCGAAGACACCGGACCAGCCATGCCGTCATTTGCGCACAATACAGCGCTGCCAGCGCAGAGCGCCCGGCGACCTTGATGGCCTGCAACTCACACAGCTGGCCTTCCCGCAATACGTACCCTTGTTGCGCCATGAAAGGGCCACCCTGATGCGCAAAGGAGGGGATGGCAAAGGTTTGCGTTTGCAGTAAATGATGCAGATCCTGTTCGGTACCCAGATCAGCAGGGGCGCCATCGAGCAAGGCCGAAAATTCCCGCCCGCCCATGAAACGTGCCGTGGGAGTGGGTTGCCCCAGCACACTGACGTTCCCCAGCATATCGCGCCCGGCTTGCAGCGAGTCTATGGGTGCGGCGGGCGCCATCAGCACGGTCCAGGTTCCAGACGAAACAAGGGTCAGGCTTGGCGAACTCAAATAGCGGGCGAGGCAGGCGTTGCTGTCATGCACACCCACGTGCACCTGGCAATCGCGCGGCAAGCCCAGCGCGTCGGCCAGTTGGGGCCTAACACGACCCAGTACCTGCCATGCGGGTCTCAATGGAGCAAACAAGGCCGCCCACCCCTGTGACTCTGCCAGATCAGAAAACCGGCCTTCCTTAACCGACCACAGCTGCGTGTGGCAGCCCAGCGAAGACACCTCGCTGCTGACCACCCCGCAGAGCCACCAGGTCCAATACTGCGGATAAGGTAACAGGCAACGGGTTTTCGCCCATGCATCGGGGTGGGTGTGCTGCAGCCAGTACAGCTGTCGGGCCGCATTCAGTCCGGCAGGCAGATCCGGCGCCAGCGTCGAAGAAAAATCGTCACGCAGGTGCAGGTAGTCTTGTGCCAGTTCAGGTGACACGCTGGCAAATCCGTCGAACTCATAGTCAATGGGGTCCCACGCCAACCCTTCTTCACCCAACGCCACAAAGGCCGCACCATGTGTGCAGGTCATCACGCGCTTGCAATGACGGGTGGCCGATGAGCTGGTCAACCCTTGTTGCATCCAGTCCGTCAAACCTGCAATGTCCAGCGCGGGGTAGCCTGAAGGAGACTGCACACTGCGGTTGTCACGGCTTCGCCGGTCAACCACCATGCCGTGATCATCCACCCACAGCAGTTTGGCGTGGCTTTTGCCGATATCGATGACCAGTATGAGATCTGGCGGGTTGGCCATGGCTTGATTTAACAGGGAATCACTGTATGTGGAACAGGCAGGGTAGCGGTTCAACCACGGGGGAGCCATCGGCATGGGTTCGCATCAGGTCACCCATGTACGCCCACCAGCGTTGCATCACCGGGTGCTCCGGCAGTCTGTCCATGGTGTGGCTGGCGCTGCGCTTCAGCACGGCAAACAGCACACTATTCTCTTCGTCCAGATAAATGCTGTAGTCACTGACACCTGAGGCCTTTAGCAAAACCACAAGCTCGGGCCAAATGTCGTCATGCCGCTGTTTGTACGCAGCCACGTTGCCCGGTTTGAGGAACATGCGAAAGGCGATTTTTTCCACAGGAGACTCTCCAGAATACTACCGTCATGCAAACACCATCAGACTATTCCGCCACCACCGCCAACGGTCGTGGGGCGTTCTATGGCAACGCGCTGGCGATAACCGCTGGCACGGTAAGCGCCAATCGGATCAATCGCGCCACCTGCTTGCAGGCGCACTCGTTGCAAGATGGGCGTCACATCGGTTTCAAAGCCGCACTTCAAGGTTCTGGTGGCCATTAGCGCATCATTTCCTTCCTGTGCTGCATCCAGTGCTGGACGATCAACGATCAAAGCTTGCGCATAGCTACGCTGCACCTGTGCGGCGCTGGTCATCAAACTCTCGATTGGGTCGGTAACGTTGTGACTCTGATCCAGCATGTACGCGGGATCAAACCCGGCGACCTTTTCCTGTGCGGCAGACACCAGCTCATTAAACACGAGGAACAAGCGGTACGGTGCGACGCTGCCTGCGTCCAGGTCGTCGTCGCCGTATTTGCTGTCGTTGAAGTGAAAGCCGGCGAGCTTGCCAGCAGCTATCAGCCGCGCGACGATCATTTCAATGTTCACGTTGGGCGCATGATGACCCAGGTCCACCAGGCACTGAGCTTTGGCGCCCAGGGCATGGGCCGCCAGATAACTTGATCCCCAATCCTGAATCACCGTGCTGTAAAACGCAGGTTCGCAAATTTTGTGCTCCAGAAACATACGCCAGTCGCCAGGGAGCGCGGCGTAAATCTGGCGGGCGCTCTCCAGGTAGCGGTCAAACGCGCGCCGGAAGTGCTGCTGGCCGGGGAAGTTGCTGCCGTCGCCCACCCATACTGTCAATGCTTTACTGCCAAGTTTCTGACCAATGCCAATGCACTCGATGTTGTGTGCTACTGCTTGCGCACGCGTTGCCGCATCTGCATGGGTGAGACTGCCGAACTTGTAACTATGAGCCTGATCCTTCTGATCCGAGAAGGTGTTGGAGTTCATGGCATCAAAAGCCAGGCCATAGCCCTCTGCGGTTTGGCGCAGTTCACTCCAGTCGCTGCATTTGTCCCACGGAATATGCAAAGAAACTGTTGGCGTTGCGCGAGCGAGTTGCTGAATCACAGCGCAGTCCTGCATTTTGTCGAACACATGACGTGGCTCGCCTTTGCCCGGGAAACGGGCAAAACGGGTACCCCCAGTACCTACGCCCCAACTGGGGATGGCAACACCAAACGCAGCCACCTTCTTCTTGATATCTTCAATATCGATATGACGGCGCGCAAGTTGTTCACCCAAATGTTCGTAATCGTTATTGGCGTGGCGCAACAACGATTCGTTGTGTTCTGCAATCCGGGTGGTATCTATGAGCGACATATCGATCCTTGTATTCAATGATGCTTAGCGCGTGAACGCGGCAAGGTTGCCAGCGTCCACATTGAGAATGTTGCCAGTGCTCTTGGCACTCAAATGTTCCGCAGCGAAGAAATACGTTGCCTCGGCAATGTCTTCGGGTAACACGCTTCGTTTGAGCATGGAGCGGTCACGGTAGAACGCCTCCAGGTCTTCTTCGCTCACCTTGTTGGCGGCGGCCCGCTCTTGACTCCAGGTGCCGGTCCAAATCTTGCTGCCACGAATGACGGCATCAGGATTGACCACGTTGCAGCGAATACCCAATGGGGCGCCTTCGAGCGCAAAGCTGCGGGACAACTGAATCTCGGCAGCCTTGGCAGCGCAGTACGCCACCGCCTGATTGCTGGCGACCATGCCATTCTTGCTGGCAATGAACACCATGGAGCCGCCCACGCCCTGCGCTTTCATCAGCCGGAAAGCTTCACGGCCGACCAGGAAGTAGCCCGTCGCCAGAATGCTCTGATTACGGTTCCACAATGCAAGCGTGGTGTCTTCCAGCGGTGCCGCGGATGCAATGCCGGCATTGGAAACCAGAATATCCACGCCACCATACTCCACTGTTGCCTTGACGTAGGCAGCGATGACCGAGTCTTCGCTGGTCACATCAGACACCACACCACGCACAAAGTCTTTACCGAATTTTTTAGACAACTCACTAACCGTGCTCTCCAGCGATTTGGCGTCAATATCCAGCAGTACGGCACAAGCACCTTCCTGCAACTGTCGCTCCACGATGGCACGACCGATTCCACCCGCACCACCGGTCACCAGCGCCACCTTGCCAACCAATGGTTTCGGTTTGGGCATGCGCTGCAGCTTGGCTTCTTCGAGTAGCCAGTATTCGATGTCAAAGGCTTCCTGTTCAGGCAGCCCAACATAGGTGTCTACCGCATTGGCGTCGCGCATCACATTGATGGCGTTGACATAAAACTCGCCGGCGATGCGCGCGGTTGCCTTGTCTTTGGCGATGGACACCATACCAATGCCAGGAAGCAGGATGATGACCGGATTGGCGTCACGAACGGCGGGGCTGTTGGCGCGCTTGCAGCGTTCGTAGTAGGCAACGTAGTCGGCCCGGTAAGCCACAAGCTTGGCTTCCAGTGCAGCGGCCAGTGCCTTGCCTTCCAGCTTGTAAACCGACTCTTCCACAATCATGGGGCGAATCTTGGTGCGCAGGAAATGGTCAGGACAGGAGGTGCCCAATGCGGCCAATGGCACCAGATCACGGCTGTTCACAAACTCCATGACGGTGGCCTGGCGATCGACATGCAGCAGTTTGTGCCCGGTCCTGGAGGTGAGGCCGCGCAACACCGGCAGGACGCGGGCCAGGGCAGCGTCCTGCTCTAATAAGTCCAGGGATTTGCGCGCTGCACCTCCAAAGCTCACCGCGTTTCGAGTGGCGCGTTCATTCGCCAGCCAGTTTTGCGCGTGCTCGATCACACCGACTGTGTTTTCGTAACAAGACCTTGATTCAGCACCCCAGGTAAACAGACCGTGTCCGGCCAATACCAAACCACGCTGCTCGGGGTGCGCCGCCTGGTAGCGCTGAAGCATGAGGCCGAGTTCAAAGCCGGGCTTCCTCCAGGGTAACCAACCAACGGTGCCATCAAAGATCTTTTGAGTCAGCGCTTCGCTGTTGGCCATCGCAGCAATCGCAATGACCGAATCCGGATGCATGTGGTCCACATGGGCAAACGGAAGGTAGGCATGCAAGGGCGTGTCGATGCTGGCCGCACGGGGGTTCAGGTTGAAAGTGCAATGCGGCAGATAGGCCACCATTTCATCTTCATGCTCCGGACCACGGTAGATACCTTGTAGTGCCTGCAGCTTTTCCAGATACAGCGTGGAAAACCCGTCCAGCTTCATGGAACCAACGTCACCACCGGAGCCTTTGACCCAAAGGACTTGAACCTGTTGCCCTGTCAGCGGGTCTGGATGGGTAATCTTGGCCGACGTATTCCCGCCGCCGTAGTTTGTGATTCTCAGGTCGGACCCCAACAGGTTGGAACGGTATAGAAGCAGCTGCGGCGCATCCAGCGCGGCCGCAAGATCGGGGTTCCATTGAGGGAAAGCAGCAGGCGACGGGGTTTGAGTCATGGTTTGTTATGTGCGGCAGATTGGAAGTGACTGTAAAGAGGCCAATCGATAGAAACAAAACATATATTTTTATGAAATCGATAAGAAACACTGATACATTGAAAAATGCTTATACAAAGCCACGGACGGTTTGCACAGGCTGATCAATCGGCGTTCGAAATTGGGGAAACAGCAAGGGAAAACACTGATGAAACGCGTTGACGCTCAAAAACCGGTTCGTGCCAGCACCTCAGGGATTTCCCGCAAGGAAACGAGTCTGGCGCCCCAGTCAGCCACCCAGGCGCGGGAAAACTGGCTAAAAAATCTGACCCTGCGTCAATTGCGCATTTTTGAGGCCGTGGCAAGTAATCTGAATTACTCGCGAGCCGCTGATCAACTGAGCCTCAGCCAACCCGCTGTCTCCATGCAAGTGCAGCAGCTTGAGATCGACCTGGGATTGCAACTGCTCGTGAAACAGGGAAAGAAGGTAACGCTCAGCCAGGCCGGCGAAGAGATGCTCCGACAGACACGACGCATCTTGAACCAGGTGTTGATCGCTGAGGAGGCCATATCCGCATTTCATGTGACCGAAGGTTCCCGGGGCGGTGTGCTGCATTTGGGCGTTGTGCCGACAGCTCACTACTTTGCGCCCAAGCTATTGATGGCATTTGCGCAGGAGTGGCCCGGCGTCAAGTTCAAACTGACTGTTGACCGGCGCGACGCCATATTGGGAATGTTGCAGGAGCACCAGCTAGATGTCGCGATTGCAGGGTACCCGCCGTCCGAGGCTGACTTGGAGGCGGAGACTTTTGCGCAGCATCCGCACTGCATCGTTGCTGCTGCTGGTCACGCCCTGTCAAAAAAGCGGCAAATTCACTGGGATGCACTGAAAGACGAGCCGTTCATTTTTAGAGAGCCTAATTCCGCGACCCGGCAGTTTTTTGAACACCTTTTACAAGCCCAATCGCTTCAGGTCAAAGTGTCCATGGAATTGTCGGGCAACGAGACTATCAAGCAGGCTGTCATGGCCGGAATGGGCATCAGTTTCTTGTCGGCGCACACTTTTCAAATCGAACTTGAAGCGGGTCGTCTTGCCGTGCTGCACCTTGAAGACATGCCCAAGATGCTCGACTGGTGCTTGCTGCACAGGCGTGACTCATTCCTGTCTGGCGTCAACAATGCATTTCGCTCGTTTGTCATGCTTGGCGCGCCGCGCCTAGCCCAATGCCACATCTGAATCCTTCATTCGTGCCGCAAAGCCTCGATGGGGTCCAGTCGTGCGGCGCGGCGCGCCGGAAAATAGCCAAACAGTACCCCTATTCCTGCCGAGAACAGGAATGACAACAGGTTCACACCCGGATTGAACAGGTAGGGCACCTCCATGACGCCTGCCAGCGCCATGGAAGCGCCTGTGGCCAGCACGATGCCGATCAGGCCACCTAGCGACGCCAGCACCACAGCCTCAATCAGAAACTGAAGCAACACCTCGCGTTCGAGCGCGCCGATAGCCAGGCGCAGACCGATCTCCCGTGTGCGCTCGGTCACGCTGACCAGCATGATGTTCATGATGCCGATACCTCCGACCAGCAGACTTACCGCTGCCACCGCTCCCAGAAGCATGGTCATGACCTTGGTCGTACCCGACAGGGTGTCGGCGAGTTGCTTGGTGTCCAGCACATTGAAGTTGTCTTCAACACCATCAGCCAGCTTGCGCCGCTCGCGAAGCAGCTGCGTCAGGCCGGCCTTGATGCGGGTGGCATCACTTCCGTCCATCATGGAAACCAGCAAGGTATTTACCCGAGTATTGCCCGTAATACGGCGCTGAAGCGTCTTGATCGGTACCAGCACCATGTCATCCTGGTCATTGCCAAAACTGCCCTGACCTTTGGAAGTCAAAACGCCAACAATCTCGCAGGAAATCTGTTTGACTCGAAGCTGCTCTCCCACTGCAGGTCGCGTGCCGTAGAGTTCACGTCGTACCGTTTCACCAATGATGCACACCGCAGCGCCTGCGCGCAACTCATCGTCAGAAAACTCACGGCCATCGCCCAGCGTCCAGTTGCCCGTGACCAGCCAGGAGTTGGTGCTGCCGACGACGCTGCTAGCCCAGTTGCGGCCGTTGGCGACCAGCGTGGCGCTGGAACGGGCCTCGGGCGCAACAGCCGAGATGCCGCCGATTTGGGACGCAATGGCGTCGGCGTCGACCTCCTTGAACGACGGTGCACCAGCGCCTCCGGCACCCGGGCCCATGCGCTGGCCAGGCCGTATCTGCAGCAAGTTGGTGCCCAATCCGGAAATCTGGTTTTGAACCGCCAGCGTTGCACCATTGCCCAGAGTCACCATGGTGATGACAGCACTGACACCAATCACGATGCCCAGAATGGTGAGGAAGGATCTCATCAGATTGCGCCGGATGGAGCGCAACGCCAGCAGCAACGTGTTGAGCAGCATCAGCGACTCCCGGCTGCGATTTCGATGACAGGCCTGGCAAGGGTCTGCGCCTCGTTTAGCGCCGCCGGATGCGGGTTGGGCACATCGCTTTCCACCATGCCATCGACAAAGCGCACGATACGCTTGGCGTAAGCGGCCATTTCCGCCTCGTGGGTAACCATCAGCACGGTAATGCCGTGGTCCACATTCAGGCCCCACAGCAGGCTCATGATCTCGCGGCTTCGGTGCGTGTCCAGGTTACCCGTGGGTTCGTCGGCCAGCAGCACGGCCGGCTCCGTGACAATGGCCCGTGCAATGGCCACGCGCTGCTGTTGCCCACCCGATAGCTCAGACGGCGTGTGGTGTTCCCACCCCGTCAGTCCGACCGCGGCCAGGGCTTTCGCCGCTGCCGCATGCCGTGCCGCCGCCGACTCACCGCGGTACAGCAGGGGCAGTTCCACATTTTCCTGCGCAGACGTGCGTGCCAGCAGGTTGAATCCCTGAAAAACAAAACCCAGAAAGCGGCGGCGCAAGCGTGCCCGCTGATCTCGTAACAGGCTTTCAACGTGGACGCCGCGAAACAGGTATTCGCCCGAGGTGGGTGTATCCAGACAACCCAGTATGTTCATGGCGGTGGACTTGCCTGACCCGCTGGGGCCCATGATGGCCACAAAATCGCCGGCTTCAATGGTCAGGTCTACCCCTTTGAGCGCCTGCAAGGCAGTGGCACCGGCACCATAGGTTTTGGTCACCCGCCTGAGTTCAATGAGGGGCGTAGTTTGGCTCACGGCGAAGTTCCCGCAGCGCGCTGGTCGGTGATCACCTGCATGCCAGCCTGCAAATCACCACCCGTGATTTCAGTCATGCGGCCGTCGCTGATACCCGGGACTACCGCCATGGCCACAGCGGCCCCGTCACGTAACACCCATACCTGCCTGGCAGTGCCCGTGCCGCCGGCAGTTTTCGGCGATGCCGATCTGGGCATCCGGGGCAGCAGGCTTCCCACAATGCCCCCATTGGATTTCGCAACGGCGCTGCCTGCTGCGGTGGGTGTGAAGCGAAGGGCCCTGTTCGGCACCAGCAAAACATTGTTCCGTTCGGTCGAGGTGATGGTGCTGGACGCGGTCATGCCCGGACGAAGCGTCAGGTCAGCGTTGTCAACTTCCATATAGGTGATGTAGGTCACCACGTTGTCCGTGGTGGTGGAGCCATATGCCACACGGGTGATGGTGGCAGGGAATCTGCGGGAAGGGTACGCACTGACGGTAAAGCTTGCTTTCTGCCCTACCTTGACAGAGCCCACATCGGCCTCATCCACATTGACCTGTAAGCGCAACCTGCTCAAATCTTCCGCAACCGTGAACAGGGTGACCGCCTGCAGCGAGGCTGCCACAGCGTTGCCGGGATCCACCGAACGGGTCAATACCACGCCATCGATAGGCGACCGGATGGATGCCTTGGATAAATTGGTGGCATCGGTAGCCGCAGTCGCCTGCGCCTGGGTCACGTTGGCACGGGCACTGGCTTCCTCTGCCTTGGCGCGCTCCAGGGCCGCCCGGCCAGAGTCGAGCTCGGTTTTGGAAGGAACCTTGCCGCCTGACAGGCGGGCCACTTCCTCCAGCCGAACCAGATTACCCTGCGCTTCCTTGACAGTGGCTACCGATTGGGCCACCGCAGCATTGGCGGCGCCAAGCGCAGCGCGCGAGCGTGTCACCTGGTCGTTCAGTTTGGCAGTATCGAGTTCGACAAGTACCTGGCCTTTCCTGACCCGGTCATTCACATCAACCAGCACGCGCAGCACTGTGCCCGACAGTTCGCTGCCAATGCTCACCGAGCGGGTGGGCTGCAGCGTGCCGTTGGCGGTAACGGTCAAGGTCAGGTTGCCCCGATTCACCGCCTCGGTGACAAAAACAGGTGCTGCATTGCTTTTGCTTCGCGCCTGCCAAAAATAGACACCGGCCACAGTAACAACCAGCGCTGCCAAAACAGCCCAGACGAGGGTTCTGCGCCACCACACCTTTGGGGGCGCTTCATCGAGCAGGGCCTGCACCGCAGAAGTGGAGGAGTTGGCGCCGGGGGCAACTTGGGATGTCATGAAGGGTTCCAGAATCAGGTTAGGTTCAAAGCCAGCCGCCACCCAGTGCCTTGTACAGGCGCACATGGTCGGTGCTGATGTCGGCACGGGCACTGGTCACACTGTCTTGCGCCGTCATCAGCGTGCGCTGCGTCTGCAGGACAGTCTGAAAATCAATCAGGCCACTGGCGTAACGTTGTTGCGCCAGCAAAGCGGCATTGCCTGCTGCGGTGGCGGCGCCCTGAAGGTGGACCAGACGTGCACGGTCACCCCTCAGAGCCACCAGTGCATCCTCCACATCTTTCAATGCCGTCAGCACGACGGACTGGTATCCGATGCGGGCTTGCTCCAGCGCCGCCTCCTGGGCTCGCACCTGAGATCTTGCAGCGCCACCGTCAAACAAGGGAATGGACACGCTACCCAACAGCGCATTGACCACGGAGGCACCGTTGGTAAGGGCTCCCAGTGTCAGGGCATTCAAACCCACAGAGCCGCTGATTGAAAAACCGGGGTAACGCGCGGCATCCGCCACAGAAACCCGCGCCAGAGCAGCACTGATTCGGTGCTCGGCGGCGCGCACGTCGGGACGCTGGCGCAGGGTTTGCGCGGGAATCGCGAGGGCCAGGTCTTCTGCCACCTGAGGAACCG
>Ga0208460_10002298_pt1 | contig 10952 bp, 5 predicted proteins | sample AD_STIC10_MetaG_FD_184436 | JGI IMG/M metagenome (GOLD analysis project Ga0208460, IMG submission 184436) | Active sludge microbial communities of municipal wastewater-treating anaerobic digesters from USA - AD_STIC10_MetaG (SPAdes) (version 2) | ecosystem: Engineered > Bioreactor > Anaerobic >... | reverse complement strand
CAGATCTCGGAGAGCTCCTCCTCGGCCATGCGGCCGTGGGCGAAGACGACGCGGGCGTCCGGCAGATCCTGCTGGAGCTTCGCGGCGCAGCCGGAGATGTCGTCGATATTATTATGAAGATAGAAAACCTGCCCGCCGCGGCGCAGCTCCTTCTTGATCGCCTCGAGCGCGAGCCCGCGGTCGTACTCGACGACGTAGGTCTGCACCGGGTAGCGGTCCTGCGGGGCCTCCTCGATCGTGGACATGTCGCGGATGCCGCTCATCGCCATGTTGAGCGTGCGCGGGATCGGCGTCGCGGAGAGCGTCAGCACGTCGACGGAGGTCTTGAGCTCCTTGAATCTCTCTTTATGCGCGACGCCGAAGCGCTGCTCCTCGTCGATCACGCAGAGGCCGAGGTCTTTGAAAATTACGTCCTTCTGAAGAATCCGGTGCGTGCCGATCAGGATGTCGATCTCGCCGGTGCGCAGGCGCCGGAGGATGTCGGCCTGCTGTTTTGCCGTGCGGAAGCGCGAGAGCAGCTCCACCGTGATCGGGAAGCCCTCCGCCCGCTGCAAAAACGTCTGGTAGTGCTGCCACGAGAGAATCGTGGTGGGCACGAGCACGGCCACCTGCTTGCCGTCCATCACGGCCTTGAAAGCCGCGCGGATGGCGACCTCCGTCTTGCCGAAGCCGACGTCGCCGCAGAGCAGGCGGTCCATCGGGCGGGGCTCCTCCATGTCGCGCTTGATCTCGCCGATGCAGCGCAGCTGGTCCTCGGTCTCCTCGTAAGGGAAGCGCTCCTCGAAATCCCGCTGCCAGTCCGTGTCCGCGCCGAAGGCGTAGCCCGGCGTATGCGTGCGCTTCGAGTAGAGGGCGATCAGCTCCTTGGCCATATCCTTGACGGCGGCCTTGACGCGGCTGCGGGTCTTCTGCCACTCGGCGGAGTTGAGCTTGCTGAGGCGGACCGCCTTGTCCTCGCCCGCGCCGATGTATTTGGAGACGAGGTCGAGCTGCGTGACCGGCACATAGAGCCTGTCGGTGCCCGCGTAGCGAATGGAAATATAATCTTTGACGACGCCGCGAATCTCCTGCTTGACGATGCCCTCGTAGACGCCGATGCCGTGGTTGACGTGCACAATGTAATCGCCGGGCGCGAGATCGTCGAGGCTCCGCAGCGGGTTTTTGAGCTTGCGGACCTTGCGCTGCCGCCTGCCCGCGCCCTCGGCGCCCCCGGCGTGGCTGATGACGGCGATCCGGGCCGTCGGGTAATCCATGCCGGCGCTGAGCGCGCCCTTGAGCACGAAGACTTGGCTCTTTTTGACAAAGGCGTCCTCCGCGCAGATGGCCTCGATCCCGTTTGCGGCGAGGTCGGCGGCGAGCGCCTTCGCGCCGCGCTCGGTCCCGGCCAAAATCGCGACCGTGTACTCCCGCAGCAGGTAGTCGCGCACGTCGTCGAGCAGCAGGGAGAGCTCCCCGCTCCAGAGCGAGAGCTGGATGCCCGCGAAATCGACCACCGTGCGGATCGGGAGCTCCTGAATGCTGCGCAAAAAGACGTCCATGAGCACGGTGTCGGAGCTTTCGAGCACGGAGCAGTATTCCTCAAAGTCGAGGCCGAACTTGTCGCACCCCGGGAACAGGATGCCCTCCTCGTAGAGCATGGCGGCGTCCATGTTCCACTGGCCCGCGAGGGTCTTGAGCGTCTCTTTCTGCCGGATGAACTCGGCGGCGAAGACGGCGGCCCCCTCGAAGTAATCGAAGAGCGTCGCCGGGAATTTATAAATCAGGGGCAGGTAGCGGTCCGGCGCGGCGGCGGAGAGCCCGCCCTCAAGCCGTAAAAGGTCGGCGTCAAGCTGTTTTTTGACGGCGACGCCCTGCTTGCCCTTTTGGAGAATCTTCTGCTCGAGCAGGATCGCCCGCAGATGCTCGGGCGAATCGGGCAGCACCTCGCGCGCCGGGGCGATCACGGCGGAGTCGAGCTCGCGGGTGCGGCGCTGGGACTCGATGTCGAAGCGGGCGAGCGAGTCGATCTCGTCGCCCCAAAATTCCGCCCTCGTCGGCGCGGCGGCCTGCGGGGAATAGAAGTCAAGGATGCCGCCCCGGATCGAGAACTGACAGATGCCGTCGACCTCCTCGCGGCGCTCGTACCCCGCGCGGACGAAGCGCAGGGCGAGCTTCGCGAGATCCTCGGAGGCGCCCTTTTTGAGCACGATCGTGTTGGAGGAATAAATTCCGGGCGGGATCGTGTATTGAAGCGCGGCCTCGGCGGAGGCGGTGACCGCCCGGCAGCTTCCGTTGAGGACGCTGCCGAGCACGGCGAGCCGCTGGTGCTCGTATTCGGCGGAGGCGCCCTCCGCCGAGCGGAAGTTAAAGTCCCTTGCCGGGTAAAACAGCGCGGCCCCCTCGCCGAGGAACTGATTCATGTCCTCGGCGGCGCGGATCGCGGAGGCTTCGTCCGGCGTGATGAAGAGGATGGGCCGCCCGGCGCGCTCCGCGACGGCGCAGGCGAGCATCGCGCGGTGCGCCCCGGAGAGGCCCGCGGCAAAAATGGGCATGGCAAAACGCCGCCCAAGCGCCTCGAGCACCTGTCGGAACTGCGCGCAGCCATCCATGAGTTTCAGCAGCATAGGTTCCCTCTCATGAAATGATAATAAAGAATTTTACCGGGAAATTGCCGGGGGTCGGTTATCTTTCGCCATGGCCTGCCGATCCGTCGCCCGCGAGGGGTGAAACAGACGCGTCGGGCGCGACGGGGGTTCGCCAAGAAATCAGTTGTATTTCGCCATGGCCTGCCGGTCCGCCGCCCGCGAGGGGTGAAACAGACGCGCCGGGGGCGGCGGAGGTTTGCCAAGAAATCAGTTGTATTTCGCCATGGCCTCCTCGATCTTGCCATCCATGATGAGCAGGATCGCCGCGACCGCGCTGTCGAGGGCCGCGCTCAAGGCCGAGAGATCCGCGTCGGAATACCTCGAGAGCACCCAGTCCGCGAGGTCGTAGTTGGGGTTGGGGCGCTCGCCGATGCCGATTTTGATGCGCGGGAACTGGTCGCTGCCCGTCTGGTAGAGGATGCTCTTGATGCCGTTGTGGCCGCCGTCGCTGCCCTTTCTGCGGATGCGCAGCTTCCCGAGCGCGAGGGTGGTGTCGTCGTAGACGACGATCAGGCGCTGTGGGTCGAGCTTATAAAAATCCAAGGCGTCCCGCACGGCCTCGCCGGAGTTATTCATAAACGTGGAGGGCTTTAAGAGCAGCGCGCGGTGGCCGCCGAGCTCCGCGAGCGCGGTCAGCGACCGGAATTTGATTTTGTCCGCCTTGACATGGCAGGCCTCGGCCACGCGGTCGAGCGCCATGAAGCCGGTGTTGTGCCGGGTGCGCTGGTAGTCCTGCCCCGGATTTCCGAGCCCGGCGATCACGAATTCCGGCGGGCCGGACGGCCTCTCGATTTTTTTGAAGAGGTCGAAGAGATCTTTGATGTCCTTCATTTCGCTTTGCGCCCGCCTCCCACCCGGTCCCGGCCATGGCCGTAAAGAGACGATATGCGGGCGATCCCCCTGTGTTTCTGGTGAAATAATGAAAACGCTATTTTCGGCGCGGCGGTCGTCAGAGAAAAACCGCGGCGCTCCCCGGCAAAACCCTTTCGGGCCCGGTCGGGGCAAAAAGTAAGAATCCGAGCGCCCAAGCCCGGCCCGCTTCTGCCGGAGTCGAACCCAGCGATTGGCCGTTCCCCGGAGAGTCTCAGCGTCCCCGCACAAGGAGCCAAGTCTCGCCAAAGCCCAGCCCGGCCCGGTGTTCCCGGCCCATGCTTGCCGCAGCCAAACCCGCCGTCCGCATGCCTCAGGCAGCTTCTGCCGGAGTCGGTCCCGGTTGCGGAGAGGTTCCTCGCCCCAGCCCTCAGTGCGCCTCGAGCCAAGGCTTGCCAAAACCAAACCCGCCGTCCGCATGCCTCAGGCAGCTTCTGCCGGAGTCGAACCCGCCCCAGCCCTCAGTGCGCCTCGAGCCAAGTCTTGCCGGTGCCGACCTCGACGGTCAGCGGGACGGAGATCGGGTAGGCGTTCTCCATCTCGTATTTTAAGATCTCCGCGGCGCGGTTTGCGTCGGCCTCTGCCGCCTCGACGATCAGCTCGTCGTGGACCTGCAAAATGAGCCTCGCGTCGAGCTTTTCCTCCGCGAGGCGGCGGCTCACCTTGACCATCGCGAGCTTGATGATGTCGGCCGCCGCGCCTTGGATCGGCATGTTGCGCGCGACGCGCTCGCCGAAGGCCCGGAGGTTGTGGTTGGAGGACTGCAGCTCCGGCAGCGCCCTGCGCCGGCCCGAAAACGTCTCCGCGTAGCCCTTCTCTTTCGCGTCCTCGATGGCGCGCTTCATGTAGGCGTCGACGCCGGAGTAATGGGCGAGGTAGCTCTCGATATACTTCTTCGCCTCCGCGGTGGAGACGCCGGTGTTGTTCGCGAGCGAGAAGGCCCCGATGCCGTAGATGATGCCGAAGTTGACGGCCTTCGCGCGGCTGCGGAGCTGGCGCGTGACAAATTCCTCCGGCAGGCCGAAAATCTGCGCGGCGGTCTCCGTGTGGATGTCGGTCCCGGTGAGGAAGGCTTTTTTCATCGCCGCGTCGTTCGCGATATGGGCGAGCACGCGCAGCTCGATCTGCGAGTAGTCCGCGTCGATGAGCACGGAGCCCTCCTTCGCGCGGAAAAATCCGCGCAGGCGGCTCCCGAGCTCGCTGCGGATCGGGATATTCTGGAGGTTGGGCTCAAGGGAGCTGATGCGGCCCGTGCGCGTCTCCTTCTGGTTAAAGCGGGTGTGGACGCGCCCGTCCGGGGCGAGCGCCGCGAGCAGGCCGTCCACGTAGGTGGAGCGCAGCTTCGTGAGCTTGCGGTACTCCAAAATCGCGTCGATCGCCGGGTGGTAGGGGCGCAGCTCCTCGAGGACGTCGGCCCCGGTGGAGTAGCCGCTCTTCGTCTTTTTCTTCGCGGGGAGGCCCAGATCCTCAAAGAGCACCTTCCCGAGCTGCTTCGGCGAAAGGATGTTGAAGGTCTCTCCCGCGAGCTCGTAGACCTGCCGCTCGGCCTCCGTGATGCTCCCGGAGAGCTCCTCCCCGTAGGCCCTGAGCCCGTCCGGGTCGATCTCGAAGCCGCGAAGCTCCATCTCCGCGAGCACCCCGGCGAGCGGCAGCTCGATGTCGTTTAGCAGGAAATTCTGGCCGTTTCGGTCGATCTCCTTTTGCAGATTTTGGCAGAGCGACGGGAACGAGGCCATCCGGTCTAAAAGCGCCTCGTGGCCGGAGCTCGGGTCGGCAATCAGACCGGCAATCGGATCGGGGATCTCCCCGCCGATTTCGCGTTTTTCCGCGCCGTAGAGGGCGGATAATTTCTCTGGAGAATAATCGTCGCCGGTTACGTTCAAAATGTATCCGGCGAGGCCGGTATCCATGACAAAGCGGCGCGTCGCGGCGCCCCGGGCGTCGGCCCAGCGGCAGAGGAATTTGAGGTCGTCGCAGAGCTTTTGGCAGTCCGAGGCGAGGAACCCGGCGAGCGCGCGCTCAAAGGCGGGCCCGTCGTTTTCGATCAGATCAATCGTTTCTCCGTCGGAGAGGGCCAAGGCCGCGACGCCGTCGCCCTCCGCCTGCGGCAGCAGGTAGGCGCGCGCCCACTTTTCGCTCTCCGCGAGGGCCGAGGGGCCCGCCGCCGAAAGGGTCATCGCGGCGGAAGTTTCCGCGTGCTCTTGAGGCTTCGCGGGGACCTTGGAGGGGTCGAGCCCCAGCTTCTGCGGCATCTTATACATCTCAAGCTTCGCGAGCAGGGCGCAGGCGGCGGCCTCGTCCGGCTCGGAGCGGAGATAGGCGGCGGGGTCGAGCGGCACGGGCGCGTCCTTGGCGATCGTGCCGAGCGTGCGGCTCAGGTAGGCGCTCTCCCTGCCCTCCTCGAGCTTTTTGAGGACGCCGGGCTTGATTTCAAGGGCCGAGAGGTCCTTATAAATATCGTCGACGGAGCCGTACCGCGCCACGAGGTCGAGGGCGGTCTTCTCGCCCACGCCGGGCACGCCCGGGATGTTGTCGGAGGGGTCGCCCATCAGCGCCTTGACTTCGATCAGCTGCTCCGGGCGCACGCCGTAGGTTTCCATGATCTCCGCGGGGCCCATCAGCGTCGAGACCGGCGCGCCCATCTTGGTGGAGGCGAGGCGCACATGCACCTTGTCGGTGACGAGCTGCAAGGAATCGCGGTCGCCGGTGGAGACGACGCACTCCCAGCCGGCCCTCTCGCAGGCGGCGGCCAGCGTGCCCAAGATGTCGTCCGCCTCGAAGCCCGGGGCCTCCAAGATCGGATAGCCGAGGTCGCGCAGGAGTTCCTTAATTAAAGGGAACTGCGCGATCAGCTCGTCCGGGGCCCTGTGCCGCCCGGCTTTGTAGGCGTCAAAAAGTTTATGCCGAAAGGTCGGCTCGGGCACGTCGAATGCAAAGACGACGGCGTCCGGGCGCACTTCAGAGATGGTGGCGAGAAAAATCGTCAAGAAACCGTAGACCGCGTTGGTGTAAAAGCCGCTCCGGGTCGTCAGGAGCTTGATGCCGTAGAACGCGCGGTTCATGATGCTGTTGGAATCCACCGCCAAAAGTTTCATCGCGCATTTCCTTTCCATGAAGTTTTACAGAGGATATTATAGCATAAAGAAACGCCTTCTGCTATAATTAAGACAGAGAATTGTTGAGGATTAAAGAGAGGTTGTCCGGAATGAAAAAAAGAGGATTCATCCTGCTGCTGGTTTTGGTGATGACGCTGTGCTCGTGCTCGCTCTTTGGCGGGAAGGAGCCGGACGTCCTCTCCTCGGAGGGCGAGCTTGTCATCTCCCCGGCCCCGGAGAGCTCCTCCGTGCCGGAGGCCTCCGCGCCGGAATTCTCCCTGCCGGAGCTCTCTTCGGAGGAATCGTCCTCCGCGGCGGAATCCTCCGAGGCGTCCTCCGAGGCGGAAATCATCCCGCAGGAGCCGGAAGTGACGCTCTCCCTCTCCTCCGCCACGACCGCGCAGGGGAGCTACTTCGTCGCGGAGCTCGTCGGCTACTCCGGCGAGGAGGGGCCCGCCTACACCGATCCCTTCGGCTACAAGCGGCGGTTTTTCCTCTACGGGGACGCGTGGTACTCGATCGTGCCGGTCAAATGCGCGGCGGAGGCCGGGAACTACGTGCTCAAGGTCAACGCCGGGGGGACGGTGTGCAAGGCGTCCTTCGCGGTCACAAAGACGAATTTCGACTATCAGTATCTTGAGATCGAGAGCGGCGTCGCGGACGAAACGCTCAACAATCAGGCCGCCTCCGACGAATATTACGCGGCGATCGAGCCGCTGCGGGACACGGCCTCCGCGGAGGTCCTGTGGGACGGCACGTTTATGAATCCGCTCGGCAAAGCCACTTATAAGATCACGACGAGCTTCGGCCTCTGGCGCGATTACAGCACCGGGGCCTCGGAGCGGCACGGCGGCGTCGACATGGCCTGCCCCGCCGGGACGCCGGTCTACGCCTCCAACGCGGGGACCGTGCTCTACGCGGGCCTCTTAAAGCTCACCGGCAACACCGTGCTCATTGAGCACGGCCTCGGCGTCAAGACGTGGTACTACCACATGAAGGCGCTCTATGTCGAGACCGGCGAGACCGTCGCGCGCGGGCAGCAGATCGGCGAGGTCGGCACCACCGGCCTCTCCACCGGCAACCACCTGCACTTCGGCGTCTCGGTCGGCCGCGTCTTCACGGACCCGTTCGGCCTGCTCGGCTCGGCCCCGGAGTTTTCGTTCTAAGAGGGGCAGAGGCGCGCTCCGCCCCGGAGTTTTCGTTTTAAAAGAGAAAGAAACGGGCGTTATGCCTTTCTTTAAAGTAAGGGTTAGGGCCGTCCCCCTCCCGCCTACCCGGGAGAGGGCGCCCCGTCCCTTGTCGCCGACAAAAGGCCGCCGCAAGAAACCGGAAGGTTCACTTCGAGCGTCAATCGCGCGCAGCGTCAGGCTGCCGCAGCGTCAGGCGACAATTTTTGTTTTAATTAAGGAGGGCCGCGGATGAAGCTCGGCAGCCTCGATTTACCAAAGACCGCGGCGCTCGCCCCGATGGCGGGCGCGGCCGACCGCGCATTGCGGGAGCTCTGCCGCGAGATGGGCGCGTGCTGGACGGTCTGCGAGATGGCCTCCTCCAAAGGATTGACCTACGGCAGCCAAAAATCCGCGGAGCTTCTGGAAATTTCCGAAAAGGAGCGCCCCGCCGCGGTGCAGATCTTCGGGGCGGACCCCGAGGTGATGGCGCGGGCCGCGCGGATGGCGATGGAATTCCGGCCGGACGCGGTCGACATCAACTTCGGCTGCCCCGCGCCCAAGGTCGCCGGAAACGGCGGCGGCTCCGCCCTGATGCGGGATCCGGCGCTCGCCGGGAAGATCGTGCGTGCGGTCGCGGACGCGGTGCCCGTGCCGGTCACGGTCAAGTTCCGCGCGGGCTGGGACGGGGAACATAAAAACGCCGTGGAATTCGCGAAGATCTGCGAGGCAAACGGCGCGGCCGCGCTCACGGTGCACGGCCGCACGCGGGCGCAGATGTACGCCCCGCCGGTGGATTTAGAAATCATCCGGCGGGTCGTGGAGGCCGTCTCGGTGCCGGTCGTCGGCAACGGCGACGTGGATTCGCCCAAGGCCGCGAAGCGCATGTACGACGAGACGGGCTGCGCGCTCGTGATGGTCGGGCGGGCGGCGCTGGGCGACCCGTGGATCTTTCGCCGGATCGAGGCCTACCTAAAGGACGGCGTCCTGCTGCCCGAGCCGGCGCCGGAGGAGCGGATGGCCATGCTGCTGCGGCACGCGCGGCTGCTGTGCGCCTACAAGGGCGAATATATCGGTATGCGCGAGACCCGGAAGTTCGCCGCGTGGTACATAAAGGGCCTCTCCGGGGCGGCCATGTTTCGCCGGGAATGCGGCGAGCTGTGTTCCCCGGAGGATCTCGAGCGGCTCGCGGAGCGCGTCCTTTGCGGGGCCCCGTAAACCGCCCGGCTTCCCATAAAAAAAGAGCCGGTTCTACCATCCGTAAATGGAAGCAACTGGATAACCTGCATACTGCAAAAACGGATATTCGCGCAGTTTCCGGGCGGAAAAAAGGGAATCCGCAGGTTTCCCATTTTATGGGAACCACCCGAAAAACATACCCCAAAGTATGAAAAAACGGCTTTCCACCGAGAACAAATGTACAAATCCATATTTCAAGCCGTTTGGTGGATGAATCGGTTGAAAATGTTGAAAACCATCAGAAATCTGCCTCTCGGAGGGAAAAAATCTGGGTTTTCCACAGACGGACGGTTGAAAAAGTTGAAAAGTGCTCAGAAAATCCTTGATTTTAAGCGAATGAGCATCTCCAAAAAGCGACAAATTCCAACATCTGGAAGTGGAAAACGACGGTTCGAGCACCGTTTCGACAAAAAAATCTTTAGTTTCGCGGGAGGAATCAAATGGCCGACCAGCCGCCGGTGGAGCTGTATCTCCACATCCCGTTCTGCGTGCGAAAATGCAGTTACTGCGACTTTTATTCATTCCCCGCGGGGGAGGCCGAGTTCCAAAATTATACAGACCGCATTTGCGCCGCGATGAAGTATTATTTTGAAAGACCCGGATTGGCCGGGCGACCGGTGTCCTCCGTCTATTTTGGCGGCGGCACCCCGACCGTCCTCGGCGCGGGGCGGCTGATCGAAATCCTCGAGGCGGCAAGGGCCGCCGCGCCGTTTCTGCCGGACGCCGAGATCACCACGGAGACGAATCCCGGCGTCGGGACCGACTTCGCGGCGCTCAAACGGGCGGGCTTTAACCGGCTCTCGATCGGCTTGCAGTCCGCGGAGCGGGACGAGCTCTCGGCCCTCGGGCGAATTCACACGGCCGCGGACGCGGAGGAGACCTTCCGCCGGGCGCGGGAGGCGGGTTTCCAAAATCTTTCGCTCGACGTCATGCTCGGCGTCCCCTACCAGACGGAGGAATCCCTCTGCCGCACGCTCGATTTCTGCGGGCGGCTCGCGCCCGAGCACATCTCCGCCTATCTTCTCAAGATCGAGGACGGCACACCGCTCGCCGCCTCCCCGCTGAGGGACTCCTGCGCGGACCCGGACACGGCCGCCGCGCTCTACGAGCTCGCGGTGGAGCTGCTCGGGGCGCTCGGCTATCAAAGGTATGAAATTTCCAATTTCGCGAAGCCGGGCTTCGAGTCGAGGCACAACCTCGGCTACTGGCTCGGCGCGGAGTACCTCGGGCTCGGGCCGTCGGCCCACTCGCTGCTGGGGGGCCGCCGCTTCTATTTTGACCGGAGCTACCGGGATTTCATGGAGAAAGATTTCTCCGAGGCCGAGCTTGAGGAGGGGCCGCCTGAGGCGGCAAGCGCCCCATCCGCCGATATCCCTGTGGGCGGAGCTCCATCCGCCGATATCCCTGTGGGCGGAGCTCCATCCGCCGATATCCCTGTGGGCGGATGGGAGGAGTTCGCGATGCTGCGGCTGCGGCTCGAGCGGGGACTCTCGCTCGCGGAGCTTTCGGAGCGCTTTGCGGATGCCCCGCCCGCGGCGGAGATCGCCGGGCGGGCCGCGCGCCTCGCGGCGCACGGCCTTTGCGAACTTCAAGGCGGCACCGTGCGGCTCACGACGAAGGGATTTTTGCTCTCAAACCCGGTGACGGCGGAGCTGCTTTATAACGACGCCTGAGGGCAGCCTGACGCTGCGGTCGCCTGAGGGCAGCCTGACGCTGCGCGCAATTGACGCTCAAAGTTCGCTCTCCGGTTTCTCGGGGCGGCTTTTTACGAGGAGGGCGTTCCGGGCAGCCTGACGCTGCGCGCAATTGACGCTCAAAGTTCGCTCTCCGGTTTCTCGGGGCAACCTGAGGGCCAACTGAGATGGCGGTCACCTGAGGGCAGCCTGACGCTGCGGCAGCCTGAGGCTGCGCGCAATTGACGCTCAAAGTTCGCTCTCCGGTTTCTCGGGGCAACCTGA
>Ga0208460_10002297_pt1 | contig 10954 bp, 12 predicted proteins | sample AD_STIC10_MetaG_FD_184436 | JGI IMG/M metagenome (GOLD analysis project Ga0208460, IMG submission 184436) | Active sludge microbial communities of municipal wastewater-treating anaerobic digesters from USA - AD_STIC10_MetaG (SPAdes) (version 2) | ecosystem: Engineered > Bioreactor > Anaerobic >... | reverse complement strand
CGGTGGACGCCCGCGAGCGAGGGCCGGAGAGCGCATACCCGGACCGCCTGCCCGCGCGCCGAATGAAGCGGTCACTCGTGAATGTCGCTCAAGGGCCGCGAGCTGCCGGCCGGCTGGGCTCACCGCGCGGCGCCGCACCGCTTGCAGCCTGGCGGCGTCGCCGGGCCGCTCGATAATCGCACTCTGTCTGCTTCTGAAGCGAGCACCCCATGCGACTGCAAGGCAAGGCCGCCATCGTCACCGGCGGAGGTTCCGGCTTCGGCGAGGGCATCGTGAGGAAGTTCGTCGCCGAGGGCGCGAAGGTGCTGATCGCCGACCGTGATGAAGCGGCCGCGAAACGCGTGGCCGACGCCACCGGTGCCCGGTGGCTGCGCGTGGACGTGAGCCGCGCCGACGACGTGAAGGCGATGGCCGATGCCGCCTTCGCGCATTTCGGCGCGCTCGACATCCTGGTCAACAACGCCGGCATCGGCCATCTGCCGCAGCCGCTCGAGGGGCTGCCCGAAGACGACTTCGACCGCATCGTCGCGGTCAACATGAAGGCGATCTACCTGGCCGCGAAGGAGATCGTGCCGCGCATGAAGGCGGCCGGCGGCGGTGTCATCCTCAACATGGCCAGCACCGCCGGCGTGAGCCCGCGGCCGCGGCTGACCTGGTACAACGCCAGCAAAGGCTGGGTGATCACCGCCACGCGTTCGATGGCTGTCGAACTCGCGCCCTTCGGCATCCGTGTCGTCGCGCTCAACCCGGTGGCCGGCGAGACGCCGCTGCTGGCCACCTTCATGGGCGAAGACACGCCGGCGATGCGCGCGAAGTTCCTCGCCACCATCCCGATCGGCCGCTTCTCCACGCCCGAGGACCTGGGCAACGCAGCCTGCTTCCTGTGCAGCGACGAGGCCTCGATGATCACCGGCGTGGCGATGGAGGTCGACGGCGGCCGCTGCATCTAGTGCAGTGCGGACAGGAACTGCTGCAGCTCCGGCGTCTGCGGCGCGCCGAACAGTTGCGCCGGCGGCCCCATCTCGTGGATGCGCCCGGCATGCATGAAGACCACACGGTCGCTGACCTTGCGCGCGAAGTTCATCTCGTGCGTGACCATCAGCAGCGTCATGCCTTCCTCGGCCAGGCCCTCGACGACACGCAGCACCTCGCCGACGAGCTCCGGGTCGAGCGCCGAGGTGATCTCGTCGCACAGCATCACGCTGGGCGCCATCGCCAGCGCGCGGGCGATGGCGACGCGCTGCTGCTGGCCGCCTGAGAGCTGGTCGGGCCAGGCGTCGAACTTCTCGGCCAGGCCGACGCGCGCGAGCAGCGTGCGTGCGCGCGCCTCGGCGTCGTCGCTGGACACGCTCTTGACCAGCGTCGGCGCCAGCATCACGTTGCGGCCGACGGTGAGGTGCGGGAACAGGTTGAAGCTCTGGAAGATCATGCCCACGTGCTGGCGCAGCGCGCGCATCGCCTTGGCGTCGCCGTGGCGCAGCGGCTGGCCGTCGACCTCGAGCGCGCCGTCCTGGAATTCCTCCAGCCCGTTGATGCAACGCAGCAGCGTGCTCTTGCCCGAGCCGCTCTTGCCGATGATGGCGATCACCTCGCCGCGCTTCACCTCGAGGTCGATGCCCTTGAGCACCTCGTTTTCGCCGAAGCGCTTGCGCAGGGCGCTGACTTTGACAATCGGGTCAGTGGCCACGGCGCAGGGTCCTTTCGAGTCGGCGGCTCCAGGCCGAGATCGGCCAGCACAGCAGGAAGTACATCAGCGCCACGCAGGCGTAGACGGTGAAGGGGCGGAAGGTGGCGTTGGTGATCATCGTGCCGGCCTTGGTCAGCTCGATGAAGCCGATCACCGAAGCCAGCGCCGTGCCCTTGATCACCTGCACGAGAAAGCCCACCGTCGGCGGCAGCGCGATGCGCAGCGCCTGCGGGCCGATGACGTGGCGCATGGTCTCGCCGAAGTTCATCGCCAGGCTCGCCGCCGCCTCCCACTGGCCTTTCGGGACGGCGTTGACGCAGCCGCGCCAGATCTCGGTGAGGAAGGCGCTGGTGTACAGCGTCAGCGCCAGCGCCGCGGCCAGCCAGGCCGGCACGTTGACGCCGAACAGCGCCAGGCCGAAGTAGGCGAGGAACAGCTGCATCAGCAGCGGCGTGCCCTGGAACAGCTGCACGTACGCCGACACGCCGGCCTGCGCGCCGCGCAGCTTCGCCAGCCGCGCGAGCAGCAGCGCCATCGCCACCAGCCCGCCGCCGACGAAGGCCACCAGCGACAGCAGCACCGTCCAGCGTGCCGCCATCAGCAGGTTGCGGAAGATGTCCCAGAGGCTGAAGTCGACCATGTCAGCGGCTCTGTGGCACGCGGCCGAAGATCCACTTCGGGCCGAGCCAGTTCAGCGTCTGGCGCAGCAGCACCGACAGCGCGAGGTAGATCGCCGTGGCGACGATGAAGGATTCGAAGGCGCGGAAGTTGCGGCTTTGGATCAGGTTGGCGAAGTAGCTCAGCTCCTGCGCGGCGATCTGGCCGCACACCGCCGAGCCGAGCATGACGATGACGATCTGGCTGGTCATCGCCGGCCACACGCGCGCCAGCGCCGGTGGCAGCACGACGCGCAGGAACACCTGCGCCTCGCTCATCGCCAGGCTGCGCGCCGCTTCGATCTGGCCGCGCGGCGTGCCCTCGATGCCGGCGCGCGCGATCTCGGCGGCGTAGGCGCCCAGGTTCACCACCATCGCGATCACCGAGGCGATCTCCGGGTTGAGCTTGACGCCCAGGCTGGGCAGCCCGAAGAAGATGAAGAACAACTGCACGATGAAAGGCGTGTTGCGGATCAGCTCGACATAGACGCCGACCATGGCGCGCAGCCACGCCGGCCCCCAGGCGCGCGCCCAGCCGCAGGCCACGCCCAGGCCGACGCCCAGCACCGCCGACACCGCGGTCAGCCCGAGCGTGAAGGCCGCGCCGCGCAGCAGCTGCGGCCATTCGGCGAGCACCGCGCCGAAGTCGAGGCTGATCACGGTCGAACCGCGCTCAGTTCGGCAGTTCGCCGGCCGGGCGGCCCAGCCACTTCACCGCCATCTTGTCGATCTCGCCACTGGCCTTGGCCGCGGCGATGATCTCGTTGACCTTGAGGCGCAACTTGTCCTCGCCCTTGGCCACGCCGATGAAGTTGGGTGAGTCCTTCAGCACGAACTTGAATTCCGTGCCCAGCTGCGGGTTGCGCGCCATCATGTTGCCGGCCACCGAGGCGCCGGTGGCGATGGCCTGCACCTGGCCGGAGACGAAGGCCGACACGGTGGCGTTGTTGTCCTCGAAGCGCTTCACGTCGACGCTGGCCGGCACGATCTTGGAGAGCTCCATGTCCTCGATGGCGCCGCGCGTCACGCCCACGCTCTTGCCGGCCAGGTCGGCCGCGCCCTTGATGGCCACGCCCTTGGCCGCGAACACCGCCTGGAAGAAGGGCGAGTAGGCCGCGGTGAAGTCGATCACCTTCTCGCGCTCCGGGTTCTTGCCCAGCGTCGAGATGACCAGGTCGGCCTTCTTCGTCTGCAGGTAGGGGATGCGGTTGGCGCTGGTCACCGGCACCAGCTCGACCTTCACGCCGAGCTTCGCGGCGATCAGGTTGGCCATGTCGATGTCCAGGCCCTGCGGCTTCAGGTCGGTGCCGACGAAGCCGTAGGGCGGGAAGTCGGTCGGGATCGCGATGGTGATCAGCTTCTTCGCCATCACTTCGTCGAGCGCGGCCTGCGCGCGTGCTTCGCCGAAGGTGAGCAGGGCGGCGGCGCCCAGGGCGGCCAGGAGCGTGCGGCGGTACATGGTGGGGTCTCCTTTGTGGTGCGTGGCTAGCGATGCAGACTCTCGATCTGCAAGCACCGTGCCTGAGGCTCCTCATCCCGATAGACTGGCGCCATGAACACCGCCGCCCCCACCCTGAAGATCGACTTCGTCTCGGACATCGTCTGCCCCTGGTGCGCCATCGGCCTGAGCGCGCTGGAGATCGCGCTGTCGCGGCTGGAGGGCGAGGTCGCCGTGCAGCTGCACTTCCAGCCCTTCGAGCTGCACCCGGACATGGGGCCCGAGGGCGCCGAGGTCGTGCCCTACCTGTCGAAGAAGTACGGCATGAGCGCCGAGCAGGTGGCGCAGAACCAGCAGAACATCGCCGTGCGCGGCGCCGCGGTGGGCTTCGAGTTCCGCATGGATCGGCGCAGCCGCACCTACAACACCTTCGACGCGCACCGGCTGCTGCACTGGGCCGCCGAGGAAGGCTCCGACGCGCAGCAGCGCGCGCTCAAGCACGCGTTGCTGCGCGCCCACTTCACCGACGGCGAGAACCCGGGTGCGCGCGCGGTACTGATCGCCTGCACGGCACAGGCGGGGCTGGACGAGGCCCGCGCCGCCGAGGTGGTGGACTCCGACGAATACGCCGATGCGGTGCGCGAGCGCGAACGCCTCTACCTCGACGCCGGTATCCACTCGGTGCCGGCGGTGATCATCAACGACCGGCACCTGATCGCGGGCGGGCAACCGCCCGAGGTCTTCGAGCAGGCCTTGCGGCAGATCGCTGCCGAATCCTGATGCGCGTGCTCGTCGTCGAAGACGACCCTCTGCTCGGCGAGGCCCTGGCCGCCGGCTTGCGCCAGCGCCAGCACGTGGTCGACTGGTTCCGCGACGGCACGCGGGCGCACGCGGCGCTGGTCGACGTGCCCTACGACGCGGTGGTGCTCGACCTGGGCCTGCCCGGTGGCGACGGCATGCGCTGGTTGCGCCAGTGGCGCGGCGAAGGCCGCACGATGCCGGTGCTCATCCTCACCGCGCGCGACGGCGTGCAGGACCGCATCGCCGGCCTGGATGCCGGTGCCGACGACTACCTGGTCAAGCCGATCACGCTGGACGAGCTGGCCGCGCGGCTGCGCGCACTGGCGCGGCGCAGCAGCGGCCGGGCCGAGAGCGTGTGGCGGCATGGCGCGCTGGCCTACGACCCGGCGGGCCGCAGCGTGCAGTGGAACGGCACGCCGGTGGACCTGACCGCGCGCGAACTCGCGCTGCTCGAGGCGCTGATGGCGCACCCGAACCGCATCCTGTCGAAGGCGCAGTTGCAGGAAAAGCTCTACGACTGGGGCGAATCGCTGGAGAGCAACACGCTCGAGGTGCATGTGCACCACCTGCGCCGCAAGCTCGCCCGCGACGTCATCCGCACGGTGCGCGGCGTGGGCTACGCGCTCGGGCCGGCCGAGGGCGCGGAGGATTCCCAGTGAGCCTGCAGAGAAGACTGCTGCTTTTCCTGCTCATCGCCGCGCCGCTGGTCTGGCTGGTCGCGCTGGTGGTGTCGCTGCGGCTGGCGCGGCACGAGGTCGACGAGCTGTACGACACCGAGCTGATCCGGCTGGCGCGGCAGGCCTCGCTGATCGTCACCCCCACCACGGCCACCGGGCCGGCGGCCACCGAAGGCGACCGCGGCGAAGCCGACATGCGCGAGCTGGCGATCGCCGCCTGGGCGCGAGACGGCCACCTGCTGTGGTCCGACCGCGAGGGCGTGCGCCTGCCGTACCGGCCCGAGTCGAACGGCTTCGTCGACACGCGCGTCGACGGCGCCGCCTGGCGCATCTACTACCTGCACCCGTCGGGGGGCGACTGGCTGGTCGCCGCCGGGCAGAAGGCGCACGAGCGCGACGAGCTCACGCGCAACATCACGCTCGGCCAGGTGCTGCCCTGGGTGCTGATGCTGCCGGTGCTGCTGCTGGCGATGACCTGGGCGGTCAAGCGCGCCGTCGCGCCGCTGCACGCGCTCAGCGGCGAACTGGGCTCGCGCGGCGCCGACGACCTCAAGCCGCTCGGCGAAGCCGCCACCGCTGCGGAGCTGCGCCCGCTGGTGCACGCGATGAACGGGCTGTTCGCGCGCATCGAGGCGACGCTGGCCCGCGAGCGCCGCTTCACCGCCGATGCCGCGCACGAACTGCGCACGCCGCTGGCGGCGCTGCGCGCCCAATGGGACGTGCTGCGCGGCGCCACTCCCGGCCCGGCACGCAGCGAGGCCGAATCGCGGCTCGGGCAAGGCCTGGAGCGGCTGGATCGGCTGGTCACGCAGATGCTGATGCTGTCGCGCCTGGAGGCCGGCGGCGAGCTGCCGATGCGCCAGCCGGTGGACTGGCCGCGCATCGTCGAGCAGGCGATGAGCGACTGCCTGCCGCTGGCCGAGCGCCGCCGCATCGAGCTGTCGTGCGACTGGCCGCAGCCCGAGGGCCGCGCGCCGCTACCGTTGCAAGGCGATGAGGCGCTGCTGACGGTGTTGTTGCGCAACCTGCTCGACAACGCGGTGCGTTACGCGCCGCTCGGCACGGCGGTGCAGCTGCGCTTCGGCGAAGCGCAGCTCGAGGTCGAGAACGATGCCGAGCCGATCGGCGACGAACAGCTTGCGCGCCTGGGCGAGCGTTTCCACCGCCCCGACGGCAACGACGAAATGGGCAGCGGCCTGGGCCTGTCGATCGTGCAGCGCATCGCGGCGCTGCACGGCCTGGCCGTCACCATCGAGCCACGCGGGGGTGGCCGCGGCCTGCGTGTGCGCGTGGGCCTGGCGTAGATCCGGGCCCCGTTCAGCCCAGGGCGTCGTCGAGCACCTCGACCCAATGCCGTACCGGCGTGGACGTGCCGGCGCCCAGGTGCTGGATGCAGCCGATGTTGGCCGACACGATCACCTCGGCCGCCAGCGGCGCCAGGTGGCCGAGCTTGCGGTCGCGCAGCTGCAGCGAGAGCTCGGGCTGCAGCACCGAGTAGGTGCCGGCGGAGCCGCAGCACAGGTGCGATTCGACCGCCGCGAGCTTGACGTCGAAGCCGAGCTTGCCCAGGTGCTCCTCGACGCCGCCGCGCAGCTGCTGGCCGTGCTGCAGCGTGCACGGCGGGTGGAAGGCGAGCTTGCGCGCGCCCTGGCGGCGCAGCTTCGGCTTCAGGCGCGGCACCAGGTCGGGCAGCAGCTCGCTGATGTCCCTGGTCAGCGCGGCAATGCGCCGCGCGCGCTCGGCATAGGCCGGGTCGTGCGCCAGCGCATGGCCGTAGTCCTTCACGGTGGCGCCGCAGGCCGAGGCGTTCATGACGATCGCTTCGATCTTGCCGGCCGAGACCAGCGGCCACCACGCATCGACGTTGCGCCGCATGTCGGCCAGGCCGCCTTCGGAGTCGCTCAGGTGGGTGCGCAGCGCGCCGCAACAGCCCGCGCCGTCGGCCACCAGCGTCTGGATGCCGGCGGCGTCGAGCACGCGGGCGGTGGCGCTGTTGATGTTGGGCATCATCGCCGGCTGCACGCAGCCCATCAGCATGAGCACCTTGCGCTCGTGCTCGCGGGTGGGCCAGCGGTGCGCGTTGGCGGGCGCGCGCCCCGGCACCTTGGCCTGCAGCGTGGCCGGCAGCAGCGGGCGTACCAGCTGCCCCATCTTCATCGCCGGGCCGAACAGCGGCGAGGTCAGGCCCTCCTTGAGCAGCCAGCGCACGGCCTTCTCGCCGGCGGGCCGCTCGACGCGCTCGTCCACCACCTTGCGGCCGATGTCGACGAGGTGCCCGTACTGCACGCCCGAGGGGCAGGTGCTCTCGCAGTTGCGGCAGGTCAGGCAGCGGTCCAGGTGCTGCTGCGTGCTGCGCGTGACGGCCTTGCCCTCGAGCACCTGCTTGATCAGGTAGATGCGCCCGCGCGGGCCGTCGAGCTCGTCGCCGAGCAGCTGGTAGGTCGGGCAGGTGGCGGTGCAGAAGCCGCAGTGCACGCACTTGCGCAAGATGGCCTCGGCGGCGTCGCCGTCGCGCGTGCCTTTGAACTCGGGTGCGAGCGTGGTCTGCATGAAGAGGTCCTGCGAAACGTGAGGGTCAGAACAGTCGGGCGATGAAGGGCATCAGCAGTGCGGCCAGCACCACCTGTACGCCGAGCGCGAGGCCGGCGTAGGCGCCGGCATCGGGATGCACCTGCATCGCGCGCGCGGCGCCGATGCCGTGCGAGGCCGTGCCCAGCGCGAAGCCGCGCACCTCGGGTTGGCTGATGCGCAGCGCGTCGAACAGGTACTTGGCGCTGATCGCACCCACCAGCCCGGTGACCACGGCGAACGCCGCGGCCAGCGCCGGGATGCCGCCGAGCTGCTCGGCAATGCCCATGGCCACCGGTGCAGTGATCGACTTCGGCGCCAGCGAGCGCAGCACCGGCGCGGGCAGGCCGAGCGCCCAGCCCAGCCCGACCGCAGCGCCTGCCGCCGCCGCGCCGCCGGCCAGCGCGGCGGCCAGCACGGCCCCGGCGCGTGCTCGCAGTTCGGCGCGGCGTTGCCACAGCGGCCAGGCCAGCGCCACCACCGCCGGCCCGAGCAGGAAGTGGATGAACTGCGCGCCGGCGAAGTAGGTCGGGTAGGCGGTGCCGCTGAGCGTCAGCAGCACGGCCAGCGTCAGCACCGTCCACAACACCGGGTTGGCCCAGGGCGCGTGGCCCAGATGTTCGTAGACGGTCTGCGCGAGCACGTAGGTCACCAGCGTCGCGGTCAGCCCGAACAGCGGCGTGGCCGACAGGTAGACCCAGAGTTCGACGAAGCTGTTCATGGCGGCGCGTCCGTTCAGCCGCGCGCGCGCAGCAGCGAGCGCAGCACCAGCGCGGTGACGGCCATGCCGATCCAGGTCGACAGCACGATCACCACCAGCATGCGCGCGCCGTACTGCGTGATCAGCCCGACATGCGTCATCACGCCCACGCCCACCGGCACGAACAGCAGCGAGAGGTGGCCGAGCAGCACGTCGGCTGCCGCGCCGACCGGTGCGCGAACGGCGTTCCAGCGCAGTGTGGCGAGCAGGATCAGCAGGCCCAGCACCGGGCCGGGCAGCGGCAGATGCAGCCCGCGCGCCAGCAGCTCGCCGGCGGATTGCGCGAGCAGCAGCCAGGCCAGGCCCTTCAGTGCGTCCATGGCGTCGCGGCGCGTGCAGTCACAGGCCCGGGTAGAGCCGGCCGGGGTTGAACACGCCGTTCGGGTCGAAGGACTTCTTCAGCTCGCGGTGGATGCGGTCCAGCGGCGCCTTCAGCGGCGCGAAGGCGCCGGCCGACTTGTCCTTGCCGCGGAACAGCGTGGCGTGGCCGCCAGCGCGCGCCGCCGCGTCGCGGATCAGCGAAGCCGGCCCTGCGCTGCACAGCCAGCGCTGCGCGCCGCCCCATTCGACGAGCTGCTCGCCGGGCAGCGCCAGCGGCGGGGTGGTCGGCGGCACCGACAGCCGCCACAGCCGTGCACCGCCCTCCACGGCCGCTGCGGCCTTGGTGAAGAACTCGTCGTGCTGGTGGCGCAGGCCGGCCCAGAAGGGCGTGGCGTGCTGCGGCTCGATCAGCTCGCCGCCGAGCTTGGTGATGGCGGCCTGCACGGCCGCGAGTGCGCCGCGCAGGCGCACGACCAGCGTGCCGTCCCACCAGGCGCTGGCGTTGATCGGCAGCGCCTGGCCGCCCCATTCGTTGAGCTGCGCGATCGCCTGCACCTCGTCCATCGAGAAACGCAGCGTCGCGGTGGCCGGCGCCGCCGGCAGCACCTTCAGCGAGACCTCGAGGATCACGCCCAGCGTGCCCATCGAGCCGGCCAGCAGGCGAGAGACGTCGTAGCCGGCGACGTTCTTCATCACCTGGCCGCCAAAGGTGAGCACCTCGCCGCGGCCGTTGAGCAGCGTGGCGCCGAGCACGTAGTCGCGCACCGAGCCGACAGCGGCGCGCGGCGGGCCCGACAGGCCGGCGGCGACCATGCCGCCCACGGTGGCGCCGGCGCCGAAGTGCGGCGGCTCGAAGGGCAGGCACTGGCCCTGCTCGGCGAGCGTGGCTTCCAGCTCAGCCAGGCCGGTGCCGCAGCGGGCGGTGATCACCAGCTCGGTCGGCTCGTAGCTGGAGATGCCTTCGAGCACGCGGGTGTCGAGCACGTCGCCTTGCGGCACTTCGCCGTAGAAGTCCTTCGTGCCGCCGCCGCGGATGCACAGCTGGGCGTTGGCGGACTGGGCGCTTTGTACTCGGTCGATGAGCAGCTGCAGTGCGGGGTCGTTGATGGTCATCGTTTGTCTTGCTTCAATGCGGGAGAGCCCGCCGGTCGCGCCCGGCCGGCGGTAACTTTCATTTGCTGGCCCAAATGAAAGTCACCAAAGCAAAGGGCCTGGAACACGATTCGGTTGGTTGAGGTGGCAGCAGACCCGAGGCGGCTGTTCCTGGCCGCGCCGACCCGGAGCACCGAGCGTGTGTTGGACGATCCTTCGGTTCGATGGGCTTCAGCCTTCAACAACCGAACTCTCTGGCCACGTGCAGCAGCCCGATCGTGTTCAGGCCCTCTTCTTTGGGTCCTTTCTTCTGGGCCAGCAGAAGAAAGGATCTCGCCGGCCGGGCGAGACCGGCGGGCTGCTGCAAGCTGAACCAACATCACGTCAGCGAACATCAGAAGCGGGGAATGTCGGCAAAGGGAAGCAGCCCGCGAGAGACGTGCATCTTCCCGTACTCCGCACACCGGTGCAGCGTCGGGATCACCTTGCCCGGGTTGAGCAGTTCCTTCGGGTCGAACGCCCGCTTGAGCGAGAGCATCTGCTCCCGCTCGGCCGGTGCGAACTGCACGCACATCGAGCTGAGCTTCTCGATGCCCACGCCGTGCTCGCCGGTCACCGTGCCGCCCATGCGCACGCTGGTCTCCAGGATGTCGGCGCCGAACAGCTCGCAGCGGTGCATCTGGTCGGGGTCGTTGGCATCGAACAGGATCAGCGGGTGCAGGTTGCCGTCGCCGGCATGGAACACGTTGGCGCAGCGCAGCTGGTACTTCTTCTCCATCTCCTGGATGGCTAGCAGGATGTCGGCCAGGCGCTTGCGCGGGATGGTCGAGTCCATGCACATGTAGTCGGGGCTGATGCGGCCCGACGCCGGGAAGGCGTTCTTGCGCCCGCTCCAGAACTTGAGGCGCTGCGCCTCGTCCTCGCTCACCGAGATGGCGGTGGCGCCGCAGCGCT
>Ga0208460_10002296_pt1 | contig 10954 bp, 20 predicted proteins | sample AD_STIC10_MetaG_FD_184436 | JGI IMG/M metagenome (GOLD analysis project Ga0208460, IMG submission 184436) | Active sludge microbial communities of municipal wastewater-treating anaerobic digesters from USA - AD_STIC10_MetaG (SPAdes) (version 2) | ecosystem: Engineered > Bioreactor > Anaerobic >... | reverse complement strand
GTCAGCTTCAATACAAAGCATTATGGAATAATAAAAAATACTACAGTATATTAATATACAGACCCTTCTTTCTTTTAGTAATTAAAACTGGCCCTGTCGAATAATAGTAGTTCGCCACCCTCTCAAGGTGGAGACGCCGGAGCATAACCGACCAGGGCTAATTGAACTCTCTATAAGGAGACACACTAGAAGAATTTTTAAATCGAAAAGATACTTAGGAGCGAGCTCAGCTGGTTGCTGAGGCTTGTCTGATAAACAAGTGTAGGCGGTTCAACTCCGTACGCTCCTATTTTACGCCCTCTTAGCTCAGCTGGTCAGAGCAGGATCCTTACACGGTCAAGGCCGTCCGTTCAATTCGGACAGAGGGTAATGCAAATAACATAAGTCACCTCTACTAATTATGGTAGAGGTGACTTATGGAACTTTTAACAACGTATAATATGACTACGCTAATAGGTACTGCAAAGACAGCTACCTATGCAGCGTTTAATGCTTGGTATCAAGCAATTTGCACAAAGTATAGTATAACTCCCGAAGCTGACCCTACAGATTATTTCGACGGTACACTTTCTGCAACAGCTCTCGATACTTTCATCTCTGTAAATCGGATCTCCCATACCCCGATGATTTCAGAACTTGTAAAAACTTACAACGATACGAAGTCTGCATATGACCTTGGAGCTTTTATTGCATTAGCTCCAACTAATACACAGACGTCATTTAAGACATGGAAAGAGATCGTTCGATTAAGCGCAGTTACAGTGCCGTCTACTACATGGCTCAATGAAGTCTAGACTTCTTAAGTTGCAAAAAGATATTATTAATGTAATAAGAGCTGCTCTAACCAAGCAGCTTTTTTAGGAATATAGTTTAACGTAGAACACTCTGTAAACTACAATGTAAGGTAAAATGCTGATGCGTAACTAATATCACTCGGATGAGCTCCCTTACAGATATCACTCAGAGAGGTTACAGGTCATACCTGTAATATTCCTAACTAATACGACGACTAATTATTGTATGGTACAACACATTCGTGCAATTCAATCAGGATCGTATCCTCGAGAAATATTTACTGTGATTCTATCAATCGATGGAGTTGAGTATATCGCATATAGCGTATCTGGTCCCGACTATAGACGATACAAACGTCAAGTTCAATACGGAGAAGGGTACGCTGCATTAAATATGCTACGTAAACACTATACCATAGAACGTCGCGATTTACCTACCGAAGATCAAGATGAACTTTCAAAACAAATTCAAGCCTTTTTGAAAGATAGAGGGTTAGAAGATAATTAATGCCTCATTCGCGTAACGGGTCTTCTACGTCTTGATGCCACGTGCTCAAGGCGAAAGACACTACTCTTCGATCCCCATTAGGACCAGCAGGTAAAGGCCACCTGAAGCGCGACTACGGTGGAGATGAGCTTGGGAGTAGGAGCGCGCCAGCATGAGAGCTGGTAGAGAAGGTTCGACTCCTTCATGCGGCGTTTTTCATTGAGGTGTGGCCCAATGGTTGGGCAGCAGACTGTTAATCCGTGGGGAAACCCTATGCAGGTTCAAATCCTGTCGCCTCAGCTAAAAGTCCTGCCTAGAGTGGCCACTCGAAGCAGGTTGAGACGGAGCGGTGGCAGCTGATCACTTCGTCAATAGAAAGCGGTGACACCCGTCAGCCTAGGGTATAACAAGTTCACGCCGGAACCGTTACCGGTACTTTCGGGCGCATAGCTCAATTGGTAGAGCTACAGACTCTTAATCTGTAGGTCGAAGGTTCGATTCCTTCTGCGCTCATAAATCCCGCGATGCGTTGCAAAGCTAGTGGGTTGAGGTCATCGATGAACTGTCAGTTGATGGCGTATAATAAATCTGTGGGAGCGCTGCAATAAGGAGACGGCTGAATTTGCAGGTATCGCCACGCCGGACCGTAACCGGCAATTTTATGGCTCGGTGGTGTAATTGGCAGCCACGTTAGCTTGAGGTGCTAATGCCGAAAGGCGTGAGGGTTCAAATCCCTCCCGGGCTACTATTTGTGTGATTAGCTCAGTTGGTTTAGAGCGCCTGGTCGACATCCAGGAGGTCAGTGGTCCGAATCCACTATCGCACACGTATATTATGCCTATGAACATACTCGGTATCTTCGTAGGCTTTCTCTTTATGCTGGGGTGCATTGGCCTCGGCACACTTTGCCTAAAGCTTAAACTCGTTCAACCGCTCACCTCTCGTAAGATTATCCATATCGGTGTCTCGCACTGGTGGCTTATCGCTATGGTGTTCTTCACCAACATCTGGGCTGCGTTGGTTGTTCCGGTCGCTTTCATCTTCATCAATATCGCCGCTCTGAAGATGAAGTTCTTCACAGCGATGGATGATCCGTCTAGACCGCACAACTTCGGTACTGTGTACTTTCCGATATCGCTGTCCATCCTTACAGCTCTTTGTTGGGGTGGAGTACTGCCAATAGCAGTCGGCGGAGCAGCAATGCTGGTGCTCGGGTGGAGCGATGGCTTAGCGGCTGTCGTTGGTCGAGCCACTCACGTTGGAGAGTTTCAGGTCTGGGGTCGCACAAAGAGCCTTGCTGGAATCGGTACGATGCTTCTGACATCAGTAGCAGTGCTTCTAGCATTCAACGTATCCCCAGTCGTCATTCTTTGGCTAGCCCCTCTCGTCACTGTCGTAGAGTTGTTCACTCCTCTCGGATTAGATAACCTAACGGTACCTGCAACGGTGGCGCTAGCGTTGGGAGTGATACAATGGATTTAACAAGCGCAAAGCCTGAAGAGGTTGAGTTCTGGAAGACATGCTTCTTGGCTCTTCTAACTCAGGCACCTAAGACCCTTCCTATTAGCGAAGCAATCTCAACAGTGGCGGAAGCCGCTGATGATGCACTAAAGGAATATCGAGCTCGTCGCCCGGGCCGGTAGCATAATTGGTAATGCGCTCCCCTCGCACGGGAGAGTATCGGGTTCGAGTCCCGCCGCGTCCACTAGGAGAGAAAATGAAGAAGTTCTACTCGCTGATCTCCACCGATGGTGAAGTAGTCGGAATTGCCTGCTGGAATTCCGAAGAGGCTGAGAAGGTTCGCAAGGCGTACAGGCGCCAGGGCATTCTCATCGTGGAGAAACTGAAATGACAGTCGGCGATATCACAGGCAAAAAGGATCCTCCGAAGCGTCCAGGCCTAGTCAAATTCGGGCAGTTCCTCGGATCTGTTCTCGCTGGCGTCGGCAGCTCCATAGTGATTCTCGCACTCTTTCCGGATGTGCCAAGGTGGGCGCTAGGAATGTTTTCGACTCTCATCTTTGGCTTTATTGATACTCAGTTCATGATCGAGAGAATCCAGAAAAAGCTAGATAGTGAGTGACTCCGCGAGAGGCACTAATATATTATAGACGTAGAAGGGCACGGAGTCCTTCGAAAGGTCGAACACAATGAGTGACAAGAAGTACGATTACGCCGTATTCATCGGGCGCTTTCAGCCCCTCCACCTCGGTCACGAGGCCATAATCCGCAAAGCTTTTGAGATTTCTGATCACGTTCTCATCGTAGTGGGTTCCAGCACCGCCTCTCGGTCGCTTAGGAACCCGTTCTCGTTTGAGGAGCGAAAGGCGATGATTGAAGACTCCCTCGAAGGAATGGGACTTCCTCGCAAGCGGCTTCCCGCCACCATCCTTCCCCTCGCAGATTCAGCCTACAACTTCCACGACTGGCTCGTTCGAGTCAAAACGCTCATCAATACCACAGCTAAGAATCTTCCCACTCGTCACTACAACCCTCCCCGTATTGCTCTTCTCGGGCACTACAAGGACGACACCTCCTACTACCTCAACTACTTCCCCGAGTACGATTTCATCCCCGTCGACACGATGGAGGGTGGAATTGGTGCTACTAAGATTCGAGAGAGGTATCTTGAAGGAAATGGCGGCTGCATGGGTCCCGCTATGAAATACTGTTCCAAAACCACCTATGATTTCTTACTGGAGTGGATAAAGTCCGCGGAATATGAGGCGCTCCATGCTGAATATGACTTCATTCAAAACTATAAGAAGCAGTGGTCCGCTGCGCCCTATCCTCCTACCTTCGTAACTACGGACGCTGTGGTGATCTGCCTTGGCCATGTTCTCGTAATCAAGAGAGGTCGTCATCCAGGTAAAGGTCAGTACGCACTCCCGGGAGGATTTCTCGAGCAGATGGAAACCATCCAAAGCGGATGCATCCGAGAGCTCAAGGAAGAAACCAAAATAGACTCCTCGAAGCGCATTTTGGAGAATAGCATCAGAGACGAGCATGTCTTTGATCATCCTCTCCGAGACCCTCGGGGCCGGACGATCACGCACGCATTTCTGTTTGATCTCGATGCGACGATGCTTCCCTCTATTCAAGCTGCTGACGATGCATCCGAAGTCGTGTGGATGCCGCTTCAGGATCTCACGGAGAAAGAAAATCAGTTTTTTCTCGACCACGCACAGATCATTCGCTACTTCGTAAACAGGTTGAGGTGATTAAAGCGAGTCATTGATGCGAAGTACGACAGAGAGCAGCTAAGCGTTATCTCCGCAGAGCTTGATGGAACAATCAAACGCTGGCGAATGGCAGTTACCGGTGACGGCTCTCTCCAAATCGAAGCAGAAGATGTCGGTATGCAGGAAACGAATACTACGGTGTTATCGAATGGGATTTCTATAACGTACGACAGCGTAGAGGATCAAATCGATATTGCTCCTGTAGGACAGATCAATCACAAGATCATTAGAGATGCAGGAATACCTTCTAGCGCCTCTCTAGTATCGACAGGTACAACCGCTCATTATTTCGTAGATGACAGCTTGTATAAGTTCTCCGTTAAGTAAGTATATTGATATAAAGGACTCGAAATGAAAGCACTACCGCTCCCAGAACTTATTAAGGCTCTTGCTTCTCCTGAGAAGCAGTCTATGGCTGACCTTATGGAGATATGTAAGCAAGCATCTGCGTTTATCAAGAATGAACAGATTATATGGAAAAAGGGAGCCGAGTTTGCGAAGCTCTTCGCAGATCTTCCTTCTGTAAGTGTTCCGGAGGATAAGCCTTCCGCTGCTCGAGAGACACTAGAAGCTACCGCACGAACTCAAGAGATGCTCAAGCCGGAAGCGGAAACCGAGGTAGAGGCTGCGTATACCAAGGGACAGTTTAATATCTATATAACTGCTCTTCGTCCAGTCCCGGCCGGAGGAGCTAATAGACTTGAGCAACTACGGACGCTCCGAGAAGCCTCCGGAGAGCTTAACTCCGCTCCTCGAATGACGTTACAGAAGGCAAACGAGCTTATCGCGGATCTTGAATTAGGAGATCGAGCCATCCTTATTCGTTCGACCCCGTCACAAGATGACGCTCATGAAATCATAAAGGATCTTGCAAGAGTCGGAATCTCAGCAGAAGTCCGTTCGTAAAAACTCTGCCTCAAGGAGAGGCAGATTGATATCATATTTGCAAGGAGCAACAATGAACCTCGAAGTCGACAAGCGTGCCGCTTGGGTCAGAAACCTCGTCAAGAAGACGGGAACCAAGGGCATCGTGATTGGGCTGAGTGGCGGGAAGGATTCCGCATACTTAAAAAGAATCTCGATGAACGAGAACGTTTTTGGATCGAATATTTTCAAGCATCAAATCCTGCTATTGGCTATAATCTTACACGAGGTGGCGTAGCCAACCATGGAGGATGGCATCTCTCTGCAGAAGCAAAAGCTGAAATCAGTAAAGCTCAAAAAGGAAGAGTAAAGACGTCTGAGCATCGCCAAAAGCTTTCGAAAGCCATAAAAGCTCGAAACGGAGATTACATTACAGACGAGGTGCGGCAGCGTATTAGCGCAAAGGTACTTGCGTCTGGAGCGAATCGGAAAGCATTCACTGTAGTATCTCCAACTGGTGAGGTATTCAAGGTGTACGGATTAAGAGGTTTCTGTAAGGAGCACAATCTTGAATACCGAAGGTTATGGGATTGCTCCAAGAGAGTTAACGGTAAGACTAGAGATGGATGGTCTGTGGTAACATCTAAAGAGGGATAGAACATGTTTGATAATGCTGTTGAAACTGAAACCACTCAAGCAGCTACTGCTCTTGAAAAGACTCGAGAGCAGCAGCGCATGCTCGATCAGCAGCTTCTTATCCTCATCATACTTTTAAGTTTTGCTATGATGGGACTCGGGCTTATTCTTACCCTGTAGACTTCACAAGAGGCGTTCTGATATTATATCGGTACGGCGGAAGAATCGCCGGAACCAAGGAGAAACGAATGAAGGTTACTGTCATCGGTAGCGGAACGGCGTTTTCTCTCGCAACTAGGAAGAACGCGAATCAGTGCTTCCTGTTCGAGGAAAACGGGCGCAGGATGCTATTCGACTGCGGTCGCACTACTCCTGAGCAGCTTGATAAGATAGCCGGGATGACCTTTAAGGACATCAACGACATCTATATCAGCCACGCTCATAGCGATCACATTGGCGGCTTGGAGTTCGCGGCGCTTATGCGCTACGACTGGAAGAATCATCCTCGCAATTGGTCTGATAGCCAGTACGCTATCAAACTGTATGCGAACTCGGGACTCATGACCGAACTGTGGAACTACAGCCTTCGCGGAGGTTTATCCACGTTCGAGGGATTCGTAGCCCAGATGGGTACTTGCTTTGAGCCGGTTCGAATTCCGGACAGCAAGGCGTTCGAGTGGGAAGGTTGGACTATGCTGCCTATTCAGCAGGTACATATCATGTCCGGTTCCTCGATTTCGTTTGCGTTCGGTCTTCTAATCAAGAAGGAAGGACACAAGACGCTTTACTGCGTGGCTGATAGTCAGCACTGCAGCCCACGTCAGATGGAGATGTACTACAAGGAAGCTGACATCATCTTCCAGGATTGTGAGTGCGCTCCATTCCCGACGAACGTGCACGCCAACTACAAGCAGCTTGCTGGCTACCCTGAGGCGAACAGTCCTGACCTCGGCTCCGTAATTCGATCCAAGATGTGGCTCAGTCACTTCCAGGACTTTGTTCTTGATAGCAAGGATGGGATGGGTGGTGACTTGGACTGGTTCAAGCTTGCCAAGGACGACGGGTTTGCCGGGTTCCTGATGCCTGGCCAGACCTTCGAGATCTAAAATGAGAACCCCCGAACGTGCATTGCGTGCGTATAATGCCGACCCCGTAGTTGAACTTCTCAAATACGAGATTGTGCTTATACATATGAAGGCGATCGGGAAGGTTCCTCTCGTACGCTATCGATATGATTTCAATGAAAAGCAACTCGTTGAAGTGCAATCGGTAGCGTATGAAGAGCAGGCTGAAATGTTCGCTAAGATGCTGTACACGCACGGGCAGACATTTTACCCTGAATTCTTCCCGGCAGATGAGACCACGACTAATAAAGAAAGTAATGGGTAGGTAGCTCAGATGGTTAGAGCGGCGGTCTCATAAGCCGCAGGTCGAGGGTTCAATTCCCTCCCTACTCAGGAGGAATATAGTATGTGTCTAGTGGCTTATGAGCGTGGGAATTCTAACATCAAATATGCCAATCCAAAGACTCCACTTTGGGCCATTGTGAATGTTACGAATGAATGTAATATGAGCTGTGAGTTTTGTTTTAACAAGCATAACCATGCTCCTGTTATGGCGTTATCCGACTACCGTGCTATGCTCATTAAGCTACAGACGATTGGAATCAAGCAAGTAACGCTATGCGGCGGAGAGCCTACCACTCATCCAGACTTTGAACAGCTACTTATAGAAGCCAAGGCTGCAAAATTCAAGATTCACCTTCTGACAAACGGTCTTGAAATGGATAAGATTCTTGCAGCAGACGCAAAAGATCTTCTGAATCAGATTCAGTTCAACTGGAATGTAGACACGTATAAGCATCTCTCCGAAAGTATTCGAAAGATCCAAAACTCTCGTGTAGCTGTCACAATTTCTGGTACAGAGGCTAACGTAGCTCATCTAGCCGAGCTAGTTCAAGCCGCTAACGATATCGGAGTGGATAAGATCCGAATCTGGGAGCTCTGCGGAGCAGGGAAAACAGATACGTCCCTCTCTATTCAAGAGTTCGACGCTACAATTCAGCCGCTTATTCCTGATGTGTACGGTTTCAAGCAATCCTACGATCCAGACGTTCAGGGTGATCTATATATCCCGTGTATGACAGCTTCTGGAGCGGCGATGTTCATCAATACAAATGGCGACATTACGCGATGTTGTGCAGAGCTGACATCTCCGTTGATTGCGAACATCCTTACTGAGCCTTCATTTGACGTGCTTCAAAAGTATCGAGAGTTTGTTGCCACTCTTCCTAAGAAATGTTTTGCCAGATAGAGAGGCAAATAGATATGTATCGTGTAGGAGAGAAAATGCTGTCAGATGCTTGCGTTGATTGCGATCTAGAATGCGATGCTTGCCACGATGACCCTGAAAACGCTCCTTGCATGGATATGTTTGAGTCGGACTTTGACGACTCATCTGATGATTGAGTCTGTAGCTCAGCTGGATAGAGCGCAACCCTGCGAAGGTTGAGGTCACAAGTTCGACTCTTGCCAGGCTCACTAATTACCATATGATACATCTACAGAAAGGAGGCACACTATGCAATTCTACTAGTTAGGAGGCATAGCGATGTCGAGATCGTACAAGAAGTATCCTTGCTGGTCCGCTCCGGATAGCAGGAATGGAGTGCACAGCGGTGTTCACGATTCCAAGAGACTGGCGAACCGCAAAGCACGTCGCCCATGGTACTGGGATACCCCATCTGGAAATGCATACCGCAAGATAACAGATCCCTGGGATATTCGAGACTACAAGTTCGTCTATTATACTAAAGCTGAAGTTGCGCGTGCAATCGATGACGCGAAAGCTCGTATAGGGCGTGACACGTATTACTACAGGTACCAGAAAAAGTATACGCTTAGGTACTATTACTACGCAAAATGAGGGAGTATGTTAACAGAGCGAGAGTATCGAGCAATGAAAGCGATCCTCACTGTTACGACAGATCCCGAAGTCAAGAAATTGCTCCGAGTTAAAGTAGGGGAACACGAGTTAGAGGTGACCCTACGTAACATATCTCGTAGAGCACGGATTATAAGGAACAGAGTTTTAAGGAAAGGGATCGACTCTAAGCCGGCAGGTGAAGAGTTGTGAACGATAGTGAAATCCCGCCCCATGCTGGACAAGGGGTAAGGGTCGCTTACGGGTCTGCAGCCCATAGGCGGAAGGTGGGCGCTTCCCGGGAATAATGTCAACGGCCCCCATTAAGACCAGTAAGTGTGCTGAGCAAGTTGGCGAGATCAGTAGCTCAGTTGTAGCAACACTCAAAAAAGAAATCGCAGTATGAGACATAGCTCAGTGGTAGAGCGCTTTCCGAACACGAAAGAGGTCGCGGGATCATTCCCCGTTGTCTCTAGAGATGAACTCTCAACCTCCTATGCACTAATTAGGTATGGAAGAGAGAAAGTACAACTACGTTTATCAAATAACGAATTTACTAAACGGGAAAATCTATATAGGCGTTCATTCTACAAACGATATGAACGATGGTTATATGGGTTCCGGTATTTTGATTCGCAAGGCTATTGAAAAATATGGCTTGGATAACTTCCATAAAGATATTCTTTATGAGGCTGCAACTCGTCAGGATATTTTTGAAAAAGAAGCAGAACTTGTCACAGCAATTTTTATCAGACGAAAGGATACCTACAATCTTACAGAAGGAGGAGATATAGGGTCTACGTTAGAAGCAAAGCGCCGTGGCGGGCAAATTGCAGGGCAAAAGGCAAAAGAGTATAAGCTTGGATGGTTCAGCGCAGAAGGTCAACTTAAAAAATTAGAGATACTGCGAGAAAAGAAAATCGGCGCGGCGCACGATCCTCAAGTTCGATCGGAGATGTCTAGGAGAGGTAACTCTCCGGAAGCAATAGCGAAAAAGAAAAGCACTTATGCAAAAATGAAGTTTCATCAAGGGGAAGATAACCCAATGTCTAAAAGATGCTGGGTTCATAAAACTGAAACAGCCGAAAGCCTCACTATTCTAAAAGAAGATCTTGAGAAATACTTAGAGCAGGGGTATGAGAAGGGTCGATTATCGAAACGTATGAGAGAATGCCCGAACTGTCATAAACTCTTTATTGCGCATTCAAAGGATTCAACAAAAGTATCTTGTTGCTCAATGAAATGTCGTGTAGAATTTGCAAAGAAGAAATAATAAATTGATTAAGCTGTCTCTGTTAATTTGTTTAGGTTGTGTGTTATTTATGTACCTATTTTGGTATATTGGAACCTATGAAAGCGTACACAGGAATAGGAGCAAGGGAACTCAGTCCGAACCTGAGCCAGGAGTTCCAGCAGATCGGAAAGAGGCTAGCTAATCTAGGCTATGTCGTTCGGTCTGGTGGAGCTCAAGGAGCAGATCTCTCTTTTGAATGGGGTGCTGACGACGGTAGTGGTGTGAAAGAGATCTTCCTTCCATGGAAGGGTTTCAATCATAATAAATCCACTCTTATACTCCCAGAGCCTATTCCGACTAATATAGTTTCAATCGCCCGTAGCATTTACCCTCACTGGGATCATGTTACCGAACCGGTTCGACGGCTTCACGCTCGAAATGTAATGCAAATTCTGGGTTGGGATCTTAATGATCCTTCAGCATTCGTAGTTTGCTATACCGAACGTCCGTATAACGATCCGAACGCAGTAGGCGGTACACTTTTTGGAATCAAGCTCGCGGAAGCGAACGACATTCCAGTTTACAACTTCTTTGTTCGCGGTGATCGTGAACGATTCTATAAGATGCTTGACATCCTCCAAAACGAAGGGATTGATACAAGTGATATCCCCGAACTCACGGAAGAACAATTCAAGCAAATGAAGAGAAATGCCTAGATGGTGGAATTGGTAGAGCACGCTGGTTTCAGATACCAGTGCCGAGAGGCGTGAGGGTTC
>Ga0208460_10002288_pt1 | contig 10972 bp, 16 predicted proteins | sample AD_STIC10_MetaG_FD_184436 | JGI IMG/M metagenome (GOLD analysis project Ga0208460, IMG submission 184436) | Active sludge microbial communities of municipal wastewater-treating anaerobic digesters from USA - AD_STIC10_MetaG (SPAdes) (version 2) | ecosystem: Engineered > Bioreactor > Anaerobic >... | reverse complement strand
GTTTATCGTATTCTTCAAACCAATTAGAATCAGTTTCTACTTCTTCTGTCACGATTTGTTTTTCTATTATTTTTGTTCCCATTTTTTATCACACTCCATTTGGATTTTTTAATGGTACTATAATTGTAAACTTTGAAGTATATAAACCCACACTATACAAAATATAGCTATTTTATAACTTGTGCCAAGAAAACTGATATTTTCAAATATCAGATGAATTGGCTTGAATATATTTTTTAATTGCTTCTGCCGTAACTATTCCAGCAGTTCCAACGTAATATCCACCACTCCATAAATGCCCGCCCCAAAATTCTTTCTGTTTAAACTTGGGGTTTTTCAAAAAAATGATTCTTGCACTAACTCCTTTTAATTGCTTAATAATTTCCATAGGAGAATGCTTAGGATGAGCAGAAATAAATAAATGAATGTGGTCAGGCATAATTTGTAATTCAATAATTTTCCATTCTTGGGTTGCACAAACACTTTCAAATATTAGTTTAAGTTGAGATTCAATTTCTTTAATTAAAACAGCTTTCCTGTATTTTGGACAAAACACTATATGATAGTTAATGTTGTATGTGGTAGAATTTCCTTTTTCCAATTCAACTTTAATAGGACTAAAATCTTTAACCATACCATTACCTAAAAATATTATATATAAATAGGTTTAAAAAGGTTATGTTGGTATAATATATTATGCAAAGAACAGTCAAAATCAAAATTCCTTACAATTTAGCACTACTTGAAACAATTAAACAATACACTCAAATTTACAAAACAATAGCCGATATTGGTTTTACTAAAAAAACATGGAACAAAAATACTTTACATAAATTAACTTACAAAAAACTAAGAAAACAATATCCTAAATTTCCAAGTGCGATGCTCCAAACGGTTAGAGATGTAGCAAGCGAATCTCTAAAAAGAACCAAACTAAAAACAAAAATAACCCCAAAACAATACTCATCAATCAGATTAGACAAAAGAAATTTACGAGTAAATTTAATTTACAAAACAATTTCAGTTTCTTCAATAGAAGGAAGAATCAAAACAACATTTAATTTAAATCCTCAAATAGAAAAATATTTAGGTTGGAATACAAAATCTGCCACATTATCATTTAGAAATAATCAATTATGGTTAAATGTAATAGTTGAAAAAGAAAACCCTATTGCACAAGAAATAAATAAAGTTTTAGGTATTGACAGAGGAATAAACAATATTGCTGTGTGTAGCAATAACCAGTTTTTTAATGCTAATCATTTGAAAGCAATTAAAGGAGAGTATCAGTTTTTGAAATCAAAACTGCAATCAGTAGGCACTCGGTCAGCTAAAAGAAAATTAAAAAAATTAGCTGGGCGAGAAAGACGGTTTGTTGCTGATATAAATCATCAACTCTCTAAAACAATTGCTAACAGTGATTACACAGTTTTTGCATTAGAAAAACTAACAGGCATAAAACAAAACAAAGGAAAACGTTTCAACAAAAAACTGGGTGGTTGGAGTTTCTTTGAATTTGAAAAATTCTTAGAATATAAAGCTCAAGCACTTGGAAAAAGGTTGGTATTTGTTAATCCAAAATATACAAGTCAAACTTGTAGTAAATGTGGTTACAAAGAACGAGCCAATAGAAAAGGAAATGTTTTCAAGTGTAAAAGCTGTAATTTTGAAACACATTCAGATTTGAATGCAAGTAAAAACATCGCTAAACTCGGCATAGCTGAAATTAGCAGGTTGTACGTCAATCAACCAATCGTAGCATCCAATGAAAACAATAAGTATATTGTAGAGGATAGTTACAAGCTAACCAATTCATTGGTTAGTAATTGACAAGTTCATTGTTTCTTTAACATTTTTAACAATCTGATAACTAGTACTTGTTGGAATATCAAATTTCATAGCAACAACATTAACATTAATTTCCCCATTCTTCATAAAGTTCTCTGGGTGTTCTTTAATAATTTTAACCATATCATTAGTTTTAATAGTTTTCCTTAATTTGGCCTGGTGTCTTTTTTCTAATTCAATTCTTGTTTCTTCTCTAAACTTTTGCATATTTTCTTCTTTCAAACTTTCATACTCTTTAGCCAAGTGTTTTGGTGGGTGTGGAACTGGAACTGTGTGGTATATTTGTTTTTTTAATTCTTCATATCCTGTAACTTCGTTGAGTTGTGTTACCCATTTTCTTGGGGAAACAAATTTTAATTTATCTCCACCTTTTGGATTGATGTGCATTCTTTGAAATTTACAAAAGCATTCTTCTGTTGTGTAATCTATCCATACTGGTTCCATATAGTAATGATTGGTTATTCTTACTGACTTTGCTAATAAATCAAGGTTAGGTAGGTTTAAGTACACTTGCCAGTTTTTGTGTCTGATTGATTGTGCTACTTTACTAATTGCTCCAACTTCTTTTGATAAAGCATCTCCTGAGAATGCTGTTAGTCCTGCATCATCAAGGATCATTGGGAATGCTGTTTTGTGGTGTCCTTTTGATATTTCTAAAAATTTTCTTGCGTCAAAAGCTACTGATTCGTTTATGTTTATGTCTGGGTAGTTTGCGTATGCGCAGCTTAGTGTTGAGTAGGATTTTCCTCCACCTGATTCTGATGCTACTGCTACTGCGAAGTGTTTGTTGAATGGTGGTTGTAGTCTGTGGTATGCTTGTTTTAGAAACCAGTATCTTGGATCGTTTCTTAATATGTCGTTTAGTTTAGTCATAATTATAATTCAAAAATTTCATCTTCGTCTTCTTCTGTTATTTCTTTTCTTTTTCTTTCTTTTTTTGTGTTCATCATTATTACATCTGAGAAGTCTGGTAGTGAGTATATTGCGTCTAGTAGTGTTTGGTAAAATTCTAGGATTTTTATTATTCCTTCGTATTGTTGTGTTGCGTCTTCTGCTAGGAATTTGTAAGGTTTTTGGAATGCGGTTTTGTATTTGTTTTCTATTCTTAGGTCTTGAAAAAATTTTAGTGGTAGTATGCTTCTTGAGTTGACTAGTAGTACTTGTACTGCGAGTGATATTTTTTTTCCTCGTTGTGCTTGTTCTATGTATGTTGTTTGTTTTGTGTATGGGTCTATGAGGGTTGGTGTTTCGTTGAATTCTCCTATTGCGTCGTTTGTTCGTTTTATTAGTCTTAGTATTTCTGATTTGTGTGATATTTGGTCTTGTATTTGTTGTGGTGTTTGTGTGAAGCCCATACTATAAAAAGTATAGTTAGTTAAGTTTTTATAGTTATCGTTTGTTTGGGAGTTTATTATAATGTTTTATCAGGGTGAAAACACAAATTGTTGGACACTTTCTTTTAAGGGTGTCCGAAAACTACCCTTTTCGGATAAATTTATAAGGACATACCCTCACTAATATATACATGACTAGATACACAGATGTAACCCCCTACAACCAAATACAAAACTTCCTAAACGAATGCACAGACCCCTACTGGAAAAGAATAGCAGCAGGACTATACTACACAGGAGCAAGAGCAGGAGAACTAATACAAATACAATCCCAACACATAACCAAAGAAAACAATTTTTTAATAATAAAAATAAACACAGAAAAAAACAAACACTCACCAATCAGATATATCCCTATTAACACAAAAACTGAACCAGACGCATTACAAATATTCACTATTACCCCTAACCCAAACGACCTATGTTTTCCACCATTAAAACCAGAAATAAAAGAAACTTCCTTTTTAAGATATATGCGTAAAGCATTTAACAAACAATGGGCAGGAATTGCACCACATTATTTTAGGCATTGTAGATTAACTCACATGGTTACTGAATTTGATTTTAATGATCAGGAACTTGTTAAGTATGCTGGGTGGGTTGATTCTAAACCTGCTAAGTGGTATATGAGTTTGAAGGTTACTGATTTGCAGAAAAAGATGGGGGTGCAATAATGTTTGAAATTAAAGATAATTTTTTGATTCCAGTTTTGTTTGTTGTGGGTGCTTTATTAGGGCATTACTTTGGTTATTGGTTAGGTTTTGGTGATTTTTTGATTTTACCTTTTGGTTTATTGGGTTTTTGTTTTGGTATTTATTTTTCTTATGAATGGGTTAGGATTAGGTTTAAAAAAGCATTAGGGGGGTGATGTTGAATGGATAAAAATCAAGCGTTTGAAGTTTTAGTTAATATTGTTGCTCAAGTTAATAGTTTTAACTTGATTCAAGCTAGAGCCGTTGATGAAGCAATTCAAGTGTTAGCTAAAGAGATTGAGTATCAACCGAAAGAAGAAAAGCAAGAAGACGAAGTAGAAGATTTAGAGAAATCTATTAAAAAGAAGTGATTTGTATTTTAGATAATGTAACTAATAAGTTTATGGGCAATCGTTGGTTTTGGCTTGGGGCTTTTGGGTTCTTGGCCACTATCAGCATTTGGTTTCGTTCGAGCTTGTTTGGTTTTGATTCTTATGCTACTTTAAGTGCTATTAGGTTTGGTTGGTTTGATACTCTTGGTGGGCAGCCAATAGCTAACCTTGTTTGGTCAATATTTCCTGATTCGTTGTTTGTTTTTAAGTTTATTATGTTTTTGTCTTTATTTTTAAGTATTTTGGCTATTTTTAAACTTGTTTGGTTTTTTTATGATGAAAGAAAAGCTTGGCTAACAATTTTTTTGTTAATGGGTTTGTCTCCTGTACTATTGTTTGGTTTTGGGGAATTTGAGAATGAAGTTTTGGCTTATCCTTTTTTTGTGTGGAGTATTTATTGGTTTTTAACTAGCAAAGACAAAAAAACCACTATACAAAGTATAGTTACTTTTTTTTTGGGTTTAAGTTTTTGGTTTTGGCCTTTTTATTTGACTTTTTTTAATTTTGGTGTGAGTTCTGGTGCTGTTGAGCAGAATATGTTTGCTGGTTTGTTGAATTTTTGGTTTTTGTTGCCTTTTTTGTTTTTTATTCCTTTACTTGGTGGTAGGTTGAAGTGGTTTGGTTTGTTAGCTTTGTTTTTGTGGTTATGGAATGCTAAATTGTTTATTTTGTTAATCCCTTTTGTTGCTTTGGCTATTGTTCAAGGGTTAATTTTGTTAGAGAAACATGACACTATAAGAAAAACGATATATTACCTAGCGTTTTTTTGCTTGATTGGTTGGAATATAGCGTTTTTGTTACAGCAACCTACGAATAGCGATTGGTTTGTGGTTGATAAAACAGTAGAATTAGCAAAAGACAATAATTATCCGATTTTTAATGATTGGTCGTATGGTTATTGGTTGTGGAGTAAAGGAATTAAAACTAAAAGTAATCCTGGATATAGTTTAGGTGATGTTTCTTATCAAGGCAAAGGAATTTATTTAACTGATGTTAATTTGCCTTGTGTTTTGGTTTTTGAAAAAAAAGAGATTGCCAGAAAATCCACGAAAATCTGGCAATGCAATTAGCGTCTTTTAAAAAATTTTGAAACTTTATTAAATCCACTTTTTATTTTATTAAAAGTTTCAGTTCTTTCTCTAGCTTTATCTTCTCGTTCTTGGCGTTCAAGTTCTCTAAGTTTAGAAGCGTAAGATTTTTCTTCAATACGCGCTTTTAGAACTTTAACTTTTTCAGCATATCTAACTTTAGCTGGGCGTGTATCCCATAATCCTAAACCCACTTCTTGAGAACCCCTTTTTGATTTTCCTGAGTAAGTTCCACCAAAATCAAAAGACCCTATACTTTGTCCTTTTGAAGAACCATATCCCCCAAAATCGAAAGAACCTATTCCGTTGTATGGATTATAACTTTTTCTTTTAACCATGTTTTCACCCCCTTTTATAGTCCTGCTTTTCTTAAAATTTTCATGCGTTCATTAATTGTAAGTTCTTTATTTCCATATTCATCAAAAACATATTTTGAATATTTACCACTTTTTGTATATTTTTTACTCACTTAAACCACCCACTTTTTTGTTTAGTTTTTAGCTTAAGTAAGTATTCATTCGCTTCATGCATCCTTTTTTTTAACAAACAAAGACTAATATTATCCGGTTTGTTTTTTACACGAATTAAAGCGTTGCGTATTGCTTTGTCTTTTCTTTTAATCTTCCAACTCATAATAATTAACCTCTTGCTAAGTTTTGTAGTATTGTTATTGCGAACAATATTCCTCCAATTAATAATCCTATTAAGAACAATCCAAGCAACCAACTCGCACCCGAAAACAAGTACAAAACGAAAGTGAATCCAAGTAATCCTGGATACATTACTTCTAAAGGTAATTGTGCTTTAATTCCAACAAAAGCAATCAAAATCAAAATAACTAAGCTGCTTAAACCACTATCTCCAAAGAAAACATACTCAGTAAAACACTGCCCAACACCAGGTAAATTAGTAAAATAAAGATTTTTGCAAAACTCTGATACAGGCATATTCAAAACACTCTCCCGAAGAATAATTGTCTTACAACTATTGAAGCTAACCAAGTTAAAGCAACTAACTTAATAAAGAACGCAAACCCAGCAACACTCCAAAATAATGGTGCTACTGGTGGAAATATAGTAGCTAGTTTGCCCATTAATAGTTCAAATCCTACTCCAAGATTAACTATTATTCCTATTGAATCTAAAGCTTTTGATTTAGATGTGTCTGTTGCTGATGTTATTGGTGTGTATCCTTGTTCTGATGTTGGGGATTGACTTGAATCGTTTGCTGGAACATTTATTCCATAATTTGAAGAACTTTTTAAAGTGTCATAACTGTATTGGTTGTTTGTTGAGCTTTGAAGCAATCCAATACCATTACCATTAGCATCAACAAGCCCTGCACCCATTGTAACAAAAGAGTTAATGAAAATCAACATGATTGATAGTGAAATTGCGTAAGCGAACCATTTTTCGTTCATAAAAATCTACCTCTTGCTGCAAAAATTATTACTATTCCGCCTGCTACTAATAAACCATAAACTAATATTGGAATATAAGTGAACCATGTAAAAACACCAAGTAATAACAAAAAAGTTATTCCTAACCCTGTTGGATTGTAAGCGTTTAGGCCTACAGCTACCCCTGCAGTTATTATAAATGAAATGAATAAAGCAACAAATAATTGGTTAGGACAAGGAATATTTGGGTCTGTTCCTGTACAACCCCAAAAAGTTCTTGATCCTATTCCAATTACTTCTATTGCTGTTTTTTGTGTGTAAGGTTTGTAATAAATAAAATCAGTATAATTTACACCATTTATTGTAATAATTACTTCTACTTTTAAATAACCATTTGTATCATACCAATTTCCATCAAGAGTTTGTGCAGTAGAATTAAGGTCTATGGTATTTATTATGTCATCTCCATTGTAATCAAAACTGTTCGAATAAACATAAATATTGTTTCCGTCTATTCCATTAACGTCAGTGTTTAAAACTTTAACATATATTTTTGAAATAGTATCTGTTGAATTATAATCTTTAAAGTTAATAGTTTGAATTAATTGATTATTATAAGAGTATAGAGATTGATTTGTTGGATTAAAAGAAGTAACAATACTAAAGTCATCAAAAACAGGTTCAGTGTAAATAGTGTCAGAAATTCTAATATAAACAATATTAGAAGATGCAGTGATTTTATCAGTCCTCAACAATGTTGTTCCGTCATAAATTTCATACTCATACTCTGAACCAAGAACAGCATAAGTTAAGGCTTCACCTTTAGCGTCAGTAACAACTTGTTCAACATAAGTTCTTCCAAGATCTGAAATGTATTTATAAATTTTTATTGTAATGTCTGTTACTGGTTGGTTATTATAAGCATTAACTGTTCTTATTGTTGTTAATAAACCAGTAGTTGTATCAATTAAATAAGGTTGTAAAGTGTCTGTTAGTGGGTTTCCTGGGTATATTTTTGCGTAGGTTCTTGGAAAATAATTACCATTTGTGTCACTAACTTTTATATTGTAAGGGTTTGAGGTGTTTGGTAGCAGGTAAACTATTTTTGTCGCATTCAAATTATTGTAACTTGCATATAGGTTTTGTGTTATACTTATTTTCCATGTTTCTGTTATTTGTGCTAGGGTTTCTTCATTCTTTGGATATAAAACAGTTAATGTTATTGGGGAGTAAGTGAACTCTCCATTGTTTACTATTGTCCAATAGTTTGAATCGTCTGTTCTTAAATTAAATGTTGTTTCTCCACTTGTATTTGTTTTTAGTTTCCCAATTGTGTAATTTGTGTCCTTGTCTTTTAGTTCAACGAATGTGTTTGTGTATATTGTTGTTTCGTCTGTTTTATAAACTTTGAATGGTATGTCTACATCTATTGTGTTTTGGATTAAAGCAAAGTTTGTGTCGAAGTCTGAGAACTCGTTTAGGTCTGTTTGATAATATCTTGTTGAATATCCTGCTTTTGTTAGAGTAAATAAGTATGTTCCTGTTGTTATTCCTTGAAGGTTTAAGTTTAAAGTATTTCCATCTGTTGTTCCTGAACTTACTCCGTTAATGCTTGGAGTTATTGTATAATTTATTGAATTTAATAAGTTTAAAGAATTCTCATCATAAAAAGTAAATCTTCCTTTTCCGTATGTTTTGAATGTGCTGGTTTTTATGGTTTCGTTGTTGTCGCTGTTATCGGTTGAAAAGTATTGGATTGAATTTAAACCTGTTCCACTATAAATTATGTTTAAAGGATTGTCCCCTATTAAATAATAATTCCAATCTCCATTATTTATTCTAAAGTTAATGTATTCGCAACCACTATTATTATCAGTGCAGGTTAAAGTAATGTTTTGGTCGGTTGTTCCAGCTATTTGGCTTGAACTAAAAGTTGTTGTTGGTGGACTCCAATCACCAGTATTAAAACTATAACATTTAGTATTGCTTACATCAGTTGTATTAGTGTCCACAATTAAACAAATGTTGTAGTCAGTTAATTGTGTTGCAGTAAAGCTAGTGTTTTGGTCAGTTGAAAAGCTTATGCCGTCTTTTAACCAATTCCAACCAGTTATTATTGGAAAAGTAGAAGTGTCCGTTAAATATATTTTTGCTTCGTTTTTATTTATGACATAAGAAAAACCAGCTCCATAAAAAGGATAAGTTATACCCACTCCTGAATTATATAATTCAGTTATTTCTGTTGAGGTCAAAGTTCTATTAAAAAAGCCAATTTCATCTATTAGCCCACTAAAAAAACTACCAGCATTATTAATAGAACCTATATTTAAATTATATGAATTATTAACACCACTATAAGAACCTAAATGTGAAGTTGTATGTGTTCTTTTATTTCCATCAATATAAATATTACAATCATTATTTGCACAAGTCCCTGCAAAGTGGTGCCATTGATTATCATTTGTTCCGCTGTTACTTTCGTAAAACAGTAATCTATTATGTGGAGTGGGTACTCCTGTATACATTAACAAAACCCACCCCGTGCTACCTGTTCCCGAACCATTATCTACTCTAAATGATATCCCGTCGGTTGAATTATTATTTGTTTTTGTAAAAAAAGCAGAATATGCTGTAATATTCCCATATTTTGCCCAAAAACTAAAAGTAAAACTAGCATTATTTGCTGTTAAAAAATCAAAATCAGACTCATTATTAGAGTAAACTGTACTATTACTTCCATTAAAAGAATAAGCTTTATTTACTTTTCCTATTTGGTTAATTGTTACATTAGTATTTGTTCCATTATTATCATAATCTTTAACATCAATTACATTTGTTCCTGTTGTTTCATCAAAATTATACCAAGCAACTAAGTTAGCGTCGCTTAAAGCGAATATTGGTGTTGAAAATAAAACAAGTAACAATCCGATTAAAATTAGTTTAAAGTTCAAGCGAACACCTCTATTCCTTCTTCATCAAACCCACAAACATACTCAGGCACATATTCTAATTCATTTTTTAATTCATAAAAAGCCCTATCACTCCAAATAGTAATACATTTATCACTCAAAGCATAAGCGTTTGCTAAAACGCACAAAAACAAAAACATAACAAAAAATCGTTTCATGTTATATTCCGCCTTGTTGCATCATTTCATCCATTGGATCATTACCGCCTCTGCCTGCCCAAATTATGAATCCTACAAAGATTGCTAAACCAATAGCTCCAACTAAAGCTATTGAAATGTCTCCACCGAAAAAGCTTTCTCCAACTTCGACAATATTTCCTTCAGAATCAGTACCATACTTGGTAGTGTTTTTGTTTGTTATAACATCGTTTAAAACATCGGTTAAAATAATCATTGGTTGCATTAAAACTAAAACAACCACTATTAGAATTACAGCACCAATTATAATATTAATAGCATTCATGTATAACAATAATATACAACCAAACTACTTAATAAATGTTATGCTTCATATTAAAACCCAAATAATGAACAGAACAAACCCAGTGCAAATACCAAAAAGGTAAGCACCAGCAACTATTGCATAATCTTTTTTACTACTCATAACCCAATCACCTTTGTAGCTTCTTTCAAACCACCATAACCAAGAGTTAATGATTTAAAAGTTTCAACTTTAGGAGATTTAGTTCTAGTAACACCAGTTGCTTTCAACCAATCAATCTTAGTAGGCAAAATAATATTAGAAATACCTCTGATAGCTCTACCTTTGAATTTCTTTTTCTTTTTTAAATCTATGTCAAGTCTTGGTAGTTTTAAACTAGTAGAAGTCGGATAGTGTTGTTTTGGTGTTGGATATTTTGGTGGTTTATAAGGTGGGTATTTTGGTGGTTTGTAAGGTGGATATTTGTGTGGTGGATATCTTGGCGGCTTATAGGTAGGATATTCATAATCGGGATATTTTGGTGGTTTGTAAGGTGGATATTTGTACGGTGGGTATTCTGGTTCAGAATATGTTGGTGGTTTGTAAGGTGGATATTTGTACGGTGGGTATTCTGGTTCAGAATATGTTGGTGGTTTGTAAGGTGGATATTCAGGTGGTATATAAATTGGTTCTTTATAAGTAGTATATTCTACTGTTGGATAAGTGGCTGCTCTGTATTCAGAATATTTTGGTGTAATATAAGCAAAAGA